>Ga0180222_1001452_pt1 | contig 24412 bp, 16 predicted proteins | sample eDN5th37CKraftOP_FD_151336 | JGI IMG/M metagenome (GOLD analysis project Ga0180222, IMG submission 151336) | Enriched Organic Plus compost microbial communities from Emeryville, California, USA - eDNA 5th pass 37_C Kraft OP (version 2) (version 2) ...
AGCGACAGACCATCGAGCATCGGCGCTTGCAACACCGCAAGCTCGCCGCTTAACATCAACCCCAAGACGAGGCCCGCACTCCGCTAATCTACGCCGCGAGTTGTGCCGAATGTTCTGACGACGGACAGAATGAACGACTGCCCGCTCACGGCCGCCCTAAGTCGGTCCGTTCGCGTATCGTCCTTCAGATAAATGGATCAGGCGGTGGCGGGGGGGCCGCGCAACGGGGGACGCAGATAGACGCGACGCCGCAGATCGGGTCGCGAAAAAGCTCGGAAAGCGGTCGCGATGATGAAACTAATGGCGACCGCGAGCAGGACTGGATCAGCAGCCGCCAAGGTGGGCGCTGACAGGCCGGAGAAGGCGCATGGGATCTCGGCGCGCTTATCATCGCCTTTGTCATGATCGCCGGCCTTGCCGGGAATCTCCATCATGACTGTCTGCGCGCCCTGTCCGGTGCAGAGCTGGACCATCATCATGCCGTTGGCCATGCCGGGCATGAAGCCGGCCGGTATCAGCACCTTCAACAGCAACGCCGCCGCGACTAGCCCGGCGGCCAGCCAGTGATGGTGAGTCAGGAAGGTGCGAATGGTGCCCACGGCGGGCCGTTTAGATTGAACGACACCAATTGTCGAGTTTATGACGATATCCGACGTAGTTGAATTGCAGCTTTCGCCATTCACGATCTACGCGGACCCTTCGCGCCGGAAGGGAGGATGGGATGAGAACGGCGGTGCAAAATTAGACCACGGTAGCGGCGGCGAAGTGCTGCTGCGGGCGGCGTAAAAGTCGTCCACTTTTTCCCTTTTCGCGATGCTGGCGAGGAGGGATGAGGGATTTACACCGTGGAACTTTACCTGAAGGTTCGTCTTGCCTGCGCGGGCGGCATGAGCGCCCGGGCGGCAGCGAAGCATTTCAACATATCGCGCGACACGGTCCGCAAGATGCTGTCGTATTCCGAGCCGCCCGGTTACCGTCGCAGCGCCCCGGTGCGGCGACCGAAGCTGGAAGCGTTCATACCGATCATCGACGACTGGCTGGATGGGGACCGGTCGGTTCCGCGCAAGCAGCGCCATACGGCGAAGCGTGTGTTCGATCGCCTTCGCGAAGAGCATGGCTTCACCGGAGGCTACACGATCATCAAGGATTACATCCGGGAGCGGGATCAGCGCAGCCGGGAGATGTTCGTGCCGCTGGCACACGCACCCGGCCATGGGCAGGCAGATTTTGGAGACGCTCTGGTCGAGATCGGCGGGGTGGAGCAGAAGGCGCACTTCTTCGTGCTCGATCTGCCGCACAGCGACGCCTGCTACGTACGCGCCTATCCGGCTGCCGTTGCCGAGGCCTGGATGGACGGCCATGTTCACGCCTTTGCGTTCTTCGGCGCGGTGCCGCTGTCGATCGTCTACGACAACGACCGCTGCCTGGTCTCGAAGATCCTGCCTGACGGGACGCGGCTGCGCGCGAGGCTGTTCAGCGCCTTCCTGTCGCACTACCTGATCCGTGATCGTTACGGCCGCCCCGGCAAGGGTAACGACAAGGGCGGCGTTGAAGGCCTTGTCGGCTATTGCCGGCGCAACTTCATGGTGCCGATCCCCCGGTTCCCGACATGGGAGGCGTTCAACCTGTGGCTCGAGGAGCAATGCCGCAAACGGCAGAACGACCGGCTGCGGGGCGAGAGCGAGACGATTGGCGAGAGGCTGCGGCGCGATCTGGCGGCGATGCAGGAACTGCCGGCTTCCCCCTTCGAGGCCTGTGACCAGACCAGCGGCCAGGTCTCATCGCAGGCGCTGGTGCGTTACCGGACCAACGATTACTCGGTGCCGGTGCGCTTCGGCCACCAGGAGGTGTGGATCAGGGGCTATGTCGACGAGGTGGTGATCGGTTGCCGGGGCGAGATCATTGCCCGCCATGTGCGCAGCTACGAGCGCGAGGATGTGATCTTCGATCCGATCCATTACCTTCCCCTGATCGAACAGAAGATCAATGCCCTCGATCAGGCCGCACCATTGCAGGGCTGGGACCTGCCCGAGGTATTTACAACGCTGCGCCGGCTGATGGAGACGCGCATGGGCAAGCATGGCCGGCGCGAATATGTGCAGGTACTGCGCCTGCTGGAGAGCTTCGCTCTGGCCGATCTGCATGGCGCGGTGAAGCAGGCCCTTGATATGGGCGCGATCGGCTTCGATGCGGTGAAGCATCTCCGGGCCTGTCCGATATTTTGTGCGCGAGGCCGATTACCGTCATCAGATGACGAACCTTTCGCCGAAGATCACGGCGAACTGGGTCTTTGCCTCGGTCCATTCGCGCGGCGGTCGTTTCCACTCCTGCGCCGCGTGATTGAGCACGAGATATAGCAGCTTCATGGCGGCGTCGTCACCGGGGAAGTGGCCGCGAGTACGAACGGCGCGCCTGAGTTTTGAGTTCAAAGCCTCGATAGCATTTGTGGTGTAGATGATCCGGCGGATCGGCTCACTAAACGCAAAGAACGGGATCACCTGGTCCCAGTGACGCCGCCAACTCTGCGTGATCGCCGGATATTTCTGACCCCAATGCCCGGCCTCGAACGCTTCCAGGACCGCCAGGCCAGCTGCGGCGCTTTCCGCGCGATAAACGCTCCTGAGCGATTGGGCGATCAACTTGCGGTCCTTCCATGAGGCGAAGCTCATGCTGTTTCTGATCAGATGAACCACACAGGTTTGAACCACCGTCTCGGGGAACACGGCGTTGATCGCTTCGGGAAAGCCCTTGAGGCCATCGACGACGGCGATCAGGATATCGGCGACGCCGCGATTCTTGAGCTCGCTCATGACGCGCAGCCAGAACTTGGCCCCCTCGGTCTGCTCGATCCAGATGCCGAGGATCTCCTTGGTGCCGTCGGGCAAGATGCCGAGCGCGATGTACACCGCCTTGTTGCGGACGAACCCTTCGTCGCGGACCTTGACGCGGATCGCGTCGAAGAACACCAGCGGGTAGCAGGCATCGAGCGGCCGACCCTGCCATTCCGCGACGGTTTCCAGCACGGCGTCGGTGACCGTCGAGATCAGGTCGGGCGACACGTCGATCCCATAAAGCTCCTCGAGATGCCCGCGGATCTCGCGCACCGTCATGCCGCGTGCGTACATCGACACGATCTTGTCGTCGAAGTCCGGGAACCGGCGCTGGTATTTCGCGATCAGCTTCGGGTCGAACGTGCCGGCCCGATCACGCGGAATGTCCAGCGTCACCTTCGACGTGCCCGTCAACATCGTCTTTCTGGACGAGCCGTTGCGACGATTTAAGGCGCCTTCGGCGCTTTCGCCCTCCAGATGATCGTCGAGCTCCGCCGACAGCATCCGCTCCGAGAGTGCTTTCTTCAGTTCGTCAAGCAAGCCGTCCTTCGCGAATAGCTCTTGTGGATCACGGCCAGCCAGCAGCTGGTCCAAAACGTCCTTCTCGATCGCCATATCGATGGTCCTTTCCATTCCATCTTATGGCCTCGCGCACAAAATTACCGACAGTCCCGCATCTCCTGTTATGCCGGGTGGAGCGCCGCCCGCCCCGACTGGACATGGCGATCTATCCCTACCTGCCCAGGGCCAGAGTGGAGACAACATCGGCGCGCTCGTACATGCGGCTGCTGACCGGCGGAGCAGCGGCATGAGCAGCCAAGCTCCCGAACTGCTGCTCGCCAGCCACCTCAAGACGCTCAAGCTGCCAACCTTCCTGCGCGAGCATGACAAGCTGGCCCGGCAATGCGCAGCAGAGGGCGTAGATCATGTCCGCTACCTTGCCCGGCTTGTCGAACTGGAACTGATCGACCGGGAACGCCGGATGGTCGAGCGCCGGATCAAGGCCGCGCGGTTCCCGGCCGCCAAGAGCCTCGACAGCTTCGACTTTGCCGCCATTCCGAAGCTCAACAAGATGCAGGTGCTCGAACTGGCGCGTTGTGACTGGATTACCCGTCGCGAGAACGTCATCGCCCTTGGCCCGTCGGGGACCGGCAAGACCCATGTCGCGATCGGTCTTGGCCTGGCGGCCTGCCAGAAGGGCCTGACCGTCGGGTTCATCACTGCTTCCGCGCTGGTCAGCGAGATGATGGAGGCACGCGACGAACGCCGCCTACTGCGCTTACACAAGCAGATGACCGGCTATAAGCTTCTCATCATCGATGAGCTGGGGTTCGTGCCCCTGTCAAAGACCGGTGCGGAACTGCTGTTCGAGCTGATCTCACAGCGCTACGAACGCGGCTCGACGCTGATCACCAGCAACCTGCCGTTCGACGAATGGACCGAGACGTTCGGTTCCGAGCGCCTGACAGGCGCGCTCCTCGACCGGCTCACCCACCACGTCAGCATCCTCGAGATGAACGGCGAGAGCTATCGCCTGGCCCAGAGCCAGGCACGCAAAGCACGTCCCAACCCCTGACAGAAACGGCAATCCGGGTGTTGGCGACCCCCGCTCGGGCTACGCCCTCCCGGCGCTCGCCAACACCCGGATCAAGTGGCCTGGTTTTGCTCCGCCCAATGGACGACTTTTACGCCGCCGTTGACATGGATCCACACGCCGTCGGCGATCTTTCGATAGACCGCTTTCTCGGTGTAGCCGGTCAGCTCGGCGAAGCGCTTGATGCGCACATAGCGCGCGCCCGTCATGGCAGTGCTGCGGATGAGAAAAGGAAGCCGTGGACAGCGTTCTGCCCACAGCATCCGCCTCCCTCCCCCTCCCTTCTCTTCGGGCCGGCTGGGGATAATCGGGCTACAGTGTCGAGTTTGGCTACCCTGCTTCGCCGAAACAGATCATGTGAGCCCGTGTGGAAATAGCGCATGTTCTGCTACCCGATGGGCAACTCAGGCAGGCCATGACGCGCTGATAATCTAGCTTTTCCAGCCGATCGACTAAAGAGCCGAGATAGCACTTTTCGGCAGACGGTTGCCGGTCTTCAGGCCGACGGGAGCGGCCAGACATTCATGCCACCTGCGCCTCTATCTTGCGCGGGTATTGCGGGTGCTTGTGGTTCCGGTTCCAATCAGTGGCACAGTAGGATCGCGCGTCGCTCGCCAACCATTCGATCCGGCGAAGAAGAAGACTTCCTTTTCGATCTCACCGATCAGATGGACACCAAAGACGGGCTGATCTGGGTCTATGGCCCGAAAAAGATCCCGTGGTCGCCTCTCCAGCGATGGCGTCGACTGGATCCGAGACCCCATCGCCGAAGATCACCGTAGACAAAAGCTTACCTGACCCATGGCCCCTAACGGAGGCGTACTATGAAGCCGCACAGGGCTCAATCATCGGCCACCATGTTTGGCGCAAAGCGATGATTGCTCTCCCGCGCTGATTCTCAACGATCTTTCATGCATCCCAAAGCCATACCGCGCAGCGGCCAGACGGGAATACGCCGCCATAACAAACAGCCGGATGGCGCGAGTGACGGGGCTCGAACCCGCGACCTCCGGCGTGACAGGCCGGCGCTCTAACCAACTGAGCTACACCCGCAATTATTGCTGCGCCGGAATGATTCAAAAAATCCATCTAGTCAACATAAAATATATAATAAAGGAAAACACTCTCTTATGAATTTCTAGATTATTCCCACGGCGAAGCACTCCGACCATAAATATATGGCGGATTCAGGATAGAGTTTTATCAGAAGTTGACGTCAATTAGGGATGTATATAATTTAATCTGTTTATTTCTTACCTTCCAGAAAGCTTTTCCAAGACACGCCGAAAGCCGATCGAATTGGATGCCTTAAGGAGAAGCGTATCGCCAGACTGCAAGTGGCTCACGATATCCGCGAGGAGAGCGTCCACATTGAGATAATATTCGCCATCGAGGCGCCCTGCCCCGAATTCCGTCAATTCATCCCAAAGCGCCCGCATCAGTCGGCCACACAGGAGTATCTTGTCGGGTTTGATCGACAGGATTTGCGCGGCCATATCACGATGATATCCGATCGCATCCTTTCCTAGTTCGGCCATGTCGCCGAGGACGAGAATCCGACGTCCGTTTACCGCCATGCCGGAAAAGGTCGAAAGTGCAGCCCGCATGGAGACGGGATTGGCATTGTAGGATTCGTCGACGATCGTCAGAGCGAGATTCTCATACTCTATTTGAGATATCGCCCCCCTTCCCTCGACGGGCCGGAATTCTTCCATGCCCTCGAGGAACGGTGACAAGTCCCCGCCCAGCAGGAGACGTACGCCGACACAGGCCAGACTGTTCATCGCCATATGATGGCCGGGGGCAGAAATCCGATAATCGAGCAAGCTCCCGTCCGGTAGCCTGGCTTCTACCTGCCCCGTCGCCTGATGATAGTCGACAAGCCGCAGATCCGCGTCCTGCCCCTGACCAAAGGTCATGACATTCACCTCGCGCTGTGCCGCGCGTTGACGGAATTTGTCGTAAAAGTCGATTTCGCGGTTCAGCAGCAAGGTTCCGCCGGGCGCAATTCCCTCGACGATATTGGCCTTCCGCCGAGCGACCTGCGCTAACCCTTGTCCCGGCGTCTGCATGTGGGATGGCGCCACGTTCGTGACTATGGCGACATCCGGACGCACAAGCCGGATATTCTGGAACTTGGGCGCATTGATCGCCGACACCGCGGCTTCGACGACCACAATATCCGTCGAAGGCGGCGTATTGGCCAGCAGGTGCAGCATTCCCACCCTGGAATTATAGTTCAGCGTCGAATTCCCGATGACCTTGCGATCCTTGGCCAGTGCCGAAAGCAGCATCAGGCATTGCGATGTCTTTCCCGCGCTTCCTGTTACCGCGACCACATGCCCCTTAAGACGGTTGCGACCGATGACACCAAGTTGGATCAGCGCATGCAGGGGGTCCGGTACCTGAAGCAGCGGGAAGTCGGGCCTCAGCCCGTCGACCGGCCGCGCCACCATTGCTCCGGCGACCTTGTGCTGCAGCACCGGAAGCTGATCGCAAATATCCCAATGCTTGCCTTGGGTGAAGTCCGACAGCTCATGTTTCATGGCCATGCGCTGATCGATTACCGCCAGTAGCTTGGGAGCGTACATGCCCCAGTTACCGAGTTGCCGCGACTTGTGCGTCACCGACCGAACGAACCAGGCTTCCGGCGGCGGTACCAGCCACTTGCCTCCGGTGATCTGTCGAAGCTGCTCCGCGGTCCACAGGATTTCGGGGGTCGGGTCGATCTCCTCGGGCGAGGGCACGTCATATTGCGCGGGATTGGCGCGCAGAACGGCGAAACCCGCCTTGGGTGCCAGCTGGAACCGGACCTGGTGAGGCAGTTCATGTCGGGATGTCCGATCCTTGCCGCAGATCAGCCCTACGGAAAGTCTGAGCGTCACATCCTTCCAATCTCGGACCGCAGATGGCCGCAAGGTATAAAAATCGCGGTAAATCTGCCCAAGACGCCATCGCTTCAGCGGCCACATCCAGTCGCAGGGATCGTGCGAACACCCTATTCCCCAAGCACTGACGGGCCCACGCCTGTCGGGTTCCGCTCGAAAATCCACGCGCCAGTCACGATCAGCAGGCTCGGCCAACCTCCACCAGGATTCGACCTCGATCAACCCGATCCGCTCCAGCTTTTCGGGCGAGACCCGCAGCCCCAGGAGTTCCATCGGACCGATCCTTAGCGGCTCGGTCAGCAGCATGCTCTCCGGCACTGCGTCGGCCAGCCATTCCGGTTTCGGTTGCTCCAGTCTCAACGGCCCACGGTTTCCCGGCGTCGCCGGTTTGGCTGGACGTCGCTTCCGTTCTCGCGGTTGATCGGGCGGTGTCAGATCGACATGGCCACTCCCGTCCTCATTTATCTCGAACCGGGTACCCAAAGCCGCGCACTTCGCCGCAAATCGCTGCGTAGCCTGGATCGCCAGGTCCAGGCGGGGCGGAACTGTCCTGCAGAACCCGATTTCCAACGGGGTAAATACCACCCGCCGCACACCTCGCGCATCGATCTCCAGCGTGAATATCCCGCTGTCTGTGTCCTGCCGGGTCAGCGCGTCGAACAGCAGGTCTCCGGCATCGTGCAGGATGGGGCGGTCCTTATAGATCTCGATCCCTTGCAACACATGGGCGGACGCTCCGAGCACCGCATCGGCCCCCGCATCGATGAGAGCATGGCCGCCCGCGATTTCCAGAGCATCAGGCTGGTGCTGATTATTGCGCCCCCAGTGGATCGCGATCAGGACAATGTCGGCCTGCTCGCGCGCGGCGGCGATCCGGGGCGCCATGATCGCCGACCAATCCTCCGGCCTTGCCGGGTCAAGCCATGCCGTACCGGGGCTTGCGTCGCCAGCGGCAAAGCTTTCCTGCGTGGCATCGAGCGCGAACAGGGCGATTTCGAGGTTTCCTGCCCGGCGAATCACTGGCCGGAACGCATCCTCGCGATTGCGCCCCGACCCGGCATGACCGATCCCGGCAGCCTCGACCCATTCGGCCTGCTCGACCAGCGCCGCGGGGCCATAGTCACCGGAATGGTTGTTCGCGGTCGCGACCAGATCGACACCGCCCAGGATCAGGGCTTCGAGCATTTCGGGACGCGCGCGAAAGTAATAGGAAGATCGCTCGCCCTTATCGATGCATTCGACACCGGATGTCGAGACGACACATTCGAGATTCACGATGGCGAGATCGGCAGCCTTCAGCGGCTTGATCGCAGCAAGGGCATTGCGGCCCTCCATCTCATGAAAACCATAGTGAAACCGGCGGCCGATATTCACATCGCCTCCCCAGGCGACGGTGACGGTCTTTGCCGCGCGGCTGACAGTCTTGTTCATTCTCTCTTCCCTGATTGGCTCGACATTGACGAAAACTCAGCCCCTTCCGAACCGCAACACACTGCTGGATTCGTGCCCGGGCTAGTTCGCGATTGCCCGGAGATCGCGACATGGCACGAGCAGTTCGGAGCAATGCCGCAGCGTTCCACCGCGGCCTCCAATTCTCCGATCAATTCGAGCATTCCGGCCAGATCGCTCACGACATTCAGGCGCGAGAATTCGGCCAGCATTGATACGAGCAGCACTTCCTCCGGCCGGATGACCGCCAGGGCCGGACGGTGCCGGGACGCCCGGGCAAGACTTTGCCGCAATTCCGACGCCGGGCGTTGCCGAAAGGGCCAATCGAATCCCACAGGTTCCCAGCGCCACCGGGTCCAGTTGCAGATCAGCGTCCGGTTTCCGGCCCCTCGGGCAGAACGCCGCAGAGTCAAGCGTGGCAGCACAATCTGTGATGGGAACCGATTCAGCCAGTCCAGTATCGCTGGCCAGCATCGTTCCAAAGCCGCCATCCTTGCCGCCATTTCATCGGTCGCGCAGAACTCAGCCAACATGGGCAAGTCGATCTCCGCCAAATTCTGCGGAAGCCGTGCATGGGATCGGGCATAGCGATCGGCGAGATCCGGAGTTATTTCACAAGCGAAGAGTTCTTCCCGCAACGCAAGCGTAGCGTTTCGATCGCTCGACGCAGCAAACCACGGCCAATCGCTGTGCCAGCGGAACACCATAACCAAATGGCCACCTTCGATTTGTTGCTCCCCAAGCAACTCAGGTGCGGGCCAACCAACCGCCGCCCCTTGCAAAAGGTCGCGCTCCTGGCGTCCGATTTCCGCGAGCGACTGGTGAAACACCTTGATCAGCAAGGCTCTGCCGTCGCCGGGATCGGGAGCTTCCGCCACCATATAGAGGACATTGCCCTGCTCAGCCCATTGCGTGGCGCCTCCGGCGATATGAAAGCCTGCACTTCCCATGCCCCGAAGGAGCTGCCCCAACCAGAGATCGCGCAAGGGCGCGCGCAGAAGCGCCTTCCATCCCGCATCTTGCCGAACCACCCGCCGCAACGGCTCCTTGGCCAGGAACAGCGCCTCCACTCGTTCCTTCGCGCCCAACAGCGCTGAATATGTCGTGGCCGACTGCATCAGGAATATCAGAATCTGGCGTGCCAGCAGCAAGGCACCATAAACTGCCCAGAATTGCGGCAGCGCTCCCTGCCATGCGTCATGGATGATCCATCCGACAAGGAGGAGGAAGCCGGTCCCCCACCATGCCTTGCCGCGCAGTTCGGCCTGTGCCGCTTGCAGCCGCGCCGACGGCAGAGCGGAAATGATCAGCACAGCGGCAATAATGTAAACGAACAGGACGGCCAACAGGACCGGATAGATCAACGCGATCAGAACTGTCGCAATCAGGCAATAGCACAGCCGGGCAAAGAGACGCAGAAAGCGAGCATAGTCGGCAGCGCCCCTTTCTCGCAGGATATCCGGGATTCCAACCTTTGCGTGGCGCGCGACTATGCCCTCAGCCGCCCGCCGGCACTGTCTGGCGCCGGCGGCCTCACATGCGAGATGGAGAGCGAAGCAGGCAAGTACGGTCGCCATGGTGAGTGCGACCACCGCTGGCGACTCCAGCTCTCCGAAAACAGTCTGCAAGGCAAGGGATGCATGGCCCAGGCTAAGGCTCGCGAGGATGCTCCAGGGCACCAGAAGAGCCACCAGAAGGGTGATCTGGGAGACGATGAACAGCAACGTGTACAGAGGCGCGGACCGGGGTGACTGCGCGTGCAACGCACGTAACATCCGCCAGCACCAGCGACCTTCCGCCAATCGTAACCAGCGTGGTCGGTCCCCAGCGTTTCCGTGGATAGGCAGCCGCATGGTCATCGCCGCACTTCGTTGGCGCATTGCGCGGCGGCTCGCTCTCCGACGCCACTTGCAAGGTTATGAAAATGCGGAGGACTGGCCGGCGCCTCCCTGATATCGGCGCGATGCCGGTGCGCTATCAGCCCCTCGTAAAATCGCCGTTGCAGATAGAAGGGCGTCACCTGATCGCCTGCATTGCCAATGATGACGATCCGGCGCGATGCATCGCGCGCGATCCCGTCCAGATGGTCCAGTGGATCATAGGGGTTTCGCAAGCCGGTCAGATCGCGGCCGGGCCGTGATTTGAGGCCCCGCATACGGCGCACCGCCTCCGCGCGCTCGAGTAGCCCGAAAGCGCCGGAAGTCAGCACTGCACAGGCAATATCTCGGCGCCCCAGCGTCAGCAGCGCAGCTGCCGCCGTCGCCCCGCCGCTATGCCCCAGCAACACAAAGCGCCCGATGCGGTGATCACGACGGATGTCATCGAGCGCACCATTGAGCGCCAGAAATTCTTCCCGCTGACGCCGCCGCAGATGATCGCCGCTCGAACCGAACGTCCCGGGCCGCGAAAGAAGGATCACGGGGTAACCCATCTTGTCGGCGAGTACTTGTGCCCGCGAAGTCTGCTGCGAGGGTGTATTGCCCGGAATTGCTTCGGGGTCTCGCTCGACCCAACTATCCCGATCGCCGCGCAGGACGACGATCACCGTAGCCGCGCCATCAATGCCCGCACTGGCAAAATAGCGCAGACAATCCCTGCCGCCGTCATATTCCGACCAGGCCGCACCCGGCAAACGTTCGCAGCGCTCACGCGGCACGTCCTCACCCCAGGGCAAGGGGGATTCCTTCGTCTCGCCTACTGCTGCGCCCAGCAGCACGGGTACTAACAGTAACAGCCGCCTCATCGTTTGAGCGCAGACCCACTTCGCCTTGCGCGACGTCGGCAATCGCACACTGCATTCGCGGACATTTTCGATGCTATCGTTGGCATGATGCATCCTCCACGATCCAGCGAACAAGATTTCCGAAGGACATGCCGGCTTGCGCGGCAATATCCGGGACAAGAGAGGTCGGCGTCATGCCCGGCTGACTATTGATCTCGAGCCAGATGATCTCGCCGCCATTGACGGTCTGATCGTCGTAACGGAAGTCCGGTCGGCTGACGCCGCGGCATCCGATCGCCCGGTGGGCGGCGAGCGCCATATCCTTGACGCGCGCGGCGACATCGCTTGGGATGCGCGCAGGAACTACATGCTCGGACCCGCCGGGTGCATATTTGGAGTCATGGTCGTAAAAGGCGTGACCGGCTGTTGTGATCTCGCACACGTCCAGGGCCTTGTCGCCGATGACCGCGCAGGTGAGTTCGCGCCCTGGGACATAACGTTCGACCATGACGCTGTCCCCGAAGGCCCAGTCCCCGGCCCCGAAAATCCTCGCCGGCAGCGCACTTGCCTCGCGTACGATGATCACGCCGAAGCTCGACCCTTCGTTGACGGGCTTGACCACATAGGGGATCGGGATGGGGTGCATAGCCCTGATCGATCGGCGATCGACGACGAGCGATTCCGCAACGGGCACCCCGGCGAGCGCGACGATCTTTTTTGCCTTTTCCTTGTTCATCGCCAAAGCGGAGGCGAGGACGCCCGAATGGGTGTAGGCGATGCCCAGATATTCGAGGATGCCCTGGATGGTCCCGTCTTCGCCAAAAGGGCCGTGAAGTGCATTGAAAGCCACGTCGGGTCTCATCCTCGCGAGGACCTCGGCGATGTCGTGTCCCACATCGACAAAACTCACGCGATAGCCCTCCTCATCGAGGGCGGCGGCACAGGCTTCCCCGGACGCGAGAGATACGTCCCGTTCGGCTGAAAATCCTCCGGCCAACACCGCGATATGCCAGCCTGCCATTACAACCCCTTCTTCACGGTCGAGCATCTGCCGAGCTAGCCCGGTCATGACCAGACGCGCGCGTAACGCGCGCCGAGGCCGGTCAGCAGTTCATATTGGGAGAGTCCGCCGAGCGTCGCCGCGACCGGCAGGTCATAATCGATCGCGAGCCAATCGCCTTCGCAGATACCCGGCGCATCGCTGACGTCGAAGGTCGTCAGATCCATCGATACGCGCCCGACGAGTGGAAGGCTATGCATCTGCCATGTGGCACGTCTCGTACCGGCATGGCAGCGCAAATAGCCATCGGCATATCCAAGATTGACGGTAGCGATCAGCCGCTCGCTGCTTGCTGTCCAAGCCGCATTATAACCGACCGCCTCGCCTGGCGGTATGCGGCGAAGCTGAAGGACGCGTGCTTCGGGGAAAACAACCTGACGAATATGCCCGCATGCTTCCAGCCTCGGTATTCCGCCATATAGCGCCAATCCCGGGCGTGTCAGGTCGAAGCTGTAGTCGGATCCGAGACAAATCCCGGCACTGTTTGCGAAGCTGTATCGCCGGGCCGGAACCTTGTCCCGGACAGCCTTGAATTTTTCAAGTTGGCGCCTGTTTTGAGGACTATCCTCGTCAGCCGACGCAAGATGGCTGAGAAGCGTATCGATCTCCAGCCCGTCGAGAGCACCATTCAGCGCTTCTTCGGCATTTAATCCGAGACGGTTCATTCCAGTATCGACCATGACATCGCAGGGACGCTCGGCCCCGGCCTCACGCCAACGCCCGACCTGCTCAATGCTGTTCAGGACGGGCCGTACGGGCAGATCGAGCGCCGCCCCCATGTCGCCTGGCCCGACACCATGTAGAACCGACAGCGAACAGCCATCGGGTAGCGCAAGCGCGGCCGCTTCGGCCCAGGTCGCTACGAAGAAATCTCTGCACCCCACAGCCGCGAGGCGTTTCATTACCTCAATCGCGCCCAGCCCATAGCCATTGGCCTTGATAGCTGCTCCGCATGCTGCGCCGCCGCTCTGAGCCTCAAGCCAACGCCAGTTAGCCGCAAGCGCGCTCGCATCGATCCTCAAACGAAGAGGTGGCACGATGTTCATTGTCGAATGGCCGCATTCAGACATGGTCATTATCAAGGAACACGCTGTGTTCTCTTAGAAGTGCCGATGCGGCCCTCGTCGAATCCGGTTCTTCGTTCATTCCAACTGCTCTCAAGTTAACTTCTCCGCCTAGTCCATCGCAGAGCGCGCGGTAGCCAACGCTCAACGATCAACGGTGATCAGGTAAATCATGAGCCCGATCGCGATGATGTGGAGGGCGATCAGGATCAGAAGCAAAGAGCACGTCCAGCGCGTCGCTGATGTAAATGTTCGCTGATAGGCGTTTGCTTCTCCGCGGAAGATCGACAGGCCGCTGTCCATGCTCCGCAGATGGAGGCGAGCGTCCTTCCGGAACTCAAAGAATTCCTGCAACAGATCTTCCCGAAAACGCTCATCACTTGCAGAGATGGCGCGATGCTCGGCGGAATCCCGCACGGTCATCGATACGTCCCGCGTCCGCGTCTAGCGGCAGAACATAGCTGGGTCAGGCTCGGGATCGCACCGGGCCGCATATAATAGCCGCGCCCACGTTCCCGGCTGATGCCACCCTTTATACCGAGATCATGAAGTGCCGTGCGTGCCTCGCTGGTATAGACTTTCAGCGTTGGTTTCGAACAGCCGATGAGCGCGCAGAGCTCCGTATCCGGGATGACCTCGCCGCCCGTCTGTGCCAAGGCATGAATGATACGCGCAGGTCCTCCTCTAGGCAGTCCAAACACATCGCTGATTTGCTCGATACTTGGGCCATCCCCCTGGACCTTGGTGCGCGTCTCATCAGGCACCAAGCGCCCGACAGCTTCAGCGTGATCGGCAACCAGATAACTCAAGGAATCGACTGCCTTCTCCAGGCGCTCGACGATTTCCAGAAAGGTCGGAGTGCTATCGTGCCGCCCTCGCACAGTTCTCGCCACAGACTGACGCCGGAAGCGTCCGCTATTTGGTGCTGTCATTGTTCTTTTCTCCAAGACGGACCAGCAAGCTGTTCCGGTAGGCGATAAGGCCGGACAGATAGTGCTCCACATCATCGATGCGGACGCGGAAGGCGTGGTGGCGGATGAAGAAGGAGCCGGCGATGCGCAGCGGATTTGCGAAGAACATCGCCATCTCCGGCCAGAAATAGCCGTTCAGAAGATATCGGGCGCGATAGTGGAGCGCGCGGTGAAACTTCGGCAGATCGACCTCTTCAAGGAGGTGGCGCATGTCCGGCATCTCACCGATGCGTTCCAGCATCGCCTGGGCAGCCATCATGAGCTCGAGCAGGGTCGGGAAGGTTGTGATCCGGTTCAGGACGAAATCGAGATAGTCCCGCACATTCTGGATGCCGAAGCGGAAGTAGCGCTCCTCCGGACGGTAGCGGGTGAGCTCGTTGACGCAGTAGCTCAGCCAATGGTCATTGTGCTTCCAATGCTCCTTCGCGATGAAATGCTCGAACGCCTTCACCACCGTTTCCAGCCAACGCTCGTCGCGCGTCAGGCTGTAGAGGCGCATCAGCCCGAAGGCCGCCTCACCTTCATAATAGATGGTACGGAACGCCTCCTTGAGCGAGAGATCGGGATAGTTCAGCACATGCACGAAGGACCCATCGCGGCTGCGCTGCATATACTGGACACCCAGGGCGAGCTTTTCGAGCATCGGAAGATGATCAGTGCATCCCGTCACCACGGCATGCCGGGTGAAGGCGAGGATTGCGACCGCATTGGCGCCGAGCTTGATCTCGTTATCGACGTCGACAAGGAAGGCCGCTTCCGTGCCGTCAGGCAGCGCGATCGTACGGATCGCTTCCCGGCAGAGCCACGCGAGCGAGCGTTCGATCGCAGCCCGTAACGCCTCACTCTTCGTCACCTCCCAGGCCTCGATCATCGCATAGGTGGTGCTGGCGTGCCGAAGACCGTTATAGGCTTGGATTTCACGGTCAAAGCAGGGGTGCCAGCCGTAGATGAAACGGCCATCCTCCCCAACCTGTCCGGCCAGAAAGGTGCTGCTGCTTTCGATCAGCGCCGACAGAGTATCTTCGTCCAACATTTCGACGATGCGGCGGCCCGCCGACCTGCCCGGTCCGGCAATCTCATGCACCGGTCCGGGGCGGCCCTGGTCTACGAAGAAGCCGCGGGTGGAAAACATCCAAACCGGTGTCGCGTCTTCGAAATCCACTCCTGCGAGACCATGACGAAGCCTCGCATAGCGCCGGAAATTCTTCTCATTGACGACGCAATGCGGATACTTGGGGCCGCCATAGAACATGGCATTGGCGTTGATTTCGGTTTCCAGAAAAGCGTGGCGGCAATTGGGATCGAGCGAAATGCCCTGCCGGCAATAATTGCGCTTCACCTGGGTAAGCTGCCGTTTCAGCGTTCCCCAGTCATTCTGGCGCATCTCGTCGACAATATCGATGCGCAACCAGTGAATGGCGTCCGGATTCCTTGCCGCAACCTTGCGCAGCCGCGCGGTTCCCCGGCACCAGGCATCGGCAAGCGTCTGCCCTCGGAATGTCTCGACCCGCGCACGAGTATGGCCGTCGGTATAGGAGAAGAAGAGAATATATTCCGACCCGGCCGCTCCCACGGGGACGGCAACGTCCTGAAGGCGGAGGTAGATCGGGTCGAGTAGAACTGAAAGTACATCATCGGTCATAAGGAACTCATCGAAATTATTGCGATTGATGGCGTCGCCGCTGATGCGTAGGGCGGAGCGGCTCATCGTTCGCGCAGCGCCTCGCGGGCGCGGTTCAGAGGCTTGAGGAGGTAGTCGAGCACCGTCTTGCTGCCGGTGTGAACGTCGACAGTCGCGACCATCCCGGGAACGATGGGAAAGCGCTTGCCGTCCTTGTTGACGAGCGCGTTGGTCCGGGTACGAACGAAGACACGGTAATAATATTCGTCGCGCTTCACCTCGTCCTGGATCGTGTCGGGCGAGATGCTAGACACCGCGCCTTCGAGGCCACCGTAGATCGCATAATCATAGGCGGTAATCTTGACCGTCGCCCGCTGCCCGGGATGAATGAAAGCAATGTCCCGAGGCGACATCCGCGCTTCGATCAGCAACTGGTCGTCGAGCGGAATGATTTCCATGATCCGCCCGCCCGGCGGAATGACGCCGCCTACGGTGGATACTTCGATGTTCTTGACGATTCCGCGGACCGGTGAGCGAAAGATGAGGCGCGACAGCGAATCCGTCCGTCCCTTGATCGTTGCCGAAAGCGTTTCGATGTCAGCATTGGCCTTGGCGAGTTCCTCGCGCGCAGCGACCATATATTGCGATTGAAGGTCGGCGCGCCGAAGCTCGAGGTCCGCTACCTTCTGGCGGAGGCGCAAGACCTCGACGTTGCTCGCCGCGCCCACGGAGATCAGCGATTCACTGATATTGAGCTCGGAACGGGTCTGGTGCAGCGCTTCCTGAAGCCAACGCAGCGACTGGGCGAGACTGTCCCGCCGGCTGTGATAGAGCCTTGTTTCAGACGCGACCAGATCGGAATAGCCGTTCAGTTCCTTCGGGAAGCTCAGTGAGGTGCCATTCACCTCCGCGGTAAGCCGCGCGGAACTCGCCAGCGCCGCACGATATTTGGCGGCCGTTTCATCGACATTGGACTCGGTCAGCGTCGGATCGAGGCGCGCCAGTATCTGGCCCGGCTCGACGATATCGTCCTGACGAACCTTGAGATCAGCGAGGATCCCGCCTTCGAGCGACTGGATCACCTGCTCCCGCATCGTCGGCACCACGCGTCCCGTACCGGTCGACACCTCGTCCAGATCGGCCAGCCAGGCCCAAAGCAGGAAGGCAACAAACCCCGCAAAGACGATCAGCACCACCCGGCTCGACCGGGTCAGGCCAACCTCATCGTCTTCGCCGAACACATGGCTGACATCCTCGCCGGCCAGATCGGCGTTCCGCTCTTTGACAATGCCGAACCGGATCGCGAGCGCACGCCAGCTCCTTTCCTTGTTGGTCGTCATGGCTTGGCTTTCGTTACCGAGGAGGCTGGTGCGGCCCTCCGAGGTGCTGCGCTTGCCCCCCGCATCACCTGTTCGCGCGGACCGTCCCGCAGGATGGTGCCGCCATCGATCACGATCACGCGTTCGACGAGATCGAGCACGCGGGTTCGGTGGGTCGCGACCACCAGGGTCCGTCCTCGGCACCATTCGCCGAACTGCGCGATGAATTGGCGTTCCGTCGCCTCGTCCATCGCGGCGGTCGGCTCATCGAGCAGCACGATCGATGGATTGCGGATGATCAGCCGCGCGAGCAGCAAGGCCTGCTTCTGTCCGCCCGACAGGCCATTGCCGCCTTCGAGAATGATCTGGTCCAGCCCTTTGGGCAGGCGGCGGATGAAGCTGTCCGCCCCGACCATGGTGAGGGCCTGCAACATTTCCTCGCCCGAAGCCTGCGGCGCCCCCATCAGGATGTTGTCGCGGATCGTGCCGTGGAACAGACGCGCATTCTGGGTCAACATCCCGACATCGCGACGAACGTCGGCCGGGTCGATATGGGCCAGCGCTACATCATCCAGCAGAACCTCGCCTGCCGCAGGTTCGAGCAGGCCGGAGAGCGCCTGGATCAGCGTCGATTTGCCGGCGCCGTTACGTCCCAGCAGCGCGACCTTCTCGCCCTGCTCGATGCGCAGCTTATCAATCGCGAGCGCCACCGGCGACTTCTCGTCGCCATAGCGAAACATGGCGGTGTTGAGCTGATAGTCGCCCCGTATTGCCGGCTTGTGAATCCGGCTTTCCCGCTCTGGGTGATCGACCGGCAATTTCATGATGCTGTTGAGGCTGTTCACCCCGACCCGCGCCTGCTGGTAGCGGCTCATCACCTGCGTGATGCGTCCCATCGGCGACATCATGCGCGAGCCCAGCATCGACAGGCCGACCAGCGTGCCGGTGGTGATGTCGCCGTCCATCACGAAAGGCGCCCCGAAGAACACGGTCGAAGCGTAGACACCGCCCTGCACTTTTGCAGTCCAGGTGGTCAGATTGTTGGTCACATGCCGCAGTTTGAGCTGCGCTTCACCAGTGACAGCGTTGTAGTGGTTCCACTGCCGCTGGAACCGCTCCTCCGCCTGGAGCATCTTGATATCCTCGATGCCCTGCACCGTTTCGACCAGCAGCGCGTTGCGCAAAGATGATTCCCGCATCGCTTCCTGCGCGCAGGCGCGCAGCTTCTTCTGCGCAAGCAGCCCCGGGATGATGAGCAGGATGAAGGCGCCGATCGGCACCAGCACCAGCACCCCGCCGAGATACCAGAAAATGACGAGGAAGATCAGGAAGAAGGGGATATCCGCGAGCGCGCCAACCGTGGTCGAGGTCAGCATTTCGCGGACCTGCTCCAGTTCCCGCAATTGGGAGATGAAGGATCCGGTCGAGGTCGGCCGCGCGCGGTTGCGAACCCTCAGCGCATGACCGAAGACCTTGTCGGACAGACGGACATCCGCCCGCTTTCCGAGCTTGTCGATGATGCTTATGCGCGCGCGCCGCAAGATGAAGTCCAGCGCGATCGCGAGCAAGACCCCCCCGAAGAGGATATAGAGCGTTGGATAGGAGCCAGACGGCACCACCCGGTCATAGACCTGCATCGAGAAGATGATGCCCGCCAGCGTCAATGTGTTTGCCACCAGCGAGGCCAGCATCACATGGCCGTAGGGGCGCAGATCGCGCAGCACGATCTTGCGTAGCCAATGTCCGTCGAACGGCTCGATATAGGCGTCCACACGCGCGTCTGGGGCCTGGCGCATTGGTCGAAGAATGACGACGCGGCGCAGGCCATGTGTCATTTCGGCGACAGACAGTGTCGTCTCCAGCCCGTCGTCACCGACGAGCGCGCAGTGCGCTCTGCCCTCACCGTCGAGCGCGCGCACCACGGCGAGCTGCCCGCTTCGCAGTTCCACCACGAGCGGCAATCGCCAGCCCGACGCGGTCAGGTCGAACGTCTGTGGATCTGCGAAGCGAACCCTCAGCCCCAGTTGGCGGGCCAGGTTCTGCAGTCGCTGCTGCTCGTCCTCGCTCTTGTCCCAGCGGCCCGACAGGGTCGCGGCCTGCGTCGACATGGGCAGTCCATAATAATCGGCCACGACGCGCAGCGCCGAAACCCAATTCTCGACAGGAAACGGGGTGATCACAGGTTCGGCCAGAGCGGTAACCGGCGCGATCTGTGGCCGGTTGTCATTTACATTGGTCATAAGGTCACCCCCCGCACGACCGTGCCGGTCAGCGCGTAGGCGTCGCGGAGCGCGCCGCTCGAGTAGAGGCACTCGACGCCCAGGCGGCGCATGTCGTGCTCTGCATTCACTTCGTCGAAGCGGGTCTGGTGGAGCTCCTGCTGAGCATTGAGCAGATCGAGGAGGGTTCTGGTCCCCAGCTCGAAATATTGCAGGCGATAGAGCATGCCGGTTTCCTCCATGCTCGCGCGGCGCTGACCGATGGCTTCGATTCGCTCTTTCAGATTGCCGATCTGCTCCTGGGCTTCGGCCAGGGTTCGGCGGGCCTCGAGGCGCTCCGCGGCGAACGCTGCCTCCGCCGATTGCAGCGCATGGAACGCCGCCCGTTCTCGCGCTCTTCGCGCGCCGCCCTGATATAGGCTGCTCGACACGGTGATGCCGATGGACACATCATTCCGCTGCGAGAAGGGATCGCGGATGTCGGTGTCGACTTCGACGCCTAAAGAAACCGTCGGAAGGCGAGCCGCGCGCGTGCCACGATAGGCGGCCTGTGCTTCGTCTCGCTGCGCGAGCGCTTGCATGATCGCGGGCACTTGGTCCCAGTTTGGATTGACGACCTGGCAGGCCCGGTTCAGCCAGACGGGAACATCGGGGGTAACATCGGTCGGACCTTCCCGCCCGACGAGATAGCGCAAATTGCTCTGCCAGCGCTGGAGCTCGGCCGTGATCTGCAAAATGGTCGCGCGCGCGGACTCGATGCGCGCAGCGGCTTGCGTGCCGTCGGAACGCGTGCTCGCGCCGCGCCGCACACGCAGTTGAACGAGACGGTCGATCGCATTCAGGCTTTCCAGTTGGTCCTGAGCTACGGCCAGAAGCGCATGATATCGCTGGACCTCGATGACCGCGAAGGATGTGTTGCGAGCCAGCCCGTCCACCGCCAGCAGCAGTTCCGCGCGGCTGATCCTTTCGCCGGCCGTTGCACCATCGACCGAACTGCGGACCTTGCCGAAATCGTAGAGCATCTGCGTGCCAGAGAGCGTCGCGCGCGGGCGCCAGCTCGTTCCGCCGACGACCGACAGGCTTGGCCCGATACCGCCGCTGATCTGGGGATAATATCCTGCCTTGGCTTCCTCGATTTCCTGGCCGCTCGCCGACAATGCGGCGATGGCCCGATCAACCGAAGGATGCCATCCGACCGCGTCCTGCACGGCCGATTCCAATGTAAGCACCGCTTGCTGCGTCGCCCTGAGAAGCGCCACATCCTGGGCCTCTACCGACGCCGGGATCACCGCGGCGACGCTCATGGAAAGCGCGACCCCGCTGGTGATAGTCAAGCGGATTGCGGGTTTGAACTTTGCCACCCGGCTATCCTCGATACTGCTTGTTCTTGGGAGAAAAGGAGTGCCGGGCCTCCGCCCGGCACTCCCAAATTTTGACCTTAGGATCACGAACTTAGATCTGGCTCTCCAGATCGTCGTCCAGTGTGATCAGATCCGCGTAGTTCTGCAGATCGTCACTTTCCGTACCGGTCTCCGGAACGATCGGGGTGTCTTCGCCCTTCGGCACACCCAGAGCATCCAGATCGACATCGCCGTCATTCTCTTCCAGCGGAAGATCGACGTCGCTGCCACCGTCATCGTCGTCGGTCGGCTGATCGTCGGCCTGGCCATCATCGGCCAGTTCGAACGAGATGGCGTCCGCCAACAGACCGACAGCGGGCGGCTCGAACGGACCGTCACCATGGCCGACTGAGATCGACAGGGTGGCGTCCTCGGTTGCCCCGTTCGGATGTTCGAGGCGGTAGGTGAACTCGTCCACCCCACCGATCTCCCCGAGATCCGCGTTCGGTTCATAGGAGTAGCTGCCATCGGCATTGATGGTGAGCGTCCCATGGTCGCCGACAATGGTGCTGCCGTCGGTCACCTCGACGAAGTTGCCCGTTCCATCGTCCACCAGGAATTTGGTGTAGGTGGAACCGAGCGTGTCGTCCTCGAGCACATTCCCGGTCGCCGGGTCCGTATCGTTGACGACGAACTCGTCGAGATGGGTGATGGACTGCCCGGTGAACTCAAGACTGAGCGTCCCGCCGAGAAGCGAGGCACCCGGCCGCGAGTAGGACGCGGTAACCGTGTAGTTGCCCGCAGGCAGACCACTCAGCACCTGATCCACCCCGAACCCGCTGAAGAGACCCGACGTACCGGTGAGAGTCTGGCTGAAGCCATTGTCCCCGGTGATGGTCACCGTCAGCGAATCCGACTGCAACGCCTCGTCCGGCGAACTGGCGACGAACCTGATGCTCGCCTCGTCGTTCGCGTCGACGGTGAACGTCCTCGTGACAGTCGCAGACGTGCCACCAAAACCGCCGCTGATAGCAGCAGTACCGGAGGCGCTTGGCCCGCCAGCCTCGACCAGGTTGGCGCTGTTGATCACGGCGGTGCCATCATCGTCATTCGCGACCATTTCGAGCGCCGCCGGCTGGGTCGGATCAGTCCAGATCAGGCCCTGACCTTCACTGTCGATGCCGACATAGAGCGTCGCGGTGTCGATGTTCCCATCGGCGTCTTCGACCGTATAGGTGAACGTGTCGACCTGGCCGATGCCCGAACCATCCGCATTCGGAGTGTAGGTGTAATTACCCTCCGCATCGATGGTCAGAGTACCATAGGTGCCGACAATGGGCGTTGTGCCCGTGTCACCAACCGCAGTGCCATTGACTTCGGTGACGACGGTGGTTGGCGTCGCCGTGTCATTTTCGTCGATGACATTGCCGCTGACCTCTTCGATCTCATAACCACCAACGGTGGTATGATCGTAATAGGTCACCTCCGCTTCGATGCTGATCGTCGACAGCGCCTGAACCAGCGAGTTCGAGATCGCATAGACGCGGTATTGCCCCGCTCCCAGCCCCTCGACCGTCGTTCCTGCACCTTGTCCGATCACACCGATGACATCGATGATGCCTGTCGAGCCGACGTTTGCCACAGTTTCCCACTGGCCAGTCGTCTCGTTCAACTTCTGGAAGTAGGCCTGCACATTGTCGACAGCACCGAGCGCTGCGTTGATCTGGCCCCACAGATCGATGTCTGCGGTATGGCCGTCTTCAACCGTGAACTCGACCCGCGGATAATAATCCAACACCGCCTGGCCGATTCCGATGACATCGATGAGAATGAAGGCATCGTCCTCATAAGTCTCGGTGTGCTGCTCGGGTAGGATATTCACCCCAGCGGTCGCGTAGTCGTCGACTGCCTCGATATCGCTGTCAGCGTCGGCATCCGCGTCAGCATCAGCATCAGCGTCCGCGTCAGCATCCGCATCAGCGTCGGCGTCAGCATCGGCGTCGGCGTCCGCATCCGCGTCAGCGTCCGCATCGGCGTCCGCATCAGCGTCAGCATCCGCGTCGGCGTCAGCATCGGCGTCAGCATCAGCATCAGCATCAGCGTCGGCATCTGCGTCAGCATCGGCGTCCGCATCGGCGTCCGCGTCAGCGTCGGCATCCGCGTCCGCATCCGCGTCAGCGTCCGCGTCGGCATCCGCGTCGGCGTCAGCATCGGCGTCAGCATCAGCATCAGCGTCGGCATCGGCGTCCGCGTCAGCGTCGGCATCTGCGTCAGCATCGGCGTCCGCATCGGCATCAGCATCAGCGTCGGCGTCAGCATCGGCGTCAGCATCAGCATCAGCGTCGGCATCCGCGTCAGCGTCGGCATCAGCATCCGCGTCGGCGTCCGCGTCAGCGTCAGCATCAGCGTCGGCGTCAGCATCCGCATCCGCGTCAGCGTCAGCATCGGCGTCCGCGTCCGCATCCGCGTCAGCGTCGGCGTCCGCGTCAGCGTCAGCATCCGCATCGGCGTCAGCGTCGGCATCTGCGTCAGCATCGGCGTCGGCATCCGCGTCAGCATCCGCGTCGGCGTCCGCATCCGCGTCGGCATCCGCGTCAGCATCCGCGTCGGCGTCCGCATCGGCGTCAGCGTCCGCATCAGCATCAGCATCCGCATCAGCGTCGGCATCCGCGTCCGCATCTGCATCGGCATCAGCGTCGGCGTCAGCGTCGGCATCTGCGTCAGCATCGGCATCGGCGTCGGCATCCGCGTCAGCATCCGCGTCGGCGTCCGCATCCGCGTCGGCATCCGCGTCAGCATCCGCGTCGGCGTCCGCATCCGCGTCGGCATCCGCGTCGGCGTCAGCATCGGCATCGGCGTCAGCGTCGGCATCTGCGTCAGCATCGGCGTCAGCATCAGCGTCAGCATCAGCGTCAGCATCCGCGTCAGCGTCGGCATCTGCGTCAGCATCGGCGTCGGCATCCGCGTCAGCATCCGCGTCGGCGTCCGCATCTGCGTCGGCGTCCGCGTCCGCGTCCGCGTCGGCATCTGCGTCGGCATCAGCATCCGCGTCAGCATCGGCGTCGGCGTCCGCGTCGGCGTCAGCATCGGCATCGGCGTCAGCGTCGGCATCTGCGTCAGCATCCGCGTCAGCATCCGCGTCGGCGTCCGCGTCGGCATCTGCGTCAGCATCGGCGTCTGCATCCGCGTCGGCATCGGCATCAGCGTCAGCATCGGCGTCAGCATCGGCATCAGCGTCAGCATCTGCATCAGCATCTGCATCAGCATCCGCGTCAGCATCGGCATCAGCATCTGCATCAGCATCGGCATCCGCGTCGGCATCGGCGTCGGCATA
>Ga0180222_1001453_pt1 | contig 24401 bp, 19 predicted proteins | sample eDN5th37CKraftOP_FD_151336 | JGI IMG/M metagenome (GOLD analysis project Ga0180222, IMG submission 151336) | Enriched Organic Plus compost microbial communities from Emeryville, California, USA - eDNA 5th pass 37_C Kraft OP (version 2) (version 2) ...
TGTCCCCACGCCATCCAGGGGCAATGGTGTCGTGCTAGTGCGTGCAATTCCCCATCTCGCGCCTTCGCGGATCGAATTTACTCTGCCATCAGATCACGGTCCCATAGAGGCCTCCATCGAGGGCGCAGCGCGCCAGCGATACGACTAGAACACATCACGAACACCGTGGCAAACGCACGGTCGGGGATTTCCACACCCACCATCGAATCGACATCATGACAGCGCCCCGCCCCCGAGGGAGCGAGGCGCTGGCAGCGTCAGGACCGAAATGAGCAGCCCCCGCTGCTGCGGATCTCCGATTAACGTGCGACCGTCCGCTGGTCCTCGGCGCGGGGTTGGCGTTTCAAGACACGCGCGCGATCTCACTTGAGACCTGTGAATCTTTCTTCGTCTCCCCGGCACGGCTGGCACATGCGGAGGCGAAGCACATCTTCAGAGAAGAATGGACGGCGGCACTTGCCGACCCACATCGGGCCGGCATTTTCGAGCATCCGCCGCACCAGTTTGGATTGCGGAGACCGCGAGGGCCAGGATCGTCATGTCGCCCTCCTCACTCGCTCGCGGGATCGGCATAGAGGCGGCGAGAGGCGTCGAGCCACAGGAACAGCACCGCCCCCGCCAGCGCGAATCCGGCGACGACGTTGAACGCCGAGGTCCAGCCGAAATGGGTGACGAGATAGCCCGTCGCCACCGAGGTGAGCGCGCCGGCGGTGTTGCCGAACGTGTTCATCACCGCCGACACCGAGCCGGCATATTCGCCGCCCATGTCGAGCGTTACCGCCCAGGAGACGCCGACCGTGAGTTCGAGGCCGAACACCGCGACCGCGAAGCAGGCGACGCTGACCAGCGGATCGGCGATCAGCACCGCCAGCGGGACCGTGATCCCGGCGACCAGGAAACCCGCCACGGCGACCAGCCGGCGCGCCATCTTGAGGTTGCGCGAACGCCTGAACAGGTGATCCGAGAACCAGCCGCCCGCGAGATCGCCGAGCACGCCGGCGGCGAGCGGCGCGCTGGCGTAAAGGCCCATCTGCGCCAGCTCCAGCCCCCGCGCCTCGTCCAGATATTTCGGGAACCAGGCGAGGAAGGTGACGATCGCGTAGCCGTAGCAGAAGTACATGGCCGAAAGCAGCCAGATCTGCGGATTGGACAAAAGCTGGCGCCACGGCACCGACTTGCGCGCCCTGCTCCGCGCGCCCAGCGCGCTTTCGATCATGTCCAGCTCGGGCGCATTGACCCCCGAATGCTCGCGCGGCGTGTCGCGATAGTAGAGGAACCAGACCGCCGCCCAGGCGAGACCGACGAGCGCGAAGATGAGGAAGGGCGCGCGCCAGCCGAGGTGCAGGATGATGAAAGCCACCAGCACCGGCGTCACCGCGGCGCCGAGCCGGGCGCCGGCATGGGTCACGCCCTGCGCCCATCCCCGCTCCGACGGGAGCATCCAGCGCGAAAGCGAGCGGGTGGCGATCGGGAACGCCCCCGCCTCGCCCATGCCGAACAGGAAGCGCACCACGATCATCGACGCGGCCGACCAGGCCGCGGCGGTGAGCGCCGTGAAAGCCGACCACCAGCTCACCACGAGCGCGAGCGCCCGCCGCGGGCCGAAGCGATCGCCCAGCCAGCCGCCGGGAATCTGGAAGAGCGCGTAGCTGATCTGGAAGGCGAAGAAGATCCAGCCCATCACGATGGTGGAAAAGCCGAACTCCTCCTGGATCGACGGGGCCGCGATCGAGATCACCACGCGGTCCATGTAGGTGACCATGTAGGCCAGCACGGTCAGCCAGAGCACGACGTGCCGCACGCGCGTCGGCCGGGCGCCTTTGGTCATTTACCCCTCCCCTTGCCGCCCGTTTTGTTGTCTCGCGGCATCGTTGCTCAAGGCGTGGTCGGAACGGCGCGCCCTGCGATGTAGACGGCGTTGATCGTGCGCGTGTTGCGGATGTCCGCCAGCGGGTCGGCGTCGAGCACGACGAAGTCGGCCCACTTGCCGGCCTCAAGCGTGCCGAGATCGTTCGCCCGCAGGAAGCGGGCCGCATCGGCGGTTGCCATCCTCAGCGCCTCGGCCGGGGTGAAGCCGGCCTCGACGAGCAGCTCCAGCTCCCAGTGCGCGAAATAGCCGCCGAAGCGGGAGATCGGGCCACTGTCCGTGCCGAAGCCGATCGAGACGCCGCCGGACGCGAGCCGGCGCAGGTTGTCCTTCGCCTGATCGAGGAAGCCCGGGAAATCGTGGAAGTGCGGGCCGGAGGCGATCTGCCGCTGGCGCGCCGGGTTGCGCAGCTCGGCGAGCACCCGCGGATCGACGAAGCGTGTGAAGAACGGATCGTCCAGGAAAGGCGCCGGAGCGCCATAGGCGAACATCGAGGCCTCGCGCGACAGCGTTTCGGCGACCTGCCAGGTGCCCTGGCGACGCATCGCCTCGACCAGCTCCTGGTCGACGGGCCGGTCGCGAATGCCGTGCGCGAAGCCGTCGATCCCCTGCTCCACCAGGCGCTTGGCGTCCTCGAGGTAGAAAATGTGGGCGATGGCGCGTAGGCCGTGCCGGTGCGCGGCGCGGATCACCGCGGCGCTGATCTCGGGCGGCATGGTGGGCATCGTGTCCAGCTCGGAATCGACCCACAGCTTGATGAAGTCGACGCCGAGCGCCGCCTGCCGGGCGACCTCCGCCTCCGCCTCCTCGGGCGTCGCGACCTGGCGCGTGACACCGGGCAGGCCGCCATAGCCGCCGCGATAGACGATGCCCTGCCCGGAGCTGAAGATGCGCGAGAAGGTCGGCCGGCCTGCCCGCTGCCGGTCGCGGATGGCCAGCACGAAATCGCGGTCCGTGCCCATCACCTGCACCGTGGTGACGCCATAGGCGGCATAGGTCCGCAGGTCGCGGATGACGTTCGGCGGCGTCTCCTGCGCCGGATCGGTCGCCAGCCCGTCGGACACCGCGAGATGAACGTGAAGGTCGATGAGGCCCGGGATCACGTAGCGCCCGCCGAGATTGCGCCGCACGGCGTTTCGCGGCGCGCGCAGCTCGGCCGCCGGGCCCGCCCAGGCGATCCGGCCGTCGGCATCCACCACCATCGCCGTGTTCCGAACCGGCGCCCCGCCGGTGCCGTCGATCAGCGTGAAGTTGGTGAAGACGGTCGGCCGGTCCTGGGCGGTCGCCGGCGTCAAGCCGACGATCAGGGCGAGCAGGAAGGCGAGCAGCTCAAAAGGTCTTGGTGCGTGCATCCTCGAGAATTCTCCTCGCGCGCGATGGATTGAAAATGCCGCACGAGCAGAAGCGCCCGAGCGCGGCCACGGCCTGGTCCGGCGTCGCGCGTCCCTCCTTCACCCAGTCGATCATCTTGCGGGCGAGGCTGTGCGCGATCATCCCGTGCCCGCACATCGTCGAGAGCATCAGCACGTTGCGGTTGGGATCGTTGTCGGAGACGCCCTCGAACCCGAGCGAATAGCCGACGCTGTGCCGCTTGATGCCGGCCCTGGCGCAGCAACCCAGCGCGTTTTCGAGCGAGGACGAGATGTTGATCGAAAGCCCGAAATCCTCCTGCCGGAGCCGCTCGGTGAAGGCCTCGGCCTTCTCGCGGTCGTCGAACACGGCGGCGAAGGTGGTCGGCTTGGTGACGCCGTCGATCACCTTCTGAAAGTCCGGCGCTGGCGAGCGCGGGAAGAAATGGCGGATCGCATGCTTGTGGCGGGTGGGGCGCAGAGCGCCGCCGTTCATTGCATCGCCGATATTCACCGCGCCATATTCGTGCGCGAGTTCGAGGAAGCGCTTGAGCGCCGGCATCGGATCGCCCTGGCCCTTGGCGCCCTTCGCCGGAATCGCGATGATCACATAGTCGTCGGCGAAGCTTTCGGCCGTGCCGAACCTGTGCAGCGTGTTGGTCATGATGCTGACTCCTGCGGCGCGTCGAGCTTGCGCAGCACCGGCCGGCCGAGGCCGAGGTTGGTCTTCGCGCGGTGCAGTTTGTAGCCAAGCCGCTTGAGGATCGGTGCGACGACATTCTCCTCGCCATTCTCGTCGCAGCGCGTGCCGACGCCGATCGCAACGACGGTATCGATCCTTTTCTCGACGTCCCAGACGATACGGATCACCTCCTCGGTGCGCTCGACCGGGACCTTGATCTCCACGATCGCGGAGAGGACCTTCTCGTTGAGAATGTCCTCGCGAATGTCTCCCGTGGCCGGATCGGTCATTAGGCCGGTAATCGGGTTGTTCTTCTCGAAGGGAATGCCGGCCGCGGCCAGCGCGCGGGTCATCTCCTGGATCTGGTGGAAGCGGGCGCCGACGCCCGGCCGCCCGAACTCGATGGTGAAGCCGACCTCGCCCACGCCGACGCGGTTCGACACGTCGTTGGTCTTCACCTCCTCGGTGCCGCGGCCCACGACGCCGGTCGATTCATGCGGCACGCGCGGATCGGAAAAGGCCCGCCGCACAATGCGCGGCCAGGAAAGCTCGTTGGGCTCGAAGGCCGCGGTCGGGCAGATGTCCGGATCGGGTTCGAAGCGCATCAGCAGGAACCGCATCGCCTTGCGGGTGAAGCGGATGATGCGCGGGGGCAGGCGCTCCTGGCTGAGTCCGTTGTAGCAGGCGTAACATTCGACGCAGGCGTCGTCGTTAATCGTGGCGCGATTGCGCACCGGATCGATGTAGATCGCCCCCATTGGGCAGACATAGGTGCAGTTGCCGCAGGCGACGCACTTGTCCTGGTTGATCCTCACCGCGCGAAACTCCCTCGAATCTGCGGCAGGCTAGCAGCTTCCCGCGCGGTTGCAGCCGTCGGTTTCGGTTCCGAGACGACCGCCATCGACGAACTGTCGCGGAGGGGAGGTTCGGGTGGGAGCCTCCCCTCCGCGATCAGCCTTCCGGGCCGGCCTCTATGGCCGCCCCCGGCCCGACGCCAGGAGGCTCCTCCCCCGCCGGAGAGCCCCACTCGCGCCGGACGGGGCGAGGCCCGGCCCATCAGAAGCGCAGCCGCGCGCCGAGCGTGACGACCCGACCGATGGGGTTGCCCCCGTACACGTCGTAGCCGTTCGCATTGTTGTAGAAGGGCGGATCGCGGTCGAAGAGGTTGACCACGTCCACGAAGAACTGCGTCCCGCCCAAGATGCCGCCAGCCGGCATCGTGTAGGCGAGGTTGAGGTCGAAGAGCACGTTGCCCCTCACCCGGTCGCCGCCGCCGTTGGGATTGCCATTGGCGTCGCGGGTCAGCGGCGTGACCGTCGTGGTCGACCAGTTCCGGTAGGCCGGGATCCAGTTCGCGTAGATGTTGATCGAGAAGTTGTCGTACTCCCAGCCGGTGTAGAAGCGCGCCTGGGTCCGGATCGACGGGAAGGTCTCGTTGAAGCCCGTCGTGTTGAGCACGCTGAAGCTGGGACCGCCGCCGATATTCTGCCGGAACTTGGTGAAGTAGGAGATCGCGCCGCCCAGGGTGAAGACGCCGGCCGCGTCGGTGTTGAGGCGATAGTCGATATTGGCGTCGATACCCTGGATGTCGAGGTTCACGACGTTCTGCTGGCGGCCGTCGCGGATGAAATAGACGCAGGGCGGCAGCGGGGCGTTGAGCGGCGCCTGCCCGACCAGCGCGGCGATCTGTTCCTGCGTCGCGCAGGTCGGATAGATGGTGAGCAGGTTGTTCAGGGCCGGCGTGTTGATGACGGTCGCAAGGTTCGGCGAGGTCACGCCGCCGCGGAACTTCGCGTTGAACAGCGTCGCGCTCGCCCGGAAGCCCGGCAGGAATACCGGCGCGAGATCGACGCCGACCGACCAGCCGCTGCCACGCTGCGGCTTGAGGTCGCGGTTGCCGTTGTTGAAGGAGATGCCGGTGACGACGCTGTCGCCGATCACGCAGGTCACCTGGCCCGGCGCGGTGCAGCCCGGCAGCTGCGCGGCGAGCGGATAGTTGGCGATCGGGATGATGACCGCGCCGGTCTGCGGGCCATAGCCCGAGAAGCTCGCCAGGCCCTGCTGGTTGGGGTCGCCGAGGCTGCTGATCGCCGGCGCCACGAACGAGCGGGACCAGTTGCCGCGCAGCCTCAGGCCACGGACGAACTCGATGTTCGCGCCGACCTTCGGGTTCGTGGTGGAGCCGACGTCGCTGTAGCTGTCATGCCGGCCGGAAAGCGTGAGCTCAAACCGGCGCAGGAACGACATCTCGTTGCCCGGCCCGACCACGGGCACGAACAACTCGACATAACCCGACCAGACGTGGCGATCGTTGTGGAAGGTGAACTGCTCGGACCCGCGCGAGGCCGGGCCCGTGTTGTTCGGGCGGCTGCGACGGATGTCGAGCGCATATTCGAGATATTCGCCGCCCACCGCGAGCCGGACGTCGCCGCCCGGCAGGGTGAAGAGCGTTCCGTCGACGCCGATCCGGCCCTGCTTGATCTCGTGATAGTAGTTCGCCACCGTGAGCGAGTCGGTGAGCGCGGCGCGCACCGCGACCGAGGTCCGATTGCTCGACGCCGGATTCCACACGTCCAGCGCATTGCCGGGATCAAGCGGATAGTTGCTGACGATAACGCTGGTGCCCGGAATCGACGGCTGGGTGGGGTTGCCCGCCGAGTTGGTCGTGCCGTTCAGCGCAAGGTTGGCGCAGCTCACGCAGAGCTGGCCGTCGCTTTCCGTATTGTGCGTCTCGCGGCCGATCAGGGCGAGCGCGGTCAGGCGGAAATTGCCGTCGATCCGCCATTCCAAATTGCCGGCCAGATAGTAGTTGATCGAGCCGTTGTCGCTGTAGGCGCCCGGGCCGAGCAGCTCGTCCGCGCTCCAGCGCACCGTCTGACGATCGCCCGCCGCGGTCCCCTCGAGAATGCCGGGCGGGTTGGTGTAGAACGGGTTGGCCTGCGGGCCGGTGCGGAACGCGGTGGCCGTCAGGGTGCCGCGCGCCGTGCGCTGGTGGTTCTGCCGGTTCGAGTAGACGAAGTCGATGCCCGCTTGCAGGTCGGACGTCACTTCATATTCGACCTTGGCCATGAAATTGTTGCGCACCTCGCGCGGCAGGATGTCCCCGTAGCGATTGTCGCAAGGCGCGTTGTTGGCGTTGTTCGCAACCGAGGTCGGCGAGGTCGGCGACAGGAAGATGTTGCCGGCGCCGCCCGGCTGGATCGTGGCGGGCGAGCAGTTGAAGCTCAGGAAGTTGGTGCCGCCCTGCGGCCGGTGGTCGGGCGCGAAGAAGTCCCGCGCGGTCTGGGCGAGCGCGCTGCGATAGGAGTAGGCATAGGCCATCATGAAGGAGCCGCGGTCCCACCGCGTCCCCCACAGCGCGCCGGCATTGTAGGTGCGATATTCGTCGCCGAAGCCGACCTGGCCGGTGACCTCGAAACCCTCGACGCGCCGCCGGGTGATGAAGTTGATGACGCCGGCGACCGCGTCCGAGCCGTAGATCGAGGACGCGCCCTCGGCGAGAACCTCGACGCGCTCGAGCGCGATCGGCGGGATGATGTTGGGGTCGGAAAGCGGGTGCGGCTGGCCGCCGAGCGAGAAGCGGTGTCCGTCGATCAGCACCAGCGTCGAGTTGGAGGCGCTGGAGCCGAGGCTGTGGATCGTGGGCGAATAATAGGAGGTGCCCGCGGGGCCCTGGCCGGCATTGCCCGCCGCGGTGATCTGCGGAACCGTCTTCAGGATCTGCTGGAGCGTCTGGGCGCCGGTGGATTCGATCTCCTCGCGGCCGACCGAGACGAGGTTCGAGCCGACCGGCGCAACGCCCCGGAGGCTGGTGCCGGTAACGACGATCTCGTCACCGCCCGTCTGCGGCGCCTGCCGGGCGATCGAGTCCTCGGCTTTGGCGGCCTGGCCCGCCGGCTCCGGGGTCGTCACCTCCTGCGCGGTGGCGGCGGCGGCGGTGAGCGCCGCGACCATGACCGCGGTGGAGGCGCCCAGCTTCAACATCGTCTGCAATGCGTTCATTTCGTTCCCCTCCCGAGCGTGGTCCACTCTTGTCGGCGACCTTGGAGGGGAAATTCCGGAGCGGGTCGGGATAAGTCAAAATTGCGCCGCTCCGGTCTCTCAACTGGTGAGAAAGGAGCCGCCAAGTGGATTCAGGCAGCGATCGCGCCGTGCGCGGGGGACAGCTTGTGCTGGATTTTGACGGCCGCCGACTGGAGCGCGATCCGCACTTCCTCCTGGCGCTGGGCGTCCATGCGCTCCGCGATGTCAGATACCGAAATGGCCGCGATCGTCTTGCCGGCCGAGTCGCGGACCGGCACCGCGACGCAGCGCAGGTTGGAGGCGCTCTCCCGGTCATCGACGGCGTAACCGCGCGCGCGGACCATGTTGATCTCGCGCCGGAACGCGGCCGGATCGGTGATCGTATGCGGGGTGAGCGCGATCAGCTCGCCCTCCGCCATGAACTCGTCGAACTCGGCGAGCGAGAGCGCCGCGAGCAGGACCTTGCCCAGCCCGGTGCAATAGGCCTCGAGCTGGCAGCCGACGCGCGTGTGGACCGCAAAGCCGGCCGACTCGCCCACCTTGGCGACATAGGTCACCATGCCGTCCTCGAGCACGCCCATGTGGACGGTGAGCGAAAGGTGGGACGCCAGCTCGAACAGCACGTCCTGGGAAATGTCGCGCAGCACCTCCCGAACCTCGACGTTGCGCGACAGGTGCACGAGCAGCATTCCCGGCCGGTAGCGGCCGCGCGTATCCCGGATGACGGCGCCGATGTCCTCGAGCGTCTGGATCAGCCGATAGCCCGACGCCTGCGGCAGGCGGGCGCGCCGGCTCAGCTCGGCGCTGGTGAGGCATTCGTCGGCATTGCGAAAGGCCCGCAACAGCTTGAAGGCCTTGCGAACCGACTCGTTCCTGGGTGTCGCCACGTTCGACTCTCCATCATTCGCCGGAACGAAATGGCCGGCGTGGCGCCATCCGCCTCGCCGGCAACCATGTCACATCCTGAAGCGGAACATCCATCCCACGTCGTCGCAGCAATACATGTAACCGTCATAAAGCTTGGCGCCGTGGATCACCGGGGAATTGTCCGGCAGCTGGATCCGCTCGGTGATCTCCCCCGTCTCCGCATTCTGGAGGAAGAAGGCGTTGAGGTTGGAATCCGAGGCCCAGAAGTGCGTCTTGGAGGCGTCGGTCCAGCTCATGTCGTGCGGGCGGTTGCCGGCGCTCGCATAATAATCCTCGACCACCCAGTCGCGCTTGTTGATCACGAACACCATTCGCGCCGGCGGCACCGCGACGTAGAGCAGGTGGCCCTTCTGAAGGATGCAGTGCGCGCCCGTGCCCGGCGGCGCGTCGATCCGGTCGAGCGCGACCTGGCCGTCCGGCAAACGCGACACGTTGCCCGGCAGCGCCGAGGGCGGCCGCGGCGCCTCCGGATAGGCCGGCTCGAGCGGGGTGGTGTGGCCCTGCGCGTCGCCGCGAACGCGGTAGATGAGGCCCGCACCCGGCGTCTGGTAGGCCGCGATCGTGCGGCCATCGCGCGGATCGGTGTGCACGATGAGGCGATTGTAGGTCGAGCCGATCCACATCGTCCCGTCCTCGTCGTCCACGCAGATGCCGCTCGCGGCGCGGACATTGTTCGGCTGGAATTCGCGGATCAGCCGACCGGTGCGGGGGTCGATCAGCGAGATCCAGTTCTCCGGCCCCTGGTCGATGATCCACATGCCTTCACGGGTGACGTCGAGCCCGTTCGGCTTGCCGTGCGGGGTGCGGTAGAGCACCTCGATCGGGCCCGAGGGGCGCGTCGGCACGCGCGAAAGGTCCGGCCGCCGTGCCTCGGCCAGACGCGGAAACGCCGCCACGGCGGGCGCTATCGCCACGAGTCCCAGAAAATGCCTGCGCTGCATCATTCCACCTTCCTCTCCCCTTCATCGGCGGCATTTCCGGCCTCCTTGAGGAGGTCCAGAGCCACATCGACGATCATGTCCTCCTGGCCCCCGACCATTCGCCTGCGACCGAGCTCCACGAGGATGTTCCGGGTATCGACGCCGTAGTCCCGGCTCGCCTTTTCGGCGTGGCGCAGGAACGACGAGTAGACGCCGGCATAGCCGAGGGTCAGGGTCTCGCGGTCCACGCGGACCGGACGGTCCTGCAGTGGCCGCACCAGATCCTCTGCCGCGTCCATCAGCTTGAACAGGTCGACGCCGTGATTCCATCCCTTCAGCGTCGCAACTGCGATAAATACCTCCAGCGGCGCATTTCCCGCGCCGGCGCCCATGCCGGCGAGGCTGGCGTCGACGCGGATCGCGCCGCTCTGCACGGCGACGACCGAGTTGGCGACGCCGAGCGAGAGATTGTGATGCGCGTGAACGCCGCGCTCGGTCTCCGGCTTCAGCACCCGGTCGAAGGCCTCGAGGCGCGCGCGATAGCCGTCCATGTCGAGCGCGCCGCCGCTGTCGGTGATGTAGACGCAGTGGGCGCCGTAGCTTTCCATCAGCTTGGCCTGCGCCGCGAGTTCCTCCGGCCCGATCATGTGCGCCATCATCAGGAAGGTGGCGACGTCCATGCCGAGATCGCGGGCGGCGGCGACGTGCTGCTTCGAAATGTCCGCCTCGGCGCAGTGCGTCGCGATGCGGACCGAGGTCGCGCCGAGCCGGTGCGCCTGCTTCAGGTCCTCGATCGTGCCGATGCCGGGGAGCAGCAGCGTCGTCAGCCGCGCGTGGCGGACGACGTCGGCCGCCGCCTCCAGCCAGGCCCAGTCAGTTTGGGCGCCGAAGCCGTAGTTGAAGCTGGACCCGTTGAGGCCGTCGCCGTGCGCGACCTCGATCGCGTCCACCTTCGCCTCGTCGAGCGCGCGCGCGATCTGCCGCACCTGCTCGAGGCTGTAGCGGTGACGGATCGCGTGCATCCCGTCGCGCAGCGTCACGTCCTGGATGTAGAGCTTGGTCTTGGTGGGATCGAAGCTCATGACGCGGCGCGCTCCCGCCGCCGCTCGACGATCTTCTCCGCGGTGCGCAGCGCCGCCGACGTCATGATGTCGAGATTGCCCGCATAGACGGGCAGGTAGTGGCCCGCCCCTTCGACCTCGAGAAGCACGGTGGTCTTGATCCCTTCGAAGGTTCCCACGCCCGGGATATGGACGGGGTTGTTGGACCCGAACCGCTCGAACTGCACCTTCTGCTTGAGGCGGTAGCCCGGCACATATTCCTGGACGCGCGCGACCATCGCCTCCACCGCCGCCTCGATCTCCGGCTCCTCCGCGCCGGAGGAGAGGGTGAAGATCGTGTCGCGCATGATCAGCGGCGGCTCGGCCGGGTTGAGAATGATGATCGCCTTGCCTTTGGCGGCTCCGCCCACCTCCTCGATCGCGCGGGCCGTGGTCTGGGTGAATTCATCGATATTGGCGCGCGTGCCGGGGCCGGCGGACTTCGACGCGATCGAGGCGACGATCTCGGCATAATGGACCGTCGCGACCGAGGCGACCGCGGCGACGATCGGGATCGTCGCCTGCCCGCCGCACGTGACCATGTTGAGGTTGGGCGCGTCGAGGTGGCAGTCGCCGTTGACGACCGGGATCACATAGGGGCCGACCGCCGCCGGCGTGAGGTCGATCATCACCTTGCCGTCCCCGCGCACGATCTCGCTGTGGCGATAGTGCGCACCGGCCGAGGTGGCGTCGAATACGATCTCTATATCGCGCCATGCGTCGTGGGCGACCAGCCCGTCCAGCCCGTCGGAAATGGCGAGCACGCCGAGCTCCCTGGCGCGGCGCAGCCCGTCGGAATCGGGATCGATTCCGACCAGGGCCGCCATCTCGATCAGGCTGGACGTACGGATCACCTTCATCATCAGATCGGTGCCGATATTGCCCGACCCGATGATAGCCGCCTTTGCCTTGGGCAGGGACACCCCCCGTGCCTGTCCGGCAGATGTCATTGCATCCGTCTCCGCCTCTCCATGCGAAAGACGTCGATGCAACCCCCGCGACTGTCAAAATCCCCCCGCCCCACCCTCTCATTCTTTGAGATGAAGGCGGCGGGCTGGGCGCGCGCGACGGAGCGCGCGTCCGGTCAGGCCGGCTCGGGCGCCGGGACGATCGCGTCTGCCTCCCACGCGGCGATGGCGGTTTCGCGCATGAGCGTGAGGGCGATCTCGTCGAGCCCGGTCATCAGGCATTCGCGCCGGAACGGATCGAGCGCGAAGGTGAAACGGTCCTGGAGCGGGCTGGTGACGGTCATCGTCTCGAGGTCCACCGTCAGCTCGTGCGCGCGCGCGACCTCGAGCAGGCGGTCCACCGCCGCCTGGTCGAGCGCGACGGTGACGATCCCGTTCTTGAAGGCGTTGCCGGAGAAGATGTCCGAAAAGCTCGGCGCGATCACCGCCTTCACCCCCATGCCGGCGAGCGCCCAGACGGCGTGCTCGCGGCTGGAGCCGCAGCCGAAATTGTCGCCCGCGATCAGGATCGGCGCGCCGGCATAGGCGGGATCGTCGAAGACGTTCCCCTCCTCCGCGCGCACCGCCTCGAAGGCGAAGCGGCCCAGCCCCGCGCGCGTCAGCGTCTTGAGATGCCGCGCCGGGATGATGATGTCGGTATCGACGTTGCGCCGGCCGAAGGGATAGGCGCGGCCGGTAATGCGTGTCAGCCCGCTCATGGCGTCACCAGTTCACGAACGTCGGCGAGGCGACCGGTAACCGCCGCGGCGGCGGCCATGGCGGGCGACATCAGGTGCGTGCGCGCGCCCGGCCCCTGCCGGCCGACGAAATTGCGGTTGGAGGTGGAGGCGCAGCGCTCGCCCGGCGGCACCTTGTCCGGGTTCATCGCGAGGCACATCGAGCAGCCCGGCTCGCGCCACTCGAAGCCCGCCTCGATGAAGATGCGGTCCAGCCCTTCGGCCTCGGCCTGCCGCTTGACCAGCCCGGAGCCGGGCACGACCAGCGCCTGGCGGAGGTGCGGCGCGACGCGGCGGTTGCGGGCGACCGCGGCGGCGGCGCGCAGATCCTCGATCCGGCTGTTGGTGCACGAGCCGATGAACACATGCTCCACCTTCACGTCCTGCATCGGCGTTCCCGGCGTGAGACCCATATAGTCGAGCGACTTGCGCGCGGCGGCGCGCTTGGCCGGGTCGTCGAACGCGTCCGGATCGGGCACGGCGCCGGTGATCGGAACGACGTCCTCCGGGCTGGTGCCCCAAGTGACGCTCGGCGCGATTTCGCCCGCGTCGATGACGACGCTGCGATCGAACCGGGCGCCGGGATCGGTGGGAAGCGTGCGCCACCAGCGCTCGAGCCGCTCCCACGCCTCGCCCTTCGGCGCCATCGGCCTCCCCTTGAGGTAGGCGAAGGTCGTCTCGTCCGGCGCGATCAGGCCGGAGCGCGCGCCCGCCTCGATCGACATGTTGGCGACGGTGAGGCGGCCCTCGATGCTCATCTCCTCGAACACGCGGCCGCGATATTCGATAACGTGGCCGGTGCCGCCCGCCGCGCCGATCCGGCCGATGATGGCGAGGATCAGGTCCTTCGGGCCGACGCCGAAGCCGAGGCTCCCCTCGACGCGCACCTCCATCGTCTTGGAGGGGCTGAGCCGCAGGGTCTGCGTCGCCAGCACATGCTCGATCTCGCTGGTGCCGATGCCGAAGGCCAGCGCGCCGAGCGCGCCGTGCGCGGCGGTGTGGCTGTCGCCGCACACCAGGGTCGTGCCCGGCAGGGTGAAGCCCAGCTCCGGCCCCACGACATGGACGATCCCCTGCCGCACGTCGGTCACGTCCAGATAGGGGATGCCGAAATCGGCGACGTTGCGCGCGAGCGCGGCGAGCTGCCCGGCGCTCGCCGGATCGGCGATCGGCAGCAGCCTGCCGCCCGGTCCAACGCGCGGCGTGGTCGGCACATTATGGTCCGGCACGGCGAGCGTCAGGTCCGGCCGGCGCACCTTGCGCCCGGCGCCCCGCAGCCCCTCGAAGGCCTGCGGGCTCGTCACCTCATGGACGAGGTGCCGGTCGATATAGATGAGGCAGGTGCCGTCCTCGTGGCGCTCGACGACATGGGCGTCCCAGATCTTCTCGTACAGCGTCCTTGGCTTCACGCGGTCATGCCCCGATTCACACCCACCAGACTGCGGACCGCGTCCACCCGGCACAGCCGGGCGTCGATCCGCGCGCGCACCGCTGCGCCGAACTCCGAGCAGCTCGCCCGCCCGCCGAGATCGGCGGTGAGCGTGCCCGACAGCAGCACGTCGTCGAGCGCCGCGCGAAGCAAGAAGCCCATCTCCGTGAGCCCGACATGGTCGAGCAGCATCGCCGCGCTCGCGATCGCGCCGGCGGGATTGGCGAGGTCCATGCCGGCGATCTGCGGGGCCGAGCCGTGAATCGGCTCGAACAGGCCGGCGCTGCCGCTTCCGGTGCTGGCCGAGGCGAGCAGGCCGATCGAGCCGGGCAGCACGGCCAGCTCGTCCGAGAGAATATCGCCAAACAGATTCTCGGTGAGGATCACGTCGAACCGCTGCGGATCGGTGATCAGCGCCATCGCCGTCGCATCCACCAGCATGCAGTCGAACGCGACGTCGGGATAGGCCGCGGCCACCTCGCCGACCACCTTGCGCCACAGCCGCGAGGTCGCGAGCACGTTGGACTTGTCGACCAAAGTGAGCTTGCGCCGGCGCCGCCGCGCCGCCTGGAAGGCGACATGGGCCACCCGCTCGATCTCCTCGCGGGTGTAGGAGAAATCGTCCGACGCGGACTCCTCGTCGATCCGCTTGGCGCCGAAATAGGCGCCGCCCGTCAGCTCGCGCACGATCAGGATGTCGACGCCGCGCACGCGATCGTCGCGCAGCGGCGAGAGATATTCCAGCCCCGGCACCACCCGCGCCGGGCGCAGGTTGGCGAAGAGGCCGAGCCCGGCGCGCAGCGCCAGCAGCCCCGCCTCGGGCCGCTCGGGCGCGTCGTCCCAGTCCGGCCCGCCGACCGCGCCGAGCAGCACCGCGTCGGCGGCGCGACAGGCCTCGAGCGTCGATTCCGGCAGCGGCTTGCCATGCCGGTCGATGGCGATGCCGCCGAAATCGTGCGTCTCGAAGGAGAGATCGAGTTCGCGCCGCTCGGCGAGAAAGGCGAGGCATTGCCGCGCCTGTTCGGTCACCTCCGGGCCGATCCCGTCGCCGGGCAGCAGAACGATACGCGTCATTTGATTCTCCTTCAGGCGGCCCGGGCCGCGGGCGCGGGTTGGCTACGGGCGCGGGCGACCGCGGCGGCGTTGCTGGCGGCGTCGACATAGGCGGCGACGCAACAGGGCAGGATGTCGCGATCGCGCGCGCGGCCCGAGAAGGTCTCGCCGTCCACGACGATGCGGATCTCGACGAGCACGCTCGCCCCCTGCCCGTCCTCGGCGGGCTCGCCGGGATCGGCGGCGACATATTGCATGTCGATCCCGTCCACCCGCGCCGGCACGCCCATGATCTGGCTGACGGCGAGGAAGGCGGCGTCGAGCGCGCCCGGCGCCGAGGCGATGTCGGTGAGCCGCCCGCGGCTGCCATGCTCCAGCTCGACGCGCGCGACCGGATGCGCCCGCGGCGTCACCGGCGCGCGGATCTCGACGCGCGAGAGCTTCCACAGCTTGTCGTCGCCGCGCGCCTGCTGCGCGGCGAGCAGGGCGGCGAGACGGGCATCGTCGACCAGGCCGACCTCGTCCGCCACTTCCTTGAAGGCGGCGAAGGCACGGTCGAGCGCCTCCCCTTCCAGCGCGAAGCCGAGCGCGCGCGCCCGGGTGGCGAGCGCGTGGCGCCCGCTATGCTTGCCGAGGACGATGCCGTCCGTCGCAAGGCCGATATCTTCGGGTTTCATGATCTCGTAGGTTTCCCGGTTCCTGAGCACGCCATGCTGGTGGATGCCGGCCTCGTGCGCGAAGGCATTGGCCCCGACGATCGCCTTGTTGCGCGGCGGCGAGACGTTGGTGACCTGGGCCAGGGTCCGGCTGGCGGCCATGATCTTGGTGGTATCGACGCCGGTGGTGACGCCGTAGCTGTCGAAGCGGGTCTTGAGCGCCATCACGACATCCTCGAGCGCGCAGTTGCCCGCGCGCTCGCCAATGCCGTTGACGGCGCATTCTACCTGCCGCGCGCCGCCACGTACCGCCGCCAGGCTGTTGGCGACTGCCATGCCGAGATCGTCGTGGCAATGGGCCGAGAAGATCACCTCCGGCTTGCGCTCGACATGCTCGGTGAGATGGCGGAACAGGTCGTGGATCTCGTCCGGGGTCGTATAGCCGACCGTGTCCGGCACGTTGAGCGTGGTCGCCCCGGCCGCCGCCGCGACCGACAGCGCCTCGACCAGGAAGTCGCGCTCGGTGCGGATCGCGTCCTCGGCCGAAAACTCGATGTCGTCGGTGAAGTTGCGGGCGAAGACGACGGCCTCGCGGATCGCCTCGATCACCTGCTCCTTGCTCATCGAGAGCTTGTACTCGCGGTGCAGCGGGCTGGTGCCGAGGAAGATGTGGATGCGCTTCTCCCGCGCCGGGGCGAGCGCCTCGGCCGCCGCCTCGATGTCGCCGCGCTTCGCGCGGGCGAGCGAGCAGATCACCGGCCCCTCGATCTCGCCGGCGATGGCGCGGACCGCGCGCGCGTCGCCGGGCGAGGCGGCGGCGAAGCCGGCCTCGATCACATCGACCTGCAGCGCGGCGAGCGCGCGCGCCATCTTGCGCTTGCCCTCCTCGGTCATCGAGAAGCCCGGCGCCTGTTCGCCGTCGCGCAGCGTCGTGTCGAAAATACGTACCCGGTTCATGCGGCCTGCTCCTGGATCAAGGCGGTTTCGTGGGCGACGCGGGCCACCCCGTGGAGTCGCGAGAGCTGCCGCGCCAGCACGTCGATCGAGCGGCCGTGGTCGCGCGGCTCGACGGTCAGCGCGAGCGTGGCGCGGCGGCCGCAGGGCTGCTCCGCCATCGCGGCGCGACGGACGATGAAGCCGCGCCGCTCGACGAGGCCGAGCATCCGCACGATCGCGCCTTCCTGCGCGGCATATTCGATGAACATGCGGGCATGGGCTGGGCTGTTACGCATCAGCGCTTCTCCATCATTTCGGTATTGGCTCGATTCGGCGGCACCAGCGGCCAGACATTCTCGCGCGGGTCGATCCGCGCGTGGCACAGGATCGCGCCGGGCGTCGTCAGCAGGCGCTCGATCGCGCCCGGCACCTCATCGCGCCGGTCGATCGTGAACGCCTCAATGCCGAAGGCGCGCGCGATCTCGGCGAAGTCGGGATTGTCGCTGAGATCGACCTCCGAGAAATTCTCCTCGAAGAACAGCTCCTGCCACTGGCGGACCATGCCGAGCTGGCTGTTATCGATCAGCAGGATCTTGAGCGGCAGCCGGTACCGCCGGATCGTGGCCAGCTCGTGGATGTTCATCATGATCGAGCCGTCGCCGGTGACGGTGATAACGGTCGCGTCCGGCGCCGCGAGCAGCGCGCCGATGCCGGCGGGAATGCCGTAGCCCATCGTGCCCAAGCCGGCGCTGGTCAGGTGTGCGTTGGATCGGGTGAACCGGCAATGCTGCGCCACCCACATCTGGTGCTGGCCAACGTCGCAGGTGATGATGAGGTCGTCGCCGGCGCGCTCGCTCAGCGCCTTCAGCATCGCCGGCGCGTAGATGCCGCTGCCGGGGGCGTCGTAGGAGGGCGCCCAGCGCTTCGCATTGGCGATGCACTCGGCGCGCCAGGCAGCGCCGTCGGGAACGGCGGTGAGCTGGTCCAGAACGCGGGCGATGTCGCCGGCGATGCCGACCTCCGGCTGGCGCAGCTTGCCGATCTCGGCCGGGTCGGCGTCGAGGTGGATCACCTTCGCCCGGGTCGCGAAGGTGTCGAGCTTGCCGGTGGCGCGATCATCGAAGCGCGCGCCGACGCACAGCAGCAGGTCGCAGCCGTCCACCGCCGTATTCGCGGCGCGGGTGCCGTGCATCCCGATCATGCCGAGGAAGCCCGGCGCGTCGGTCGGGATCGCGCCGAGGCCCTTCAGGGTCGCAACCGAGGGCATGCCGGTCCGCTCCGCGAAGGCGCGCAGCGCCGCATCGGCGCGGGTAATGCACACGCCGCCGCCGAAATAGAGCACCGGCCGTCGCGCGGCGGCGATCAGCGCATTGGCGCGGGCGATCGCCTCCGGGTCGGGCGGCAGCGGTGCCGACGCGGCGACGGGCGGCAGCGACTCGCGCCGCGCGGACCGCTGGCCCATGTCCTTGGGCAGGTCGACCAGCACCGGGCCGGGCCGCCCCGAGCGCGCCAGCATGAACGCCTCGGCAAGGACGGCGGGAATGTCCTCCACCCGGCGAATCACGTAGCTGTGCTTCACGATCGGCAGCGTGATCCCGAAGATGTCCACCTCCTGGAAGGCGTCGGTGCCCATCAGCGGCGTCGCGACCTGCCCGGTGATGGCGACCATCGGCACGCTGTCCATGAAGGCGTTGGCGATGCCGGTGACGAGGTTGGTCGCGCCGGGGCCGGACGTGGCGATGCACACGCCCGGCGCGCCGGTCACGCGCCCGTACGCATCGGCGGCGAGCGCGGCGGCCTGTTCGTGGCGGACCAGGATGTGGGTGAGGCCTGATCCCGGCAGCGCGTCATACACGGGCATGATCGCGCCGCCGGGATAGCCGAAGACATGGCGCACGCCTTCCCGCTCCAGCGCCTCCACGACCAGCCGCGCGCCGGAGACGGGCTCCGCCGCCGCTGTCGCTTCGCTGGGGGACTTCGAGACGCTGGAGGCGATCATGGTCACGCTGCCTTCGAAGCCGGGCCGGCCTGCAGCCAGGCCATGTGACGGCGCAGCCGCGCGCCGACCTGTTCGATCGGCTGGGCCAGATCGGCGTCGAGCATCGCGCGATACTTGGGCTTGCCGGCCTTGTTCTCGTCGATCCAGTCGCGCGCGAAGGCGCCGGACTGGATGTCCGCCAGAACCTCGCGCATCCGCACGCGCGTCTCGTCGTTCACGACGCGCGGGCCGGAGACGAGATCGCCATATTTGGCGGTCTCCGAGATGAACTCGTGCATCTTGGCGATGCCGCCCTCGTAGAGCAGATCGACGATCAGCTTCAGCTCGTGCAGGCATTCGAAATAGGCGACCGCGGGCTGGTAGCCGGCCGCGACCAGCGTATCGAAGCCCGCGGTGACCAGTTCGGTCGCGCCGCCGCACAGAACGGCCTGCTCGCCGAATAAGTCGGTCTCGGTTTCCTCCGCGAAGCTGGTTTCGATCGCGCCGGCATTGGTGCCGCCGATCCCCTGCGCATAGGCGAGCGTGCGGGCGCGCGCCTTGCCACTCGCGTCCTGGTGGACGGCGAACAGGCAGGGCACGCCGCGCCCGATCTCGTACTCGCGGCGCACCAGGTCGCCCGGCCCCTTGGGCGCGACCAGCACGACGTCGATGTCGTCGCGGGGCGCGATCTCGCGATAATGGACGGAAAAGCCGTGCGCGACGAGCAGCGCCGCTTGCGGGGCGAGGTTCGGCGCGATCGCCTCCTCATAGACCTGGCGATGGCTCATGTCGGGCGTGAGCAGCGCCAGCAGCTCCGCCTCCTTCGCCGCCTCGGCCGGTTCGACGACGCGGAAGCCGTCCGCGGTGGCGCGCTGCGCCGCCTTGCCGCCGGCGCGCGCGCCGACGATCACCTCGAACCCGCTGTCGCGCAGGTTGCGGGCATGGGCGCGGCCCTGGCTGCCGTAGCCGACGATCGCGATCGTCGCGTCTCTCAGCGCCGCGGGGCTGGCGTCGTCATTGGTGTAGATCCGTTCCATTCGAGGGGTTCTCCTTCGCGCAAAAGAAAAACCCCCGCTTCCGGTCGGGAGCGGGGGCCTTTGGGTTTCTGAGTCGTCTCGACGGACGTCAGCCGGGCACCGCTCCCACAAGGAAGCTAATAAGGACGAGAATAAGTACAAAAAGGAGCGCGGCGGCCGAGAGGGCCGCCTTCTGGGTCTCGAAGCTGATCGCGGTCAGCTGCACACCGGCTCCATCAAAATTCGTTGCAACGCAAAATACGTGAGCGAGTCGCGAACGCAAGTGCAAAAAACGACGCGCGACAATTTCACATATGCGACGCGTCGGGCGACAAATCCGTTTCTCTCACGTCATGGTTAACGAAAGGTTTCATGCGCCGCTCGTCACCGCGCCCTCCGACGCGGAACCGACGAGCCGGGCATATTTCGCATAGGCGCCCGTCACTTCGCCGCGATCCGGCAGCGGCGTGGGCGTGCGGGACGCGAGGTCCGCGTCGGTCTCGATCACCCGCGCCTCGACGTCGATGACGATGCGGTCGCCGGTGCGGAGCCGCGCGATCGGCCCGCCCTTCGCCGCCTCGGGCGCGACGTGGCCGACCATGAATCCGTGCGTCGCGCCGGAGAAGCGCCCGTCGGTGACGAGCGCGACGCTGTCGCCCAGCCCGCGCCCCTGGATCGCCGCGGTGACGGCGAGCATCTCGCGCATGCCGGGGCCGCCGACCGGGCCTTCGCCGCGGATGACGACGACGTCGCCCGGCGCGACCTCGCCAGCCGAGACCGCCGCGAAACAGGCCTCCTCCCCGTCATAGACCTTGGCCGGCCCCTCGAAGCGCAGGCGCGACTGGCCGGCGAGCTTCACCACGCAGCCCTCGGGCGCGAGATTGCCGTAGAGCACGCCATAGCCGCCGCGCGGTTTCAGCGGCTTGTCGACGGTGAGGATCACCTCCTGCCCCGGCGTCTCGGTCGCGTCGGCGAAACTTTCGAACAGCGAACGGCCGGTGACGGTCGGCGCATCCTGGATCAGCCCCGCCTCCATCAGCCGGCGGCCGAGCAGCCGCGCGCCGCCCGCCTCGGTCATGTCCGGCGCCATGAAGCGACCCGCGGGCTTGAGATCGGCGATCACCGGCGTCGCGCGGCTCACCTCGTCGAACAGGTCGATGTTGAATTCCTCCGGCGGGATGCCGGCCTCGCGCGCGATCGCGAGCAGATGCAGCACGAGATTGGTCGAGCCCGCCGTCGCGGTGCCCGCCACGGCGGCGTTGCGCAGGCTCGCCGGCGTGATGAACTGGCGCGAGTTGCGCCCGGCCTTGAGCGCCTCGACGAGGACGCGCCCCGCCTCCTCCGCCGCCCTGGGCTTGTCGGGATGGGTCGCCGGAATGTCGTTCAGTCCCGCCGGCGAGAGGCCGAGGAAGGTCATCGCCAGCGCCATCGTATTGGCGGTGAACTGGCCGCCGCAGGCGCCCGCGCCGGGACAGGCCGCCTTCTCGACCGCGGCGAGGCCGGCGTCGTCGAGCGTGCCGGCGCCGTGCGCCCCGATCGCCTCGAACACGTCCTGGATGGTGAGCTTCTTCTCGCCCAGCCGCCCCTGCATGATCGAGCCGCCGTAGAGAATGACGCTCGGCAGATCGAGCCGCGCCGCCGCCATCGCCGCCGCCGGGATCGTCTTGTCGCAGCCGACGATGAACAGCACCGCGTCGAGCGAATGGCCGCGCACCGCCAGCTCCGCGGAATCGGCGATCGCCTCGCGGCTCATCAGCGAGGCGCGCATGCCGCTGGTGCCCATCGAGATGCCGTCGGTGACGACGATCGTATTGAAATCGACCGGGGTCGCCCCGGCGGCGAGAATGCCGCGCCGGGCATGTTCGGCGAGATCCTTGAGGTGGATGTTGCAGGGCGTGACGTTCGACCAGGTGTTAACGATCGCCACCGTCGGCCGTGCAATCGCCTCGTCGTCGAGGCCGGTCGCGCGCAGCATCGCGCGCGCCGCGGCCCGCGCCGGGCCATCCTTCATCTCACTGGAAGGCAGGGTCTTGTCGGTCATGGATTTCCTTCAGGCGGCGGACTGGGACAAAGGTTCGAGCGCATCGGCGAGCGCATCGAGCTGGGCGGGAATGCCGCGCTTGACGAAGCGCCGGCGGTGGATTTCCGCCAGCGCCGGCGGCGGCGCGACCTTGCGGCCGATCAGGGGCTCGACGGTTTGCGCGAACTTGTAGGGATGGGCGGTGGCGGCGGCGAGCCAGGTCACCTCGCCCCGCACCCGCTCGCCGAGCCGCGCATAGGCTTCGGCGGCGGTCGCCGAATGCGGGCACCAGACATAGCCGCTCGCCTCATATTCGGCGCGGATGCGCGCGCGGATCTGGTCGTCGGTGACCAGCTCGACGCCGAGCCGCCTCTGCGCGGGCGGAAGGGTGGCGAGCCGCTCGAAATTGCTCGGCGCGCCGACGTCCATCGCGTTGGCGATCGTCGCGACCGAGGCGCGCGGCGAATAGACGCCGGTCGCCTTCCAGTCGGCGAGCGTGCGGTTGGCGTTGGTCGCAAGCACGATCGGGCGGATCGGAAAGCCCATCGCGCGCGCATAGAGCGCCGCGAAGCCATGGCCAAGATTGCCGGTCGGCACGATCAGGCCGATCTCGCCCCCGGTCTCGCGCGCGAGCCGCACCGAGGCATAGGCGAGATAGGCGATCTGCGGCAGCAGCCGGCCGATATTGATCGAATTGGCGGAGGTAAGATTGTGCATCCGCGAGAGCGCCCGGTCCGCGAAGGCGGCCTTCACCAGCCGCTGGCAATCGTCGAAATCGCCGTCCACCTCGAGCGCCCGCACCGGCGCCCCCCAGCAGGTGAGCTGCTGCTCCTGGAAGGCCGAGACGCCGCCGCGCGGGAACAGGATCGTCGCGCTCACCGCCGCGCGGCCCTCCGCCGCGCAGCCGACGGCGCCGCCGGTATCGCCCGAGGTCGCGACCAGCACGCCCAGCCGCCGCGCCGGATCGGCGATCCGGTCGAAACAGGCCATCAGGAAGCGCGCGCCGAAATCCTTGAACGCGCCGGTGGGGCCGTGGAACAGCTCCAGCACGCGCAGCCCCGGCCGCGCCGGATCGGGCGTGACGATCGGTAGGGGGAAATCGAACGCCTCGGCGCAGATCGCGGGAAGCTCGGCGGCGAGCGGATCGCCCTCGAAGAAGGGGGCGAGCATCGCCGCGGCGAATTCGGCGAGCGACGCCTCGGCCAGTTCGGCCGGGCCGGCCGCCGGCGGTTCCTCCGGCAGATAAAGGCCGCCGTCAGGCGCCGCGCCGGCACGAACTGCCTCGCTGAGGCTCACCGCCGGGCCGCCGCCACGTGTGCTCACATATTTCATGCCGCCACCTTCGCGGCGGCTTCCGCCGGCTCGAGCCGCGCCCCGGCGCTGCTCGCCGGCGCCCGATAGGCCGTCGCCTTCAGCCCCGCCGCCTCGAGCGCGGCGGCCATCGCCCGCTCGACCGGCCCCGCCTCGTGGGCGAGCGCCCAGGCGAAGACCGAGGGGCCGGAGCCGGAGAAGGAGCAGCCGATCGCGCCGGCGCCAAGCGCGGCCCGCTTCACCTCGGCGAGCGCGGGCAGAAGGCGCATCCGCTGCGGTTCGACCAGCAGATCGTCCAGCCCGGCGCGCAGCAGCTCGACATTGCCGCTCGCGCAGCCGGCGACAAAGGCGGCCATCCGCCGCGAATGCTCCACCGCGACGCGCATCGGCACGTCCGGGCGCAGGAGCCGCCGCGCCGCCTTGGTCTCGACCTGGACCGGCGGGTGGAGCAGCACCGCGACGATGCCGCGCGGCGCCGGCAGGCGGTGCACGGAGTCCGGTCGCTCGCGCGCCACGAGCACGAGCCCGCCGAGCAGGCTCGCCGCGACATTGTCCCACGGCGGCGGATCGGAGGAAACGCGCTCGCCGGCAAGCGCATAGGGCAGCAGGGCCGGCAGCGGCAGCGGCTCCTCCAGCAGCGCGTTGACCGCGACCACGGCCGCCACCGCCGAGGCCGCCGAGCCGCCCATGCCGGCGCTCATCGGCACGCCCTTTTCGACCGACAAGGTGACGCCGAACGGCGCCTCGACCGCGTCGAGCAGCGCCTTCGCCGCCGCCAGCGCGGTGTTGCGTTCCGGCGCCTCCGGAAGGCTCGACACCAGCCCGCTCACCTCGCCCAGCCTGACCCCCGGTTTGTCCTCGCGCACGGCGATCACGCTGTCGCGCGCCGCGTCGAGGGCCTGGCCGAGCACATCGAAGCCGACGCCGACATTGCCGATGCTGGCTGGCGCGCTGGCTTTCGCCCGATCGCCCATCTCCAAGCTCCTCACGCGCTGAGCTTCAACGGCACGGCTTCCGCCTCGGCGGCGAGCCGCCGCTGCAGGTCCATGACATCGCCAAACAGTGACGCGGCGGTCGGCCAGCGCCCCGCGCCCTTACCATAGACGGCATGGACGCGGCCATCGCGGGCGCGCACGAGGAAGCGGTTTTCCTCGCCGCGCGCGGCGGCCAGCGGATGATCGGCGGGGAGCGCCTCGATTTCCACCGAGGCGGCGACCTGACCGTCGGCGCGACGCACGCAGCGTCCGACCTGCTTCAGCACCTTGCCCTCGGCCTGCGCCGCCTTCAGCGCGCGCGCCGTCACCGAGCGCAGCGATTCCTTCGCGATGCGCGCCGTCGGCAGCGCGACGCCGAAGGCGCGGCGCGCCAGCAGCGAGAGCTTGTCGGCCGCGTCGTGCCCGTCGACATCGGCCAAAGGGTCCGCTTCAGCAAAGCCGAGCGCCTGCGCTTG
>Ga0180222_1001455_pt1 | contig 24363 bp, 24 predicted proteins | sample eDN5th37CKraftOP_FD_151336 | JGI IMG/M metagenome (GOLD analysis project Ga0180222, IMG submission 151336) | Enriched Organic Plus compost microbial communities from Emeryville, California, USA - eDNA 5th pass 37_C Kraft OP (version 2) (version 2) ...
GACGCAGGGCAGCCCGGTAAGAGGGCGTTTCCTCAAGGCAGCCGTTGGCCTGGAATGCATCGAGCGCTTGCCCGGCCCCGACCCGCGCCAAAATCCGTCACGGCCTGCCGCGCCCAGGCATCACGCTGGCGGACGATGGTGTCAACGCGCGTGGCCTGGACGCTGCGGACCACGAGATCGAGGCCCGGACCCGCGCCGATCGCCTGCAATTGCCGGCGGTCTCCAACCAAAATCGCCCTGGCTTGCGCGCGCTCGACTTCCGAGAGCAGTGCGTGCATCTCCCGCGACGACAGGAGACCGGCTTCATCCACGATGAGAATCGATTTTTCGTCAAGGAAGCGCTCGCCCTTCTTGAGACGCTCGACCCATGACGCGGTGGCCCGTGCTTCGATGTTCAGGTCCTGCTGGAGCGTGCGGGCGACACGCCATGCGGTCGCCGTGCCGACGACGCGGTGCCCGGCTGCCTGCCAAGCCTCGACGATCGGCGCGAGCGTCGTGGTCTTGCCCGAGCCCGGAGCCCCTTCAATGACGGTGATGGCGGTCGGCCTGGTTGCGGCTTCGGCGGTGAAGGTCTGTTCGGTGCTCAAGCCGTATGCGGCGCTTCGCGCCTTGATGTCGGCGGGATCGATCCCGGCCCCGCGCTGTTCCGCCAGCCTTGAGGCCGTCGCCACAAGATCGCGTTCGATCGCGATCATCTCCGGTGTCGAGTAGCGCGCCTGGCCGATGGCGTCACGCGCTGACACCAGGAAACATCGCCGACATTAGCATGGCCACGCCCTTGCTGGAGGCGTTCGCGCCGGCCAAGCGCCTCCTCGCAGACAAGGCCTATGACGCCGATCGACTGCGAAACTGGCTCGGCGACAGACGGATCGAGCCCGTCATACCGGCCCGCGCAACCCGAAATGCCGCTTATCCCCTCAACCGCGCGGCCTACCGGCGTCGAAATGTCATCGAGCGCATGTTCGGGAAGGTCAAAAACTGGAAACGCATCGCCACGCGCTACGACAGGCTCGCCGTAAACTTCCTCGCAGCCATCGCCCTCGTCGCTCTTGCGACGCAATGGCTCAAATGAGTCCCTACCTAGTAGTAGTTGCGACGCTCCTTTGCCGCGTAGAAACGCGCCTTAATCGGCCTAGAGCCCGAACCAGAAGTGAGCCTTCTTCGGGCCGCTCATGTATACGGTCGTGTGCACGAGGTCGTGTTTTCCGACACCCCAGACAGTTATGCCGAATTCTCATGCGCCTTCGCATTATTATAGATTCGTTGAATTGATCGGCGCTCGATGGGGGCGGGCAACGAAAAATACTGTGTGCTCCGTGAAAGATTATGACCATTAAGGGGGATGTCTCTTAAGTATGCTATCATTCAAGTAAATCTTATCGGAACGCGGACCAAGCGTAATCTCTAGCTTGTTTGCAATGCCGAGGACCCTATCGTTAATCTTTAAAGTCGTTGTCGTTCTCGACAGGAAGCGAGCAGGAGAGGTAGCATCGAGCACTTGCACAAGATGGACCGGCTTCGGTATGACCCTATACGTGTCAGAGTTTGAGAATATGACAACAAACTATGACGACGTATCTGTTGTCAGACGGAGGGTCCTTTCGGAAGACGTTGGAGGAATTCTAGCAGAAGAAATTGGATCATTTAAAGGATGCTCCCAGAGCGTGTTGGTGAGGAGCCGTGCAGCGCGGATAGCTGTTCGTAAACTTTTAAGAGAGCACGGATGTAGTGAATGGCCGCTTCTTCGGAGGCTTGGTATCGGTCCTTGTTGGCCGCCTGGTTTGATAGGATCGTTGAGCCATTGCGATGAATATGCTGCAGCAGCACTAGCGAGTTCTGGGCGCTATTCTGGCATCGGCATTGACATTGAGCCAGCCCAGCCACTTGCGTTCGATATTCTGGAGCGCGTGATAGTGCCATCAGAAAAGCAATTTGCGCTAACTACTCCATATGGAGGTAGACTGCTTTTTTGTGCAAAAGAGGCGACTTACAAGGCCGCTTATTCAATCGATCGACAATTCTTAGAAATGCACGACGTTGAGATCGATCTTTCTTGTAACAAAGCTCTAACTAGATACGGTCAAGTAGCTAATCTGGTTGCTCACATTGATTTGGAAACGATAACGGTTCTTGCTCTTATTAAAGCCTGACTGTTTATCGGGTCCAATTTGTTGCGCTAGATGAGTTCGCAAATGTTTCGACGAGAACTATCTATAGTACTAAGCCTGTTAAGTCTCATTCCTAGAAGCCATCTTTTCGAACGTCTCGCGCTCGATCAGGAGCGGCACTGCCATGATGGCGACCTCGTTCTCCGGCTTCTTCTTCCGGTCCTTGTGTGAGCGGATGTTGAACTTGTGCTCGCCGATATAGGTGGTGAGAGTTACCCGGCCTGTAAGGTGCGAAAGCACGCATCCGCGCGGAAGGCTGGGAATACCACCGAAGTTCGGACCACCGGAGGTTAGATTTTTCCGGCTCTTGCGCTGGGGCTACCACGCGCCTCCATTGCGACCGTACATTGGGGCTGTCTCCGAAGAAGTCGAGCCGGAACGACCTGTGAAACGGACTGCCAAAGCGCAAAGCGCAAGCTTCAATATTTTGTTCGAACAATTGACAAGGGGAATGCCATGTGAGAATTTGCCATCGGCTCTCATTGGAATAACCCTAAATAAATTCGGATTTGTAAAGTGGCGGACTGGCGCAAATACAGTGATCTGAATATCGGCGAGACATTCCTGGCTTCGCCGCCAAGTTACGTTGTAACCCCGGAGGTCATTGCCGCGTATGACGAAATTTCGACGTCGTCAATGACGGTGAGCGGCGGCAGAACGAGGGGTAGGGGAATCGCCTCGCCAATGCTTGCTGCACTCTATATTCGCGGCGCCCAGAACGGCCTCAAGGGGCCGCCGGGTGGCATTCATGCTAAGCAGCATTTCACTTTCCTGATGCCCGTCGTCGCAGGTGACGAGTTGTTTACGGTTCTGGCGATTAAGGAAAAGTTCGAAAAAAATGGCCGTAATTTCCTAGTCTGCGAAACGGAAACGAAAAATCAGCGTGGAGACAGAGTTGCGGTTGGTCGCATTACATCGATTTGGGGCAAGGAAGCATGACGTCGAGCAGTCCTTTATTTCCGGAGTTTAGGCACAGAGTAAGTCAGGAGCTTATCGATCGTTATGCTCGCGTCTCGGGAGATCTCAATCCGCTTCATATCGATCCGGAGTTTGCGGCGACGACCCACTTTGGGCGCACGATCGCGCACGGCATGATGGCGCTCGCGTTCGTTTCAAACGCAATGGAGGCATGGGTTGGCTCGCGCTGGATCGAGTCCAGCTTCATCGATGTGACATTTCTTGCGCCTGTATTTCCGGGTGATGAAATCACTATTACGGGCGCATGTGCTGAGTCGGATGAAGCCGGGGGAGAAGCAATCTCGATTAGATGCAGAACTGGCAGCGGCGATGTCCTCGTAGGTCGCGCCTCGATCGGCCCTCAAGCATGAATTCTGAAGCGAGCCATGGTTAAGTATGAAGCGGTTATTGCTGGAGTAGCGGACGAGCCTCTGCGCGACGGTAAGGTTGTGATTCCGGGCTCTCCGCTACAGGTCCAGGCGCGTTGCGCGAAACGCGCGCTCGCTGAGGCGGAGCTGACTTTGAAGGATGTCGATGGTCTGTTCACGGCCGGGATGTGGGGAATTCCCGGTGTCGGACAGCTATCCACTGTCACTCTTTCGGAATACCTCAACATTCGGCCCGTTGTGCATGACGGCACGAATATTGGCGGTTCGGCCTTCGTCTCTCATGTCGCGCATGCCGCGCACGCAATCGAGGAAGGTTTATGCGAAGTCGCCTTAGTGACATATGGCAGTACGCAGCGTTCGGAGATGAGCCGCAATCTGGCCGGGCGCCCCGCAAATCTGACCATGCAATTCGAAACGCCCTGGGGGTTGCCGACCCCCGTCGGTGGATACGCATTGGCGGCCCAGCGCCACATGTACGAGCATGGCACAATGCGCGAGCAGCTTGCCGAAATCGCTGTTTCCGCGCGCGGCTGGGCATCCCTCAATCCCGCCGCTACGCGGCGTGACAAACTGACGATCGAAGATGTCCTGAAGGCTCCGCAGATCAGTTCACCGCTGGGTCTCTTGGATTGCTGTCTCGTTACCGACGGCGGTGGAGCGATCGTTCTCACGCGCAGGCAGCAGGCGTCGGGCGGGCGTAAACCAGTATTCATTCGTGGGCATGGCGAAGCGGCCACGCATTGGACCGTTGCCGCAATGCCGGATCTTGCGCGGTTGACCGCTGCGGAAATGTCTTCAAAGCGCGCGTTTGAAATTGCTTCCGTGAAACACGATGATATCGATGTCGTTGAGGTCTACGACAGTTTTACAATTACGACGCTCATGACGCTGGAGGCCATCGGATTCGCCGAGCGCGGACGCGGCGGTGAATTCGTGTCGAACGGTAGAATCGCGCCGGGAGGCGCTTTTCCGCTGAACACGAATGGCGGTGGTTTGTCTTATGCGCATCCGGGAATGTACGGAATATTCCTGCTGATTGAGGCTGTGCGCCAATTGCGAGGCGAGGTCGAGCCGGAGCGGCAAGTGAAGAATGCAAAGATTGCCCTGGTTCATGGCACAGGCGGAACGCTGTCGAGCGGCTCCACCTGCATCCTCTCGGTCGGGTGAGAACATAGATGGTCAAACCTCTGCCCGTTATCGATCCCGGTACCGCGCCCTATTGGCAGGCACTTGCGGAGTGCAGGCTCATTTTGAAATCTTGCCGCGATTGCGGACAACCGCATTTCTATCCGCGCGAAGCTTGCCCGAGCTGTTACTCGGATAATCTTGAATGGAAAGAGGCGAAGGGCGAGGCGCAGGTCTACAGCTTCACCATCTGCCATCGTCCGGCGGGACCCGCTTTCGCGGACGACGTGCCCTATGTCGTTGCCATTGTGCAGCTGGATGAAGGGCCGCGTATGATGACGCGGATTGATGATGACGTCAGGGCTGTAAAAATCGGTTGCCGCGTGAAGGTCAAGTTTCATGATGCCGGTGATGGCGTTGTGCTGCCTTATTTCAATCTCGTCTCGGAGTAAGCGATCATGGCCGAGTCGACCGCAGATCGTCAGGAACGCATCAGTCTTATCCGGCAGAGCGCGGCAGCTATCGTTCCGCGTGCGGGCGATCTCGCGAGAGTTCGTACGCTGCGTTTCACCAAACCCGGATTTGATCGTGAAATCTGGAAGCAGATGGCGCTTCAAGGCTGGCCGGGGTTACTCGTGCCGGAATCGCAAGGCGGCAGCGGATTGGGCATGCAGGAGTTCTGTGCGCTCTGTGAAGAACTGGGAGCCGGATTGGTGCCCGAGCCGCTTATCGCCGCTGCGACGCTCGCGCCGCTTCTCCCTGAGGCTGAGCTTGCACGCGTGTTATCGGGTGATTTGATTGTCCTTCCGGCATTTCGCGAGCCAGGCATAGCTTTTCCAGAAAATCGGACAAAGATTTCGGGCTCTGCCGTCACCGGAACCAAGACGCTGGTGCCGTTTGCCGGTGCTGCAGACGCTTACCTCGTCGCCACGGAAAACGGGCTCGCGCTTGTTTGGCGCGACGCCAAAGGTCTTGCGCTGAATCTTTTCGATGGACGAGACGGCGGAAATTTCGGAAATATCGAATTCAACCAGGCGCCGGCCAAGGCTTGTCTGGGGAGCTATGATGCGGCGTTCGATCAGTCCGCACTGGCAATTGCGGCCTATCTCTTTGGCGCTGCGCAGCGGCTGTTCGAAATAGCTCTCGACTATATAAAGGTCAGAAAGCAGTTTGGTCGTCCAATAGGCTCCTTCCAGACCCTGCAACATCGGGCAGTGGATTTGAAGATCCAGCTTGAGTTGACTCGCGCAGTTCTGAACGAATGTAGCGAACTGTTCGACGGCAGTGCCGATCTCTCCACGCGGCAAACGGCGGTTTCCCGCGCGAAAGCACGCGCTTCGGATGCGGCGATGCTGGTGGCGAAGGAATCGACCCAGTTCCATGGGGCGATGGGCATCACCGACGAGGCAGATGTCGGGTTGTACTCGAGAAAAATTCTGACCCTTTACAATCAGTACGGAACGGCGGCTTGGCACCGATCGCGCTATTTCTCACTGAATAAGCCCGCGCGCGCAGCGGCGGGTGCGAGTTAAGAGGCCACCGATGAAGGAACTCCAGACCGACGGTCGTGATTACAACGCAATGGCGGACCAGGTTTTTCGTCGGGAAGTCCGAAGTTGGATTGAAGCGAATTATCCCGAAGAGTTGCGCTTTCCGACTCATCGCCTTCATCACCACGAGACGAAGTTCTGGTACGATCTGCTATCGACCAAGGGATGGCTCGCGCCGAACTGGCCCAAGGAATATGGCGGCATGGGTCTCGATGCCTCCAAACGCATCATCTTCATTGAGGAGATCGAGCGTTACGGCTGCTCGCGCTTCAACGACCAGGGCGTCCTGATGATCGGTCCGCTCCTGATGAAATATGGGACGCAGGCGCAGCGTGACTTCTTCCTGCCGGCGATCATCTCCGGAAAGCATATCTGGGCTCAAGGCTATAGCGAACCCGATGCGGGGTCTGACCTCGCAGGGCTTCGTACTGACGCAATTCTTGACGGCGATACCTGGGTAATCAACGGTCAGAAGATCTGGACCTCGTTGGGCGATGACGCGAACTGGATCTATCTGTTGGTCCGCACGGACAAGGCAGCAAAAAAGCAGGAAGGCATCAGCTTCCTGCTTGTACCGATGGACACGCCCGGAATCACGGTTCGACCGATCAATACGCTCTCGATGTCCAAAGAATTCTGCGAGGTTTTTTTTGATAATGTTCGCGTCCCGAAGGATGCGCTGGTTGGAAAAATAAACGACGGCTGGACCATGGCAAAGACATTGCTCGGATTCGAGCGGATCTTTGTCGGCTCCCCGGCTCAATCCTCGCTCGCAATCGAGCAATTGAAGCAACTCGCGGATCGCTATGATGCTTGGGCGAATCCGGCATTCCGGAAGCGCTACAGCGAATTGCAGATGGACCTTGCCGATCACTCCACATTTTACGGTACCTTCATCGATAGACTGCGGCGCGGGGAAGCGATCGGGCCGGAAGTGTCTATGCTCAAGATATTCCAAACAGAGCTTTACAAACGCATTACCCAAGCGATGGTCGATATCGTCGATGACGAAGCCGGACTCGCGGACGTGCCTCCGGGCGCCACGATCAATCCATCGGCTCTCTGGATCCACTCGCTTGGAACCACGATCTATGGCGGCACCTCGGAAGTTCAACGCGACATCATCGCGAAACAGGTTCTGAAGCTGCCGTCCTAGATGTGGGCAGCCCGCTATTCGAAACGAAAAAGGCAGGATACCCAATATGAAATCATCGCAGGTGCTCGCCGGGAAGGTCGTTCTCGTCACCGGTGCAGGGCGCGGCATTGGCCGTGAGATGGCTCTCCTCGCCGCCGCTGAAGGCGCAAGCGTGGTGGTCAATGACCTCGGCAGTTCTACGGAAGGTGAAGGATCAAGTCGGGGGCCTGCGGATGACGTCGTCCAAGAAATTCTGGCCGCAGGTGGCCGCGCAATCGCCAATACCGAAAGCGTGGCCGATCCGCTCGCCGCAGCCAGGATGGTTGATTCCGCGGTCAATCAATTCGGCCGGATTGACGGAGTGATAAATAATGCCGGCATTCTGCGTGACCGCATCTTTCACAAGATGAGCATTGTTGATTTTGAATCCGTGATCAAGGTTCATCTGCTGGGCTCATTCTATGTTGCACATGCAGCAGCCCAACACTTCAAAGAACAGAATTCTGGTGCATTCGTCCACTTCACGTCGACATCGGGGCTAATCGGAAATATTGGCCAAGCGAACTACTCAGCCGCTAAGCTTGGGATTGTTGGCCTTTCGAAGTCCATCGCGCTCGATATGCAGCGGTTCAATGTTCGCTCGAACTGCATTTCCCCTTTTGCCTGGAGCCGCATGGTAGGCTCGATACCCACTGACACGGAAGAGCAGAAGGCGAGGGTCGCAAAAATCCAGGCGATGGGACCGGAGCGAATTGCTCCGCTGGCGATCTGTCTGCTCAGCGATCTTGCAGCGGGGGTCACTGGACAGATATTCGCCGCGCGAATGAACGAAATATTCCTGATGAGCCAGTCGAGACCATTACGCTCCGTTCACCGCGCCGAGGGATGGACCGCGCAGAGCATCGCGGAGCATGGCATCTCCGCGCTGTCGTCGTCCTTCTATAGGCTGGATCGCTCGGCGGATATTTTTTCCTGGGATCCGATTTAACGGTCTCGCGTGCAGGAGTGGCATTGCTTTCATTCGATTGAGAGAGTCTCAATCGAGATGACATCGCACTCAATGATATCCATCCTAAGTATTAAAAGAATAATAGTGTTTTTCGATCGAAGACCGTTGCCGAAGCGACATGATCGCTTGACTCGAGTTGGTCGCTTATATTATTCGAATAATAATAACTCGAAATCTTGAGGGGCAGGGAATGTTGACCCGACTGCAAAGTTCGACTGCGGCAACACCATATCCGCACATCTTCACCCCGTTGCGTGTGGGGCGCACCGAGTTACGTAATCGATTGATAATGGGCGCGATGCATACACGCCTTGAAAATGAAAAGGATAGCGGCGCCAAGCTCGCTGCGTTCTTCGGAGCTCGCGCGAATGGTGGCGTCGCACTCATCGTCACGGGGGGGTACGCGCCGAACAGGGCCGGACTCATTGAAGTGGGCGGACCAATCCTCGATGCGAATTCGGATATCGAGACTGAGCATCGCCCCATTGTTGATGCCGTCCACGCCGGCGGCGCAAAGATCCTGCTGCAGATTTTGCACACCGGACGCTACGGTAAGCATCCCGATCTTGTCGGCGCTTCAGCGATGCCTTCGCGGATCAATCCACTCAAGCCCCGTCCGCTTTCCAGCGAAGAGGTCGAGCAGACGATCGAGGATTTCGCAAGCTGTGCGGAGCTCGCCAGGAACGCCGGCTATGACGGCGTCGAGGTCATGGGCTCCGAGGGGTATCTCCTCAATCAGTTCCTCGCCGTCCGAACCAATAACCGCACGGATAAATGGGGCGGTTCGCTTGAAAACCGTATGCGTTTTCCGGCCGAGATCGTTCGCCGCATTCGTGCACGCGTCGGCGACGATTTTATTATTATGTACCGAATCTCTGCGCTCGATCTTGTGGAGGGTGGAGCGACTGCGGCGGAGATTGACGAGATCGCGCGCGCAATCGAGGGGGCTGGTGCCGATATCCTCAATACCGGCATCGGATGGCATGAATCATTGATTCCGACGATCGCATATCCTGTTCCACGTGCCGCCTTTCGTGACGCTTGGATCAGATTGAAGAATGTGGTGTCTATTCCGGTCGTCGCCTCGAACCGGATAAACACGCCGGAGCTTGCGGAGGATATTGTCGCCAAGGGCGAAGCCCAACTCATTTCGATGGCGCGCCCGTTTCTGGCGGATCCGGAATTCGCTGTAAAATCCAAAGAAGGCCGTCGCGAAGACCTGAACGTGTGTATTGCTTGCAATCAGGCTTGTCTTGACTATGCGTTCAGTGAGCGGGTTTCAACGTGTTTGGTGAATCCGATTGCCGGCAGGGAATTGGAATTTGTCGAGAGGCCGATCGAACGAGAGAAGAACATCGCTGTCGTCGGCTCCGGGCCGGCGGGCCTTGCCTTTGCAATCAATGCGGCGCGTCGCGGCCACAAGGTGAGTATGTACGAATCCAGCGATGAGGTCGGGGGGCAACTCAATCTGGCCTCACGGATTCCGGGTAAGCAGGAATTCTTTGAACTCCTGCGCTATTTCAAGCGTCAGCTGCACGTGCAGAATGTTGCAGTTATCACCGGCCAGCGTGTTAACGCCGATCAATTGACGAGAAAGGGTTTTGATCACATCGTCATAGCTTCGGGTATTGTCCCGAGGATACCGGACATCCCCGGAATTAATCATCCGTCGGTCCTTTCATATATCGATGTCATCATGCGCCGCGCGAAAGTCGGCAAGCGAGTTGCGATCATCGGGACGGGGGGCATCGGTCACGACGTCGCCGAATTGCTAACCGCACCGTATGACAGAGGGGAAACGACAGAAGAGTTTCTTCGCACCTGGGGGGTTGATCCGATGAGCACCGTGGCGGGTGGTCTGGTTCCGCCCGAAGACGAAGTTATGTCCCGCGAAGTAACGATGTTTCAGCGCGGTAAAGATCGCGTCGGCAGCCGTCTCGGAAAATCCACAGGATGGATTCATCGCGCGAAACTACGGCGCCGCAACGTTGAGGCGATTGCGGGCTGCGAATACATTCGCATTGATGATGCGGGTCTTCACTACCGCTCCAATGGCGTCGAGAAAATTTATCCGGCCGACAACATCATTATGTGCGCCGGTCAGGAGATGCTTGCCGAGTTGATGGAGCCGCTCAAGGCGTTCGGCGCGAATGTACATGTCATCGGCGGCGCGAGGTTCGCAGGTGAACTGGATGCATTGCGTGCCATCGACGAAGGCACGCGCCTTGCTTACCAACTGTAATCGAACATGAGTGGAAGCAGCGAAAGGAAGGCTGCATCGTGATTGACTTCGATGTTGATGGCCGGGTCGGTGTTGTGACCCTGAATCGCGACCCGGTTAATGGATTGAATGACGCTTGGGTCGCGCGTCTCGAAGAAGTGCTGGATGGTGCGGAGGCGCAGAACATTGGCGTTCTGCATATTCGCAGCGCTTTGAAGATTTTCTGCGGCGGAGCCGACCTCAATCAGATTCGGGAACGGTTCGATTGGCCGGTGGAAGATCAGCTAAAATCAGGCCGGCTCTACCAGGAAATTTTCGCGCGTCTGGAAAGCTTTCCCGGTGTGACGTTGGCCGAGATCAACGGTGCTGCGTTTGGCGGAGGGCTCGAGCTCGCGCTTGCATGCGATTTGCGGGTCGCATCCAGTCGCGCCAAATTCAGTTTGCCTGAAGTGGGCCTAGGGCTGCTTCCCGGAGCGGGCGGTACACAACGGCTGACCAGATTGTGTGGACGCGCCACTGCCTTACGTATGATTCTCGGCGCCGAAGTGGTGGATGCGCAGGAAGCTTTGTCTCGCGGAATTGTCCACTGGGTGGCTGAACCGCAGAATCTCACGACAGAGGCCGCCGCAATCGTCGGCCGATACGCGAAAATGCCCGGAATGGCGGTGTCCGCGGCGAAGGCCGCGATACTGGCCGCCGGCAAAGCAGGCGCCGACGGATTCGAAATGGAAACGTCGGGATTACGCGGGCTCTTTTTGTCTGCTGAGACACGCGCGCTTGTGACTGCGTTCCTGGCCCACCAGAAATCATAGATGAACTGAGGAAAGAACATGCCTGAAATAATCTACGAAAAGAAGGACGGTATTGCTCGCATCACGATCAATCGTGAGAAGTCGATGAATGCATTTACGGCCGAAACGGTCGAGGAAATGCTTGTGGCATTCCGTGACGCAGATGCGGACGATAGCATCGGAGTCATCGTTCTTGGTGGCGCGGGGGATCGGGCATTCTGCACCGGCGGTGACCAGTCGGGTCATTCCGGTCTCTACAGCGGCCGAGGGGTCGCTGGTATTCCGATCGAAGAATTACAGTTTACAATTCGGAATGTTCGCGTTCCAGTTATCGCACGCGTGCAGGGGTACGCAATCGGAGGCGGCAACGTACTTGCGACTCTTTGCGATCTGACCGTTGCTTCTGAGAAGGCGGTTTTCGGACAAGTAGGACCCAAGGTCGGCTCCGTTGATCCGGGGTTTGGCACCGCATATCTCGCAAGGATTGTCGGTGACAAGAAAGCGCGCGAAATTTGGTACACGTGTCGCCGCTATACTGCTGCCGAGGCTCTTACTATGGGACTTGTGAATACAGTTGTGCCCCACGATAAGTTGGACGAGGCAGTAAACGGTCTTTGCGAGGAAATTCTCTCCAAGAGTCCGACCGCGATTGCGATTGCAAAGCGTTCGTTCAATGCCGACTCCGACAATATCTACGGGATTGGCAATCAGGGGCTGGAAGCGCTTGCTCTATTCTACCGAACCGAAGAATCGAAGGAAGGCGTAAATGCGTTCCTTGAGAAGCGTAAACCCGACTTCAGAGCTGCTCGGAAGCGCTGATACCCATCCCGCGTCATTCAGGTACTAACGGTAATCTCATCATGTTTTCAGATAGAACAGTTGTCGTCACGGGCGGCGCATCTGGGATCGGCCGGGCGACGGTCGAAGTTTTGGCGTGCGCAAATGCGAACGTTATTGTTGGCGACGTCGACACTAGGGGGGGGGCGGACGTAGCTGAATGGGCACGTAAGCAGAACATGTGTGTCGAGTATGTGCCACTCGATCTTACGAACATGGAGAGTATCACGAAATTCACGGAAGTCGTTGTTGCACGGCAGTCAATTTACGGTCTCGTGAATGCGGCTGGCTGGGATCAGGTAGAGCCATTTATGGAGAACTCGCGCCAGACCTGGGAACGTTTGCTGGCGATAAATCTGCTTGGGCCGATTACGTTGACACAGTCCATCCTGCCGAAAATGATAGACGCCAGAGAGGGAAGGATCGTCAACGTTTCCAGCGATGCCGGTAGAGTCGGCAGTATGGGGGAGACCGTCTATTCGGCTACCAAGGGCGGCATCATATCATTTACGAAGTCTCTTGCGCGTGAGATGGCCCGATACAAGATCAACGTCAATTGCGTTGCGCCTGGACCAACCGATACGCCGCTACTGCGGAATCAAACCAATCCGTTTGCCGCGCGAGTAGTTGAGGGACTAGCCGCGGCGATACCCTTCCGAAGGTTAGCCGAGCCGAAAGAGATTGCAGAAGGCATAAGTTTCTTCTTGAGCTCGAAAAGCTCATTTGTAACCGGGCAAGTGCTTAGTGTGAACGGCGGACTAACGATGGTTGGCTGAGACGGTTCGTCTTCTTCACTCGCGCTTTCGGACGATCGAGATCTGCATTCACCTTCGCTTCGAGAAGCAGAACATCATCAGGTAATTACGCTTCCTCTATCAGGCGATGAAGAGCGTGGAACCATGCAGCATGACATATGCTCCATTCCCCGCACATGAAGGGGATACCCATATTCCGATCGTGGAAATCGTTGGGTGGTCGAGAAAGCGACAGCCCGAAGATTTGACAGAAATCAATCCTGACTATCGGCATTGGCACAGAAGGCATCGGTCACCATGACGGGAAACACGGCTATCAAGAGCGACGCGCTTGAGGGAAAAGTTGCCTTCATCACGGGCGGAGGCAGCGGTATCAATTTCGGGATCGCGAGGAATTTTATTGGACTCGGAGCGAAAGTAACGATCTGTAGCCGTAATCAGGAACGCCTAGACAAGGCCGCCGCTGAACTCAGCAAGAATGGCGCTACTGTTTTTCCCGTTGGAGCTGATGTTCGAGATCCTACGGCATTGGCAAGCGCGCTTGATTGCTCGCAGAAGGAACTAGGGCCGGCCGATATCGTTGTTTCAGGAGCGGCCGGAAATTTTCTTTGCGAAGCCGAGAAGCTCTCGCCGAATGGTTTCAAGACGGTGATCGATATCGATCTGCTTGGCTCGTTCAATCTTGCCCGACTGGCTTTCGATCAACTGAAACAGACACGCGGCTCGATCATCTTCATTTCGGCCGGTCTCGCCTATCTTCCGTATGAACAGCAAGTTCATGCTGGCGCCGCTAAGGCCGGAATTGACAACATGATGAAAAATCTCGCGCTTGAATGGGGTAAGTTCGGCATTCGTGCGAATAGTATTGCTCCGGGCTACATTGGTGACACGGAGGGTACCTCGCGGCTTGCGATCGGCCCGGGTCTTGATGCGGTTATCGAGTCAACTCCAGTTGGTCGCCTTGGATCGGTCGATGACATCGGGCAGATGGCAGCCTTTCTTTGCTCATCTTCAGCGTCTTTCGTTACGGGGGCCGTTATCCCAGTCGATGGGGGTCACTACCTCGGGGGATCATCTCTCCTCAATGCCGCGCACCGGCGCCTTTCACAATCGTCCAGTCATATCTAGTTTCGGTGTCAGCGGCATGAAGATTGTAGAAAGCGATTGCTTCGAATGCTCTATTGAAGATGGGCTTGCTCATCTGGTGCTGAGCCGTCCGGATCGCGGCAATCCGATCGATGGACGCTTTTGCGAGCAGTTCGCTGGTTGTATGTCCGTGATAAGTGAGCGGGCCGATGTGCGTTGCTTGCTGATAACCGCTAGAGGAAAGCTGTTTAGTGTAGGCGGCGATCTCAATGCGATGGCTGGCGACCTCGACCGGCTTGGACTTACCGTAAAATTGTGGACGACATCATTTCATTCGGGAATAGCGCGCTTGCTTCGACTTCATGCTCCGGTTGTATCGGCGGTACACGGCAACGTGGCCGGCGGGAGCGTATCGTTGGTGGCAGCTTCCGACATCGTCGTCGTAGGAAAGTCTGTGCGGCTGACCTCCGCTTTCACCAAGATCGGGTTCTCGCCTGACAGCGGGTCGACGAACACACTCACTCGCCGTATGGGCGCAGCGCGGGCAAAGCGTTTTTTCCTGCTTGGTGAGACGTTAAGCGCTGCTCAGGCGGAGGCGATGGGCCTTGTCGATGTCGTGACTGAGGAGGAGGCAGTATTTCCCAGAGCCATGGAAATTGCTCGCTCGCTTGCGAGCGGCCCAACCAATGCCTATGCTGGGATCAAGCGTCTGTTTCTTAACGCGCCGATCCAATCGCCAGAATCCCAGATGGAGGATGAGGCGCAAACACTTGCTGCTATTGCAGCAAGTGCAGATGCTCTGGAAGGGATTAAAGCGTTCCAGGAAAAAAGGAGCCCGAACTTCCACGGCGCGAAGTGATTGTGTTTACAACGATGACTGATGCACCCAGTAAGTGATTACTCTTCGCGGGTATTATCGTCGAGTTGCAGCAGCAGCCAGTTCTTGAAGGATTCCATCTGAGAGGTAAGTTTCCGCTTCTCCGGAAAAATCAGATGGTAGGTATAGTTTTCGCGATCAAGGACGCGCTTAAACGGCCGGATCAATCTTCCGTTCGCAATGTCATCCTCTACGAGCGCAAGCTGCGCGATGGTAATGCCATGTCCCTCAACAGCAGCCTGATAACAGAGCGCCGAGCTCTCGTAATAGAGATAGCTTAGATCGTCCGTCTGCAGGATCCCTTCCGCTGTTAGCCAAGCCTGCCAGTCGCCGCGGCGCTCGGGCCATGTTGATTGCAACAGTCGATGTCTGGTCAGTTCTGCGACCGTTGCGAATGATTTTTGTTGCGGGAGCAGGGAGGGGCTGCAGACCGGGGTTAGAAGATTCGATACAAGCTTATGGGTCCTCATGCCCGCAAGCTCGCCGTCGCAAAGCCGGATGGCGACATCGACGTAGTCGCGATTGAAATCGACCGGCTCGTTAGACGCCGAGAGGATGAGCTCTATGTTCTCATGCCGAGCATAAAAATCCGATAGTCGCGGGATCAGCCATCGCAGCGAAAAGGTTGTGTGCGAATTTACGCGCAGGCTCCCCTTGGTGCGAGGGTGTTTCAGCATTTTGGTCGCTGAGTGGATGGCGTCGAATGAGTTTGAGACAACCTGGGAATACTGTTCGCCTCGGGTCGTCAGCACGAGTTTGCGATGCTCGCGCTTGAAAAGCTGCACGCCAAGGAACTCCTCAAGCGAATGAATGTGATGGCTAATCGCGCCCGGCGTGACATGCAGCTCTTTTGCTGCATGGCTGACGCTCAAGTGTCGAGCAGTGGTTTCAAAGGCTCTCAGCGCGTTTAGGGGAGGAAATTGTCGCACCTGACACCAATGATTGAGAAAATCTCAATCGAAAATACAATAAAAACGATTGCAAAAACAAGCGCGATCAACAAACATTCGGATAAATAAGACCATGGGTTCCCACAGCTGAAGCAGAATCATGAAGACTGAGCAGGAAGACGTCTTGGATGCGTTGCGTGATACCGCTGCGCGTTTCGCCAGCGACAAACTTTCACCGTTGTACCAGCAACGCGAGCGGGGGGAGCATCGAATCGAGCGCTCCTTGCTCAAGGAAATGGGTAGCCTTGGTTTGATCGCACCGGAGCTACCGGAAAAGTTCGGAGGATTGGGCGTAAGCCAGGTCGCGACGGGCGTAATCACCGAAGCAATTTCCTATGGCGATTTTAACGTCGGCTATGCCCAGGTCTTTGGAAGCTTGCTCGGACACATCATATCCCGTCACGCGCTGCCCGAACTAGGTTCGCATTGGACTCGGCAGATAACACGAGGCGAAGCGATCGTGGCGATTGCGCTGACTGAGCCGAGCGGCGGGTCAGATGCGGCAAGCATTTCGACTAAGGCAGTTCGCAAGAACGATCGCTACCTCATTTCGGGGGAGAAAACTTCCATCAGCGGCGCGGAGCAGGTCGACGCCTTCGTCGTCGTCGCCCGTACTGGACGGGTAGAGGATGGTCCAAGAGGAATCTCCGCGTTTCTCGTGCCTGCCAGTTCGAAAGGTATTTCGCGTACCAAATTCGACGATTTCGGCTCGAAGATTGTAGGCCGGGGCTCGGTCTTTTTTGACGAAGTGGAGGTTCCGGCTGAGAACCTTCTTGGGCAGGAAGGGCAAGCATTTACGCATGTCATGAGCGGCCTCGATTTCAGCCGGGTGCTGATCGCTCTTCAATGCATTGGCGCAGCTCGCGCTTCGATTGACGAAACTTGGAAATATATCGTCCAGCGGAAGGCGTTTGGAAAAGCGATCTCTGAGTTTCAGGGCGTTTCATTTCCATTGGTCGAAGCGGAAGGGCTCCTTCTGTCAACGCGCCAGCTTTGTTACCACGCGTTGACGCTCGCTCACCAACGGCGGATGTACACGGTGGAATCTGCGCTGGCAAAAATGATGGGACCCAAGCAGGCGTTCGATGCAATCCACGCATGTCTACTCCTTCATGGACACTACGGTTATTCGATGGATCTGCCTCATCAGCAGCGCATGCGCGACGTGATGGGACTGGAACTGGGCGACGGCACCGAGCAGATCATGAAGAAAATCGTGACGCGTGAGCGTGTCCAGCGAACAGGCTCCTGAGTCCGCCCCCGCAGCTCTGAGGTTTCTGGCCAAAACGGCCATCGCTCCTTAGATAGTTGAATTTTACTCAACAAAATCATCTCTTTTCCATATTTACTTCGAATAATATATCTGCAATCTTTCCTCGCAGCGCTGAGCATTATTTATTCGAAGAAAAATCGCGGGCATGGCTATTACCACTAGTTTCGGCTCCGAATGTCAGAACGGAGCGTCGCAAGCCGGCACAGGCCGGCATAACCTGCTTCAAGTGGATAATCTTGATCTTGGTTTCGGGAGCATCAAGGTACTGTCCGATGTCTCCCTGCGGGCCGATGCAGGCGCAATCACCGCCGTCATCGGCCCCAACGGTGCAGGGAAGACCAGTCTTTTCAATGCCATTTCCGGCTTCTATCGGCCATCGGCAGGAAAAGTGACATTCGACGGCGAGGACATTTCTCACACAAGCGCGGATGCGCGGGCCGAGCGAGGGTTGGCGCGTACATTCCAGAACGTTGCGCTATTCCGTGGAATGTCGGTTCTCGACAACATCAAGCTCGGCGGGCATGTGCGACTTCGCTCGAACCCGATTTCTGCAATGTGGTACTTCGGTTCCGCTCAGCGAGAGGAAATGAAACTCCGGCAGGAGGTTGAGCGCGATATCATCGAGTTTTTAGAAATCGACCATATCCGTCATCAGTCGATCTCCGCGCTTTCATACGGCCTTCAACGACGAGTCGAACTGGCGCGTGCGTTGGCAATGCAGCCGAAGCTGTTGATGCTTGATGAGCCTGTTGCAGGGATGAACCGTGAAGAAACGGAAGATATGGCTCGCTTCATTCTCGACATTCAGGAGGAGCGGGGAATTCCCGTGTTGCTTATCGAGCATGACATGGGGCTTGTCATGGACATTTCTTCCCATGTCGTCGTTCTAAATTTCGGCAAGGTGATCGGAGGAGGAACGCCCGACGAAGTGCGTGCCAATCCTGAAGTCGTCCGAGCCTACCTCGGCAGCGCGAACACGGAGAAAAACTCGTGAGCGCTGCAGCGTTTGATTGGACCGCCTTCATCGAATTCAGCATCGTCGGCCTGCTGTCGGGCGGCCTGCTTGCGTTGATCGCGCTCGGCTTTGTGCTGATCTACAAGGGCACCGGAGTCATCAATTTCGCTATGGGCGAATTTATGATGCTCGGTGCGTATTCCTTTTATACATCAAACGTGGTTTGGCGGCTGCCGACGCCGGTCTCGCTGCTATTAGCGGTCGTCTCGGTCGCCGCTTGCGCGGCGCTTATCGAGAGGTCGGTGCTTCGGCCACTGGCTGGCCAGCCCGTTATCTCGGTTCTGATGGCGACTATCGGATTGAGCAGCGCGCTTCACGGCGGCATCGCCGCCGTCTTCGGCGGAGCCAGCTATGAAATGCCGCAGATCATACCGCGCAAGGCGGTTATCATAGGGGACCTTCTGATCCCCGGAATGATCATCTGGAATTTCGTTCTGTCGGCCATCATCATCGCGCTGTTCCTCCTCTATTTCCGCTATTCAAAGACCGGCATCGCGATGCGCGCGGTGGCGAATGACCCGATTACCGCATATGTCGTCGGAATCGACGTTCGCAAGACGCAGCGGTTGATCTGGATGTTTGCAGGCGTCGTCGGTGCGATCGCGGGCATTGTCGTCGCATCAATGAATACGATCTCGCCCGCGCTCGGCTACGTCGCCTTGAGCGTATTGGCGGTCATCATCCTTGGTGGATTGGATAGCATCGCCGGAGCGATCGTCGCCGGCCTTCTCATTGGCGTGGCCGAAAGCCTGACTGCGGGCTATCTCGGCGGCAAGGTGAGGGACATCATTCCTTACGCCATCGTCCTGGCAATTCTTCTTGTGCGTCCTTACGGCCTCTTCGGAACGCGCCAGATCGAGCGTTTGTGAGGTTGTCATGAGAATCCGCGATTTCAAAACCAGTTACGAAAATGACGAGGCGATCTGGCAAACGCCCGTAGCCCGTGCCTGGATGGCTGCGCTGGTTGCTGGATTGCTCGCATTCCCGTTTGTTGCCGGCGGCTACTTGGTGAATCTCGCGTGTCTGCTCGGAATTCACATCATCGCGACCGCCGGTCTGAATATCATGACGGGCTATACCGGCTTGATTTCGCTAGGCCACGCGGCGTTCATGGGAGTCGGCTGCTACACCGCAGCCTATCTCGCCCATCGCGGTGTTCCCTTCTATCTCACGATTCCTGCCGCCGGCGTGGCAGCGGCCACGATCGGCATTATCGTCGGCATTCCCAGCCTTCGAATAAAGGGGCTCTATCTCGCTATCGCCACTCTCGCGACCCAATTTCTTCTCGTCTTCGTCTTCCAGGAATGGACCTCGGTGACGGGCGGCGCGAGCGGAACGATCGTTCCAGCAGCCAGGATCGGCGATTTCGTGTTCAATACCGATCTGCGAATGTTCTATCCGATCTGGATTTGTGCGGCGATCTTGTTGCTGGGCGCGCGAAACTTGTTCCGCACCCGCGTCGGGCGGGCTTTCATTGCGATTCGCGACAAGGATATCTCGGCTCAGGTGCTAGGGATAAATCTGCTCCGCTATAAGCTGAGTTCGTTCGCGATAGCGACGTTCTACGCCGGTGTCGCCGGCGCCCTGCTTGCATATTATTACCGTGCGATGTCGCCGGAATATTTCACGCTGCAACTCTCGATTTTCTATCTTGCCGCGATCATCGTGGGCGGTCTCGGCAGCACGCTTGGCAGCATTTTAGGGGCTGTATTCATGACGCTTCTACCGGAATTGCTTCGCGGTATTGTCGCATCGATTGCCCTTTGGGCGCCGCGTTCGCTCGAAATCCTTTCGCCGCTTCAACAGGCGGTTTTCGGGCTGATTATCATCGTCTTCCTGATTTTTGAACCGCACGGAATGGCCGATATCTGGCGTCGTATACGCCGTTTCTTTCATCTTTGGCCATTCCGCGCGTAACGGTCGTGTCGAACAACTAAAGGACGAGTTTCAGCAAACGTTAAGGGGAGAAAACCATGACTACCGAAGTGAACAGCAAGGTTGCGATGAATCGCCGGCAGTTACTGAAAGCCGGCCTTGGCGGTGCTACGATGCTTTCCGGCTTGAATCTGACCGTCGCATTTGCGGAGACCGGAGATATCGTGGTCGGCGCATCTCAGCCGATGACCGGTGTTTTCGCGTTTGCCGGTGTCGCCCTGAATCAAGGGTTGAGCGATTTCTGCGAATGGAAGAATGAAAAGGGCGGTATTGGCGGACGAAAGCTCCGCTATTATTCCGAGGACTCGGGCTACAAGCTCGATCAATCAATGAGTGTTTTCAAGAAACTTGTCAGTTTGCATCAACCGCCGGTCTTTATGGGAGACTCGTCCGGTTGGGCCAAGGCGGCGTCTCAGGAGGTTAAGGAAACGGGGAAGATGCTCTTGAGCGGCCCCTCCTTTGCCACTGATTTGGCCGATCCGCAAAACGTCCCCTATTATTTTATGGCGGGTCCCACCTGGCTGGCCCAACTCAAGATGCTTTTTAAGTTCGTGGTCGACAGCGCGAAAGGCGCGAACAAGCCATCGGTCGCGTTGGTCTATAGCGATACTGAATTCGGTCGAGATCCAATCGTTGCGGGCCGCGAGTATGCCAAGACGATCGGTCTCCCCATCGTGCTGGAAGTCGTCACAAAGGCCGGTGCGGTGGACGTTTCGACCGAGGTCGCGCGTCTCCGCCGAGCCAAGCCCGACTTCGTTATCTTCCATGGTCATGTTCTTGCACCGATCCCTGAATTCATCAAACAGATGAGAGAATCAGGAATGACGGCGCGGCCGTTGGGCACCAACTGGAGTATGGACAAGCTCAATGTGGACGCGATGGGCGACGCGGCCGACGGCTGGACCGGCGTCATGCCGCACGTTTACAGCTATGAGACCAAGGACGCGCCGATGATCGCGGAATTGAACGCATTCGCCCGCAAGAAGCGTCCGGATGTCGGATATCTTCCGATGTTCTATGTCTACTCATGGTTTGTGGGTTCGATCTTCGCGGAAGTCCTTGAACGTTGCGTAAGGAACGGTAAGCCGCTTGATGGAGCCAACATGAGAGGGGCGTTGGAATCGATCGAGAACTGGGATAGCGGCGGCTTTGTTGGTCTGCCGATCTCCATGAAGGGTCATCAGACCGGAATGGGGCGTGTCTACCAGTACGACAAAGGATCGAAGTTACTGAAGCCGATCAGCGATTGGATCAGCATCACCTGACCGGCCGCTAGAGAGGCGAAAGATTGTGACCGAAGGCAACGTTTTCACGGGCAAGGATGACTCTCGGTCGCCGATCCTGGCGGTCGAGAATATTGAGGTCGTATATCATCACAGCATCCAGGCGCTCCGAGGCCTGTCATTAAGTGTCCCGGAGGGGAAGATCGTTGCTCTCCTGGGGAGCAATGGCGCCGGCAAGACGACAACGCTCAAGGCGATTTCGGGTATGCTGCCGTTCGAGGTCGGTGATGTCCGTTCGGGCGTCATTCGATATGCGAACCGATCGATTCGTGGCGCCTTGCCTCATATGTTGGCTCGCGCTGGTATTGCGCATGTGCGCGAAGGGCGCCACGTCTTTGAGGATTTGACGGTCGAGGAGAATCTGATTGCGGCGACCAGCGCGCTTGACGGCCGAGATGACAAACCGGACTTTGATCTGGTTTATGACTATTTCCCGAAGCTTCGAGACCGCCGCAGTCAGCGTTCCGGCTATCTGTCGGGCGGGGAACAGCAGATGCTCGCGATCGCGCGAGCACTCTTGGGGAAGCCAAGACTGATGTTGCTTGACGAACCGTCGATGGGTCTTGCCCCGATCATTGTACAATCGCTGTTCGAGATCATCGTGAGAATTAATCGCGAACAATCCGTCTCGATGTTGCTGGTTGAACAGAATGCCATGCTCGCGTTCGACATAGCTCACTACGGCTATATCATGGAGAACGGAAAGATTGTGATCGACGGATCGATCGAGAAGTTGAAGAACGATGCAGACGTGCAACGATTCTACCTTGGTCGTGATGAAAATGCGGGCGGCATGACAAGTTTTCGAAATATCAAACACTATAAGCGCAGGAAGCGGTGGTTATCTTGACTGAGGTGACAGATCTTAGCCCTCTTACGCTCTCCCAGCAGTTGCGGTACTGGGCCGCAAAGAGCCCGAACACCGATGCGTTGCGGCAGAAGGAGTATGGTATTTGGGCGCCGATTACGTGGGCCGAATATGAGCGTTGCGCGCGGCATTTCGGTATGGGATTGCTTTCCCTTGGGGTGGTGCCTGGCGCCCATTGCGCTATCCTCAGCGAGAACCGTAAGGAATGGGTGTTTTCCCAGCTCGGCGCGAATTCGATCGGTTGTGTCGTTGTTGGTCTTTATCCGACGTCGCCCGCACCCGAGATCGAGTATTTAATAGCTGTCGCGGACGTTGAGGTTATCGTTTGCGAGGATCAGGAGCAGATCGATAAGGTCCTTGAAGTTCGCGAAAAATTGCCGCAGCTGAAGCACCTCATTGTTATCGATCCGCGTGGGCTTCGGAATTATACGGTTCCCTCGCTGATGACGTTTGACGATATCATCGCATTAGGAAAGAGTCGGGAAGCCCAGCTTAATCCAAAGGTGAGCGAACTGGTTGATCGGCAGTCGATGAACGACATCGCACTGATTATCTTTACGAGCGGCTCCACGGGGCGTCCTAAAGCTGCGATGATCAGCTATGGTAATATCGCATCCATGGCAGCAGGAACCGATAGCAGCTATCAATGCTCGCCGCGGGACTCGACAGTTTCCTATCTTCCCCTCTGTCACGCCGCGGAGCAGATTTATACGGTTTTTCTGCCGCTTCGATCCGGCATGGTGGTCAACTTCGCCGAAAGCTTGCGAACAATCCAAAGTGATCTTCGCGAAATCGGGCCGACGCTTTTTCTCGGCGTTCCTCGTATATGGGAGAAGATGCACGCGTCGATCACCATCAGCTTGAGGGAAACTGGCGGATTACGTGCGTATCTGGCGGATCGTGCTTTAGCAGTGACGCTGCCTTTGGTGGACCAACCAAGAGATGAGTGGTCGCTGATTGAAAGGGTAAAGTTCACGTTCTGGTATTACCTGCTCCTAAGATCGCTCACCAATTTCCTGGGTCTGCGTGAATGTCGGCATGCTTTGTCGGGAGCAGCTCCCATTTCCGCCGAATTGCTACGTTTCTTCCGGGCGATCGGAGTGCCTATCCGGGAGGGTTATGGAATGACGGAAACCTCCGGGTTGATCGCAGTTCAGCGCGATCTTCGTTCTCCTGTCGGTGTCGTAGGGGCGGCCATACCCGGCGTTGAAATCACGTTGGGAGACGATGGCGAGTTGCTGGTCCGCGGCGGTCCGGTATTTCAAGGCTACTATCGTAACGACGCAGCCACGAGGGAAATGATTGATTCAAATGGATGGCTCCATACCGGCGACCTCGCGAGGATGGTCGGTGGCGAGATCAAGATTGTCGATCGCAAAAAGGACATCATGATCACTGCGGGCGGCAAAAATATTACTCCGAGCGAAGTCGAGAATATGATCAAGACGAGTCCCTATATCAAGGAAGTAATTGTAATCGCGGATGGGAGACCCTTTGTTTCCGCTTTGGTGCAGATCGATTATCCGTATGTGTCGGTTTGGGCAGATGAAAAGGGAATCGCGTTCACGAACTATCGCAATTTGGCCGAAAACGATCATGTGCGAAACTTGGTGCAGTCGGAAGTCGATATTGCGAACGCAAGAATGCCGCAAGTTCAGCAGGTAAGGAAGTTTCATATTTTAACAAAAGAGCTTGACCACGATGACGGCGAAGTAACGGCGACATTGAAGGTCAAACGCAAGGCGATCTTCGCGAAGTACGAAGATTTGATCGAGAGCCTTTATGGCTCGAAGCAGGTTGTTGTTGGATCCCAATAGGACCACCAACTACACACTACGCACCCCAAAGATTGACGTAACTTTATAAGGTGTAGTTCGCGCCGCAGCGGAGAAGGTCAAGCTGGTGATCATTTTATAAGGCCAGTCGTCCGCCCAGATTTCTATCCGCGATGAACGGCAACGCGGCAGGCGACGTTCGTTGAGTCCCAGGCTGGGCTTCTTCGATGGATCGCTGCAAGCTGAACAAATCCAGCCCAACACGAAAGAGGATCGATGAAGGTTCTAGTGCCGGTCAAGCGGGTTGTTGACTACAACGTCAAAGTCCGCGTCAAGAGCGATGGATCGGGCGTCGAGCTCGCCA
>Ga0180222_1001456_pt1 | contig 24332 bp, 19 predicted proteins | sample eDN5th37CKraftOP_FD_151336 | JGI IMG/M metagenome (GOLD analysis project Ga0180222, IMG submission 151336) | Enriched Organic Plus compost microbial communities from Emeryville, California, USA - eDNA 5th pass 37_C Kraft OP (version 2) (version 2) ...
CGTCGGAACTCTTTTCCAGAAGCGTGCGAAGGTTCATGATCTCGTCGGTCATCGGTGGTTCTCCGAATCAGGTTGTGTGTCGCAACCCGACCTTACCGGCGAATCATCGATGGCCGACCGCAAGCCGTTCGCTCGCTACGGCGCTAGGGGGGCGCGTTCGCTCGCGGCTTGCTCCGCCCAGTTACACCACCGCTCGGGACGTGACCGGTCGCCGCGATGAAGCAATTCGGCGGTCAGCACAATTCGTGCGGTTTTACTAATTGCGATGTCGCAGTTTATTAATGGGATGGCTGGGGTAGGCTAAAGCTCTCCCTACCTTTGGCAATTCCAGTTCTCGAACGTAGGGAATATCCTAATTCACAGTGCAAACACAAAGGTCTCTTTCCTAGACATGCCAGACTACGAGATGAGCGATTCGACTCCTTTCTTGAGCCGAACAACCGCCATCAACGTGACGTCCTCAACGCTTCGACGTACGCGATCACTTCCACTTGGAACCGAGCAGGCAGATCTACGAGCTGACTGACCAGAACAAGAGTTGACCTCGGACGATGATCGCCGAATATTTCCTTTCGAACATCCCGAATTGCTGACTTGTCACGCATATCCGTGATGAAGAAATTGTTTTTTACGATATCTCGTAAGTCGATGCGGGCACCTTTTCAGCGTCAGTTCTATATTTTTTGAATACCTGTCTCGTCCGCGCCTTAACGTCATTTGCCGACGAGCCTGAGCTCAGTGTCCCAGGCATCATCACCGAGACGAAAATATGATCGCCCACCTGTATCGCAGCACAAGGCTGTAACGGTTCGATCGCGGCAAGGGCCGAGAGCCGTCCACACCAAACTGCCTGTTCGATCCTCTTCCAGAACCACAGGAAGAAGGTCGAACGTTGCTCGCGCCTGCTGCGCCCGACAGCTTCCACCGCTCGTCAGCGCATGAAACCATCGAAGAAAGCCGAAAGCTCGGCAAAGGCGTCGAGCGGGAGGACGTGAGCGACATACTGATCCGGCCGCACGATCACGATGCAGCCGCGGTCGCGGTCGATGCCGCGCAGGTCGAAGATGTCCTTCCCGCCGCTCAGGTCGGCGCAGAACATCTTCTCGTAGTCGCGCAGCCCATACCGCCCTTTTGCCGGCAGCAGGAAAGCGGGCATGGTTCTGAGGTCGAGCTTCCGGTGCGCCTGCTGGAAGACCGCCCGTACGTCGATCACCGCGTCGATATCGGCGCCCGTGGGCGTGTACCGGCGCACCGGCGACTCGGACGATCCGGCGAGGAAGTCGCACAGGGCGCGGACGCGGGAAGAAGGATCGGCCGGTTCGGCCCGGTCGCCGAACGCGAACAGGCGCCAGCGGCCATCGGCCTTCACCGTATGCCCGAGTTGTACGGCTTTGGCATCACCAAGGCGAATGACGGGCGCCGAATGGAAGCGCATACCAATCGTCAAACCCGCCGCCAGATCCTGATGTTCCGGTTCGGCCGTGAGGATGGATGGGCCGTATCTGGTCGCGGTGCCCGCCGTGTAGCGGCCGTGCTGGACGAAATAGCTCTGGATCTTTTCAGCACTGACGCCCTCGCTGCCCGGCGACGCGCTGATCAGCTTCGCCCACTCGCGATCGAAATCGATCAGCTCTTTAGCCACAGCCTGGCGCTCCGCCGAATAGGTGTGAAGAAGCTCCGACGCCGCCTGCCCGCGCAGGACAGCCGCTAGCTTCCAGCCGAGATTGAAGGCGTCCTGCATGGACACATTCATGCCCTGCCCGGCTTTCGGGCTGTGTGTATGGCAGGCATCACCGGCGATGAACACGCACGGCAAGCGGCTCGCCACCTCCTCGTCGGGCACATCGTCGAACTTGTCGCAAAGCCGCTGGCCGATATCGTAGACCGACCACCATGCGACTTCCTTCACCTCGAAGGTGTAGGGGCGCAGGATTCGCTGCGTAGCAGCGATCAGGTGATCCACGGTGATGTTCCGGTTCGCCGCTCTTTCGTCTGCGCTGAGCTGGTCCATCTCGACATAGATCCGCACGAGATAACCACCCTCGCGCGGGATCACGACGATGTTGCCCTCGTTCTCGGACTGGATCAGACACTTCAGTCGGATATCGGGGAAGTCGGTCACCGCCAGGACGTCCATGACACCCCAGGCCTGGTTGGCGGAATCCCCGTGAAGCGCCAGCCCGAGAGACTTGCGCACGGCGCTGCGCGCGCCGTCGCAGCCGACGACGAAACGCGCCCTGATCTCCTGCACCTGGCCCACGTGGCCGGGATCGAGCCGCTCCAACGTCACCGTCACCGGTTTGATCGCGGCGTTGCCGGCGGCCGCGACGGCCGCTTCCGTATCGATCTTCAGATCGAGCAGGCGAAGCGAGTAGTGCGGCGCCAGCCGGCTCGGCAAGTTGCGCATCAGGTTCAGGTAAAAATCGTGCACGCGCGCCTGATTGAGGATCACGTGCGGAAACTCGGACAACCCCTCTTCGACGTCCTGAATCCTGCCGGAGCGGACGATGTGCGATCGCTCGGCTTCGTCGGGCTTCCAGAACGCCGTCTCATTGACCCAGTAGGCCTCTTTCGCCACGCGTTCGCTGAAGCCGAAGGCCTCGAACATCTCCATGGTCCGGCAGGCGATCCCGTCCGCCTGGCCGAGCTGCAGCGGGCCGTCCTTCTGCTCCACGATCCGGGTCCTGATGTCGGGGAAGGCCGCCATCTGCGCCGCGAGCGTGAGCCCGGCAGGCCCGCAGCCGACGATCAGAACGTCGACTTCGTCGGGAAGAGAATCCGATTTCGAAGACGCCTCGGGGGCGGGCTCGAAAATTTCCGGATCGCCGGGCCGAAACCCGTTCAGGTGGAACTGCATGGAGAGATCACTCGGTTTGCTTCTTTAGAAATGATGGCGGACTTGCCCGGATTCAAACCGGGAACCAGACCATTATGAGCGGTCGGCTCTAACCCTTGCGCGACGGGGCCGAACGCGGCGCGGAACGTACCAAGCAGGCAGCCCTCGGACAACGCGGCCCGGCGCGTTGGATCGGCGACAATAGCCTTCGCGCATCGGTCCATCACATCGACGCCTTGATGGTTTCGGACGTGGCGACGAGGAGCGCCCTCACCCGAACGAGCGTCGTGTCGTCCGGACTTCCGAAACAGGCAATGCCGAGGCTCGCCGCCACCCCTCTTCGCGCGGTCGGCAGCGGAACGGCGACGCCGACAACTCCCTTGTCCACTTCACCGCGCGTGATGCAGAAGCCCTGGCGGCGGATCTGGCGCAGCTCCGGCCGCAGCGCCCCAAAATCGGAGATCTGCGCATTGCACACCGATCCCTCCGCACGGGCGTCCGTGACGATCTTCGCGAGACGCCGCGACGGCAGCTGCGCGATGATCGTTTTCGACGGCGCGCCGTGGAACAGCGGCATCAGCCGGCCGCGTTCATAGCTCACCTCGCCGCTGGTGCCCGGCTTCTCCTCTTGATGGATGCACATCACGCGGTCGCGATAGAGGCGGCACAAGAGCACAATGCTGGCGACCGGCGCCTGTTCCGCGAGCCAGCGCATCGCCGGTTTCGCCGCAATGATCAGCGAGTCGCTCATCCGGATGTTGCGATCAAGCTCGATGATAGCCGGCCCCAGCACATAGGCCCTTGAGCCTTCCACCGCGTCGAGCAGTCCGGCCTTCATCAGCGCCGACAATTGCCGGTAGGCGGTGCTCAAGGAAACCTCGAGCGCCGCCGCTGCTTCCTCGGCGGTCCACAACGGCTTCTCGGCGGTGAAGAGCCGGAGGATCGAGTTGACGCGACTGGCGCGGTTCATCGAGGCAATACTTTACGCGTACCGGCTGGCCGGCCGCGCGAGCCCGAGATTGTCCCGAAGCGTCACGCCCTCATAGGACGTCCGGGTCATGCCGCGGTCCTGAAGCTCCGGGATAAGCACCGTCGCGAGATGGTCGAGATCGCCCGGCATGTAGGAGGGCTGCAGGATGAAGCCGTCACATGCCCAGTTCTCGAACCAGTCCTGCATGGTATCGGCGACCTGCGACGCCGAGCCGACGAGGCAGAGCTTTCCGTGCGAGCCGGCGAGCCGCGAATAGAGCTGCCGGATCGAAAGATTTTCCCGCCGCGCGAGCTTCATGATGTTCTTGAAGTTGCCCATCTCCGATCGCGGGCTCGGCCGGTCCGGGACGGGCCCGTCGAGCGGACAGTCCGAGAGGTCCATCCCTAAGAGAGTCGCGATGTATTCGCGGCCAACGACGGGATCGATGAGGGACTGCATGTATTCGTAGCGGTCCTTCGCCTCAGCTTCGGTCGCGGCACAAAACACGGTACAGCCCGGCAGGATCCGCATCTGGTCCGGGCGCCGGCCATATTGCTGCATTCTTCCCTTGACGTCGCGATAGTAGGATTGCGAGTCCTCGATCGTCAGTTCGGACGTGAAAACGCCCTCCGCCGTCGCAGCTGCAAGGTTGCGGCCGTCCTCCGAGGTACCGGCCTGGAAGATCACCGGATACCCCTGCGGCGGACGCGCGATGTTCAGGGGGCCGCGGACCTTGAAGAAGTCGCCTTCATGGTCGAGCCGGTGCAGCTTGTCGGGATCGAAGAAGACTCCGCTTTCCCGGTCGTAGCGGAACGCGTCGTCGTCCCAGCTGTCCCACAGCCCCTGCACGACCTCGACGAACTCGCGCGCGCGCCGGTAGCGCTCCGCATGGCCGTAATGCTCGTCGCGACCAAAATTGTACGCTTCCGAAGCGTTGCCGGACGTCACCACGTTCCACCCGGCGCGACCGCCGCTGATGTGGTCGAGCGAAGCGTACTTCCGCGCGATATGATAGGGTTCATTGTAGCTCGTCGTCGCCGTCGCCACGAGGCCGATGTGCTTCGTCACCATCGCAAGCGCCGACAAGAGCGTGATCGGCTCGAAATAGGCGGTAAACTGCGAGGAGCGCGAGAGCACCTCGTTGCTCGTCTTGTCGCGCACGGCTGCCGCATCGGCAAAGAACAGGAAGTCGAAGCCCGCCCGCTCGCTCGTCCTCGCGCATTCGGCGTAATGCTGAATGTTGATGCCGGCATCGGGCTGCGCGTCGGGATGGCGCCAGGCGGCAATGTGATGTCCGGTGTTCTTGAAGAACACGCCGAGGGTCATTCGTTCCTGCCGGGAGCGGGACACTTGCTTCTCTCCGTCAAATCCAGGCGCCAGTGGCGAGTTGCACAGGCCACCATTCGCCGGATGCTGCGCTGTTCGCAAATTATGCCTTGGCGAGCAACATCAATAGGTCTATAATAGCAAAAAATGCGAATTCAAAAAAATTTCTTCGGGAGACAGCTCGGATTTCTCGACAGCATTGGATTCACGCGCGCCCGGCGTTGCCCGCACGGCCGATCCTTTCGATGTTCGATTGATCCGAAGAAGGAGTGGAAGTGGGTTCCGAACGTCTGAATACGCCGATCTCCACGCGCGAACTTGAACGCCGCTGGGCGCTGGTGCGCGCCGGAATGGAAGAGCGTCGCATCGACGTGCTCTTCATGCAGAACAACAATGATTTCATGGGCGGCTACGTGAAGTATTTCACGGACGTCCCCGCCACCAACGGCTACGCCACAGCGGTTGCCTTCCCGAAAGACGACGACATGACCGTCATCACACATGGACCGTACGGTACGGATCGCAAGATCGCGCCCTCGCCCGATGCCGTCCTGCGCGGTACGAAACGCGTGCTCGCCGAGCCGTACTTCTCCAGCGCCCCTTACACGACAGCCTATGAAGTCGAGCTCGCGCACAAGGCGCTCGAGAATTATTCCGGCGCCACCATCGGCATGGTCGGCCCCTCCACGCTCTCCTACGCGGTCGTCGACGGCCTGAAGAACGGCCGGCTGTCCAACGCATCCTTCATCGACGCGACCGAGATGGTCGACCGCATCAAGGCGATCAAGAGCCCGGAAGAGCTTGAACTGATCCGGCAAACCGCCCGTATGCAGGACGGCGCCATCGAGGCGGCCTTCGCCGCGATCAAGCCCGGCATGAAGGAGATCGAGGTCGCCGCGATCGCGCAGCAATACTGCGTTTCGCGCGGCTCCGAACAGGGCATCTATCTCACCTGCTCGTATCAGCCGGGCGAGCCGGTCCGGCAGGCCAACCGCTACTATCAGAACCGCACCCTTCGCGAGGGCGACCTATTCACCCTCCTCGTCGAGACGAACGGCGCCGGCGGCTTCTATACCGAGATCGGACGGAGCTGCTTCATCGGCAAGGCGCCGGCCGACATCAAGGACGAGCACGACTTCGTCGTCGCCGCGCGCAACTACACGCTTGAGCGCCTCAAGCCGGGCGCGTCCTGCAAGGACGTGTTCGACGCCTACAACGAGTTCCTGCGGAGCAATGGCAGACCGCTCGAGGCGCGCGTCCATTGTCACGGCCAGGGCTATGACATGGTCGAACGGCCGCTCGTCCGCGACGACGAGCCCATGCCTCTTCACGAGAACATGAACATTGCGTGCCATCCCAACTATGTGACCGATCGGGTGTTCGCAACGTTCTGCGACAACTACATCATTCAGAAGTCGGGTGTTGAGCGCATCCACGCCTATCGTGAGGCGCTTATCGAGGTTTGACGGCTGTACCCTGCGGGTGACTGGCGGCTTTCATGGTGAATGTTGTTGTGCTGCTCAATTCGCCTGCGGAAGTACAGCGCGCCTATCGCGACGGCATTACAGCGATCGATCCCGCCCTTGCTGTGGAAGTCATCAATGACGTCGATCACATCGACCCGCTTCTCCCCACGATGGACGTGCTGATGACGTACGGCACGTTCCTGCGCGGGCGTTCGGATGAGATCTTTGCGAAGTCCCCGCGCTTGCGCTGGATTCAGGCGCTCGGCACGGGCATTGACGGGCTCATTCCCGGATCACGAAACGACATTGTTGTGACCAGCATCCGCGGCATCCATGACGCCGCCGTCTCCGAGGCTGTCTTCGCGATGATGCTCGCCCTCAGCCGCGACCTGCCACGCTCGATCCGAAACCAGGACCGGCAGGTCTGGGACCGCCAACCGTCGCGTCTCCTCGACGGCAAGACGGTCGGCATTCTCGGCGTAGGCCTGATCGGCGCTGCACTCGCGCCGCGCTGCAAGGCCTTCGGCATGAAGGTCGTCGGCATCACGGCGCGCACAGGCCGGATCGACCATTTCGACGAGCTGCGGCCGCGCAGCGATCTCCCTGCCGCCGTTGGCGATCTCGACTTCCTGATCGTGCTCGCCCCCTTCACGGCGGAGAATCGCCACCTCGTCAACGCCGCAATCCTGTCCGCGATGAAGCCCACGAGCTGTCTCGTCAATGTGGCGCGCGGCGGCGTCATCGATGAGGATGCACTCATCGACGCACTGACGAACGGACGGATTGCCGGCGCCGCACTCGATGTTTTCGCAACCGAGCCCTTGCCGCAGGGGCATCCGCTCTGGTCCATGCCGAACGTGATCGTCACGCCGCATACGGCCGGCATGAACGTCGACTATGTGAGCAGGGCACTCCCCTTCATCCGGAAGAACGTCGCCGCCTTCAAGGCGGGAGACTTTGCCGGCATGACCGGCCTCGTCGAGCAACCGAAACCGCAGGCGGACGAACAACGCGCAAGAAGCCGGCCGTCGGCAACAACCCCCGCGTGAATACAGGTCTTGTGATGGGTCAGAATCTTCTTCTCGTCGGCAGCGTCCCCTTGAAAACGGTCGAAGACGTGATGCGCACCTTCGGCGGCGCGCTCGGACCGCACCTCCCGGCGATCCCGGACGGCGAGGTCGGCGAGCGGCGCTCATGGGTCCTCCGGCTGTCCTATCAGGTGTTCAACGGCCACAACGACCTGGAGACGATCCAGCGGCCGCAGCCCGTCGACGGCGTCGAGCAGCTCATGCCGCGCGGCAGGGATGACGTCTGGAAGTTCCGGGTCAAGGACGGCGTCGAGAAGGTTCGCTTCGGCAATCCGGGCTACCGGCTCGGCTACGCCAAGGACGCGACGAGCTCCTACTTCGTGTTCAAGACCCTGCGCGAGAAGGGCGTCTTCCCGAAGGACCTGCGCTTCCAGATTTCGATGCCGATGGTCAACAGCGTGATCCGGCCGCTGACGTTTCCCGTGCCCGGGGACCTCGCCCGCATCCGGCCCGGTTACGAGGAAGCGATCGCCGCCGAGCTCGACGCGATCTTCGACGCGATTCCGCACGAAGACCTAGCAATCCAGTGGGACTGCGCGTGGGAGGTCGCGGCGGTCCATGGCTCCGAGGAGGGAAACCCCAACGAGGAAAAGCTGGAGACCCATGCCGAACCGATCGGACGCCTGTCCCGCAAAATCCCGGAGAAGGTCGCGCTCGGCTTTCACTTTTGCTTCGGCACATTCGGCGGCTGGCCGCGCTTCGCGCCGGACGATCTCGGGCGAACGGTCGAGCTCATCAATGCGTCAGCCGAGGCCGTCGGCCGCCGCATCGACTGGATTCACATTCCGACTCTCGACCGCACGGACGACGCCTTCTACGCGCCGCTTGCCAGGCTCGATGCGCGCGGTGCGCGCGTCTATCTCGGCGTCATTCACAGCATGGGCAGCCTCAAGGAACGCTTGCAGACCGCGCACAAGTTTCTGCCGGATTTCGGCCTCGCAGCCTATTGCGGCTTCGGCAGGACGCCGCCGGAGCAGATGCCGCAAGTGCTGCAGGATCACTTGAAAGCGCTGGAACTGAACCGGCAGGTATCGTCCGCAAACTGATGGACAACGCGCCCGCACGAGGGCGGCTTGAACGACAAGAGAAGAACGCGAACAGCGTCTCCAGAAACGGGAGGAAACAATGCTCAAACGCAACTTGCCGGCGCGCGCTGTTGCTGCCGCGTTCGGTCTCGCGGTCGGACTGAGCCCCTGCACGAGCCAGGGTCAGGAGATCGAAACGACGATCGCCGTATCGGCGCCGACCTTGACCTTCACTGCTCATTTCGTGGCCGAGGACGCGGGCCTTTTTGCCAAGGAAGGCGTCAAGGCGAACAGCCGGCTCCTCGTCGGCGTCGCTTCGACGAATGCCGTGCTCGCCGGCAGCGCCGACTTCGCAATCGCTTCCGGCCCGGGTTTCCTGCGCGCGGCGGCCCAGGGCCAGCGGATGCTGGCGGTGGCCGTCGTCATCGACCGCCCCACGGTGGAATTCGTACTGCGCAAGGACGTGGCCGATCGACTCGGGATCACCGACACAATGCCGCTCGCCGAACGCGCCAAGAAACTCAAGGGTCTGACGATCGGCATCCAGGGTGTCGGCAGCGTCGTCCACGCCTGGGAACGCTACGTCGCCGCCAAAGGCGGACTCGACGTTGAGAACGATGTGCGCATCGCGCCAATGGACCCGCCGGCCATGCTGCCCGCCCTCAAGAACAAGGCGATCGACGGCTTCGTAACGTCCCTGCCCTTTACCACGCAGGCGGTCCTCACGGGCGACGCCATCATGTTCGCGAGCGCCGTCACGGATGCGCCGGAGCTTTTTCCGTCCGCCTACAACATCGTCTACACCCGCCCGGAAGTCTGCAAAGAGAAGCGCGAGATGTGCGCGCGTGTCGGCCGCGCCTATGCGGCGGCCGCGCGGATGATCCAGGAGCAGCCGGACGAGGTTTTCGAAAAGGTTCTGAGGAAGCGGTTCGAGAAGACGGACCCGAAGCTCCTGGCAGCCGCATGGACCGTCGCGCAGAAAGCGCACCCGAAGGACATCCGCATCACGGTGGAGCAGCTTGATAACGCGCAAAAGCTGAGCGCCGATGCGAAGCTGCTCGACCCCAAGGACACCGTGAAGAACTATGAGGGACTATATACGGACGAATTCGTGAAGTGATCCCGGCGGTGCCGGGCTTCGAGAATGCAGAACGACACAATCAACAATCGGGAGGAAAGCATGCTCAAGACCAACTGGCCCAAGCGGGCCGCCGCCGCAGGTTTCGGCCTCGCCATCGGGCTCACGCCCGTGGCGGGCCAGAGCCAGCAAATAGAAGTGACCTTCGCCATTCCGGCGCTGACTCTCACCTTCGCGTCGCATTTTGTCGCCGAGGATGGCGGCTTCTTCGAGAAGGAAGGACTGAAGGTCACGACGCGGAACCTCGTGGGCGTGGCGGCAACCAACGCGATGCTGGCCGGCAGCGCCGATTTCACCATGGGCTCAGGCCCGACCTTCCTGCGCGCCGCGGCCCAGGGCCAGAAGATTCTGGCGATCGCCAACGTCGTGGATAAGGTCATGGTCGAGACCGTGCTGCGCAAGGATGTCGCCGAGCGTCTCGGCATCACGGAAAAGATGCCGATCGTCGAACGTGCGCAGAAACTCAAGGGCCTGACGATCGGCATCCAGGGCGTGGGCAGTGTCGTCCACGCATGGACGCGGTACGTCGCGGGCAAGGGCGGTCTCGACATCGAGAACGACGTACGGATCGCGCCGATGGATCCGCCCGCCATGTCGCCCGCGCTCACCAGCAAGGCGATCGACGGCTTCTCGACCTCACTGCCGTTCACGACGCAGGCCGTGCTGCGCGGCGAAGCCATCATGCTGGCGAGCGGCGTCACCGACGTGCCGGATCTGCTCCCCATCGCCTACAACCTGATCTATACGCGCCCCGAGGTCTGCAAGGAAAAACGCGAGATGTGCGCGCGGCTGGCACGCGCCTATGTCGGCGCAGCAAAAATGATTCAGGAGCAGCCCCAGGAAGTCTTCGAGAAAATTCTGAGAAAGCGGTTCGCGAAGATGGACCCGAAGCTGCTCGCCGCCGCGTGGGAAGTGACCCAGGCGGCGCACGCCAAGGACATTCGAGTCACCAAGGAGCAATTCGACAATTCCCAGAAGATCAGCATCGACGCGAAGCTCCTGGAGCCCAAGGACGTCGTGAAGGATTACGATGGCCTGTTTACGGACGAGTTCGTGAAATAAAAAGCGTAGCAATCCCCGGCGGCAGACCGTTATGCCGCCGGGGAATCTTCGGCCATCGGCTGTCGTCGAGGCGAGATGAAGGTAGTCCACACGATTCGCGTTGGACCGCATTCATCCGGATACCGCGGCAGCAAGTGATATTTCCCATGCGACGCCTCGACGTTCACTTTCATTTCGTTCCGCCCGTGTATCGCGAGGCAGTCAGCGCGGCTTCGCTCCGGATCGCCGTTCGGGTACCGGAATGGTCGCCGGAACCCGCACTCGCGCTGATGGATCGCCAGGGCATTGATGCAGCGATCCTGTCGATCTCCGTCCCCGGCACGCACTTCGGCGACGACAAGAAGGCGCGCGCACTATCCCGCGCATGCAACGAATACGCCGCCGATCTTATTGCCAGGAAGCCGGACCGATTTGGCGCGTTCGCGGCGTTACCGCTGCCCGACGTGGATGGCGCTGTCGACGAGATCGGCCATGCGCTCGACGTGCTCAAGCTGGACGGCGTCGCCCTCATCACGAGTTACGGCCAGGATCACCTCGGTCATCCACGCTTCGACCCCGTGCTCGCGGCATTGGACGAGCGTGACGCCGCCGTCTTCATTCATCCGACCGCTCATCCCGCCTGCGGTCAATTGACGATGAATATCCCCGCGTTCCTCGTCGAATACCCGTTCGACACGACGCGCGCCGCAGTCAATCTCGTCCTGTCCGGCGCGATGGATCGCTATCCTCGCATTCGGTTCATCCTGCCTCACGCCGGCGGCACCTTGCCGTTCCTGTCCTGGCGCATCGCCGAGGTCACGGCGACCCTGCTTGCCGAGCCCGCCTTGATGAGCCGCTATCCGTTGCCGTTTGTGACGGACCACCGGGCGGAGCTGACGCCGGAATTCATTGCGTCCTACTTGCGCCGCTTCTGGCTCGATACGGCGAGTGCTGCGGGGCCGCAGGTGCTTGCTTGTCTCAAGCACTTTGCCGATCCGGAGCACGTGCTCCTCGGCACGGACTGGCCCTACATCACCGAAACGCAGGTCGCCAACACCGTTCGTGAGCTGGATGAAAGCTGTGGCGAGGAGTCGCTCCGCCAGGCCATCAATCATCGCAATGCGATCAGGCTTTTCCCACGCTTCGATCGATCTCGCCAGAACTGATCGGCGCTACGCCTGCTTGGCGGCGACATCGACCACGACACGGCCTCGCGTTTTTCCGGCCACGATGTCGGAGGCGAGAGCCGGCACCGCGGACAATGGGACCACTGAGATCATGCGGTCGAGCTTGTCCATCGGTAGCGCCCGGCCGAGCCGCTGCCAGGCAATCTCCCGCTTCGCCCGCGGCGTCATGACGGAATCGACGCCAAGCAAGGTAACGTTGCGGAGGATGAACGGAAAAACCGAGCCCGGCAGGTCGTTCCCTCCGGCAAGACCGCAGGCTGCGACCGCGCCGCCATAAGCGGTTTGACTCAGGATCGTCGCAAGCGTCTGCCCTCCTACCGCGTCGACGCCGCCGGCCCAGCGCTCCTTCTGCAGCGGTGCTCCTTTCTCCGCGAGCTCCGCTCGATCCACGAATCCGCTCGCGCCAAGCTCGCGCAGATATTCGTGCGCGGAAGACCGCCCCGTGGAAGCGATGACGCGATAGCCAAGGTTGGCAAGGATAGCGACAGCCACCGAACCGACGCCTCCCGCCGCTCCGGTCACGATGACCTCCCGCTCTCCCGGAACGACACCCGCCTGTTCGAGGGCCATCACACACAGCATCGACGTATAGCCGGCGGTTCCGATCGCCATCGCCTGCTTGAGATCGATTCCCGTGGGCAGCTTCAACAGCCACTCCGGCTTCAACCTCACCCGCTCGGAAAAGCCGCCCCAGTGCGTTTCCGACAAGCCCCAGCCATTCACAACGACCCTATCGCCCGGCTTCCATTCCGGAGACTGGCTCTCCAGCACCGTTCCCGCGAGATCACAGCCGGCGACCATAGGGAACTTGCGCGCGATCTTTCCTTTGCCCGTGATGGACAGACCGTCCTTGTAGTTGAGCGAGGAATACGCGACTTCCACGAGAACCTCGTGGGGCGGCAGATCCTCTTCGGCAATTTCCGTCAGCTTGCCTTCTGCTTTTCCGTTCTGCTGGTCCACGACGATAGCGCGCATGTACTGGGACTCCATGGATTCGGGTGGCCCTTGGATAAGTTCGAGAACGGTCAGGAGAGCCGAAACAACCGGACGACTTCGCCGTATATTCCGCGCCGGAAAAGCATCACGCAGAGCACAAAGACCGCGCCGATGATGGCGGTGACCGGAATTTGGAAATCCGCGAAATAGTTCTCGAAAGTCACCAGCATTGCAGCGCCGACGATCGGACCGAAAATAGTGCCGAGGCCGCCGAGCACCGTCATCAAGACCACATGGCCCGACATCTGCCAGCCAACGTCAACCAGGGTCGCGACCTGGGCCACGATCGCCTTTGTGCCGCCGGCAATTCCTGCGAAGCCCGCCGACATCACGAACGCCGCAAGCTTGTACCGGTTCACGTTGTATCCAAGCGAAATCGCGCGCGGCTCGTTCTCGCGGATCGCCTGCAGGATGTTGCCAAACGGCGAGTTAATGATGCGCCAGATCGAGAACACCCCCGCCACGAAAATCGCGAGCACCAGGAAGTACATCGCGATATTGCTGTTGAGATCGATCAACCCGAAAAGATGACCGCGCGGGATCGACTGGATACCGTCCTCGCCATGGGTGAACGGCGCCTGCAGGCAGATAAAATAGAACATCTGCGCAATGGCGAGCGTGATCATCGCGAAATAGAGGCCCTGGCGGCGGATCGCCAGGAAGCCGACGCCGAGCCCCATCGCGGCCGCGCAGACGCCGCCGAATAGAATCCCCGTCAGCGGCTCAAGGCCCCAGACCTTGACGGCGTGCGCGGTGAAGTACGCGGCACCGCCAAAGAAGGCGGCGTGTCCGAAGGAAAGCAGGCCGACATAGCCCAGAAGGAGATTGAACGCCGCAGCAAACAGCGCGAAGCACAACACAGTCATCACAAAGACAGGGTAGAGAAAAAACGGCACGACCGCGAGCAGAGCGACACACGCGAAAATGATGACGTAACCCAGATTCCCCAGCGCCGGATCGCTCGCCGTGTCGGTATGGGTGGCCGTGACCTGCACTTCCCGGCCGAACAGGCCCGCTGGCCGCGCCAGCAGCACAATCGCCATGATAATGAAGATCACGATACTCGACGCCTGCGGGTAGAAAACCTTGGTCAATCCTTCCAGCACGCCAAGCACGTAACCAGTGACGATCGCGCCCATGATCGAGCTCATGCCGCCAACAACGACCACCGCGAAGACGATGATGAGCAGGTTGGTCCCCATCGTCGGGCTGACCTGATAGATCGGCGCCGCCAGTACGCCCGCAACTGCCGCAAGCGCCGCCCCCAAACCGTAAGTCAGCGTCAGCAGCAGAGGCACGTTCACTCCGAACACCTGCACGAGTGTCGGATTCTCCGTCGCGGCGCGGAGATACGAACCGAGCCGCGTCCGCTCGATCAGCAGCCATACGCCGATGCACGCGATGAGCGATGCAACCACCACCCAGCCGCGATAGATCGGCAGGATCATGAATCCGAGGTCAATCGTGCCGCGCAGATTGTCCGGCGCCGGATAAGGCAGGCCGGAGCTGCCGAAATAGAAGGTGAACAACCCCTCGATCACCAGGGCGAGGCCGAAGGTCAGCAGCAACCCGTACAAATGATCGATATCGTAGAGCTTCGACAACATCGTGCGCTCGAAGGCCATCGACATGAGCGCGACCAGAAGGGGGCCAAGCACGAGCGCCCACCAGTAGCCCAGTCCGAAATGGTCGAGCAGCAGGTAGGCGGCAAATGCGCCCAGCATGTACTGGGTGCCGTGCGCAAGATTGATGACTCGCAACAGGCCGAAAATGACCGCGAGCCCGAGACTGAGCAGTGCGTAGAAGGAGCCATTGATGAGGCCGATCAAAAGCTGGCCGAACAGCGCCTGCGAAGAAATGTCGAACATGAGCCCGCCTCAGACGCCGAGATGCCTGTGAAGCATCTCCTGATGCGCGTCCAGCTCGCTCACGGGGAAGGAGATAATGATCTGTCCCTCCTCCATGAGATAGAAGTGGTCGGCAATTTTACGCGCAAAGCGGAAATTCTGTTCGACAAGCAAGATCGTGAGCCCCTTTTTCTTCAAGACCTTCAGCAACTCTCCGATGCGCGAGATAAGAACGGGCGCGAGGCCTTCGGTGGGCTCATCGAGCAGCAGCACGCGCGCGCCGGCACGCAGGATTCGCGCCATCGCCATCATCTGCTGCTCGCCTCCCGAGAGCTTGGTCCCCTCGCTCGAGCGGCGCTCATACAGATTGGGAAACAGCTCATAGATCTCGTCGAGACTCATCGCTTCGCGGGAAACGGCGGGCGGCAGCAGAAGATTCTCTTCCACCGACAGGCTGGAGAAAATCCCTCGCTCCTCGGGCACGTACCCGATGCCCGACCAGGCGACCCGATGAATCGGCGTCCGCAGCAGGTCCTGCCCGTCAAGCAGGATTGACCCTTCCCGCTTTTGAATGATCCCCGTGATGGCGCGCAAAGTGCTGGTCTTGCCCGCACCGTTGCGGCCGAGCAGCGTCACCGTCTCACCGCGGTGCACATCGAGATCGACGCCATGCAGAACATGGCTTTCGCCGTACCAGGCCTTCAAGCCACGGACTGACAGAAGCGGATCAGGCATCTTCGAGTCCCATATAGGCCTCGCGCACGCGGTGATCCTTGCTTACCGTTTCGTAGTCTCCCTCCGCGAGGATCTTTCCCCGCTGGAGCACCGTGACCCGGTCGCAAAGATCGGCCACCACGCTCAGATTGTGCTCCACCATGAGCACGGTCCGCGATTTCCCGATCACCTTAATGAGGCTTGAGATGCGGCCGATCTCCTCGTGCGGCATCCCCGCCATCGGCTCGTCCAGCAGGAGCAGCGCGGGATCGAGCGCGAGCGTCGTTGCGATTTCCAGTGCACGTTTGGAACCGTAAGAGAGCTGACCGGCGGGCGTACGAACATGCTGCTGCAGATTGACGGCCGCGATCAGCTCGAGCGCCCGCTCGTCGAGGGTGGAAAGCACCTTGCTCGAGCGCCAGCACTGCACCGCAAGCCCGTACGGCCGCTGCAGGGCGACGCGGAGATTGTCGAGAACGCTGAGCTTCGGAAACACCGCCGAAATCTGAAACGAGCGAACGATGCCGAGCTTGGCGATATCGGCCGGCTTCGTGTCGGTGATGTCCTTGTCGCGGAAGAAGATCTGTCCGCTACTCGGCACGAGAAACTTGGTTAGCAGATTAAAGACCGTCGTTTTTCCCGCGCCGTTCGGCCCGATCAGCGCATGGATCGCCCCTTCCCTTACGACCAGGTCGACGCCGTCCACGGCCGTGAAGCCGCCGAAGCGCTTCGTGAGACCCTTTCCGACGAGAATGTTCCTGGATGGCACCATCGAGCTGGGTTTCCACCGGCCGCCGTATTCAAGGGAGCGACAGCCGCCCGCGGGTCAGCGAGGCGGCCATCGCGGCCACGACTTCAGTTTACTTTTTCAGCAACGGGCACTGCGATTCCGATACAGGACGGAATGCATCTTCGCCCTTCACCGTCTGAACGATCTCGAGATAGTCGTATGGGCCCTTGGCATTTTCCGGGCTCTTCACGCGAGCGAGATACATGTCGCGGATCACCCGACCGTCCTCACGCAGATGGCCGTTCTTCACGAATGCATCGTTGATCGGCAGTTCGCGCATCTTTGCCATGACCGTTTCGGCGGCGTCGGACTTCGCGGCGTCGATCGCCTTGAGATAATGCAGCAGCGCGCCGTAAACGCCGGTGTGAATCATGGTCGGAGCGGCCTTGATTCTGTCGATATATTTCTTCGACCAGGCGCGCGTTTCGTCGTTCAGATCCCAGTAGGATGACGTGGCGAGATAAGTGCCCTGCGCGTCCTTGAGCCCCACACCGCGCACGTCAGTCACGAACATCAGCAACGAAACGACGCGCTGCTTGCTCCTGGTCAGACCGAACTCGGACGCCTGCTTGAGCGCGTTGGTGGTATCGGCTCCCGCCATCGCGAGCGCGACCACGTCAGCTTTTGAGCTTTGCGCCTGGAGCAGGAAGGAGGAGAAATCGTTCGTTCCGAGCGGCGAGCGCACACCGCCGACGACAGTGCCCCCCGCGTCCTTGATGAAGCGCGTGGCATCGTTCTGCAGCGCCTCGCCAAAGGCATAGTCCGCCGTGATGAAGAACCAGGACTTCCCGCCCTGCTGAACCATCGATGATGCCATCACCTTGGAGAGCGAGTAGGTATCGAAGGCGAACTGCATCGTATTGGGGCTGCAGATCTTGTCGGTGATGACGCTGCTTGCGCCGGCCGACAAAAGAACGACCTTGTTTTTCTCGCGCGCCAGATTGTGGACGGCGATCGCGATCGCCGAGTTCGCGATATCGAGGATCGCATCGACCTTGCCGGTTTCGAACCACTCCCGCGCGATCCGGACGCCCACGTCCGCCTTGTTCTGGTGATCAGCGAAGATGAGTTCGATCTTCTTGCCCGCCACCGTGGGCCCGAACTCCTCGATCGCCAGCCGTGCCGCCTCGAGCGAACCGGGGCCGGTATTGTCCCGCGCAACACTGCTGAAGTCGGTCAGGACCCCGACCCGAACGACGTCATCGGAAATCTGCGCCGACGCATACGACGTCGACAAGAGCAAGATCGCCAGACTCAAGACACGCAACTTCATGACATTCCTCCCTCAGCATCCCCGCTTTATATCGTTGTTATGGTGGCGCCGGCGGTCGATCGGCGCTTACAGCGCGCGCTTCAGCCGCCGCATCTTCTTTTCGGAAGCGGCATCGATCGGCTTCGAATCCCCCTTGCCGCGCGCGCGGCGTGCCTGCTCCGCCGCCGCATATTGCTCGCGCGTATATTTCATCAGACCGTGGAGCGCCTTAATCGCCACGGCGCTGTCGCGGCGCTGCAACGCCTTCGCGATCCGCTCGTGATGCGCCACGATTACGCGGCGCTCACGCACGCGGAAAATAATCATGTTGCTGACCGGCAGGAGCACGTCGATGGCCGCGTTCATCAGGAAGGCGAGCAGCGGGTTGCCGGCCGCCTTAACGATCGCGCGATGAAAACGCACATCGGACGCGCAGAAGTCCTGATCGGTGATGGAAACCCTCTTTTGCAGCGCGATCTCCGTCTGCAATTCTTCGAGATGCTCCGCCGTCCGATTCTTTGCCGCGAGCCGGCAACAGACGGTCTCCAGTTCGGTGCGGGCGGTCGCAACTTCATCGAGGCTGATGCCGCCGACGGCGAGCAGCAGCGAAGCGGCGGTCCCGAGGCTCTGCCCCAGTTCTTCCGGAGAAGGGCCGCGAACGAACGTCCCCCCCGCTGGCCCGCGCCGTGATCGGATGAGATGCCGTGCCGCAAGGCGCTTCAGAGCCTCGCGCACCGTCGGCCGTGAAACGCCATATCGCGCGGCAAGATCCTCTTCGGTCGGCAGGCGCTCGTTCACCTTGAGCCGGCCATCAATGATCGCCTGCTGGATCGCCTCCGCGATCTGGCTCGCAGCGCTGTCGGTTACGATTTGGCCGTAGCTCACGGCATCCCCGCCCCGTCGATGGAATTAAAAGTTATCATATGAATAATTGTTTGACAAATTGTCGTACGCGGCATTTCAGTTTGTGCGGAGGGGGAGGGGGGTCAGGATATGCAGGCAAAGCCGGGTCGAGAAAGCGCCGCCGGAGAAACGCTCGCCTACTGGCGTGACGCAGCGCCCGACAAAGTTGCCGTCCAATTCAAAGGCCAGTCGCTCACCTACGCGGCGCTGGACGAACTTGTGAATTGCATGGCGAACGGCTTGGCCGCCGCCGGCATCCGCAAGGGCGCTCATGTCGGTCTGATGATGGACAACAAGCCCGAGTTCCTCATCAGCGTCTATGCATTGGGCCGGCTCGGCGCCATCGCCATACCGTTCAACACCGCACTCTTCGGCTCGATGCTGTCCTACTTCGTTGAGGATTCTGACGTCGACACGATTATCGCCGACGCGCGCCACGCGGCCACGCTCGCGGACTTGCCGATCGCACAAGAGCGCGTGCGCCGCTGGATCATCGCAGACGGCGACGCCGCGGAACTGCAGCTCAGCACGGCAACGAAGCTCACGATGGACGCGCTGAAGTCGCACGCGGACAGTACGCCGCCGGATGTTCACGTTGCACATTCCGACCCCTTCATGATCCTTTACACGTCCGGCACCACCGGCCCGTCCAAAGGCGTGATCTGCGCGCATTCGCACTTGCAATGGATCTCGGAGGTCGCTTCGCAGCGCATCGGGCTCGTCGCCGAGGATAACTTCTACGTCTGCATGCCTTTGTTCCACGTCGCGGCGCTCTGGTACTGTGTCGGCGCCTGCTTCTGGACGGGCTCGACAGTCATGCTGACCGACCGCTTCTCCGCTTCCAACTACTGGCGTGATATCTGCGCGAGCCGTTCCACCGTCACGATGATCGCGATGAGCATGTCAGTCATTCTGGAAAAGCTCGAACCGACCGACGAGGAGCGCAACAATCCGCTGCGCACGGCCTGGCTCGTGCCGCTGCCGCCGAATGTGCGCACCTTCGAGGAGCGCTTCGGCCTCAAGGCCGTGACCAACTACTCAATGACCGAGATCACGCATGCGGTGGTCGGCTATCCCGGCGAAATGTACGACAAGGCTCCCGGCTGTGCCGGACGTCTGTCCGGCGACTGGGACGTGATGATCGCCGACGAGCGCGATGAGCCCGTTCCGACGGGAACGGTCGGTGAAATACTGGTACGGCCGCGGAAGGCCGGCATTCTCTTTCAGGGCTACTACAAGAAAGAACGGGAAACCGTGAGGCTGTGGAGGAACCTCTGGTTCCACACGGGCGACCGCGGATATTTCGACGCCGACGGCTTTCTCTATTTCGTCGATCGGGCGAAGGACGCGATCCGCCGTCGCGGCGAAAATATCTCCGCCTTCGAGATCGAGAACGGACTGCTCACGTTGCCCGCCGTCAAGGAAGTGGCTGCAGTTCCCGTCCCCTCGCCGCTCGGCGAAGATGACTTGTGCGTCTATGTCATCCCCAACGACCGCGCGTCGCTTACCGAAAAAGAGATCGTCGGTTTCGCGCAGGAAAAGCTGCCCTATTTCATGGTCCCGCGTTACGTCGCGATAGTGGACGATTTCCCGCGCACCCCGAGCCACAAGGTGCAGAAATACATTCTACGCCAATGGGCGGCGAAAACCGATACGCTATGGGACGGCGAGCAGCATGGTTTCCGGATTACTGCCCGCCGGAAAACGGCCGACAAGCAATGAACCGCGCGAGCTCTACGCTCTTGCATTAATTGCGCCTCGCAGGCGCCTGGAAAATGGAACGTCGCCATGGCACGCGGCAAGAAGAAGAGCACGAAATCGCGGCACCAGCTCTGGGAGACATCCGTCGCCCGCGTCGAGAATTCCAATGTTTTCATCCGCGGCTACAATATCCTTGATCTGATGGGTCGCCTACCGTTCTCGGCGTCGACCTATCTGGTGGTGCGCGGAGAGCTTCCGACACCTTCAGAAGCGCGCGTCGTGGATACCGTCCTGTGTTCGATCCTGGACTATTCACTTGGCAAGGCCGGGACCGTCGCGGCCCGATTCAACCTATCGGGAAATCCCCAGCCGGTTGCGGCGATCGCCACTTCCGTTCTCGGCATCGGCGAATACACGATCGCCCCGGAGGCGGCGGGCCACTTCATCGCCGAGGGCTTCAAGCGCTACCGGGCATCCGGCATGAAGCTCGACAAATTTGCGACCGGCTTTGCCGATGAGCTCTACGCGAACGGCACGCGCATTCCCGGCTTCGGGCACTTCGACTTCCGCAAGATCGATCCGCGCGCGCAGGTGTTGCGCCGCGTCGCGGAGGAAGAAGGGCAATGGGGCGAAATTTGCGAATGGTACGACGCGTTGCATCGCACCTATATCAAGAAGGCCAGAAAGCCCGACATGTGCATCAATCTGGTCGGGATGATCGCGGCCGTCCTGAGCCACCTCCGCTTCACGCCGGAGGAAATGACCGGCCTCACCGTGATTTCGACGCTGCCCGGCGTGATCGCGCACATCACCGAGGAGCTCGCAACGGGCGCAAAATTGCGCGGCCTGCCGGCCCGCGACATCCGGCAGCTCGACAAGCGGCGCAACCTGAAAACCGATCTGAAATCGGCGGGCTGGACCTAACGAAGGCGCGGGTACAGCCGCCGGGTTCAGATGAGTCCGGCAAGATGGCGCCCCGCGATATAGCCGAAGGTCACCGCCGGCCCGAGCGTAGAGCCGCCGCCCGGATAGCCGCCGCCGAAAACGTTCCCGTTGTCGGCGCCGGCCGCATAAAGGCCGGCAATCGGCTGCCCCGTCTTGTCGAGGACGCGCGCGAATTCGTCCGTGCGTAATCCTGCGAAGGTGCCGATATCGCCGGGATAGATCTTGAGCGCATAGAAGGGCGGCGTCTCGATCGGCCCGACGCAGGGATTCGGCTTGTGCTCGGGGTCGCCGAGATAAAGGTTATAGGGCGTCGAGCCCTTTCCGAATTCCGGATCTTCGCCTTTGCGGGCGTGCTCGTTGAAGCGGTCGACCGTGCTCCTCAGCGCCGCCGGATCGATTCCCGCAAGCTTTGCCAAGCCTTCTATCGTATCCGCCTTCAGAATGTATCCGGAACGCAGATATTTCCCGATCGGCAGCGGCGCGGGCTTTGCGATCCCCAATCCGTATTTCCGCACCGCCCGATGGTCGCCGATGATGAATGCAAAGCTTCCCTGCCCCGGCGCGTCGCCGGCGAACATGGGCGGCACAAAATCCGCGTAGGGAGCGCTTTCATTGACGAAGCGCTTTCCGTTCGCCTTCACGGCGATCATGCCGGGCTTGCCGCGATCGAAAATCGAGAGAAATGTCCCCGTGGAGCCGTCGGGATACGGAACGCGCGATACCGGCATCCATGGCGCGGTGCTGATGACGGCAGTATTCACGCTGCCGCCCGCTTCCTCGCCGAGGCGGAGGCCGTCGCCGGTATTCGACAGCGGCACGAGACTGAAGTGCTGATCCGCCGACGGACGATGGGGGTGAATCTGTCGGCGGCGCTCGAAATCATTGGAAAATCCTCCGGTCGCGAGAACCACGCCCTTTCTCGCCAGGACTTTCACCATCTTGCCGTCGCGCTCGACAACGGCGCCTGTGATGCGGTTGTTCTCGATGATCAGATGTCTGACGGGGGACGAATACCAGACGTCGATGCCTCGCTCCCGGATCGACTTGAGAAAGCGAGCCGCCAGAGCCGCTCCGTTTCCAAGATGCAGATCCCGGCCGTGCCGCAGCCGGTCCCACAGCGAAACCACCAGACGCTTTGCGACATAAGCCGCCGAGCGCAACGATTTCTTCGCGGCATAGAAATGGTTCAGGTCAGGCCCGGAAACGAGCGCCATTCCAAACACGAGCAACTCGCGCCGCTGCTTGCGCAACCGGTGAACGTCTTCTCCAAGCTCACGCCCGTTGATCGGTTGCGCGCAGATGGAGCGTCCGCCGGTTCGCGAGCCGGGCTTGCCACTATGGTAGTCGGGAAGCGTGGAGCCGACAAAAAATTTAACGGCGGTATTGCGATCAAAGAACTCCACCATCTCGGGGGCGTTCGCGAGGAATGCTTCGATTTTGATCTCGTCGTAGTGATTGCCGAGATCCTCCCGAAGGAAGAGGCGGACGTCGTCGAGTGAATCCTCGATTCCTTCCTGCTTTTGCAAGGGGTTGCAGGGTACCCAGAGCCATCCGCCCGAATACGCTGTCGTGCCCCCGAACACCGGCTCCTTCTCCACCAGCAGCACATGAAGGCCGTGGATTTTCGCCGTAAGCGCCGCTGAAGAACCGCCTGCACCCGAACCCACTACGAGGACATCGCACTCATGGAAAGCGTCTGACATGCTTTTTTCTTCGCAACAAACAAACAGGAAGCTCCGCGGAAGCACAGCGCGTACCTCGCCGAACCCTCAATCATTTCGAGCTCGTCGCGCGGCACACCCCTCGATAGCGGAAGAATTTAAACATCGCGTCGCGCGCGGCACAAGGCAACCAGCGGTTCCTGCTTGTCTCGATAACGAGGCAAGCCCACCCAATTCCCAATGGGACATTGCTCCCAATGGGACATTGCGGGCCGCAAAGCCCTCGCCCACGGGTGCAAGGAATGAATGTTCAAACTACATAACTAGGCGAAGTTATCGAGCTTCTGCAGCCATCCGCTGTAGAGCGGTTCTTGAAGCGTCGAAGAAGGAAGGCCAACCCCGCAAGCTTTCAACACGGCCCAGGACAAACACAAGTTGGATGAGATGACCGGCTTTCCGATCTCCTTGCAAAGGAGCGGAATTGCCCTGAGCGTGGGCATACCCGTTCCGGTCATAACCAGCACGTCGGCCTTGCTCAGATCGAGCCGCGATATGTTGGCGGGAATATCACGAGAGCGATTTTTGTAAACGCTTCGGGTATCGGAAGGATCAAGCGGTGCATAGGCGGAGGCGACAACATCAAAGCCGACGCTGCGCCAGTAAGAAAAACTGAGATCCGAAAGCCAGTCCGGATAGGGAGCGAAGACGGCGATTCTCTTGGCGCCGAGATGATTCAGCGCCTGTTGGATGGCGGCGGCCGCCGAAATGATCGGATAGCCGAAGTGCTTGGACAGCCTTTCTAATTCGCCCTCGCAATGATCCTGCCCCACGATGTAGGAGATGCCGGTACAGGCGAAGGCCACCGCGTCCAGGGGAGCCGTATCGTAAGCCTCCAGGGCTTGGTTAAATGTATCGAGATAGCCGATCAGACGATCTTTCGAATTTGTACGACTGCCTTGAAGTCTGGTCGTCAGGACCGAAACCCCGCGGGGAGCCAGAGCGTGGAACTCGGGCTCAACGACAGGATTGGCTTGCGGCACCGCCACGCCTATACAAGCAGCGCTGCCATACTCACGGTCATGCATATTTCGATCCCCTCCTCCTGGACAGCAAGCGACAAAGCGGGCCGCCCTTCGCCGGCCCGTAGCAGGCTAATCCGCCGGAGACAGTCCGCGAAGAAATGATTTCTGATTGCCAACGAAACGAATGATTGGCGACCCGCAACGGCTACGGATTACCTGGGACAATGCCTTAAAGGTGCGTCATGGACTTCAAACAGATGCGCTACTTCGTAGCGCTCTATGAAGAAAGAAACATGACCCGTGCCGCGCGGCGCGTGCACGTCGTTCAGGCAGCCGTCAGTCAGCAAATTCGCCGCCTTGAAGCATCATTCGGTGTCGAGCTGTTCGAGCGGACGGTAAGCGGCGTGGTCCCCAACGCAATCGC
>Ga0180222_1001457_pt1 | contig 24321 bp, 18 predicted proteins | sample eDN5th37CKraftOP_FD_151336 | JGI IMG/M metagenome (GOLD analysis project Ga0180222, IMG submission 151336) | Enriched Organic Plus compost microbial communities from Emeryville, California, USA - eDNA 5th pass 37_C Kraft OP (version 2) (version 2) ...
GCCGCGCGGTTGTTGTAGGCGGCGCTGTTGTCGATCGCCATGTCACGGAACTCCTGTACGCCCCAAAATTCGCCGGAGATTGCGTCAGCGAAACCGCCGGATCAAGCGACTGTGCGGCTGTGCATGGATGCTTTGTACGACGCGCATCCGCGCGGGCCGCCTCAAGCCGCGTCGAGCGAAGGCCGGCCGAAGGCGTGAATCCGCGGCTTTTGGCGGCCTTTCGATTTTGCTTTTATGGCCGCCGGAACGGCGTTATCTGGCTCACATGAGGATCGGCGGCATCGAGACGCGCAGCATCTGGCTCGAGCCGGATGGCTGGTCCGTTGGGATTTTCGACCAGACCGTGTTGCCGTGGCGCGTCGAGCGCGTGACCTTGCGCAGCGCGGCCGATGCGACGCACGCCATCGCCAGCATGCAGACCCGCGGCGCGCCGTTGATCGGAGCCGTCGCGGCCTATGGGCTGGCGCTCGCGCTCCGCGGGGATGGCTCCGACGCCGCTCTGGCCAGCGCCTACGCGATGCTGCTTGCGGCGCGCCCGACGGCGGTCAATCTGAAATGGGCGCTGGATGCGGTATCCGCCGACGTGCGTCCTCTCCCGCCGGCGCAGCGCGCCGATGCGGCCTATCGCCGGGCCGCTGCCATCTGCGATGAGGATGTCGCCATCAATCAGGCAATCGGCCGCAACGCCTTGCCACTGATCGAGGCGATCGCGGCGCGCAAGCGTGATGGTGCGCCCGTCAACATCCTCACCCATTGCAATGCCGGCTGGCTTGCCACGGTCGATCTCGGCACCGCGACCGCGCCGATCTATCTCGCGCACGACCGGGGCATTCCGGTCCACGTCTTTGTCGACGAGACGCGGCCGCGAAACCAGGGCGCGTCGCTGACCGCGTTCGAGCTTGGTCAGCATGGCGTGCCGCACACTGTGATCGCGGATAATGCCGGCGGGCATCTGATGCAGCACGGTCAGGTCGACATGGTGATCGTCGGCACCGACCGCACCACCGGCCATGGCGATGTCTGCAACAAGATCGGCACCTATTTGAAAGCGCTGGCGGCCAAGGATAACGGCGTACCGTTTTACGTGGCGCTGCCGTCACCCACGCTCGACTTTTCACTCAGCGACGGCATTGCCGAGATTCCCATCGAGCAGCGCAGCGCCGCTGAAGTCACGACCATGACCGGGCGCACGACGAGCGGCGCGGTGGAAAGCATCACGATCGTGCCGGACGGCTCGCCGGTCGCAAACCACGCCTTCGATGTCACGCCGGCACGCCTCGTCACCGGCCTGATCACCGAACGCGGTGTCATCGCGGCGTCGCGCGAGGCGCTGGAGCGGGCGTTCCCCGATCATCCATCGCGGCAGCAGGCAAGGGTCGCCGCCGAATGAGCGAGCTGATCCGCCGCATCTCCGAGCTTCCGGTCGACGGCCGGCAATCGCAGACCGCGCTCACGGTCGCGCGCGGCACCATGCGGCTGTTGCTGTCGCATGGCTTTACATGCGTCAGCGAATTGCCGCTGCCCTCCGGCCGGCGGGCGGATCTTGTCGGCATCGGACGCAGCGGCGAAATCTGGATCGTCGAGATCAAGTCTTCGGTTGCGGATTTTCGCGCCGACCAGAAATGGATGGATTATCGCATGCATTGCGACCGGCTGTTCTTTGCAACAACGGTCGAAGTGCCGTGCGAGATCTTCCCGAAGGATACCGGCCTGATTGTCGCCGATGGATTTGGTGGCGAGCTCGTCTGCGAAGCCCCGGAGCATCGTCTGTCTGCGCCGACGCGCAAGGTGATGACGCTGCGGATCGCGCAATGCGCCGCTTTGCGGCTGCAGTCGCTGATCGATCCGGCCGGGCCTTACGGGAACGAGATGTGATCGCTATCGCGGCGCGCGTTTCGCCAGGATCCGCTGCAGCGTGCGGCGGTGCATGTTGAGCTGTCGCGCGGTTTCGGAAACGTTGCGGCCGCACAATTCGTAGATGCGCTGGATGTGCTCCCAGCGCACGCGGTCGGCCGACATCGGATTTTCCGGCGGTTCAGGCTTCTTGCCTTCGACCGAAAGCAGCGCGTTGACGACGTCGTCCGCATCGGCGGGCTTGGCGAGATAATCCACCGCGCCGAGTTTCACCGCATTCACGGCGGTCGCGATATTGCCGTAGCCGGTCAGCACGATGCCGCGGGCTTCAGGCCGCCTGCGCTTCAGCGCGGAGATGACGTCCAGTCCGTTACCATCGCCAAGCCGCATGTCGACAACGGCGAAAGCCGGCGCGGATTTCTCGACCTGCATCAGCCCTTCGGACACCGATTCCGCCGTGGTCACGGTAAAGCCACGGCCCTCCATGGCGCGAGCGAGGCGCATCAGGAAAGACTTGTCGTCCTCCACGATGAGCAGCGAGCGTTCGCTGGGAATGGCCGGTTGTAAGGTCATGAGAATCTCCGCAAGACGCCCTGTCTCGATAATTAGGCAGAAGCGGCCGCGGGCTCAAGCTCCGCAGGGGCAGCAAATTCCAGGGCCCGGCGCGGCCAGCGGATTGACACAATTGCGCCGCTTTCCGGCGCCGGGCGGTTAACGAATGTCAAACGCGCTCCCGTACGCTCCAGCAGGGTTTTTGCGATGAAAAAGCCGAGGCCCATGCCGGTATCGCCACTCGCATACATGCGGCGCAACCTGCGGCTGCGGACATAGGGCTCGCCGATACGGCCGATCACCTCGGGGGCAAAGCCGGGACCGTCATCGGCTACCACGATCGAGACGGTATCCGCCGTCCAGTCGGCGGATATCTCGACGCGCTCGCGGGCAAAATCGACGGCATTCTCGACGAGGTTTCCGAGTCCGTAGAGGATCGCCGGGTTGCGGGTCACCACCGGCTCGGCTTGGCTCGGCGACATTTTCACCTCGATGGCGATGCCGAAATGCCGGTGCGGTTCCGCGACCTCGTCCAGCAGGTTCGACAGCGGCAGCCCGTCAAAGGGCACGCCCTCCGCCTGCAATTCATTGAGCTTGGCCAGAATGTCGCGGCAGCGCTGCGCCTGCTCGCGCAGAAGACGCACGTCTTCGGCTTGCGGAGAGCCTGGTTCGAGTTCGCGTTCAAGCTCACGCGCGATCACCGAGATCGTCGATAGCGGCGTGCCAAGCGCGTGCGCCGCGGCTGCCGCCAATCCGTCGATCTGCGTGAGGTGCTGCTCACGCGCCAGCACGAGTTCGGTTGCGGCAAGCGCGTTGACGAGTTGCCGGGATTCTTCACTGATCTGCCACGCATAGATGCTGATGAAGAAGATCGCGAGGACGATCGAGAACCAGACGCCGAGCATGTAGAAATTCGGGAGCACCGGCATCGGGCCGTATTCTTCCGACCACGGCAGCGGTTCGTGATAGAAGAACAGCATCGTCGCGCAAAAGGTGGCGAACAGGCCGAGCAATATGGTCATGCGTGCCGGCAAGGCGGTGGCCGACAACAGAACCGGGCCGAGGAAGAAGAACGAGAACGGATTATCGAGGCCGCCGGTGAGATACATCAGCACCCCGAGCTGGCCGATGTCGAAGGCGAGCAGCCAGGCGGCGCGACTGGGCTCGAGCCGTTGCGCCTGCTGGAACCGGATGCGCAGCGCGATGTTCAGCCACGCCGACAGCACGATCACGGCGAGGCACGCGTAGATCGGCAGATCGAATTCGAACCCGAAATAGACAACCAGCACGGCCACGGTCTGGCCAATGATCGAAAGCCAGCGCAGCCGCACCAGCGTGTCGAGCCGCACATTGCGGCGCGGCAAGGGGAGGCGGTCGAGATCCATCGTGGACATGGGTCGAATGTAATATCGCTTCGAAGGCTACAACACTGCACCTTTCAGCGCAGGGGGCATGGCGCCTGACAGTCTTGCGCTCCGCATGCCAAAAGCGCAAATCAGCGCTTCAAGCCCGGGACCCCCATGCCGCCTGCCGACACTGCCATTTCGCTCGATCGCGCCGTCAAGATCTACAAGGGCGGCACGGCGGTGAGCGGGATTTCGTTCGATATCGCGGCGGGCTCGGTGACGGGCTTGCTCGGCGGCAATGGCGCCGGAAAGACGACCACCATCGCAATGATCATGGGGCTGGTAACGCCCACCTCGGGGTCGGTGACCGTGCTCGGCGCGCAAATGCCGCGGCAGCGGCACCGCGTCCTGCACCGCCTCAATTTCGAAAGCCCATATGTCGACATGCCGATGCGCCTGACCGTCCGGCAGAACCTGACGGTCTTCGGCAAGCTTTACGGCGTGAGCGATATCTCGCGCCGCATCCTCGACCTTGCAGCGCAATTCGATCTCAACGCGTTTCTCGAAAGGCCGACCGGCAAGCTGTCGGCCGGGCAGAAGACGCGCGTGTCGCTTGCGAAGGCGTTGCTCAATCATCCGGAAGTTCTGCTGCTCGATGAGCCGACCGCTTCGCTCGACCCCGACACCGCTGACTGGGTTCGTGCCGAGCTGATGAAATACCGGCATGAACGCGGCGCCACCATTCTCCTCGCCTCGCACAACATGGCCGAGGTCGAGCGGCTGTGCGACCGCGTCATCATGATGAAGCGCGGCCAGATCGTCGACGATGCGCCGCCCGGGCAATTGCTCGCGCGCTATGGCCGCGAAAATCTCGAAGAGGTGTTTCTCGACATCGCGCGCGGGCGCGGCCGGGCGCAGGACCCAGTGTCGGAGATCGCGTCTTGAACATGCAGCCACGCCATTATCCGGCATCCGACGCAATCGCATTCTCGCCGCAGCGCATCTTCGCGATGGTGCTGCGCTATTGGTATCTGCTGCGCTCGTCGTGGCCGCGTCTGTTCGAGCTGATCTATTGGCCGGCGGTGCAGATGCTGATGTGGGGTTTTCTGCAGCTCTACGTGTCGGAGAATGCCGGCTTCTTCGCAAAGGCCGGCGGCACCTTCATCGGCGCGGTGCTGCTGTGGGATATCCTGTTTCGCGGTCAGCTCGGCTTTTCGATCTCGTTTCTCGAAGAGATGTGGGCGCGCAACATGGGCAACCTGATGATGAGCCCGCTGCGACCCGGCGAGTTCATCTGTGCGCTGATGATCATGAGCATCGTGCGGCTCGCCATTGGAATGGTGCCGGTGACCATTCTCGCGATCGGATTTTTCGACTTCAATCTGTACAGCCTTGGCTTCGCACTGGCCGTTTTCTTCATGAATCTCATTCTGACCAGTTGGGCTGTCGGCATTCTTGTATCCGGCATCGTGCTGCGAAACGGCATGGGCGCCGAGAGCATGGCCTGGACCATCATGTTCCTGATGCTTCCGCTGACCTGCGTTTACTATCCGGTGTCGATCTTGCCGGCGTGGCTGCAGCCGGTGGCGTGGATGCTGCCGCCGACCTATGTCTTCGAAGGCATGCGCGCCCTTCTGATCGATCATGTCTTCCGCGCGGACCTGATGATCTGGGCATTCATCCTGAATGCTGCTTATTTTGTGGCCGCAGTTATTGCCTTTTTGGCCCTTCTGCGGAGCGCCCGCGCCGCGGGTTCTTTGATGCAGACCGGCGAGTGACCATTCCCTAAGCAGTTGAGAATGTCCTTCGCCTATATTGACGGCGTGAACAAAAGGCCGGATGTTGCATTGCAATAGATGGGCTGCGGCTGAGAGATCAAGAAATGCCGGATAAGAACATCGCGATCGGAGAATTTGGGGCTGCGCCGGAATTGCCGGCGGAAGCCGGACCGGTTTTGTCGAACGGGATGTATTGGCTCTACGAAATGAGCCATGCGGCGCTGAATCCGGCGCGCGCTTTCGCCGATGTGACGCGGCTTTATATGAAAAATCCGCTCAATCCATGGTCCCACACAACGTTCGGAAAGACCCTCGCGGCCTCAGCCGAAATGTTCGAACGCTTCACCCGGCGTTACGGCCAGCCGGAATGGGGCATCGACAGCACCATGGTCGGTGGGGAACAGGTCGACATCCACATCACGACTGTCTGGGAGCGGCCATTCTGCCGCCTGCTGCATTTCGAGCGCGTCTTCAAGACACCGCCGCGTCGGCCGCAGCCGAAGCTCGTGATCGTCGCGCCGATGTCCGGGCATTACGCGACGCTGCTGCGCGGCACGGTCGAGGCCTTTCTGCCGAACCACGACGTGTACATCACCGAATGGGTGGATGCGCGGATGGTCCCGCTCGCGGAGGGCCGCTTCGATCTCGACGATTACATCGATTACGTGATCTCGATCCTGCATGTGTTGGGCGGCGATTGTCATCTCGTCGCGGTCTGTCAGCCGTCGGTGCCCGTGCTTGCCGCGGTCGCGCGCATGGAAGCCGAGCGCGATCCCTATGTGCCGCATTCAATGGTGCTGATGGGCGGACCGATCGACACCCGCGTCAATCCGACGGCGGTGAACAAGCTCGCTGAAGACCGTGGCGTCGACTGGTTTCGCCGCAACGTCATCACCAAGGTGCCGTTTCCGCATCCGGGAATGGGGCGCGATGTCTATCCGGGTTTCCTGCAGCTCAACGGCTTCGTGAGCATGAATCTCGACCGGCACCTCGATGCGCACAAGGAGCTGTTCTTCAACCTGGTGAAGGGCGACGGCGATTCCGCGCAGAAGCACCGCGAGTTCTACGATGAATATCTGGCGGTGATGGATCTGACGGCTGAGTTCTATCTGCAGACCGTCGATACGGTCTTCGTCAAGCATTCTCTGCCGAAGGGCCAGATGATGCATCGCGGCGTGCGGATCGATCCCTCGGCCATTCGCAATGTCGCGCTGCTCACCGTCGAGGGCGAGAAGGACGACATTTCCGGTCTTGGCCAGACCGAAGCGGCGCAGCGCCTGTGCACCAACATTCCGCCCGACCGCAAGGCGCATTACGTGCAACCGGGCGTGGGGCATTACGGCGTTTTCAACGGCTCCCGCTTCCGTTCCGAGATCGCACCGCGGATTGCGGATTTCGCCCTGACCGCTCAAAGCGGCCGGGCCGGCGCCAAGCGCCCGGTGCCGCGCGCGGCTCCCGCCAAGCTGTCGGTGGTGAGCTAGGGGCGCACTGATTCTCTGGTCGCAGAAGAAATGAACGGTTGTTCGGTTCTTTGATTACAATAAGTTGTAGCCCGGAGGGCTGATCCAACACCCCATAGTGTGCTTTTTATTTTTTCGAAGGGGATGTTCGGAAACTGGTCTATGGCAGTATCGGAGGGCGAAGCAGTCGAGGGAGTCATGTCGCTCCGCGCGCTCCTATACCGGCGGCCGACCGAACCGAAGGCCATCCAGGTCGTCCACGACGAGGATATCTATCTGGTGCGCGTGCGCCGGCACCGTCAGGCGCGGCGCTATACCTTGCGCATTCAGGCGGCGACACGCGAAGTCGTGCTGACCATGCCGCCGCGCGGCTGCCTGAAGGAGGCCAGGGAATTCGCCCAGAAGCACGGCGGCTGGATCGCATCGCGGCTGCACCGCCTGCCGAAGGCCGAGCCGTTTGCGGATGGCGCGGTCATTCCGTTGCGCGGCGAGCCGCATCGGATCGTCCATCGTCATGGCGCGCGCGGCACCGTATGGACCGAGATTGCCGAGGACGGCGAGCGCCGGCTTTGCGTTGCCGGTGACACGCCGCATATCGACCGCCGCGTCGGCGATTTCCTGCGCAGAGAGGCAAAGATCGATCTGGAACGGGCAAGCCTCGCTTTTGCCGGGCAGCTTGGCGTACGGGTGAAGCAGGTCGCGATCCGCGATCCGTCGAGCCGCTGGGGCTCATGCTCGACCACCGGCGTCCTGTCCTATTCCTGGCGGCTGATCCTCGCGCCCCCCTTCGTGCTGGATTATCTCGCCGCCCATGAGGTCGCCCATCTCGTGGAGATGAACCACTCGCCGCGTTTCTGGCGGCTGGTAGACCGGCTTTGCCCGAATGTGAGGCGTGCAAAAGCGTGGCTTGACATGTATGGCACCGAGCTTCACCGCTACGGCTCGCCACGGGCTCGGACCGAGCCAGAGGTGCCGGTCAACGGAACACGCCGCCCGCGGCGTTAAGACGCCGCCCACAGTCAATGCTGAAACCCGATACGTTCGCGCTCACGGCGCTGCTTGCTGCCTTGACCGCGCTTGGTCCGCTTTCGACGGATCTGTATCTGCCGACCTTGCCGGATATTGGCCGCGCCTTCGGAGTTTCAGCGGGACAGGTGCAGCAGACCATCTATGCCTATCTGATCGGCTTTGCGCTCGGACAGGTCGGATACGGTCCGATTTCGGACTGGTATGGCCGCCGATCGGGGTTGCTGGTGGCGCTGGTTTGCTATTGCGCCGGTAGCCTGATCTGCTTTCTTGCCCCTTCGATCGATGTGCTGATCGCCGCGCGCGTGCTGCAGGCCTTCGGAGGCTCCGGCGCCATTGTGCTGGCGCGCGCGGTGGTGCGCGACTTCTACAGCGGCGCGCGAGCCGGCCGCGAATTGTCGATGATGGGCCTTGTGATGGCGTTCGGGCCGGTGTCGGCCCCGCTTATCGGCGGCGCGCTGCACACCGTGTTTGGCTGGCGTTCGTCCTTCGCCGCGCTGCTGATCTTTGGATGCGTGTTGGTCGCGATTGTCGCACGCAAGCTGCCGGAAACGCTTGTCGACAAGCCGGATGCGCGATTGTCGCTGTCGTCGATGCTGGCGGGCTATCGAACGCTGCTGCAAATTCGCGACTTCAACCTGTACTTGGTTCTGTGCACCGCAACTTATACCGGGCTGATCGTCTGGTTCGCGGCGATGCCATTCATCTATCATGCCCGCTTTGGGCTGACGCCGCTCACAACCTCGCTGGCCATCTCGGGCAGCTCGATCGGCTTTCTGATCGGAACGTCGATCGCGACGCGCGTTGTCGTGAGGGCCGGCCTCATCCGCACGATCGGGATCGGGGCGACGTGCATGGTCGTTGGGTCGGCGGCCGTTTTCCTGCTTCTCGCAATGGATGTGAACTCGCTGGCAGGCATTGTCGTCGGAGTCGGTCTCAATCTTGTCGGACTGGGGCTGGTCTATCCGCAAGCGCTTGCCGGCGGCCTGTCATGCGCCGCAGAGCGAGCCGGTGCCGCATCGTCTCTGCTCGGAGGACTTCCGCCGGTTTGCTCCGCCATTCTCGGCGCCGGGATCGCGGCATCTGCTGCGGAGAAAGCCTGGCCGGCCGGCCTCGCGTTGCTGGCGATGGCGCTGGTGATTGTCGGCGCCTGGCTGATCCTTCGCCTGTTTCCGCAAAAGTCTCGCGTCTAACGGCTGCGGCCGAGCAGGCGATCGAGCAACCAGCTATCCATCCCGTCGTTGCGTGTCGCCGAGGCCGTTGTGCCCGGGATCGTGCCGGGCGGTATGGGGCGCGTGCTGTTCGCCTGGCCGTAGGTCTGCGCACCCGAACCGGGGAACGGGAGTGCAATGCCGTTATGCACGCCCGGCAAGCTCGCCACCGGAACATTGCGATGCGCGTTCTTCATGAAGCGCGCCCAGATTTCCGATGGCAAGCCGCCGCCGGTCATCTTCTTGGTCGGAGAGGAGTCGTCATTGCCGAGCCAAACCGCGGTGACGAGTTGAGCCGTATATCCGACGAACCAGCCATCACGGAAATCCTGGCTTGTGCCGGTCTTGCCCGCCGCGGGACGGCCGCCGAGGTCGGCCTTGCGCCCGGTGCCGGTGAGAAGTGTCTCCTGCATCATGGCGTTCATCATCGCGACATGGCGAGGCTCGACGACCTGTCCGAGACTTTGCGGTCGGCGCTGATACCGCACCTTGCCATCCTTGCCGCGGATGCTCTCGACGACATGCGGCGCAACCGCCATGCCGTTATTGGCGAAGATCGTGAAGGCCGACGCCATTTCCAGCACCGAGACTTCCGAGGTGCCGAGCGCCAGCGACGCATTCGGCTCCAGCTTCGATGCGATACCGAGGCGATGCGCCGTGCGCATGACGGCCGTCGGGCCGAATTCGAGGGCGAGACGCACCGCAACCGTGTTGAGCGACAGAGCAAGCGCCTGTGTCAGCGTCACCGGCCCGTAATATTCACGCGTGTAGTTTTCCGGCCGCCAGCCTTTGATGACGATGGGCTTGTCTTCGCGCACCGTTTCTGGCGTGAGGCCGCGTTCCAGCGCGGTGAGATAGACGAAGGGCTTGAACGCTGAGCCGGGCTGCCGCTTTGCGGCAACGGCGCGGTTGAACTGGCTTGCGGAATAATCGCGTCCGCCGACCATCGCGCGCACCGCGCCGTCAGGCGACAAGGCGACGATCGCACCTTGTTCGACGCCGTATTTTGTGCCTCGCATGGCGAGTTCTTCGGAGAGGGCCTGCTCCGCCAGAAGCTGCAAGGCCGGATCGATCGAGGTCTCGACGACGATGTCGTCTTCGACGCGCCCAACGAGATCGTCGAGAACATCCATGATCCAGTCCGCGACGTAATTGATCGAGCCGGTGGTCTTCTGCTTCAGTGCCTGCGCAGGCTGCGCGGCGGCCATGGCCGCGGTCTTGCCGCTGATGAATCCGGCGTCAGCCATCGCAGACAACACCGTTTGCGCGCGGCGCACCGCGCCGTCCGGATTGCGTGTCGGCGCAAGCCGCGATGGCGAACGAACCAGACCCGCGAGCATCGCGGCTTCCGACAGGGTCATGTCGCGCGCGTGTTTGCCGAAATAGCGTTGCGCGGCCGCTTCGACGCCGTAGGCCCCCGCGCCGAAATAAACGCGGTTCAGATAGAGATCGAGAATCTCGGCCTTGGAGAATTTGCGCTCGAGCCAGAGCGCCAGCACGAGCTCCTGCAGTTTGCGCGTGAACGTCCGATCCTGAGTCAGGAACAGATTCTTGGCGAGCTGCTGGGTGATCGTCGAGCCGCCCTGCGAGACACCGCGTCGAACCACGTTCGCCAAGGCGGCGCGTGCGATACCAAGCGGGTCGACCCCGAAATGCGAATGAAAGCGCCGGTCCTCGATCGCGATGAAGGCCTGGGGCACATATGGCGGCAGGTCCTTGACCTTCGCCGACACGCCGCTGTCGCCGCGCACGGCGAGGATACGGCCGTCGCTGCCGGCAATCTGGATCGATGGCGGCCGCTTCGGCACCTCCAGCGACTGGATTGCGGGCAGGTGCGCGCCGACCCAAGCGACGAGCGCAATGCCGGCGATGGCGCCCCATAGCAGGAGAACGACCATCCAGTAGGCGCAGCGGCCGAGCAGCGACCGGCGGCCGCGCTTCCTCTCGGCCGGCTTCTTCTGTGACGTTGGTTTGGGTGTACGGGCAGGCTTGCGCGCGCCGCGGCCGGAGCGGCGCTCACCACCATCGCTTCCCGCCAGCCTTTCGTTTGGATCAGCGCGCAACTCGCGGTTGGGAACGCCGACATCGAACTTTGGCTCGCGGCGTACGGACTTGCTTCGCCGTGCCACAGCGCTTTCCCGCCTCGCCCCTCCGCGCAAGCGCCGCGCGGTCCGCGCCGACGCTACGGGAGGGGGTTTAAGGGCCGGTTAAGCGCGAAAATCACGGCCTGCGATGCTTGGCACGGTCCGAAAGCGCACTGAAACAAGGGCTTTTTCTATTTCCAACCGCAGCGTTTTATGCATGATCGCCGCCGGCCGGGGATACCGGTGATTTGCAAACTCTGGGGGACTGGGATTATGCGCAAAAGCGCCCTTCTGCTCGCTGCCGTTATGATTGCTGCCGCTCCGACGGCCGCGCTTGCCGCCAAGGCCAAGGCTCCGGCCGATCCGAACGCGCACGGCAAGAAATTCGTCACTGCCCTGTTCATGCAGCCCTATTATGCATGGCAGGCCGTTTGGGTCCCCGCGCCCGCCAAGAAGAAGTAACAGCAAAAGCTGCGGTTCGATTTTTGAACGCCGGAGCGATGCGCTCCGGCGTTCTGCTTTTCAGGGGAGCGCGGGCCTTGCGACGGTTTTACCGTGCGGCGCTTGCCGGTTTTGCGTCGTCCAGGCTGGAGCGCGAAAACAACGCCAGCAGTGCGCGCTTGATCGCGGCCTGGCGCGTCGGCGACGCGATCTTGGCGCCGAGCAGATCTGTCACATAGAACACGTCGACCACCCGCTCGCCGAATGTCGCGACATGCGCGGAGGTGATGTTCAGCGAAAGCTTGGACAGGGTTGCTGTCAGTTCGTAGAGCAGGCCTGGCCGGTCGAGTCCGGTGACTTCGACGACCGTGTAACGGTTCGACCATTCGTTGTTGATGTTGACCTCGGGCTCGAGCGCAAATGCCTTTAGCCGGCCTTTGGGGGCCGCCTTGCGGGCGATGATCTCCGGCATCTTGATCTCGCCGCGCAGCGCCTTTTCGATGGTGTCAGCGATCCGGTCGGCGCGCCGGCCTTCATCTTCATCGCGATCGAATTCGCGCGTCAGCGAAATGGTATCGAGCGCCAGCCCGTCGGTGGTTGTGTAGATCTGCGCATCGACGATGTTGCCGCCCGCAACCGCGCAGGCGCCGGCGATGATCGAAAGAAGGCGCGGATGATCGGGTGCGATCACCGTCAGTTCGGTCACGCCCCGCGCCGCGTCGAAGGAGACCTGGGTGGCGAGCGTTTTCCCTCCGCTCCAGGCTTCGCGCAGGAAATTCGCCTGGGCAATCTTGCGGGACAGATCGACCTTGAGCCAATAGGCCGGATAATGCCGCGCGATATAGGCGCTGAGGTCCGCTTCGGGCCAGTGCTTCATGGCCTCGCGGAATTCAGCCTGCGCCAGCGCAACACGGCGCTCGCGATTGACTTCGGAGAATCCGCCGGTGAGAACCGGCTCGGTCTCGTAATAGAGCGTGCGGAGAAGCTGCGCCTTCCAGCCATTCCAGACGCCGGGACCCACGGCCCGGATATCCGCCGTGGTCAGCACCAGCAGCAGCTTCAATCGGTCAAGAGATTGGACGATCGCGGCGAAGTTCTCGACCGTCTTGCGGTCGGACAGATCGCGCGACTGCGCAACGGTCGACATAATCAGATGATTTTCGATCAGCCAGGCGATGGTCTCGGTCTCGACATTGCTGAATCCCAGTCGCGGGCACAGCCGCCGCGCAACCCGCGCGCCTGCTATGGAGTGATCCTCGACGCGACCCTTGGCGATGTCGTGCAGGAAGAGCGTCACGCGCAGCAGCGCCCGCTGCCGCGGCGACAGCTTGCTCACCAATTCGTTGGCAAGGCCGTATTCTTCATTGGTCCCGGCCTCGATTTCGGAAATCACCCCCATGCAGCGGATCAGGTGCTCGTCCACTGTGTAGTGGTGGTACATGTTGAATTGCATCATCGCGACGACGCGGCCAAAGGCGCGCACGAACGCGCCAAGAACGCCGGCCTCGTTCATGCGGCGCAGGACGGTCTCGACGTTCCGATGCGATGTCAGAATTTCGAAGAACAACCGGTTGGGCTCTTCCTGCTCACGAACGGTCTTGTTGATCAGGGACAGGGAGCGCGTTGCCGTCCGCATCGCGTCGGGATGGAAGGCGAGGTCGTGTTTCTGCGCAAGATAGAAAATCCGGATCAGATTGACCGGGTCGCGCTCGAACACATCCGGCTTGATGATGTTGATGCGGTTGTTGTCGACGATGAAGTCATCGGATTCGGGCAAGGAGCGGCGCCCGGTATTCGGCCGCAGCCGGGCCATCACGCGTCCCAGCATGGGTGCGGACTTGGTGTGGTTGGCTTCCAGAGCGGCACACAGAATGGCAGTCAGGTCGCCGACATGCTTTGCCGTCAGGAAGTAATGCTTCATGAAGCGCTCGACATCCCGCAGACCGGGATGCTCGGTGTAGCCGAGCCGAAGTGCGATCTCCCGCTGGATATCGAACGACAGGCGCTCCTCAGGTCGTCCGGTGAGGAAATGCATGTGACAGCGGACCGACCACAGAAACTCTTCGCAACGGCGGAACAGTTTCAATTCGTCGTTGTCGAATACACCATGATCGACAAGCTCGGCGACGTCACGAACGCGATAGACGTATTTGCCGATCCAGAACAGTGTGTGCAGATCTCGAAGACCGCCCTTGCCGTCCTTCACATTGGGCTCGACCAGGTAACGAGACTGGCCGGACCGGCGCAAACGCTCCTCACGCTCGGCAAGCTTGGCCGTCACGAATTCTGCGGCGGTGCCCTGCACGACGTTGCGATCGAATCGCGTGACAAGTTCGTCGTAGAGGGCGCGATCACCGTTCAGGAAGCGCGACTCCAGGATTGCTGTCCGGATGGTCATGTCGGCTTTCGCTTGCCGGATACACTCGTCGACCGAGCGTGTCGCGTGCCCGACTTTCAGCCCCATGTCCCACAGGCAATAGAGTATCGCTTCCGCGACGGATTCGCCCCAGGCGGTCTGCTTGTAGGGAAGCAGGAACAACAGATCGATGTCCGAGCCCGGCGCCAGCAAGCCGCGGCCATAGCCGCCGGTGGCGACGATGGCCATACGCTCGGCTTCCGAAGGGTTTTCGGATGGGTAAAGCGCCTTACCCGCAAATTCGAACAGGACCCGGATGATTTCATCCTGCATCGCACAAAGCCGCTCGGCGCAACGTCGACCGTGACGTTCTTTGAGCAGAAGTTGCTCCGCCTTCTCGCGGCCGCGGTTGAGCTCGCCTTTCATGAACTGAGCGACGGCCGTGCGCAGTTCCCTGTCACGACCTGAGTGGCTGGTCGCAAGCGTCTCCAGCTCTTGCGCCGCGGCGTCGGCGTCGAAAAGCTCGCTCGCGGTCCTGGACGTCTGGTCGGGCGACAGCATGGCGCATGGGGATAGCGGAGCGCATCGCGCCTGTCACGGCTTTAAGATGACCAATCGCCCAACGCCTCGTGCTCATCCGCGGGGCGGAGGGTCAGAAAAGCCCAGTGTTTTCAATGCTTAAGATCGCCGGGTGAAAAGCGATGCGGAACGGGTAAGCTCTCCGGACGGGAGGAGCAAAAATGAAATCCTATCAAGTTTGCGAGTGCGGTGCGCCGCTTCGATTGTGCGAGCAGGACACGCCGGTGCCCACCGGCACCGAAGTGCTGCTGCAGGTGACAGCGGCGGGCATCTGCCACAGCGACATCCATTTCTGGGAAGGCGTCTACGATATCGGCGGCGGCAACGTGATGCGGCTCGCCGATCGCGGACTGAAACTGCCGCTGACGCTGGGGCATGAAAATGTCGGGCGGGTTGTTGCGATGGGCCCGGAAGCCACGGGCATTGCAATCGGCGATGAGCGACTGGTTTATCCCTGGATCGGCTGCGGCACATGCGCGGTGTGCCGGCGCGGTGACGAGCAACTCTGCCTGAAGCCACAATTCGTCGGCGCGTTCCGGCCCGGAGGCTTCAGCGATCACCTCATGGTGCCGCATCCGCGCTATCTCATCGATTACGGCGACCTCACTCCCGATCAAGCTGCGCCGCTGGCTTGTTCCGGCGTGACGGCCTACGGGGCGCTGAAGAAGTTCGGCGATTTGCTGAAGAGCGAACCGATCGTTGTGATTGGTGCTGGCGGCGTCGGTCTGATGGCTCTCGCCATTCTGCAGGCCATGGAAGCGCGGGGCGCCGTGGTCGTGGACGTCGATGCGCGCAAGCGCGAGGCGGCCATGCGGGCCGGCGCGCTCGCGGTTGTCGACGGACGCGCCGGCGATGCTGCTGCGCAAATCCAGGCCATCATTAACGACCGGGTCTGGGCGGTCGTGGACTTCGTGGGATCAGGATCCACGGTAAAGCTCGGCACCGATCTCCTGACCAAAGGCGGCAGGCTCGTCGTGGTGGGATTGTTCGGCGGCGAGATTACAATTCCGACACCTTACATTCCGATGCGGGCCATGACCGTTCAGGGGTCTTATACCGGCAGCTTGCCCGAGCTGAATGAACTGATTGCGCTGTTGCGGAAGTCTCCGGCGCCTTACATGCCGGTCGAGGTCCGTCCGCTGGAAAGCGTTAACGAAAGCCTGAACGACCTGAAGGAGGGTAACGTTGTCGGCCGGGTGGTGCTCGCGCCGATTTGAATTTGCGAAAACGAAGGGGACAACCATATCGGTGCAAAGCCGAGAGCAGGGCTGGCAGAGCCCGCGCGACTCCGATAAACAACAAGGACCCTCGGTTAAATAGCCGCATGTCCCCTTCCGAGTATTTCTGGCTCTCGCTCCTACTCAAGGCAGCGTTGACATCGAGCATCATCGTCACCGCTTCGATGATCGTCGAGCGTGGTGGCCCGTTTCTCGGTGCAATGATTGCGTCACTGCCGACTTCGGTCGGCGCTGCCTACATCGTCATGGCCGTCGAGCATTTGCCCGACTTCATCTCGCAATCGGCGCTCGGCAGTCTGACGGCCAACGCCGCCGGCGTCACATTTGCCGCGGTCTATGCATTATTGGCGCGCCGAAATTCTCTGATTGTCGGGCTTGGCGGCGCGCTGCTGATCTGGTTCGTCTGCGCGTGGGGACTTCGTCACGTCGATTTCACGCTGTGGCCGGCCGTCGCGTTGAATATCGGTGTTGCGGCTGTCGCCATCTGGGCGACCGCGAATTTGCGCAGAGCGTCTTTTCCGAGGGCCGCGGTGGTCACGCGTCCCTATGACATACCGTTGCGCGCCGCGGCGGTATCGGCCTTCGTCATTATCGTGACAACGATCAGCCATTCGATCGGAGCATTTTCCTCCGGTGTCTTCGCGGTCTTTCCCATCGCGATGTCGAGCTTCATCGTTATCCTGCATAACCGCATTGGTGGACCCGCCACGTCGAACGTGATCGCTCACGCTCAGGTTCCCATGCTTGGGCTGATACCGGCCTTCCTTGCGGTCTATCTGTTTTCGGTGCCCCTCGGTAAATGGTGGGCTCTGGCAATCGCGCTGATCGCGTCGCTTTTATGGAACGCCGCGCTCTGGACCTGGCGGACACAATTCGCCGCGAAGCTGCCGATGGACTGAGTCGTCTCAGCGCTTCGTCAACTTCGCCTTCAGGGCGTAAAGCATCTCGATCGCCTCACGCGGCGACATCTCATCGAGATCGAGTGCTTCGAGCGCGGAAATCACGTCAAGTGAAGCGGCGTCTGCTGGCGCGCTTGCGGGTTGCGCCGCACGGAACAGCGGAAGGTCCTCGAAGCCACGCATCGGCTTGTGCCGATCGTCTGCTTCAAGCTCGGCGAGTACGACCTTGGCGCGCTCGATCACGCTGGGCGGCAAACCGGCAAGCTTCGCCACCTGGATTCCATAGGATCGGTCGGCGGCTCCGGGCACCACCTCATGCAGGAACACGACATCGCCCTGCCACTCCTTGACGCGCATGGTGGCGTTGTGAATGCGGGGCAGCTTCGCTGCGAGTGCGGTCAGCTCGTGGAAGTGCGTCGCAAACAGCGACCGGCAACGATTGACTTCGTGCAGGTGCTCGACGCTGGCCCAGGCGATCGACAGGCCGTCAAAGGTTGCCGTGCCGCGCCCGATCTCGTCGAGGATGACCAGCGAACGCTCGGTCGCCTGGTTCAGGATCGCCGCGGTCTCCACCATTTCCACCATGAAGGTGGAACGCCCGCGCGCGAGATCGTCGGCAGCACCGACGCGGGAAAACAGCCGGTCCACGATTCCGATTTCGGCGCGCCGGGCGGGAACGAAACTCCCCATCTGCGCAAGGATCGCGATCAGCGCATTCTGGCGCAGGAAGGTTGATTTGCCCGCCATGTTCGGGCCGGTCAGCAACCAGATGCGGCCGCCTTTGCTGGCCGAATCCTTGTCCGGCGCGGACAGATCGCAATCATTGGCGATGAACGGCTCGCGGATCGACTGTTCGACCACGGGATGGCGGCCGCCTTCGACGACGAAGGACAGCGAGGTGTCGAGCGCCGGGCGAACGTAATCGCGCTCGACCGCGAGCGCCGCCAGAGCCGACGAGACATCCAGTGCAGCGAGTGCGTCCGCCGCAGCAACGATGTCCGCGGTCGTATCCTGCACTTGCGCCGCGAGGCGCTCGAAAAGCTCGAGTTCGAGGCCAAGCGCGCGATCGGCGGCGCTGACGATCTTGGCTTCCAGCTCTCCGAGTTCGGTGGTGGTGAAGCGGACCTGCCCCGCAAGGGTCTGTCGATGGATGAACCGCGCATTGAGCGGCGGCGCCAGCAGCTTTTCTCCGTGCTGGGCCGTCACCTCGACGAAATAGCCAAGGACGTTGTTGTGACGGATCTTCAGGATGCGGACGCCGGTTTCTTCGGCGTAGCGGGCCTGCAATTCGGCAATGACCTTGCGCGAACGATCGCGCAAGGCGCGCATTTCGTCGAGCGTTGCATCATAGCCATCGCGAATAAATCCGCCGTCGCGTTTGAAGGCCGGCAGATCGTCACCCAGCGCGCTGGTCAGATCGCGCATCAGATGCGCAGATGGACGCGCGAGAGCAGCGGCGGCGTCTATTATCTCGCGCGGCGCAGTATTCAGCGACGACAACCGCTTCGCCAGATCCGACGCCGCGGCAAGGCCATCGCGGATCGCGGCGAGATCGCGAGGGCCGCCGCGTCCGATGACAAGCCGCGATAATGCACGCGCAAGATCCGGAGCAGCCTTGAGACTTGTGCGGACCGCGTTGCGCGTGGCGGCATCCTCAACGAACAGGGCGACTGCATCCAGCCGCCGGCCGATCGCCTCGGCGTCAGTGAGCGGAGCAGCCAGACGCTGTGCCAGCAATCGCGCGCCGGCCGACGTCACCGTGCGGTCGATTGCGGCGAGCAGCGAGCCTCGCCGCTCACCTGACAGCGTTCGAATCAGTTCGAGATTGGCGCGCGTTGCCGCATCGATCGCGAGAGCGGTGCCGGGATTCTCCCGCATCGGCGGCGAGAGCGGCGGGCGTTTGCCGAATTGGGTCCGCTCGACATAGGTCACGCAGGCTGCGGCGGCGGTGAGTTCGAGCCGCGAGAGCGCGCCGAAGCTTTCGGTTGTCGCGACATTGAAATAATCCGACAGCCGGCGTTCGGCCGTGACGCCGTCGAACAGATCGCGGGTCAGCGGGACGACGTGCTCGAATGAGCGCAGCAGCGGTGCGACCCCGGCATCGGCATAAAGCGCGTCCGACACGATGATCTCGCCTGGCTCGATCCGCGCGATCTCGGCGCCGAGCTGTGCCGCATCGCATTCGGTCACGCGAAATTCGCCGGTCGAGATGTCGATCCACGCGATGGCGAAGCGCGCGGCATCGTCGTTCGAGGAGCTGCGGGCGCGGGCAATGGCGAGAAGGTAGTTGTTGCGCCGGGCATCGAGGAGGGAATCCTCTGTCAATGTGCCGGGTGTGACGAGGCGCACCACGCCGCGCTGCACGACGCTCTTGCCGCCGCGCTTTCTCGCTTCGGCCGGGTCTTCAAGTTGTTCGCAGACCGCGACGCGGTGCCCGAGTGCAATCAGCTTGTGCAGATATTCGTCGGAGCGCTCGACCGGCACGCCGCACATCGGAATCTCGTTGCCGAGATGCTTGCCGCGCTTGGTAAGGACGATGCCGAGCGCGCGGGAGGCGATTTCCGCATCTTCGAAGAACAGCTCGTAAAAATCGCCCATCCGGTAGAACAACAGGCAACCCGGATTGGCCGCCTTGATCTCGATGAATTGTTCCATCATCGGTGTGACGCGGCCGGCATCGTCCGCTGGCTTGGGTGTCGCGCGGCCTGAATTGACGTCGGTCATCGGAGAGGAGGGGCGAGGCAGTTCTGCATCCATCGCCCGCAAATTACCAAACCGCCCCCGGAAAAAGAAATCGCCGGGGCGAACCCCGGCGAGTCATCAACAGCGCAGCTTCTGATGGCCGCCTCTGATCCCTGGCCCGCCGGAGAGGTGCCCCGTCAGCGGACAAATGTCTTGCCGGTGATCCGTTCCAGGTTCTTGTAATAAACCTTGTCGAGATCCTCCTTCGGCATACCGAACTCGTCGAGGATCCGCAGCGTCTCACGGATATACATCGTGCCCTTTTCCGGATCGAACGGGCAGTCTGACGCGAAGATCACGTTGTCGAGATCAAAGAATTCGAAGCCGATCTTCATTGCGCCTTCGGAGGTGAAGGTCGCGGTATCCGGATAGAAGTCGTGCTTGAAATAATCGAGCGGGCGCTTCTTCAGGCTCTTCAGCAGCGCGCCGTAATCCTCGTCCGAGGTGCGCGCGCCGAGCTGGTCCCAGCCCGGACCAACACGGCCTTCGAGTGTCGGCACGATCGAACCGAAATGGTGCACGATGACCTTGAGCTTCGGCATGTCGTCGAGGATTTTCGAGAAGACAAGCCGCGACATCATCGCAGCGGTTTCGTAGGCCCAGCCGAAGGTCCACCAGATTTCGTACAGCGACTTCTTTTCGCTCAGATAATCCGGAAAATTTGCGCCGCGCGACGGATGCACCCAGATCGGCTTGTCGAGCTTTTCCATCGCCGCGAAGAAGGGCCTGAATTCAGGCGCATCGAGCGGCTTGCCTTCCACATTGGTGAAGATTTGTACGCCGCAGGCGCCGAGCTCATTGATGGCGCGCGTAGCTTCGGCGACCCCGGCATCGGGGGCGCTGAGCGGCGACTGGGCGACGAAGCCGGCAAACTCGTCCGGATATTTCTGGCACAGCTCCGCCATGCCGTCGTTGCCGATCCTGGCAAATTCCAGAGCAAGTTTTGGGTCGCCGCGCGAAACCTGTTCGAGCGTCGGCGCGGCAAGAGAGATCACCTGCTTGTAGTCCTTGAAGCTGCCGACGATCCTGCGGCGGTGATCGATGTCGTGCAACGCCGGCACTTGCGTGGAGCGCTTGCCGATATCGGGCAGGCCGCTCGCCAGCAACTTCTCGAAATAGGCCTTGGGGAAGAAATGATTGAACGCGTCGATACGCATATGAATCCGACCTTGTTTGGGATGAAACGGGAAGCCCTAGTAGGGAGTGATGACGTTGAGGAGCGCCTGCTTTCCGTTGCGTACCGCTTCATGGGCGCGCTGGAGCGCAGCGGGTACGTCTTCGGGCCGTTCGACCCGTTCGCCGTAACCGCCCTGAGCAGTGACGAATGCGTCGAAAGGCGGCGAGGGGTCAAGATCGGCGAGGAAGCGGCCGTCAGTCTCGCCGGCAACGCCATCCTTGAACATCGATAGCGTGGCTTTTCGCACCGCGCCGTAACGGCTGTTGTTGAATACGATCGAGAGGATCGGCAGGTTGAACTTGTCCTGCACCCAGTGGCTGACGGTCGGATTGCCGAACATGTAGCTGCCGTCCCCCAGCGTCGCCACGATGAGCTTCTCGGGCGACGCAAGCTTCGCGCCGATCGCAGCGCCGAGGCCCCAACCCAGGCCGCCTGCGGGCCCGACTGAGAAGAACGTCTGCGCGTTTTCACGGGGGCAATGTTCGAGCGACAACGGATATTCGTTGAAGATCACGGCGTCGGTGCCGAAGGCTTCGCCGATGCAGTGACTGAGATAGGCCGGGGTGATCTTGTCGGAAGCGCCGCGTGCTTCCTTGGCGGCCTTGTCCGCGCGGGCTTTGCGGCGCTCGGCAGACGTCTTGCGGCGCGCTTCGATGCCTGCGCTCATCGCGCTCCGATGCTTCTGCAGTGCCGCGTGCAGGGCCTCGAAGACATCGGCGGAGCGCGCGACGAGCGACAGGTCGCTGGGGAAGGTACGCATCGGATAGCGCTGATAGACCGGGTCCTCGCCAATATGTACGGCCTTGCAACCTGGTTTCAGCTTGTCCAGATGCGGATACCAGGGCACGTCGCATTCGGCATTGATGATCAGGTCGGCTTCCGGAACGAGCGGGCCGGAATCGTATCCCGCATGCATTGGATGGCTGGCCGGCAACGTCACGACGCGCGGGTTGTGGTTGACGACCGGGATGGCAAACGCATCGGTAAGCTTCGCCAGCGCTGCAACCGCACGCGGATCACCGTCCGACGATGTCACGATCAATGGCGAAAGCGATTTTGCGATCCATTCCGCGAGTGTTTCGATGGCTCTCGGATCGGGGCTGCCCAGAACCGGCAATTGCCGCGGCGCCGACGACAATGTTTCGGAAACCGGCGCCGCCAGCGGCTCGCGCGGCAGCACGAGGTAAACCGGACCGCGCGGCGATGTCATCGTCATCTCATAGGCGCGGGCGGCGACATCGGCCGCCTGGTCGGGCACCTTGAGCTCGTAATCCCACTTGACCATCTCCCGCAGCATGCCGGCCTGGTCGAACATTTCCTGCGCCCAATGGATCGAGCGGCTGCGCGAACCGAAGCTGCCCTTTTCGGTGAAGGGCGTGCGGCCTGCGGCGAGGATCAATGGCGCGCGGTCGCGCGCGGCATTGGTGATGTTGTTGATGGTGTTGCCGGTGCCGACATTGACGTGGACCATCACCGCCTGCGGCCGGCCCGTCATCAGATAGGCGCCATGTGCCATGGCGACCGCGAGATTTTCGTGCGGCACCAGCACCGGCTGAGGCAGTTTCGCGTTGCTGCCCTGAGCGCGGGTGAAGGCTTCGACGATCGGCGGAAAGTCGGTTCCGGGATTGCAGAAGAAATAATCGACGCCGTGCTCGGCAAGCGTCTTCAGGAATATTTCAGCCGCGATCGGTGACTGGCTTTGCGTCGCGCCGGATGGCTTTGACATTCGCTTCTCCAACGCTTTCTCCCGTTCATGCAGCAGACGCCGTCCTGCGTTCTTGGTTTTGTCGTGCAGGGTCGAACGGGCGTTTGCGGGACTATCAGTCAGCGACCACGCATAGCGAACGGCTTCGTGCCTTACAATGCCGCTGGGGAATGCGGGCTATTCCGCTGCGATGCGGAACGATAATCGCGCATCGAACTCGTCGAGGCACTTCGCGAGCGACTGGCCCTCGGGATCGACCAAGGCCGCCGTTCGCGCGCTGGTGATGCCGTCGATGGCGTCCTGCGGCGGGATCGCGCCTTGCAACGCGGGCCGGATCAGACGCATTTCGATGGTCTGAAAATTCTGGGTTCCGCGCTTGTGGGTCGAGCCGTAGCCTTTGATCAGCCGGGCGCATTCGGCGATTTCGAGCGCAAGCGCGGGTGAGTACCGCGCCGCCTGCAGAATCATGCCGAGCCAGGCCTCGATCTGCGCCTGCTCCTCGACATAGCGGTGCATGTAACGGCGCAGGGGGCGAAGCTTCGCCAGAAGCCAGAACCGCAGATAGCCGGAGATGGATGTCGTCTTGACATACATCCCGACATGCACGGTATCGAGCCAGCCGCGCTTCTCTGAGAAAGCGATGATGCGTCGCGCCAAAGCGGGCGGGAGCACCTGACACATTTCCTCGATGCCGGGCTTCAGGAACTCGGTGACGGTATAGGGCTCATCCGTCTTTGCATTCAGTTCCTGCTCGATGCGCTGCATGCGGGCGGGGTCGATCTTCGCCTGCGCAACGCGGATCAGATCCTCGAAGGACATGCGGACCGCGAGATGCCGCGCCGTTTCGCGCAGCAACTTGCCGCCATCCTGCGCCTCCAGCTCGCGCAGCGGTTCCAGCCGATCGAGGAACAGCCGCGCATAATTGTCATCCTGAAACCGTGCGAGCCGGCGCACGCCCTCAATCACGATGTCCTGCGCCGATTGCGGCATGGTCTGCCGGATCTCGCGCTCCAGCGTCGCAAGATCGTTGCGCGGCTTTTCGCGGCGCTTGGGTTCTGCGGCACGGCGCAGTGTTGTTGCTTCGGCATGCGCGGCGGCAAGTCCGGCGCGGAAGCCGCGGAGATTGGCCTCGGCAGCCTTGCCTTCCGCGCGGATCGCGCGCTCGAAGGCCTCGACCGGGATCGGCAGCTTGCCGCAGCCGGCAATGGCGCCGAGCATCACCGCATTGATCATGGAGCCGGCTTCCTTCGCGACCGCCTCCATGTCGAACAGGATGCGGCCTTGCGAATTCTTTTCCGCGGCTTCGAGGAGCCTAGCGTCGTCGAACCGGCCATCGCCCAGCGCCATCTTTTCGTTGATGACATAGAAGCGGCTGGTGGATGAGATCAGCAGCGTGCGGTCCGGCGTGCAGAAGCCGTTGGCGATGCAGCGGCCGGCTTCCATGAATTCCGAAGAGACGAGGACGTCGATATCGCCGATCCCGGGCGCCAGCGCGAGCACCGGACGACGCGGGCCGAGTTGCTGCCAGGTGAGCGGATAAATCTCGATGTAATAGGTGGTGCCGCCGGTGCGCTGGGCGACGCCGGGGATCGAGGTCGACTGCGCCGGCAGGCCGAGATCGGCGGCCGCTGCCATGATCCAGTTGGTGAGCACGCCGCCGCCTTCGCCGCCAAGGGCGGCGATCAGCATCGTCACCGGGCGTTGCTGTGTCGTCATGCCGGCACCCGTTCACGCGCTGCGGCCGGCACTGCGCCAGCTGGCATTTCTCCAGAGGGCTGCCGTCCCGCAAACCACCCGATCACCGCGCGCCGGATGGTGAACAAAGTCCGATCCCACCAGGTCGCGTTGCGAATGATTTCCGCGCGATAGAAGG
>Ga0180222_1001459_pt1 | contig 24279 bp, 20 predicted proteins | sample eDN5th37CKraftOP_FD_151336 | JGI IMG/M metagenome (GOLD analysis project Ga0180222, IMG submission 151336) | Enriched Organic Plus compost microbial communities from Emeryville, California, USA - eDNA 5th pass 37_C Kraft OP (version 2) (version 2) ...
GGCCGTAGCCGCGCCCACTGCCCGTCGCTCAACCAAAACTCGCCCGACAACGCACGCTCCCGATCAATCAGGAGGCTGAATCACATTCCCGACGCCAAGGGAATCCTGTTTATGGGTCCCGACCCTAGCTACGCGTGGCCCTCGGCCACATGGATATGCTCATAATTGTCAACAACAGAGCGATCACTAAAAACGACAAGAAAATCCACCATGTATGTTTTAATTCATTCCAATCCAAAAACACCAACGCCGCCAACAAAACCACTAACCATACAGGAATAGACAAAAATCCTAACGCAATCGACCTAATTTTACCGCGCAAAATATGAATGGAGAATAAAACAATTGCTCCCCAAGGGGCACCATAGCACGTTATCGCATATGCCAACCAATAATAAGGGCTGAACATATCTTATACCCCCATCATTATTATCTATACTATTCACTAGTATCTTCCATTTATCTTAAAACGTAACACTCTCGTAAACGACATTCTAAACGGCACACCGTCCCCCTCGTATAGTGATAGGATCGACAAGATTCTATTCTTAATAAAGCCAGCATCCTGATCTAGGGAAAATGGCTCCGTTTTAACGATTGTCATCGTACCGACTGCAGTCCATGTCCTATTTGTCGGATCGGCCACCAGAGACCCCGACAGAACACCGCCAAATCGACCTATCGTGCGTCCGGCTGAGCCCGACAGGCTCATCAGATCGCTATTAAATCCCATTAGGCCCCTCTTGGGATGCCAGTCCCAAGAATTGAAGTTCGTGGCGCCTCCATTTTAATGGAGGACGCGGGGTGGTGCGAAAGGGTATGCTTGCCATGCCACTGGCATCGCATCGCACCGGGGATTGCCGCCAGCGGCGGACCATTTCGGAGCCGCGGCATGACCCGCGGCTCCGGAAGTTCAGATGTGGATCGGCTTGCCGAGCACCGCCATGGCCGCTTCCTTCACCGCTTCCGAATGGGTCGGGTGCGCATGGCAGGTATAGGCGATATCCTCGCTGGTCGCGCCGAACTCCATCGCCTGCGCGGCCTGGGCGATCATCGTGCCGGCGACCGAGGCGATGATATGGACGCCGAGCACGCGATCGGTCTTGGCGTCGGCGATCACCTTCACGAAGCCGTCGGGCTCCTTGTTGGTCTTGGCCCGGCTGTTGGCGAGCATCGGGAACTTGCCGACCTTGATCTCGCCCCGCTCCTTCGCCTGCTCCTCGGTCAGGCCGACGGCGGCGATCTCGGGCATGGTGTAGACCACGGACGGGATCACGTCATGGTTCACGATGCCGGTGAGGCCGGCGATGTTCTCAGCGACGGCGATGCCCTCGTCCTCCGCCTTGTGCGCGAGCATCGGGCCGGGAACGACGTCGCCGATCGCCCAGATGCCGGGCACCGCCGTCGCGAAGTCATGATCGATCTCGATCTGGCCCCGCGCGTTGGTCGCAAGGCCCGCCTTGTCCAGCGCCAGCCCCTCGGTGTTCGGCCGCCGGCCGATCGCGACGAGCACGGCATCGGCCTCGATCGTCTCGGCCGCGCCGCCCGCCGCGGGCTCCACGGTCAAGATGACGCCCTTGCCCTTCGCCTCGGCGGAGGTCACCTTGGTCGAAAGCCGGAATTCGAGGCCCTGCTTCTTGAAGATCTTGTTGGCTTCCTTGCGGACCTCGCCGTCCATGCCGGGCAGGATCTGGTCGAGGAACTCGACCACCGTCACCTTGGCGCCGAGCCGCTTCCAGACCGAGCCGAGCTCGAGCCCGATCACGCCGCCGCCGATGACGACGAGATGCTCCGGCACCCTGGAAAGCTCCAGCGCGCCCGTGGAGTCCAGGATCGTCTTGTTGTCGATCGCCACGCCCGGCAGCGGCGTGACCGAGGAGCCGGTGGCGATCACGATGTTCTTCGCGCGGTAGCGCTTGCCGGCAACCTCCACCGTGTCCGCGCCGGTGAAGCTCGCCCGGCCCTTCAGCCAGTCGACCTTGTTCTTCTTGAAGAGGAATTCGATGCCGCCGGTCAGGCCCTTCACCGCGTCCTTGCGCTGTGCCTGCATCGCATCGAGATCGAGGCTGAGCCCCTCCACCTTCACGCCCCATTTGGCGAGCGTGCCGCCATGCGCCTCCTCATAGAGCTCGGACGCGTGGAGCAGCGCCTTGGACGGAATGCAGCCGACGTTGAGACAGGTGCCGCCGAGCGTCTCGCGGCTTTCGGCGCAGGCCGTCCTGAGCCCGAGCTGCGCGGCGCGGATCGCCGCGACATAGCCACCGGGGCCGGCGCCGATCACCAGCACGTCATAATCATAGTCAGCCATCATTCTTCCTTCTCGCCATTCCGGCGCACGGGCCGGACCTCTCGTGCCCGGCATGGCGCCGGCCGCGGGAGGCGTCGGCCGATCAGAGATCGATCAGCAGCCGCGTGGGATCCTCGATCGCTTCCTTGATCCGCACGAGGAAGGTCACCGCCTCGCGGCCGTCGACCAGGCGGTGATCGTAGCTCAGCGCGAGATACATCATCGGGCGCGCCACGATCTGGCCGTCGCGCACCACCGGCCGGTCCTCGATCCGGTGCAGGCCGAGCACCGCCGACTGGCCGAGATTGATGATCGGGCTGGAGAGCAGCGATCCGAACACGCCGCCGTTGGAGATGGTGAAGGTGCCGCCGCGCATCTCCTCGACCTTCAGCGTGCCTTCCTTGGCGCGCTTGCCGAAGTCGGCGATGGTCTTCTCGATGCCGGCGAAGCTCAGCTTGTCGGCATCGCGCACCACCGGCACGACCAGCCCCTGCGGCGCCGAGACCGCGACCGAGATGTCGGCATAGTCGCGATAGACGATCTCGTCGCCCTCGATCACGGCATTGACCGCCGGCACGTCCTTGAGCGCAAGCACCGAAGCCTTGGCGAAGAAGCTCATGAAGCCGAGGCGGATGCCGTGCTTCTTCTCGAACAGGTCCTTGTAGCGGTTGCGCGCCTCGATCACCGCGGTCATGTCGACGTCGTTGTACGTCGTCAGCATCGCCGCGGTGTTCTGCGATTCCTTGAGGCGCGAGGCGATCGTCTGGCGCAGACGGTTCATCCGCACCCGTTCTTCCGTACGGCTGGGGCCCGGCGCCGCGGCCGGGGCGCTCGCGGGCGCGGCCGGCGGCGGAGCCGAGGCCTTCGCGGCATTGCCCGCCTTCACCGCCGCGAGCACATCGTCCTTGGTCAGCCGCCCGTCCTTGCCGTGGCCGGTGATCTTGGAGGGATCGAGGCCATGCTCGAGCACCAGCCGGCGGACCGCGGGCGACAGCGTCAGCGGCTGCGAATCCGCATCCTCCTCCTCGGCGAGATGCGGCGTCTCGGCCACTTTCTCGGGCGTCATCGGCGTCGGCTCGGGCAACGGCTCGGCCTGCGTCTTCGCCGCCTCGGTGGCCGGCGCGGTCGCGGTGCCGCCTTCCGTCACGATGGCGATCACGGCGCCGACATTCACGGTGTCGCCTTCCTTGACGAGCTGCTCGCCCATCACCCCGGCGACGGGCGACGGCACGTCCACCGCCACCTTGTCGGTTTCCAGGCTGGCGATCGGCTCGTCCGCCGCCACGGATTCACCGGGCTTCTTGAGCCACTGGCCCAGCGTCGCCTCGGTGATCGATTCGCCCAGCGTCGGGACCTTGACCTCGGTCGTCATCAGCTTCCTTTCAGCTCGCCTTGCGGCGCAGTTCTTCCCGCACGCCATGCCCGAGCGCGTCGGCGATCAGCGCCGCCTGCTCCAGCTGGTGGCGCTTGGCGAGGCCCGTCGCGGTCGCGGCGCTCGCCGCCCGGCCCGCATAGCGCGCCCGGGCCGGGCGCACGCCGGCTTCCGCAAGGCATTCTTCGAGATAGGGCTCGACGAAGAACCAGCTTCCGTTGTTTTTCGGTTCCTCCTGCGCCCAGACCAGATCTTCCAGGTTGGTCATCCTCTTGAGGCGCTCGACGAGCGGCTCGGACGGGAACGGATAGAGCTGCTCGACACGCACGATCGCGGTGTCCTTGTGGCCCGCGGCGTCGCGCGCCTCGATGAGGTCATAGGCCACCTTGCCCGAGCACAGCACGAGCCGCCGGACATCCTTGTCCTCGGGCGCGCTGGGATCGGAAAGCAGGCGCGAGAAATGGCTGTCTCCGGTGAAGTCGGCCAGGCTGGAGACCGCCATCTTGTGCCGGAGCAGCGATTTCGGCGTCATGACCACCAGCGGCTTGCGGAACGGGCGCTTCATCTGCCGCCGCAGCAGGTGGAAATAATTGGCCGGCGTCGTGCAGTTGGCGACCTGGATATTGTCCTGCGCGCACAGCTGCAGATAGCGCTCGAGCCTCGCCGAGCTGTGCTCGGGGCCCTGCCCCTCATAGCCGTGTGGCAGCAGGAGCACGAGGCCGTTGGCGCGCAGCCACTTGGCCTCACCCGAGGCGATGAACTGGTCGATCATCACCTGCGCGCCGTTGGCGAAGTCGCCGAACTGCGCTTCCCACAGCACGAGCGTCTTGGGATCGGCCAGCGCATAGCCATATTCGAAGCCCATCACGCCGAACTCGCTGAGCGGGCTGTCGAGGATCTCGATCGGCCCGCCGGCGATCTGCTTGAGCGGCGTGTAGCGCTCCTCGGTCTGCTGGTCGATCCAGCGGGCGTGGCGCTGGCTGAAGGTGCCGCGGCCCGAATCCTGGCCGGACAGGCGCACGCCATAGCCCTCCTGCATCAGCGTCGCGAACGCCATCGCCTCCGCCGTCGCCCAGTCGAAGCCCTCGCCGGTGGCGAACATCTCGCGCTTGGCGTCGATCACCCGCGCCAGCGTCTTGTGGATGTTGAAGCCCTTGGGAACCGTCGTCAGCTTCTTGCCGATCTGCTGGAGCAGGTCGGGCTTCACCGCCGTGTCGACATTGCGCCGCGCGGTCACCGGATCGGCCGGCTTGCCGAGCCCGGACCAACGGCCTTCGAACCAGTCAGCCTTGTTGGGCAGATAGGATTTCCCGGCCTCGAACTCCTCGTCCATATGCTTGACGGCCGCGTTCACCGTCTCGTCGATCCAGTTCTGGTCGACGACATTCTCGGTGATCAGGCGATTGCCGTAGATCGCCGAGACCGGCGGATGCTTGCGGATCGCGGCATACATCAGGGGCTGGGTGAAGCTCGGTTCGTCGCCCTCATTGTGGCCGAAGCGGCGGTAGCACCACATGTCGATCACGATGTCGCGCTTGAAGGTGTGGCGATAGTCGATCGCCAGCTTGCACGCGAAGGTCACCGCCTCGGGATCGTCGCCGTTGACGTGCAGCACCGGCGCCTGGATGCCCTTGGCCACGTCCGACGGATAGGGCGAGGAGCGCGCGAACTGCGGGCTGGTGGTGAAGCCCACCTGGTTGTTGACGATGAAGTGGATGCAGCCGCCGGTATTGTAGCCCGGCACGCCCGAGAAGCCGAGGCATTCCCAGACGATGCCCTGGCCGGCGAAGGCCGCGTCGCCGTGCAGCAGCACCGGCAGCACCTGCTCGCGCGCCGTGTCGCCGAAGATGGTCTGCGTCGCGCGCGTCTTGCCGAGCACCACCGGATCGACCGCCTCGAGATGGCTCGGATTGGGCGCGAGGCTGAGATGGACCTTCACCCCGTCGAACTCGCGGTCGGTGGAGGTGCCGAGATGATATTTGACGTCGCCCGATCCCCCCACGTCCTCGGGGTTGGCCGAGCCGCCCGAGAATTCGTGGAAGATGACGCGCATCGGCTTGCCCATCACGTTGGCGAGCACATTGAGCCGGCCGCGGTGCGGCATGCCGATCACGATCTCGCGGACGCCGAACTGGCCGCCATATTTGATCACCGCCTCGAGCGCGGGGATCATCGATTCGCCGCCGTCGAGCCCGAAGCGCTTGGTGCCGACATATTTGCGGCCGAGGAACTTCTCCCACTGCTCGGCCTCGATCACCTTGGAGAGGATCGCCCGCTTGCCTTCCGGGGTGAACTGGATCTCCTTGTCCTTGCCCTCCATCCGCTCCTGGAGGAAGCGCCGCTCCTCCACGTCGCCGATGTGCATATATTCGAGGCCGACATGGCCGCAGTAGTTGCGGCGCAGGATCTGCACGATCTCCTTCACGCTCGCCTGCTGCAGGCCGAGCGTGCCGCCGAGATAGACCGGGCGGTCGAGGTCGGCCTCGCCGAAGCCGTGATATTCGGGGGTGAGGTCCGCCGGCAGCTCGCGCTTGTAGAGGCCCAGCGGATCGAGATCGGCGGCAAGGTGGCCGCGCACCCGATAGGTGCGGATCAGCATCATCGCGCGGTTCGATTCGTCGATCGCGCGGATCACGTCCTCGCGGCGGATGATCGGCGTCTGCGGAGACGCGGCAGCCGCGGCCGGCGCTGTAGCGGACGATCTGGCCGGCTTGGGCGGCAGCGCCATCTGGGTGGGGTCGAGCCCCGCGGTCAAGGCGTCGGTCTCGGTCGGCGGCCAGTTGGAACGCGCCCAGCTCGGGCCGGCCACCGTCTCCTCGAGGCCCTCGAACCAGCGCCGCCAGCTCGGCTCCACGGCCTCAGGATCGGCCTCATATTGCTGGTACAGGGTCTCGACGAACGAAGGGCTGACCCCTTCGAGCTCACCGAAGTCGACCGCTTCGCTATCCATCATGCCATCCTTGAGAGTACGGATGCCCTATATAGCGCCGCGCGCCCGGGAGTTTCACCCCCCGGGCGCCGGATTCCGTCAGAGGCTCTTGAGAAGCTCGGAAAGCGTCGTGCCGAGCTCCGACGGGCTTGGCGAAACCTTGATGCCCGCGCTCTCCATCGCGGCGATCTTGTCCTCGGCGCCGCCCTGGCCGCCGGAGACGATCGCACCGGCATGGCCCATGCGGCGCCCCGGAGGAGCGGTGCGGCCGGCGATGAACCCGACCATCGGCTTCTTGCGGCCGCGCTTCGCCTCGTCCTTGAGGAACTGCGCGGCTTCCTCCTCGGCGGAGCCGCCGATCTCGCCGATCATGATGATCGACTTGGTCGCCTCGTCGGCCAGGAACAGCTCCAGCACGTCGATGAAGTTGGTGCCGTTCACCGGATCGCCGCCGATGCCGACCGCGGTGGTCTGGCCGAGGCCGGCATTGGTGGTCTGGAACACCGCCTCATAGGTAAGCGTGCCGGAGCGCGAGACCACGCCGACCGAGCCCTTGGAGAAGATCGAGCCCGGCATGATGCCGATCTTGCACTCGCCCGGGGTCAGCACACCCGGGCAGTTCGGGCCGATCAGGCGCGACTTGGAGCCGGACAGCGCCCGCTTCACGCGGATCATGTCCTGCACCGGAATGCCCTCGGTGATGGTCACGATCAGCGGCACCTCGGCGTCGATCGCCTCGAGGATCGAATCGGCCGCGAAGGGCGGCGGCACGTAGATCACGCTGGCAGTGGCACCGGTGGCGGCGACGGCCTCGTGCACCGTGTCGTAGTTGGGCAGGCCGAGATGGGTCGTGCCGCCCTTCCCCGGCGTCACGCCCGCGACCATCTGGGTGCCGTAGGCCAGCGCCTGCTCGGTGTGGAAGCTGCCGGTATTGCCGGTCATCCCCTGGGTGATGACCTTGGTGTTCTTGTCAACGAGGATCGACATGGATGTCTTCGCCCTTTCCTGGGGAGGTGCGTGAAGCGTTGAAGTGTCAGGCGAGGCTGCCGTCGATGCCCTTGCAGGCGACCAGCAGCTCTTTCACCGCGTCGACCGAAACCTGGAGATTGGCCTTCGCCTCGTCGCCCAGCTTGATCTCGACGATCTTCTCGACGCCGCCCGCGCCGATCACCACCGGCACGCCGACATAGAGGCCGTCGACGCCATAGGGTCCGTCGACATAGGCGGCGCAGGGCAGGACGCGCTTCTTGTCCTTGAGGAAGGCCTCGGCCATCTCGATGCCGCTGGTCGCCGGCGCATAGTAGGCGGATCCCGTCTTCAGCAGGCCGACGATCTCGCCGCCGCCGCCGCGGGTGCGCTTCACGATCGCGTCGATGCGCTCCTTGGTGGACCAGCCCATCTCGATGAGGTCGGGGATCGGGATGCCCGCGACGGTCGAATATTCGACCACCGGCACCATCGTGTCGCCATGTCCGCCGAGCACGAACGCGGTGACGTCCTGCACCGAGACGTTGAACTCCTCGGCGAGGAAGGTGCGGAAGCGCGCGGAGTCGAGAACGCCCGCCATGCCGACCACCATGTTGTGCGGCAGGCCGGAATACTCGCGCAGCGCCCAGACCATCGCGTCGAGCGGGTTGGTGATGCAGATCACGAACGCGTTCGGCGCATTGGCCTTGATGCCCTCGCCCACCGCCTTCATCACCTTGAGGTTGATGCCGAGCAGGTCGTCGCGGCTCATGCCCGGCTTGCGGGCGACGCCGGCGGTGACGATGATGACGTCCGCGCCCGCGATGTCGGCATAGTCGTTGGAGCCCTTGAGAGCGACGTCGAAGCCCTCGACGGGGCCGCACTGCGCGAGATCGAGCGCCTTGCCCTGCGGCACGCCCTCGACGACGTCGAACAGGACGATGTCACCCAGTTCCTTGGACGCGGCGAGATGTGCCAAAGTGCCGCCGATGTTGCCGGCACCGATCAGAGCAATTTTCTTGCGGGCCATGATACTCCCCCAAAAGAGATGTGGCAGAAGCTGCGCCGCGAATGCGGCATCTGCGAAAGCGCGGCCCGCTTAGGACGATTCGCCCGCGTCGGCAACCGTCAATCCCGCCTTGTTGCGCCTGCTGTGGGGAAGCTGCCGGATCGGCCTCGCAAGCTCAGCTTTCGCCGTGTCCCTGGGCCAGATATTCGGCGGACTGCATTTCCATCAGCCGGCTGACGGTGCGCTCGAATTCGAACGCGCCGTCCCCGTCCGGATAGAGGTCCGCCGGCTCCGCGTCGGCCGCGGCGAGCAACTTCACCTTATGCTCGTAGAGCTCGTCGATCAGCGTCTTGAAGCGCGAGGCCTCGTTGCGCTTCTCCGGGCCCATCACCGGGATGCCGACGATGATCACCGTATGGTAGTGGCGCGCGATGGCGAGATAGTCCGCCGCGCCCCGCGCCTCGGCGCACAGCCGTTTGAAGGAGAAGACGGCGACGCCCTTCAGGCTCTTGGGCACGTGCAGGGTTCGCCCGCCGGGCACGGCGATGTCCGCCGAAGGCACGTTGGCGCGATCCTCCACCGGAAAGTCGGTGAGGCGGAAGAAGGCGCGGCTGAGCGCATCGGTCGAAGCCTGGCCGTTGGGAACGTACCAGGTCGGAAAGCCGCCGAGCCGCTCCAGCCGGTAATCGGTCGGGCCGTTCAGCGTGACGACGTCCAGCCGTTCCTTGATGAGCGCGATGAAGGGCAGGAAATGCTCGCGGTTGAGGCCGTCCTTGTAGAGGTCGTCGGGCGGCCGGTTCGACGTCGTCACCACGGTCACGCCGGCCGCGAGCAGCGCCGTGAACAGCCGCGAGAGGATCATCGCATCGGCGGTGTTGTTCACCACCATCTCGTCGAAGGCGAGCAGCCGCGCCTCCTCGGCGAGCGCGGCGGCCACCGGGGCGATCGGATCGCCATGCTCGCGCGAGCGTTCGACGCGCAGCCGGTCGTGCACCTCGAGCATGAACTCGTGGAAATGCACGCGGCGCTTGGCCGGCACGTCGATGCAGTCGAAGAACAGGTCCATCAGCATCGATTTGCCGCGGCCGACCCCGCCCCACATATAGATGCCGCGCGGCGCCTCCGCCTTCCTGCGCAGCACGCGGGAGAGAAGGCCGCCCCGCCCCGGCGCCGCCTCCAGCGCGGCGGCGAGCGCGTCGAGCCGGCGGGCGGCGGCCTGCTGCTCGGAGTCGGGGCGCAGCTCGCCGCCCGCGACCAGCGCCAGATAGCGATCGATCACCCGGCCCATCGGCTCAGTCCCGCGCCTTGCGCACGGTGCCGGAGAAGGCGGCGACCGCCGCGCCCTCCTGCTCTACGGTGCCGCGCACGAAGGCCATGCGGCCGGTCTCGCGCAGGAGCTCCACGACGACGTCGACCGCCTGTTCGAACAGTGCCGGCCGGAGGAACTGACAGGAACAGTCGATGGTCAGCCCGCCGCGCATCCCCGGCACGCCGAGCATCGCCGGGCCGATGAACAGCGCCTGGTCGATCAGCGCCATCAGGAAGCCGCCGTGCACGGTGCCGACGACGTTGCGGTGGCGCTCCAACGGCTGGATGCGCAGCCGCGACACGGTGGGGCTTTCGATGCGCGCGCGGATCCGCCCGATCACGTCCATGAAGCGGCCCGAGTCGGGCTCGGGACCCACCATCCAGCCGGGATTGTCCGGATCGTCGGCGAAGCGGTAGCGCGGGTCCATCAGCGGCGGCGCGTCGGCCCGACGACACGGTCAAGCAGACAGGGCGCAGGCGCGGCGGGGGCGGTGCGGTAAATGCCCATCACCCTCCTCAGACGACGCGCTCCGCCTCCAGCTTCTTGATCTCGGCGATCGCGCGCGCCGGGCTCAGCCCCTTGGGGCAGACATTGGCGCAGTTCATGATCGTATGGCAGCGATAGAGGCGGAACGGATCCTCGAGCTCGTCGAGCCGCTCGCCGGTCATCTCGTCACGGCTGTCGGCGAGCCAGCGATAGGCTTGGAGCAGGATCGCCGGGCCCAGGAACTTGTCGCTGTTCCACCAGTAGCTGGGGCAGGAGGTCGAGCAGCAGGCGCACAGGATGCACTCGTAGAGGCCGTCCAGCTTGGCGCGATCCTCCGGACTCTGCAGCCGCTCCTTGCCCGAGGGCGCCGGCGTCACCGTCTTCAGCCAGGGCTGGATCGAGGCATATTGCGCGTAGAAATGGGTGAAATCGGGCACCAGGTCCTTGATCACGTCCATGTGCGGCAGCGGCGTGATGCGGATGTCGCCCTTGTGGTCCTCGATCGCCGTGGTGCAGGCGAGGCCGTTCTTGCCGTCGATGTTCATCGAGCAGGAACCGCAGATGCCCTCGCGGCAGGATCGGCGGAAGGTGAGGCTCGAATCCTGCTCGCTCTTCATCTTGATGAGCGCGTCGAGCACCATCGGGCCGCAATTGTCGAGATCGATCTCGAACGTGTCGTAGCGCGGGTTCTCGCCGCTGTCCGGATCATAGCGGTAGACCTTGAACGTCTTGACGTTCTTCGCGTCGGCAGGCGCCTTGTGCGTCTCGCCGCGCTTGATCCTGCTGTTCTTCGGAAGGGCGAACTCGGCCATCGATTATTCCCTCTGTCTTTAGCCTGCCGATAGCCACAACTGCGGTGCCGCTCAACCTCCCGTCGCAGTTTTTGTGCGCTGCGATGCCGTGCGGCCCGCCGCATCGCGGTTCCGCCCCCCCCTCGCCGGGCGCCCGATGCCCGGCTATAGGGGCTGCATCTCTCCCAGGGCCGCCCTCCTTGACCGCTCCCTCCTCCCTCACGCCGATCACCAGCCGGCACGTCGCGCGCGGCGTCGGCACCACGCTGCTCTCGCGCAGCGGCAGCGTGATCGAGGTCGTCTCCCAGCCGCTCTACGTCGCGATGTTCGGCCTCGCCGGCTTCGGCCTCTATTCGGTGCTGTGGGCGGCGATCAACCTCGCCGAGAACATCTTCGATCTCGGCATGACCTCGGCGATGCAGCGCACGGTGCCGCAGGCGAAGGACGATGCCGCCGCCGCCGCCTCGCTGCGCCACGCCCTGCTGCTGGGCGTCACCCCCAATCTCCTGATCGCCGTCCTCGCCACGGCGTTCGCGCCGCAGATCGCGCCCTGGCTCCACGTCGCCGCGCGGGATGCGCCGCTGGTCGTGCCGGCGATCCGGCTGTTCGCCTGGGCGCTGCCCTTATGGGCCTTCGTCGAGATCGCCACCTCGGCGCTGCGTGCCCGCCATCTGTTCGGCGCCGAGATCCGGCTGCGGCTCGCCTATGAGCAGATCATGCGGCTGGTGCTCGCCGCGGCGCTGTATCTCGCCGGCTTCGGCCTCGCCGGGCTGTTCATCGCCCACCTCGCCTCGCTCAGCCTCACCGTGCTGCTCAGCATCCGGCTGCTCGCGCGCCACTATCGGCTCGATCTGCTGTTCGCGCCGGCGCCGGAGCCGCTGCTCACCGGGCAGACGATGAAGGCTGGCGTCTCGGTGCTGCCCGCCAACATCGTGGCCCGGCTGTTCGGCGATCTGCCGCCGATCCTGCTCAACATGCTGCTGCCCGGCAGCGGCGGCGCGCAGGCGGCGGCGCTCTACACCATCGCCCGCAAGCTCTCCAGCCTCGTCCAGATGGTGCGCACCGCCTTCTCTTACGTGCTGGCGCCCCTCGCCTCCAGCGCGTCGCGGCGCGACCTGCGGGACGTCGGCGCGCTCTACAGCTATTCGACGCGGCTGATCACCGCGATCGTCCTGCCGCTCGTCGCCGCGCTCTCGGCCGGCATCCGGCCGATCCTGCAATTCTTCGGCCATGATGCGGGCATCGCCTACGGCGCCTGCCTGATCCTCATCCTCGCGCGCGGGCTGGAGGCGATCCTGGGTTCGGCCGCTCCCGTGTTCCAGGTGGTCTCGGCCTATCGCCGGCAGCTCCTGCCGAGCATCGCGGGGGTCAGCGTCGCGCTCCTCCTCGCGCCGCTGCTGGTGCCGCTCTCGCCGCTCAGTGGCATGGCCGCCTCGGTGGCGTGCGGTCTGCTGCTCGCCGCGGCGATCCCCGTGCTGCTGCTGCATCGGCATCAGCATATCCATCCCTTCCGCGAAGGCTTTGCGCGCACCGCCGCGGTCGCGCTCGCCATCTCGGCCGCCGCCGCGGCGCTCGCCTGGTCGGCGACGCTGCTGCCGAGAGGCGCGGCGCTCGCCGCCATCCTCCTAGTCGCGCTCGGCGCGATCTGGTCCACCTGCCGCTTCGCGCTCGCCGAGGCGGACCGGCGCACGCTCGGCAAGACCGGCCGCGCCCTGCGCCTGGTCGGCTGAGCCGGCCGCGCATCGTCCCGCCGTCTTGCCGCTGGCCGGGCGTCCCCCTAGGGTCCGCGCCGAACCATCAAGCAGGAATTCATGGCCGAACCAACCATCAAGGTCACCGCCATTGGCGCCAATCCGACGCCGATCTGGGGGATGAGCGCCGCCGAGCGGACGCGCCGCATCGCCGTGGCGGAGGGCTTTCCTCTCGCCGATCCGTCGGCGGCGGCGCCGCTGGTGCTGGTCAGCACCCGCTTCGCCTTCGATCCGCCGCTGCTGCGCTTCATCGCCGCGCAGCCCGGCACCGCGCTGGTCCGCGACGGCGCGGTGGTGATCGCCCATGCCGCCACCGAGGCGCAGGCCGCCGCGGTGCGCGCGGCGATGCTCCACGGCACGCCGCTCGCCGCCGATGCGGGGCTGAAGGTGATCGTCCATGACGACGGCTTCAGCCTCTACAACGAGGCGCTGCGCAAGCGCGAACACCCGTTCGCCATGCGGCTCGCGCCCGATACCGTCGCCGCGATCGAGCGGGCGAGCTATTACAACGCCTATAAGGGCGTCACCGACATCCTCACCAAATATCTCTGGCCCGAATGGGCGCTCTGGCTGACGCGCCTCGCCGCGCGCTTCGGCATCAGCCCGAACATGGTGACCACGGTCGGCGCGCTCTGCTGCGTGATCGCCACCTGGCTGTTCTGGGAAGGCCGCTACTGGGAAGGCATGGCGGTCGGCCTCGTCTTCATGGTGCTCGACACGGTGGACGGCAAGCTCGCCCGCTGCACCATCACCTCCTCCGCCTGGGGCAATGTCTTCGATCATGGGCTGGATCTGATCCACCCGCCGTTCTGGTGGTATGCCTGGGGCGTGGGGCTCGGCCATTGGGGCCTCGCGCTCCCGCCCTCCGGCTTCGCGCTGGCGATGGCGGCGATCCTCGCCGGCTATGTCGTCCAGCGGCTGATCGAGGGCGCCTTCATCAAGCGGTTCGGCATGCATATCCATGTCTGGCGGAAGTTCGATTCCGATTTCCGGCTGGTCACCGCGCGGCGCAATCCGAACATGATCATCCTGTTCGTGGCGACGCTGCTCGGCCGTCCCGATCTCGGGCTCGTCGCGGTCGCCTGGTGGACGGTGCTGAGCTGCCTGGTGCACGCCGTGCGCCTCGCCCAGGCGGAGCTGCGGCAGCGGCGCGGCGGACAGATAACTTCCTGGCTGATGGGATGAGGACGATGAACGAGACGATCCGGAAGTTCGGCCATCCGGCTACGCTGGTGCGGGAATATGCGCATTGGGTGGTGCTGCTCCGCCCCTCCCAGCCGACGCTGGGCTCGCTGGTGCTGGCCGCGAAGTCAGAGGCGACCGCCTTCGCCGACCTGCCGGCCGAGGCCTTCGCCGAGCTCGCGCGGATCACGCGCGATATCGAAACCGCGCTGGCCGCGGGCGTCGGCTATGCCAAGCTCAACTATCTGATGCTGATGATGGTCGATCCGCACGTTCACTTCCACGTCATCCCCCGCTACGAGGGGACGCGCAGCCACGGCGCGCTCACGATCGCCGACGCGGGCTGGCCGAAGCCGCCGGCGCTGGCGGAGGCGCATGCGCTCGACGAGGCGCAGACGACGGCGCTGCGCGAATGGCTGAAGGGCCTCTGGCCCTCAGGCTGAGCGGCGCCGCGCCTCGGCTTCGCGCCACCGCCCGGTGAGCGCGGTCGCGATCGCCACGTCCTGCGGGAAATCGACCTCGGCCCAATCCATGCCCTCGATCGAGACGGTGCCGACCACGCCGCCCGGTGCCAGCGCGTCGATCGCCTTCAGATACCAGTTGTGCGTGCCCTCGGGGGTGCGCATCATCGCCTCGACCTGGTCGCGGAAGATCGCCACGCCCGCGCCGCGGAACGCCAGCATGCCGATCGATTCGGCGTTGCTCGCCGAAGCCGGCAGGCGCTTGCCGATGGCGAGCAGCCGGTCGCCCTCGCGCTGCACCTTCATGTCGTCCTCGTCATAGGCCGGCTTCACGTCGACGGTGACCGTGATCGGCGCGCGCGCCTCGCGCAGCAGCGTGGCGACGATCTCGGGCGAAACCAGCGTGTCGCCGTTGAGGATCAGGAAATCCCGGTCCATCGCCTCGCGCGCGATCCAGCAGGATCCCAGATTGTCGGCGACCTTGTAGAAGGGGTTGAACAGGGTGCGCATCGCGACGCCCGCGTCGATCCGCGCCAGCGCCGCCTCGACCAGCTCGCTGCGGAAGCCGGTGACGACGGTCACTCCCTCGATACCGTTGGCCGCGAGCGCGCGGATCTGCCACTCGATCAGCGATCGGCCCGAAAAGTCGATCAGGCATTTGGGCCGGTCCTGGGTGAGCGGGAGCAGCCGGGATCCCTGCCCGGCGCTGAGGATGATGGCGTGCCTGATCGTCATGGCGCGCCTCTAGTCGGCGATTAGGGCGGACTTGAGGCAGGAAAGCGCCGCCGGTCCGCACGGCCGGCCCAGGACCAAAGGGGCTCCGGCGCCGCCGAAGCCCCCTCGGGATCAGTAGACCCGTGCCTTGGGCTTGATATACTCGACCTCGTCGGTGAGCGTGTAGTCGTGCACCGGCCGGTAGTCGATCGTCACCTGGCCCTTGTTGAACCAGGTGATGGTGTGCTTCATCCAGTTCGCGTCGTCGCGCTCCGGATAATCCTCGTGCATGTGCGCGCCGCGGCTTTCCTTGCGGTTCGCGGCCGAATGCATCGTCACCACCGCCTGCGGCAGCATGTTGTCGAGCTCCAGCGTCTCGATGAGATCGGTGTTCCAGACCAGCGAGCGGTCCTTGATGCCGATGTCCTGCAGGCTGGCGTAGATATTGTCGATGAGGCCGAGGCCCTCGCGCAGCAGCTCGGTGTCGCGGAACACCGCGCAATGCTTCTGCATCGTATGCTGCATTTCGAGCCGGATCTTGGCGGTCGGCGAGCCGCCCTTGGCGTTGCGGTAGTGATCGAGGCGGGCGAGCGCCTTGTCGTCCGCTTCCTTGTTGATGTTGCCCGCCTTGCTGTTCGGCTTCACCAGCTCCGCGATGCGGAAGCCGGTGGCGCGGCCGAACACGACGAGGTCGATCAGCGAGTTGGAGCCGAGCCGGTTGGCGCCGTGGACCGAGACGCAGGCCGCCTCGCCGACGGCGAACAGGCCGGGCACCACCGTGTCCGGATTGCCGTCCTTCAGCGTCACGACCTCGCCGTGATAGTTACACGGGATGCCGCCCATATTGTAATGCACGGTCGGCGTCACCGGCAGCGGCTGCCGGGTAAGATCGACGCCCGCGAAGATCTTGCCGGTCTCGGTGATGCCCGGCAGGCGCTCCGCCAGCACCTTGGGATCGATATGATCGAGGTGCAGGTAGATATGGTCCTTGTTCTTGCCGACGCCGCGGCCCTCGCGGATCTCCATCGCCATCGAGCGCGAGACGACGTCGCGTGAGGCGAGATCCTTGGCCGAGGGCGCATAGCGCTCCATGAAGCGCTCGCCTTCGGAGTTGGTGAGATAGCCGCCCTCGCCGCGCGCGCCCTCGGTGATCAGCACGCCCGCGCCGTAGATGCCGGTCGGGTGGAACTGGACGAACTCCATGTCCTGCAGCGGCAGCCCCGCCCGCAGCACCATGCCGCCGCCGTCGCCGGTGCAGGTGTGCGCCGAGGTCGCCGAGAAATAGGTGCGGCCCGATCCGCCGGTCGCGAGCACGACGGCATGGCTACGGAAGCGGTGGATGCTGCCGTCCTCCATGCAGAGCGCGATCACGCCCTTGCACGCGCCGTCCTCCATGATGAGGTCGAGCGCGAAATATTCAACGAAGAAGTCCGCGTCATATTTCAGGCTCTGCTGGTAGAGCGCGTGCAGCATGGCGTGGCCGGTGCGGTCGGCCGCGGCGCAGGTGCGCTGCACGGGCGGGCCGGCGCCCATATTCTGCATGTGGCCGCCGAACGGGCGCTGGTAGATGGTGCCGTTGTCGTTGCGGCTGAACGGCACGCCGGCATGCTCCAGCTCGATCACCGCCGCCGGCGCCTCGCGCACCATATATTCGATCGCGTCCTGGTCGCCCAGCCAGTCCGATCCCTTGACGGTATCGTACATGTGCCAGGTCCAGTGGTCGGGCGTGTTGTTGCCGAGGCTGGCCGCGATGCCGCCCTGCGCCGCCACGGTGTGCGAGCGGGTCGGGAACACCTTGGTGATGCAGGCGGTCTTCAGCCCCTTCTCGGCGCAGCCCATGGTGGCGCGCAGGCCGGATCCGCCGGCGCCGACGACCACGGCGTCATAGACATGGTCGATGATCTTGTAAGCCTCGGCCATCAGGCGGGCACTCCCCCGAATGCGATCTTGAGGATGGAGAAGATGGCGAGCGCCGCGGCCGCCACGACGTAGAAGTTCAGCAGCACGATCGCCGCGACGCGGGAGCCTTCCTCATGCACATAGTCCTCGATGAAGACCTGCAGGCCGAGCCGCAGATGATAGAAGACGTTCACGGTCAGCAGCACCATCGGCACGGCTACGAACGGCGAGGAGAGCCACAGCACGACCGCCTTGTGGTCGAGCGTCGGCAGACGCAGCAGCGACACCACGAACCATGTCACGAGGATGAGGTTGCCGCCGGCGGTCAGCCGCTGGTGCCACCAGTGGACCGTGCCGTGCTTGGCCGATCCGAGACCGCGGACGCGGCCGATTCCCGTTCCCGTACCCATCAGTGCCTCACGAAAAGGATGCAGCCCCACACCAGGATGGTGAGCGTGATCGAGACGACCAGCGTCGCCACCGCGCCGAGCTTGTTGGTCTTGAGCTCAAAGCCGGCGCCGGTATCCATGACGAGGTGGCGAATGCCCGAGCAGAGATGCTGGAAGAAGCTCCAGGTCAGGCCGATGCCCACCAGCCGCGCCAGCACGTTGACGGCGAAGCCGAGGCCGTCGCCCGGATCGGCCGCCACCGCATAATAATGGAAGCTGGCATAGGCCGAAGGGCCCGCCGCCGCGGCCGCGAGCCACCAGGTGAAGAGGATGCCGCCGCCGATCGCGAGCGCGGTGCCGGTCGCGCGATGCAGGATCGAGACCAGCATGTGCGGCCCCCATTTCCAGATCGTGAGATGTGGCGACAAAGGGCGCGAGGCGTTGCGCATGCTGTCTTCCCGTTATGGTTCCCCGGCGCGCCTTTTAGGCAAAGTGCGGCGGGTTGCAACCTTCCGATTCCGCACGGGCGAAATTGATGCCGCGCGTCCCGCCGCCGCCCGCCGCGATCCGCCGCGGCGCGCCGCGCCCCCTTCCCCTCGCGCCCGCGGCCGCCTAATTCCCCCGGCGAAAGGAGGCGCCATGGCGAAGGAACCCACCGGAGAGATGCTGTCGGGCTTTCCGACGGGCAGCGCGCGCGACGGGAGCTGGAAGCTCACCCTGCCCTGCACCAAGGCCGAGGCCGAGGCTATCGCGGAAGCCATCGAGCCGCTCGCCGCGCTCGATCCGCCGCCGGTGCTGATGACCAGCGAGCCGGATCCGGCGCGGCCCGAGGCGTGGCAGCTCGATGCCTATTTCGAGGAGCGGCCCGATGCGGCCGCCGTCGCCGCGATCCGCGCACTGGTGCCGAGCGCCGCGGGCGAGCCGCGGCTCGAGCATGTTCCCGAGGAGGATTGGGTCAGCCTGTCCCAGGCCGGGCTGGAGCCGATCCGCGCCGGCCGCTTCTACGTGCATCTCCCCTCGCGGGCCGAGGCGATACCGGACGACGCGGTCGCCTTCGCGATCGACGCCGGCCGCGCCTTCGGCACCGGCCATCACGAGACCACGACCGGCTGCCTGATGATGATCGATCGGATGAAGCGGCAGGGGCTGCGCTTCACCGACATCGCGGATGTCGGCACCGGCACCGGCCTGCTCGCCTTCGCCGCGCGCGCCATGTGGCCCACCGCCCGCCTCGTCGCGTCGGACATCGATCCGGTCGCGGTCGCCGTCACCGCCGAGAATGCGGCGGTCAACGGCGTCCCGTTGGGCCGCGCGCCCGGGCGGATCGAGCTCGTCGCCGCTCCCGGCCTCGCGCACGGCCGGCTGCGCGCGCGCGCGCCTTATGATCTGATCATCGCCAACATTCTCGCCGGCCCGCTGATCGAGCTCGCGCCGGTCTTCGCCTCGGCGCTGCTTCCCGGCGGATCGCTGATCCTCGCGGGCCTGCTCGATCACCAGGCCGATCGGGTCGTCCAGGCCTATCGCCGCCGGCGCATGCGCCTCGCCGGCCGCATCCAGCTCGGCGACTGGCCGACGCTGCGCCTCGTCCGGCGCCGCGGCTGAGCGCGCTCAGGCGCGGCTCAGCGCATGCTCCTGCGTGCCGCGCGTCAGCACCGCGTCGTCCGCGACGATCTCGTCGGGCCGGATATCCGGCAGGTCCGCGATCTCGGCGTAGAGCGGCGCGAAGTCCGTCTCCAGCGTGACGCGCAGCAGCGTCTCGAAGTCGGGGATGACGAAATAGGTCTGCTGATAGTCGTCGATCCGGTAGCGGGTACGCATCACCCGCTTGAGGTCGAAGCCGATCCGGTGCGGGCTCGGATCGTCGAGCGCGAAGCCGGTCTCGCCGCGGCTCGAGACGATGCCCGAGCCGTAGATCCTGAGCCCTCCCTCCTCGCGCACCAGCCCGAACTCGACCGTGTACCAGTAGAGCCGCGCGAGCCTGTCCAGCGCGCCGAGCTCGAGCGAGCGCAGCCCGCCCTCGCCATAGGCCTGGAGATAATCGGCGAAGACGGGATCGGCGAGCATCGGCACATGGCCGAACACGTCGTGGAAGACGTCCGGCTCCTGCAGATAGTCGAGCTGGTCGCGCCGGCGGATGAAATTGCCGGCGACGAAGCGGCGATGCGCGAGATGATCGAAGAACACGGCATCGGGCACCAGCCCCGGCACCGCGACCACCTGCCAGCCGGTCGCCGCCGTCAGCCGCTCGGAAAGCTCCGCGAAATCGGGGATGCCGGGCTTGGAGAGGCGCAACACGTCGAGCCCGCGCAGATAGGCCTGCGATGCGCGGCCGGGCAGCAGCGCCGCCTGGCGCGCGAAGAGGAGGTCCCAGGTGGCGTGCTCGTCGGCCGTGAAGCGCTCCCAATGCTGGGGCACCGTCCAGTCTTGGGCCGCACCCTCGGGCGGCTCCGCGAGGATATGGGATGTCATGGCCGCGATGATAGCATGATCGCCGCGCCCACCGCGAGGGCTATCCCGCGGCCTTGACGATCTCCGCCCAGCCGGCTTCGTCGATTACCCGGATGCCGAGCTCGCTCGCCTTCTTGAGCTTGGAGCCGGCGCCCGGCCCTGCCACGACCAGGTCGGTCTTGGCGGAGACCGATCCGGCGACCTTCGCGCCCAGCGCCTCGGCCTGCGCCTTGGCCTCGTCGCGCGACAGCGTCTCCAGGCTGCCGGTGAACACCACCGTCTTGCCCGACACCTCCGAGGCGCGGGTCTCGTGGACGACGTCGGCCGGCGTCACCTGTTCGAGCAGCGCTGCCACCGCCTCGGCATTGTGCGGCTCGGCGAAGAAATCGACCAGCGCGAGCGCGACCTCGGGGCCTACGCCCGGCGTCTCGATCAGCGCGGCGAGCTCCTTGGCCTGGCGCGCGAGGAACTTCTCGTCGGTCTCGCCGACGGCCTGCGCCATGGCGGCGCGCGCCTCGATCGCCCGGTCGATCGTCGCTCGGAACGCCGCCCAGCTGCGGTAGCGCCGCGCGAGGTCGCGCGCGGTCACCTCGCCGATGTGGCGGATGCCGAGCGCGAACAGGAAGCGGTCGAGCGGCGGGGCACGGCGGGCGTCGATCGCGGCGATCAGGTTGGCGGCCGAGACTTCCGCCCAGCGCTCGCGCTCGAGCAGCCGCTCCTTGGTCAGCCGGAAGATGTCCGCCGGCGTCCGGATGAGCCCGTCCCTGAAGAAGCTCTCGATATGGACGATGCCGAGCCCCTCGATGTCGAGCGCGTGGCGCGAGGCGAAATGGCGCAGCCGCTCGACGCGCTGGGCCGGGCAGATCAGCCCGCCGGTGCAGCGATAGTCGACCTCGCCCGGCTCGCGCTCGGCGGCGGAGCCGCATTCCGGGCAGAGCTGCGGGAAGGGCCAGCTGCCGCGCGTCTCGTCGCGCGACAGATTCTCGACGATCTGCGGGATCACGTCGCCGGCGCGCTGGACGACGACACGGTCGCCCGGCCACACGCCGAGGCGCCCGATCTCGTCGGCATTGTGCAGCGTCGCGTTGGTCACGACCACGCCGCCGACCGTCACCGGCTCGAGGCGGGCGACGGGGGTGAGCTTGCCCGTCCGCCCCACCTGGATGTCGATCGCCTGCAGCGTGGTCTGCGCCTTCTCCGCGGGGAATTTGTGCGCCGTCGCCCAGCGCGGCGCGCGCGCGACGAAGCCGAGCCGCGCCTGCCAGTCCAGCCGGTCGACCTTGTAGACGACGCCGTCAATGTCGAACGGCAGCTCCGCCCGCCGCGCCTCGATGGCGCGATAATGGGCCAGCATCTCCGCGGTGTCGGCGCAGCGTACGAACGCGTCGGAAACCGGCAGCCCCCAGCCCGCGATGGCGCGCATCACCGCATATTGCGTCTCGCCCGGCACTGCCGACGCCTCGCCCCAGCCATGCGCGAGGAAGCGCAGCGGACGCGAGGCGGTCACGGCGGCATCCTTCTGGCGCAGCGAGCCCGCGGCCGCGTTGCGGGGATTGGCGAACTGGCGCGCCCTGCTCTCGTCCCCGGCCGCGCGCGCCTCGTCGAGCAGCCGGGCGTTGAGCGCGGTGAAATCCGCCTTGGCCATGTAGACCTCGCCGCGGATCTCGAAGACGTCCGGCACATCACCTCGCAATTGCTCGGGAATGTCGGCGATGGTGCGGACATTGGCGGTCACGTCCTCGCCGGTCGTCCCGTCGCCGCGCGTGGCGGCGAGCACGAGCCGCCCCCGCTCGTAGCGCAGCGAGCAGGACAGGCCGTCGATCTTGGGCTCGGCGGTCATCACCACCGGCTCCCCCTCGCCCAGCCGCAGGAAGCGGCGGACGCGGTCGACGAAATCCGCCACATCCTCGTCGGAGAAGGCGTTGTCGAGGCTCAGCATCGGCCGCGCGTGCGTGACCTTGGCGAGCGGCGAGCTGCTCGCCGCGCCGACGCTCCGGCTCGGCGAATCCGGCCGCACCAGCTCAGGGTGGGCCGCCTCCAGCGCGGCGTTGCGCCGCACCAGCGCATCATAGTCCGCGTCGGAAATCTCCGGTGCGTCCTGGTCATGATAGAGGCGGTTGTGCCGGGCGATCTCGGCGGCGAGCCATTCCAGCTCTTCGGCGGGGCTTGCGAACGTGGCCATGGCGCATCGCTACGCAATCGGCCGGTGCGGGACAAGCGGGCGCGGCGGCTTCGGCCGGCGTTGACCGACGGCGGCATGATGCATATGCATCATTCATGGTTCCGGCTTCCCCATCCCCATGCGCCTGCACCGCTCTCAAGAAGGCGTCGCGCGCCGTCTCGCGCCGCTATGACGAGGCGCTGGCCGGCAACGGCCTCACCACCGCGCAATTCGCGCTGCTGCGCACCCTCGCGCGGGCGGATGCGCTGCCGCTGAGCCGCCTCGCCGAAGCGATGGTGATGGATCGCACCTCGCTCTATCGCGCGCTGGAGCCGCTCGCCCGCAGGGGCTGGGTGGCGATCGCGCCGGGCGCGGGCCGCGCCAAATGCGCCGCGATCACGCCCCAAGGGCTGGCAGTGATGGACGCGGCCACCACCGCCTGGGAGGATGTGCAGGCGCGGATCGTCGATCGCCTCGGCGTCGCCCGCTGGGATGCGCTGCAGACGCTGCTCGCGGAGGTGGCCGATGCGGCCCGCTGAACGGGGCCGGCCCGCCCGTCGCGCGCGGGTCGTGCCGCTCCCCGCCCATGCCTATGCCTGGGCGGTGGTCGCGGTCACCTTCGTCGCGCTGCTGGTCTCGGCGGGGCTGCGCTCGACCACCGGCGTGATCATGGTGCCGCTGGAGCTGCATTTCGGCTGGGACCGCGCGACGATCTCCTTCACGGCGGCGCTCGGCATCTTCCTCTACGGGCTGGTCGGGCCGTTCGCGGCGGCGCTGATGCAGTCGATCGGCATCCGCCGCACCATGCTCGCCGGGCTGGGGCTGATGGCCGCCGCCACCTTCGCGAGCCTGTGGATGAGCGCGCCCTGGCATTATGTGCTGAGCTGGGGCGTGCTCTCCGGCATCGGCAGCGGCGCGGTCGCCTCGGTGCTGGGTGCGGCGGTGGTCAATCGCTGGTTCGCGACGCGCCAGGGGCTGGTCATGGGCATGCTGAGCGCGAGCACGGCGACCGGCGCGCTCGTCTTCCTGCCGTTCCTCGCCTGGTTGTCGCAGGGCGGCGCATGGCGCCCGGTGGTGCTCGCCGTCAGCCTTGCCTGCTGCGCGCTGATCCCCTTCGTCGCCTTCTGCGTTCCCGAACACCCCCGCGATGTGGGCACGGGACGCCACGGCGAAGGCGCCGACGAGCGCCCCGCGCCGCCGATGAAGCAGGCGGCGACGGCATCGCTCGCCGTCTCGACGCTGATCCGCGCCACGCGCCGGCCGATGTTCTGGCTGCTGTTCGGCACCTTCTTCGTCTGCGGGCTGACCACGAACGGGCTGGTCGGCACCCATCTCATCGCCTTCTGCGGCGATCACGGCATCGCGCCGGTCCGGGCGGCGGGCCTGCTCTCGCTGATGGGCCTGTTCGATCTGGTCGGCACCACCGCCTCCGGCTGGCTGACCGATCGCCACGATCCCCGGCGGCTGCTCTTTATCTATTATGGGATCAGAGGATTGTCGTTGATCGCCTTGCCTTTCCTCGATTTCGGAACGACGAGCCTCACCGTCTTCGCCATCTTCTACGGCCTCGATTGGATCGCGACCGTGCCGCCGACGGTGAAGCTCGCCAATCTCCATTTCGGCGAGCGCGACGCGCCGATCGTGTTCGGCTGGATCGCTGCCGGCCACCAGCTCGGCGCCGCGGCAGCGGCCTTCGGCGCGGGCGTGATCCGCGAGGCGACCGGCAGCTATCTCCCCGCCTTCCTGATCGCCGGCAGCTTCGGCGTCGCGGCGGCGCTGGTGATCCTGGTCATGCGCAGCGGCCCGCAGTCCCAGGCGGCATAGTCGGCGGGGTTCGCCTATCCCGCTGGCGCCCGCGCGGCCCCGGCCCGCGCTGGAAGCAATCCCCGCCTCCATGTCAGCCTCGCTGTCATGGAACCGATCACCCGCTACACCCCCGCCTTGATCCCGGTCGCGAAGACGCTCGCCGAGCGCGGCGCGCTGGACAGGGATCTCGCCACGGCCTTCGGCGTGCATTTCAAGACGATCCGCGCCTGGAAGCAGGCGCATCCCGATTTCGCCGCCGCCTGCCGCATGCCGCCCCACGTCGCCGACGCCGCCGTCGAGCGCGCCCTGTTCCGCAAGG
>Ga0180222_1001464_pt1 | contig 24222 bp, 22 predicted proteins | sample eDN5th37CKraftOP_FD_151336 | JGI IMG/M metagenome (GOLD analysis project Ga0180222, IMG submission 151336) | Enriched Organic Plus compost microbial communities from Emeryville, California, USA - eDNA 5th pass 37_C Kraft OP (version 2) (version 2) ...
AGGTGCTGGATCACCACCGTCTCGGACAGCGCTATCGCAAGCAGCAGCAGAACCATGTCTGGCACGAGGATCGCCGCCAGCCCGCCGCGCATGAAGTGACGGTCGGCATCATGGGGCTTGGCGTATTGGGTCGCGATGCGGCGGAAAAGCTGAAGGTGCTCGGCTTCAATGTCACGGGCTGGAGCCGCCGTCCGCAAGAGATCGATGGCGTGCAGACTTATCACGGCAAGGACGGCTTTGGGAAATTCCTCAAGGCGCCGGATATATTTGTCTGCCTGCTGCCGCTGACGCCCGACACGAAGGGCATCCTCTCCATGTCAATGTTCGCGCAATTGAAGAGCGACGGGCCGCTCGGCGCGCCGGTGCTGATCAATGCCGGGCGCGGCGGATTGCAAAATGAGGCGGATATTCTGGCCGCGCTCGATCGCGGTCTTCTATCGGCAGCTTCGCTCGATGTGTTCACGCAGGAACCGCTGCCAACCGGCAGCCCACTTTGGGATCATCCGCGTGTGACGATCACGCCTCATGCGGCGGCGAGCTCATCCGCAACCGCCCTTGTGCCGCAGATCATCCGGCAGATCGAAGCGTTCGAGCGCGACGGCACGCTGGAACATGTCGTGGATCGTTCAACTCAATATTGACCGATCCAGATAGCCCCATCCTCGCCGACCGTCACCCGATGGCCGGCGAGTTGCTTTTGCGCCTCACGATCAAGCTCAATGGCAATCGGCACATCATGCCCCATTTCACGAGCCACGATCAGGCCAAGCAGCAGGATCGCATCCGGCTCATGCAGGACAATTGCCGCTGGCGCGTGGCCGCTATGGACAAGCTCCAGAAGCACCGCCGCCGCAGACGACGACCCGATGGTTCCCGGCAGGCACAGGACGCGACCGGCGATGCTCTGCCCATGCTCCGGATGACGCACATCGGCAATGCGACCGCTCTTGGGATCGACACCGCCCCAGAAGCTGATCGGCGCGGAGAGAACCAGCGCCTCGGCATCAGCGGCACTGCCAGCAACGAGTATAGAAGTTTTCCCGATGCTCATGCTGCCTGCCTCCCGAAAACCGGCCTGCCTGCGACAGCGCTTTCCACGCATTCCTCCAGCGAGCCATACAGCACGCCGTAGCTGGTATTGCCGGGCGCATAATGGGCGAACTTGCCGGAATTGGTCATCAGGACGGCATCATCTTTAGCTGGCAAAATAGGTGTTACCACCACACACGTATCAGCGACGATGATGACGCCCGCCTTTTCCAGCGCCTGCCTGCGCCCGCCCCTTTCCAGTTCAGCCAGCGCATGACGCCCGGTGCAGGCATAAAGCGGCACAGCGAGCTTGCGTTGCGCGATGGCGCGCTCCAGCCGCTCGAATTCCGTTATCGAAAGATGCGGACTGCCGATGGCGACCGCATCGATATGATCGACCCGTTCGACCGTCGAAAGCCGCTTGCGCGTCGTCTCGATCATGTCCTGCGTGACGCGGATCACGCCGTCGGGCTTTCGATGATGCAGAGCGGTTTCAAGATCGGGCGCTTCCGGCGTCACGCCCGCGATATGAAACAGGCCGACGGCACCAACCGACGCCGACGCTGCACCGAAGGCCTTGAGATCATCTTCATCGGGATGGACAGGACTGCCCGCGACGACACCGATATTCGTGCCCACGCTGCGGCCGAACAGATTGCCGAGAATGGGCCAGGCCACCTCGGACGACAGGAAGCCAGGATCGAGCGCCGAAATATCGATCACCACGGTAGCGCGACGGTTTTCCGGCCGGTGCAGGCCATAATCCGGCGCGCGGCCTGCAATGGCGCAGGCGATATCGAGAAAATCGCCGTAGCGATTGGTGCGCGCGCCCAGAACCGAATTGCAGAACACGACCGCATTGGATTCGCCCCATGCGACATCGGTTCCCTGTGCTGGCCTGTGTCCCGCCTGATAAGGCGCGCAGGTCCATGTCGGCTCGCAGCCAAGCTTGATGTAGGCGCGCATCATACGCCTGGCCATATCCGCCTCGTGAGCCGGCAAAAGATTATGCGAGCAGCCTGTCAGATCGATGGAACCGACATTGAGTGTGGCGCGCACCCTGACCTTCGCGCCGCCCTCTACAAGCTTCTCAGCAAAAAGCGTTCCGCTATCGCCGTGATAGAGCGCACCGTCGATATGCGCCGATGCGACAGGGATAAGACGCGGCGCACCCATAAGCCGCGCAGTGTCGGCTACGATGCGCATCGCCATCGCAGCGCCTTCCCCCTGATCGCCAGCCGCTATCGACCGCTCTTCATCGGTTAATGTCAGTGCCACGCGTGATCTCCTTGCGCATGGTTATGGATGTGGGGCGGCTATAGCCCGGATGCGCGGTTTCCGCGATCTTGCGATATCCGAGCTTCTCAAACACCGCCCGATTGCGCGCAAGCTCGATACGCACCTGCAACTCAATCGAGGGCTTGCCTTTTGCAAGCGCAACATCTTCCGCCTGTTGCATCAGCAATCGCCCAATGCCTCGTCCCTCAAAAGCGGATGCGACGGCAAGCTTGCCGAGATAAAAGCTCTCGGCCTTTTCCCGTATGAAGACACAGCCGACCAGATCGTCATCCATGAAAGCGGCAAAGCCGGTTTCATCCTTCGCCTTCTGTTGCAGGTTGTCCGCCGTCAGCAAACCTGCTGACGAGGGCGGATCGATCACGCCGTCCATATAGGCGAAGCTGTCGCGGATCATGCCGAGCAATTCTTCCCACTGCCCGAAATTCCCGCCAATAACTTCGACACGCAGAGCCGTCATTTCGGATTGCGCGCCTTGTAGCGGATGATTTCGAAGCGGACATTCAGCGCATTATAGAGCAGCAGCCGACCGACCAGCGGCTCACCGATGCCGGTGATGAGCTTGATGACTTCCATCGCCTGCAGGCTGCCGATCACACCCGGCAGGACGCCCAGCACTCCCGCTTCCGCGCAGGTCGGCACTGTTCCGGGCGGCGGCGCTTCCGGGAAAAGATCACGATAGGACGGGTTGGGCGTGCCGTCGGCGCCGGTTGCATAGGGCATCAGCACCGTGACAGTGCCATCGAAACGGCCCATGGCGCCGGTCACCAGCGGGCGACCGACTTTCGCGGCGGCATCGGCCAGAATATAGCGCGTGGTGAAATTGTCGGAACCATCCACCACAACATCATAATTGCCGATCAAGGCTTCGACATTGTCCGCATCGAGGCGAAACTGGTGACCTTCAACCTTCACATGCGGGTTGATGCGGGCAATGGTGGAAAGCGCGCTTGCCACCTTCGGCTGGCCGATGCTTTGCGTATCGTGAATGACCTGACGTTGCAGGTTCGACAGCGAAACCGTGTCATCGTCGATGATGCCAAGCGTGCCGACGCCCGCAGCCGCCAGATATTGCAGCACCGGCGCGCCAAGCCCACCAGCACCGACAATCAGCACGCGGGCGGCCTTCAGCTTCTGCTGGCCCGGCCCACCGATTTCCGGCAGCACGATATGGCGCGCATAGCGTTCAAGTTCTTCGGATGAAAAGGGCTTCGATGGTGCGTTCATGGTCGGCAAACATATGCCTCTACCGACGCGCTGTCAGCGGATATTTTGCCTCATATCCGTGTCAATTGACCGGCAGAGACATTGAAAAACTGCGCCTCGCCTTCAAGCGCTGCGAAAAGCGCGCGATCAGTGCCGGTCATGAAAGCCTGCCCGCCAAGTTCATCGAGAATGCCGAACAGCGCTGCACGGCGTCCCGTATCGAGATGCGCGGCGATTTCATCGAGCAGGAGGATCGGCGCCATACCGGAAAGTTCTGCCGTCAGCCGCGCATGGGCGAGCACCAGACCGATCAGCAATGCCTTTTGCTCGCCCGTGGAACAGAGCGCGGCAGGCATTGCCTTGGGTCTGTGCTGGACGATCAGGTCGGTGCGATGCGGGCCTTCCAGCGTGCGGCCCGCCGCCCGGTCGCGCGCGCGGCCATCACGCAGAATGCGGCGGAAATCTTCTTCGAGATCAAGCGCCGCCTCGACATTGATTCTCTGCTCCAGCGCGCCTTCCAGAAAGCAATCGGCCTTCGGAAACGGCCCTTCAGCGGGAAGTCGTTCGATCATCGCCGCAATCAAACGCATGGCCTCGGCACGGGCGGCAGCGATGGCTGTGCCAAGCTCTGCCATTTGGCTTTCAATCGCATCCAGCCATTGGCCGTCACTGTTGCCGTCGCTCAGCAGCCGGTTGCGGCTGCGCATCGCCTTTTCATAATCAAGCACCCGCTTGCCATGAGCCGTATCGATGGCCAGCACCATGCGGTCGAGAAAACGCCGCCGATCAGAAGCGCCGCCGGTGAACAGCCCATCCATGGACGGCACCACCCAGAGAATGCGCGCATAATCGAGCAGATCATCGCCGGAGGCCGCAACACCGTTGATACGGACCTTGCGGCCACCCTCGCCGCCGCCTGCGGTTCCGGTCCCGATTTCCGCCTCACCATAGATCATGCAGTCGAGCGCGACATGGATTGCAAAGCCGTCGAGCGAATTGGTGCGCGCCACATCGTCATAAGCGGCGCGCCGCAGACCACGCCCCGGCGACAGAAAGGAAACCGCTTCGATGAGATTGGTCTTGCCGGACCCGTTTTCGCCGGTCAGGACCACGTGTCCTGGCCCAAGCGGCAGCGACAATTCCGCATAATTGCGGAAATTGACAAGCTTAAGCCGCCGGATCGAAACGCGATCCGGGCGGCTTTGATCAGGCTCCGAAGTATTCACTTTTCCGTTCTTTAAACACGCATCGGCATGAGGACGTAAAGGACGTCATCGTCACCCGTATCGCGCACCAGTGTCGGCGAACCGGCATCGGCCAGCATGAAGACCGCATCCGAACCCGAAAGCTGGCTGGTAATGTCGAGCAGATATTTCGAGTTGAAACCGATATCGAGCGGATCGGCATCGTAGTCCGCAGCCAACTCGTCGGTTGCGCTGCCAGAATCCGGATTGTTGACGGTCAGCGTCAGCAAGCCATCGGCGATGGAGAGCTTCACTGCGCGGCCACGCTCGCTGGAAATAGTCGAGACGCGATCCACGGAGGCCGCAAATTCCTGGCGGCCAATGGTGAGCTTCTTGTCGTTGCCGGATGGAATCACACGCTGGTAGTCCGGGAACGTGCCGTCGATCAGTTTCGAGGTGAGCACGACAGAGCCGACCGTGAAGCGAATCTTGGCATCCGACAGCTCAACCGTAACGACCACATCCGGCACATCCACCAGCTTCTGCAGTTCCGCAACCGTCTTGCGCGGAATGATGATGCCCGGCATGCCTTCCGTGCCGGACGGCGCTTCCAGTTCGGCACGCGCCAGACGGTGACCGTCGGTCGCGACAGCGCGCAGCTTCAAGGCACCGTCACTTTCGATGGCGTGGAAGAAAATGCCGTTCAGATAATAGCGGGTTTCTTCCGTCGAGATCGCGAACTGCGTGCGGTCGATGAGACGCTTCAGCGCCTGTGCCTCGATGCGGAAGGAATGAGTGAACGCGCCAGCCGTCAGTTCCGGGAAATCGGACTGCGGCAGGCACTGCAGGCGGAAGGACGATTTGCCGGAGATGACCGACATGGAACCACCGTCCGGGTTGGTCGAGAGCATGACTTCGGCACCGTCCGGCAGCTTGCGGACGATGTCATAGAGGAGATGCGCCGGAACCGTCGTGGCACCAGCCTGTTCCACCATGGCGGCAGTCGCTTCATTGACCTCAAGATCAAGATCGGTGGCTTTCAGCGCCAGGCTTGCGCCCTCAGCCTGCAAAAGCACGTTCGACAGAATCGGTATCGTGTTGCGGCGTTCCACGACGCGGTGGACGTGATTGAGAGATTTGAGAAGGTTCGATCGCTCTAGGGTAACACGCATGTTCAAACGCACTCGCTCGCTGGGACAGGGCAACTGCATCTGACGGGCAGGCAGGCGGCCCCTGTCGATAAGGCGCCCGGGGCGCCAGAAGGTCCGTTAAAGTGGCAGATTTTTAAGGAGAAAAGCAAGCCCGCGCCGCAACGTAAAACGCTGCGGCGCGGGCTTTATGCCCAATATCCACGCATGGATTGAACGGATATCGCGGCCTCGCCTGAAATCAAGCGGCCTGATCGTTGATAAGACGTTTCAGAAGCTCGAGTTCCTGGGCGAGCTTGGTATCAGCACCGACCAGATCCTCGATCTTGCGCACGGCGTGAAGAACCGTGGTGTGATCGCGACCGCCGAAGCGACGACCGATTTCCGGCAGGGAACGCGGCGTCATCATCTTGGCGAGATACATGGCCACCTGACGCGGCTTGACGATGGTGCGTGTGCGGCGGTTCGACAGCAGGTCCTGTTTCGAGACATTGTAATGCCGCGCGACGATGCGCTGGATTTCCTCGATGCGGATGCGCTTCGGTTCGCCAACGCGGGTCAGATGGCCGAGCAGTTCATCGACACGGTCGATGGAAATGTTCGGCTCGAAAGACTGGCGGAACAGAAGCTGGTTGAAAGCGCCTTCCAGTTCACGGCCCGATCCGGTGACGGTGCGGGCAACGTGGGAGAGAATCTCTTCGCCGATGGTGAGGCTCGGATCTTCCGCTTGCGCTGCAGCCAGGCGGCGACGCAGCATTTCGACGCGCATTTCATAGTCAGGCGCCGCCACTTCGAGCGCAACGCCACCCTGAAGGCGCGAACGGACACGCACATCGAGCGATTCCAGTTCGGACGGCGCGCGGTCTGCGGCAACCACGACCTGCTTGGCGCTGTCGAGCAGCGTGTTCAGGAGATGGCAGAACTCGTGCTGGATGGATTTGCCCTGCAGGAACTGCATGTCGTCAATCACAAGAAGGTCGATATCGCGAAGCTGTTCCTTGAAGGACAGCGCATTGTTGTCGCGGATGGCGGTGGCGAAGCGCCACATGAAATATTCTGCCGTCAGATAAACGACGCGAGCCTTTTCCTGGCGCTGGAGCGCGGCGGCGGCGATTGCCTGCAGGAGGTGAGTCTTGCCAAGACCAACGGAAGCGTGAATGAAAAGCGGATTGAAGCGAACGGCGCTGGAACCGGCTTCGGCGATGGTGCGGGCTGCAGCAAGCGCCACGCGATTCGATGCACCATCGACAAAGCTGTCGAACGTATAGCGCGGATCGAGCGGCGAACCGAGCACGGCACCCGAAGCCGCCGCCGATTCTGCGACAACCGCGGAACCGCGCTTCTCGCCCACCGGCTGGCCGCCAAAGGACTGACCAAGCGGGAACACCATCTTTTCGCGCGGGGCCGCGACCGGCTTGTTCTCGGCCGCTTCGCAGGCTTCCACCGGAGCAGCGCTGCGCACCACGCGACTAACGCCACGCACCACGACTTCAACCTTCAGAATCTGCGGGTTTTCTTCTTGCCACAGCTCGGTCAGCAGTTCGGAATAGTGATTGTTGATCCAGGAGCGCAAGAACGCCGTCGGAACCGACAGGCGGACAATGCTCTTGGAGATGTCGTCAAGCTTCAGACGACCAAACCAGCTGGAATAAATCTCGGTGCCGACGCGGGCTTTCAGCTTTGCCGTAAGGCGCTCGAAAACCTCATCACCGGCATTGCCGCTCAGCTCGACCAGGCTCTTGTCATTTCCGGTAGCAGAAGATCCGTGGATACGGTTCGCATGTGCATCATCACCCATCGTTGCCGTCGATTTGCCGGTCATCATTGCCATCGTCTCGCCTGCCTTCACATTCGTACGCGTCGTTTTCTGACGCTTGTCATTTTTTCCTGTCCGAACCGCGGATTTATCATCCGTCTTGCCAGCAGGTACTCACTCACAAAGCCCGGCTCAAAGCTCTGGGCCAAACACAAACTCAAACGGTCCCTTCAGGACCAACACCCGGATACTCCTTCCCGGCGACCTTTTTACGACTCACAACACTTTTATCGGAGGCTGATTGCCCGGAAAGAAATCCGCCACAACCATTCAATTGTCGGGGACATGCCTAAAACGGCATTCCGGTTAATGAATGGTAAGCAATCAACCATGAGGATCAGGACCTTACGACCAGAATATAACACCCGCGGGCTGTGACGCCCACGCCGACAAACTCGCTATTTGATGCTAACTCCGGGCCGGTGGCCCACCCCTCTTATGTCCTGACTTTAGCGAAGCCTCGCAGCAAAGGGCAAGCCTAAGAAAACCACATTTTTTTGCTGAAAGCTCTTGCAGGGCCTCCCCACAACCGGGGGGAATCGGATGCCAGCGAAATAACACCTTTGGATTCAATGCGTTTTCGTTGGACAATTTTTAGGTGGTCCTGATATGTTCCGTTTGAAAAATAAATTTAAAAAAAATTCTTGACTCAAACCCACTTCCGAGTCCCTAAACCAGCCTGTGGATAACAGTGGATAACAATCCGCAACCATTTGAAAATACTGATTAAATCAACGCTCATAGAATTGACGCCCCTCACAGGATTTCCAGCTAGCCATTGAAATATCTCTTCAATTCCAGGTGGAGAGGAAGAATGCCGATTGTCCAAAAAACGCTCAAAAAAGAAAACCCGGCTAACAATGAGCCGGGTTTCGAAACTGATCCATTAGAATGGATGAATATTAGGCGTTGAGAGCCTTAACGCGCTGGGCAAGGCGTGAAACCTTACGCGAAGCGGTGTTCTTGTGCATCACGCCCTTGGAAGCTGCGCGCATCAGTTCAGGCTCAGCAGCCTTGAATGCGAGTTCCGCAGCCTGCTTGTCGCCGCTCAGCAGAGCGTCTTCCAGCTTGCGTACGAAGGTGCGAACGCGCGAACGGCGGGACTTGTTGATTTCGGTGCGGGCAGCGATCTTGCGCACTGCCTTCTTGGCCGAAGGAGTATTGGCCATAAATGCCTCTCTTTTTTCTGTCAGCTAGCCAGGGGCAAAAACCGCCGGGCACAAAACCTCTAGGGCAGCCGAGAAAAATCCTTTGGGCCGCCGATCCGTGGGCGGGCTTATAGATCAGCTTTGGGGCGGCGTCAACGTGGATTCTGCCCCAAAGCTCGATCAAAGAGCCGCAAATCCGGCCCGAAAGCCCAATGAAAGCGCTTGGGAAGCAGCCGGAAGACTTCCATGGCACTCCCGTCAGGGCAGACAGCCGACCGCCGCCAGCCCGACCCATCAGCGATTCTTGAACGATGGCGTGCGCTTGTCGATGAAGGCCGCCATGCCCTCCTTCTGGTCTTCCGTCGCAAACAGGGAGTGGAACTGGCGCCGCTCGAAACGGAGCCCTTCGCTCAGCGTCATTTCATAGGTGCGATTGACCGCTTCCTTGACCATAAGCACGGAGGGACGCGAGAAGGATGCAATGCGTTCGGCAGCCTTCAAAGCCTCTTCCAGAAGTTCTTCCGGCGCGACCACCCGCGAGACCAGGCCGCTGCGTTCTGCCTCTGCGGCATCCATCATGCGGCCCGTGAGGCACATATCCATCGCCTTGGACTTGCCGACATAGCGGGTGAGGCGCTGCGAGCCGCCCATGCCGGGCATGACGCCGAGCGTGATTTCGGGCTGGCCAAACTTGGCATTGCTGCCGGCAATGATGAAATCGCACATCATGGCAAGTTCACAGCCGCCGCCGAGCGCATAGCCCGAAACCGCCGCAATGATGGGCTTGCGGACACGATCGACCTTTTGCCAGTCCGCGAACATGTCCTGAAGATAGGCATCCACGAAATCGATCGGCTGCATTTCCTTGATGTCGGCACCGGCAGCAAAAGCCTTTTCAGAGCCGGTCAGGACGATGGCGCCGATCTTGCCGTCTGCATCGAAAGCGCCGAGAGCTTCCGTCAATTCGTCCAGAACCTGGCGGTTCAGCGCATTGAGCGCCTGCGGACGGTTGAGGCGAATGAGGCCGACGCTGCCGCGCGTCTCGACGATGATCGTTTCATAGGCCATGAATTTGAACTCCTCCATCAACGGCTAGCTGTTTGGCGGGCAAGGTGGACCGGCAGAACTTCTTTTTCAAGCACTCATTGCTGGCAGGAGGCACAGAAAAAAGTCGAACGTCCAGATTGAACCGCCCGTTCCACAAACCCGTTGCAGGCGGGATTTCGGCACGGCTCACCTTCGCGCCCATAGACGGAGAAGGCGTGCTGGAAATAGCCGAGCGCACCATCCGCCTGAATATAATCCTTGAGCGTGGAGCCGCCGGCGGCAATGGCTTCCGCAATCACCGTGCGGATGTCGGAAGCAAGCCGGTCCATGGTTTCAGGGTCCGGTGCGACGGACCCGGCGGCGCGCATTGGCGACAGGCGGCTGCGCCAGAGCGCCTCGCAGACATAGATATTGCCGAGACCAGCGATCAGCCGCTGATCGAGCAGCGCGGCCTTGAGAGGCGCCTTGCGGCCCGCGAGGAGTTCCGCCAAAACAGCGCCGGAAAGCAGATTGCCTGTCGGCTCTATGCCAAGGCCTGCGAGCAGCGGATGACTGTCGAGCGTGCCTTCTTCGGCAAAGAGCATGAAGCCGAACCGACGCGGATCGTTGTAGACGATGCGGGCCGTAGAGCCATCGGCGCGCTGAAGGTGAAACACCACATGATCGTGCACGCTCAGCTTGGAACGTTCATGATGGAATGCGCCGGGCACGCCAGCGCCCTCGTCGGTCTCGATGCGAAACGAGCCCGACATGCCCAGATGGCTGATCACCGAAAGACCGTCGTCCAGATGGATCGTCAGATATTTTGCGCGGCGGCCGAGCGCTGTGACACGCCGCCCGGAAAGACGTTCGACAAAACGGTCGGGAAAGGGAAAACGCAGGTCCGGCCGACGCTGTTCGACGCGGGTGACGCTCGCGCCTTCCATGACGGGCTGCAGACCACGGCGAACCGTCTCGACCTCTGGTAATTCGGGCATTGAAAACTGTTCCTGAACAAGAGCCGTGCATCGGCTTTGCCCTTATATGTTCAGTTTTGCCCGCAATGCCAAGAGCTCAGCAATTGGTGCAGGGGATCGTGTTTGTGTAGCGCGGCGCCAGATAATAGGTTTCACGCATCGGAATGCTGGTGGAAATCCATGCATTGAGCGGCTTGTAGTCAAGCTCGACATCAACCTTGATGAAATACGACCCCTCACTCACGAGATTTGACGGAATATCCCCGGCTGCGCCCGTTTTTGCCGCAAAACCGGTAATATTGGCATAGGACCAGTCGACCTTCGGCGTAAGATTCGTGGTAGTTGAAGTGCCCTCGATCCTGATTGCGGTGATCCTTATCTTCGGGTTGCTACGGCCGTAGGGCAGAAGCGAGGCGCGACCGATATTGAACATATTGTTCAGATCATTCGTCGTGACCGACAATTGGCGGGCAACCAGATCGGCAAGGACGCTCGCCGAACGCGACACTTTCTTGTTGGTATCCACTCCGTCGGCAAGATCGACGGAGCCCAGATAAATCAGAAGCAGGAGAGGCGCGATGAGCGCGAACTCAACCGCCCCCAAGCCGCGCCGGTCACCCAGAAAATTCCGAATAGAGTTACGCATGACAATTGACCGCTCTGGTGATCGCTGTGGAACGCATCCGGAAAACACGAACCTGCTTTCCAACGAGATGCGCGTCGGTTGTGTCAGTTGGGAAAGGGTTCGTTCTGCCAGGTGATGGTTGCAAAAAGCGGCATGGTGCCGCCGGCTGCATGAGGACTCTTGACCAGGTAAAGAATGTTTGTCAGCACGGGCCAGGCGTAAACCACGTTGAGCTGGTTGATTGCCGAGGTTCCGCTTGTACCGGCAATGCCTGTGCGGGTTAGTCGGCCCTCATCGTCGAGAATCTCGTCCGTCGGAACCTTGTCGAAACCATCATAGGTTCCAAGATTGAACGAAAGATTGGGGCAGCCAGCGGCGACCATGAACTGCATTTGCTGGCAGAGTTCGGTGCGCAGGGCTTCCTCGCTGATTGCGGCGTCCTTGATCTGGATGTCTCCGATCTTGCCCGTCGTCTGCAGCTTGCGCGCCACGGTCTCCGTCGCGTTGGATATCACCTGACGTGCCGCGAAACTCACGCCTACCTCGATCGTCGCAAAAACGATGAGCAGGAATGGAACGATAAGCAGCGCGAATTCCACTGCCGCCACGCCATTTTGCGCACGCAGGAAACGGCGCAGGCTTATGTCCACCCGCGCAAGGCGACACGCCAAAAAATCCGGTCTCATAACCCCACCCAATTCTGCCTGAATTCGATCAAGAATTCGATTGGGCGTATCGTTACAACAGGACAACCTGAAAGAGTATTAACGGAAACGGTAGCTTCCGCCTGAATATCGTTATTTGTCGTCGAAACCGTTCTTTGTCGAAGCCTTTTCGCAATAGGGTGTGCAGGAAAGCGTTTGCACCTCAGCCTGACGATAAATCCGCGTCGTTCCGCGCGTATTGCGGGAAACAACCAGTTCGCGGTCGAGGATCGGTTCGCCCTGCTTGTCCATTACAACAATATTGGTGACGCCAAAATCCCTGCCGGTCAGGACGATGGTCTGTGCGTCCTGAACGACTGCATCGGCAATCGACGGATTGCCGATCACAACGCTGTCGGCGGGACGAGCGAGGCGCAAAATGCGCGCCTGGCTGGTTTCAAGGGAAATATAGTCTTCCGCCAATGCCGGTGTGACCGCGAAGACAGCCACGAGTGCAGCACAGATGAAGGGCAAGATGCCGAAGCTGCCCAAAGAAAACAAACGACGCACCACGCGACATTCCCCCGCTGATATAATGGGCCAAGCTCATGAAGCCCCATCGATATAATGAGCAAAGAATGAACGGGATTGGTGAAGGAAGCATTAAGTCACGCCCTGCAGGGCGGGCCGCGCCCGCTATTCGCCAAAGATTAACCAATCGCGCGATTGTTGTCGCTTCACAAGCGCTGCAGTATTTCGTTAACCATACCCGTTAAGAAGGCCACAATTCCTCTCTCCTATGCTTCAGCACATCCGAAATTAATGCGGGCTTCCAAAAACCAGCGCAATCGGAACAGCGAGGAGCATGCGATGCCGACATTGATGACGCGTTTCATGAAGAACAGGGCCGGTTCGACAGCGATCGAATATGCGCTGATCGGCACGCTCGTTTCCATCATGATCATCAGCGGCGTCGCGCTTGTGGCCGGCAGTGTCGGCGAAAAATTCAACGACACCGCCACACAATTCCAACAAGCGACCAACCGCTAAGCATAGGCGAGCAATTCCGCGCAAACAGCGGCCAGATAATGGGATGACAGGCGACGCGGGGGCGGCAATGACAGCAACAGCCATGACGGCAATCTTCGCTCTGGCCATGGTGACTGCGATGGTCACCGACCTGACGTCGATGACGATCCGCAACCGTGTTTCCATCGGATTGACGCTCGGCTTTCTCATGCTCTCGCCACTTTGCGGCATTTCACTTTCCGAATTTGGCTGGCATCTGGCGGTTGGCGGCATTGCGCTCATTATCACCTTTTCGCTTTTCTGCCTTCGCGCCATGGGCGGCGGTGACGCCAAGCTCATCGCGGCGACAGCCTTGTGGTATGGCCCCAATCCCGGACTCGTGGATTATCTCGTGATGGTCTCGATCCTTGGCGGCGTGCTCACGCTCACGATCATTGTCTACCGGATGGCTCCGCGTCCGCTTCTGGCTGACCGCTTCGCCTTCATGGGAACGCTCGCCCGCAAGGACGTAGGCATTCCCTACGGCATTGCGCTCGGCGCTGCCGGTCTGTGGACATTTCCGCTGTCGCCGGTCGGAGAATCGATGAAAGCCTCTATGGCGGGGATATTTTGAGTGCACTGATGTGCAACGCCAACGTGCAATTTCAATCTTTCTTTATGCGAATAAGATTATATTAACCATAATTACACGATTGCCAGTGCAATTTTGGAACACGTCATCAAGGCGTGGGGATTTGCGCGGGGCACATCATGAAATCAGCTCGACTGCTCATTCTAGGAGTAGCCGTTCTTGCGGCTGGTGGAGCGGGCTATATTGCCATGAACCTCACCACACCGCCGCCTGCGCCTGTCGCCGCCGCGCCTGAAGCACCGCAGATCAAACTGGAGGATGTGCTCGTCGCCACCGAGAATCTCGGTGTCGGCGCAGAGCTCACATCCCAGATGCGCTGGCAGCCCTGGCCCGCGGAGGCCATCAGCGAAGGCTACATCACCCGCGCGAGCGAACCCGATGCCATCAATCAGTTGAGCGGTGCCACGGTGCGGCTCCAGTTCTTCACGGGCGAACCGATCCGCAAGGCCAAGCTTATCGGCCCCGGCCAGAGCTTCATGTCGTCGATCCTGCCGCCGGGTATGCGCGCCGTTGCGACGCAGATCAACGCCGAAAGCTCGGCTGGCGGCTTCATTCTTCCCAATGATTTCGTCGATGTCATCATGACCCGCCGCAAGCCGGACAATGGCGACAAGTCGCTCGCACCCTTCACCACTGAAACCGTGCTGCAGAATGTGCGTGTGCTGGCCATCGATCAGGCCATTCAGGAAGACGAGCAGGGCCGCAAGGTCATGGTGGGCCAGACCGCGACACTGGAAGTTACGCCGGAACAGGCTGAAATCATCACCGTCGCCCAGCAGATGGCCGACCGCCTGACGCTGGCGCTTCGCTCGACACAGGATGTCGAGGACAGGGATATCAAGCAGGCCGACTATCTGGTTTCCTCGCCGACACGCAGCGGGACGGTAAAGGTCATCAAATCCGGCAGCGTTACAGAAATAGGACCGCGCTCATGAGAAAGACAAACCGCGTGCGCCCGTATTCCGCAAAGGTCGCGCTAGTAGCCGGCGCGCTTGCCACCGTTTCCCTGCCGCTTGCCGACATGACAGCAATGGCGGCGGCAGGCATCGTCAAGGTGGGCAGCCAGCAGCGTTCGCAGACGATCAAGCTTGGACTCAACAAGTCGGTCGTCCTCGACCTTCCGCAAGACGCCTATGACGTTCTCGTTTCCAATCCTTCAATCGCCGATGCGGTGACGCGCACGTCGCGGCGCATCTATCTTTTCGGCAAGCAGGTCGGCCAGACCAATATTTTCGTCTTCGGTCCGAATGGCGAACAGGTCGCATCCATCGATGTCGAGATCGAGCGGGACGTAAGCGGGCTCTCGTCCCAGCTGAAGCGTCTCATTCCCGGCTCCGACATTCGCGTCGAACTCATCAACGACAATGTGGTGCTGACCGGAACCGTGCAGACCCCGCAGGATTCGGCGCAGGCGGCAAAGCTCGCCGGTCTTTTCGTTTCTGGCGGCGAGGCTACAACCGGCCAGTTCACCACGACTGCATCCGCCCCCACCGACGGCGGCGGCGTCGCCATCAACAATCCCGACTGGGGGCGCCGTCAAAGCGCCATCGTCAATATGCTGACTATTGTGGGCGAAGATCAGGTGACATTGAAAGTCACCGTTGCCGAGGTCAGCCGCTCGGTCATGAAGCAGCTTGGCGTCAATATGAGCGGCAGCGGCGTTTCGAACGGGATTTCCTATGGCGGGATTTCCGAGAGCATTGCGGGCGCCATTGGCAACAACCTATCCGACACCGGCTTCGGCCTCGCGACGAGCAACTTTTCCGCCTATCTGCGCGCAATGGAATCGGCAGGCGTGATGAAGACGCTGGCCGAGCCGACGCTGACCGCAATCTCCGGCGAAAAGGCGGCTTTCAATGTCGGCGGCGAATATAATGTCATCAACAGCGTGACTTATGATGATGACGGAAAACGCACCAATCAGCTGGCCAAGATCAATTACGGCATCGGTCTGGAATTCATGCCGACCGTGCTCGGGCCGGGACGCATCAGCCTGAAAATCAGAACCTCCGTGTCGGAGCCGACAACGGAAGGTGCGGGCACGACAAACAAGATGGAAGGCGTTGGCGCGAGCGTCCTGTCGCTGCGCAAACGCGTCGCCGACACGACGGTCGAACTGCCATCCGGCGGTTCCATGATGATCGGCGGCCTGATCCGCGATGAAGTGCGCCAGTCGGTTTCAGGCTTTCCGGGCCTCACCAAGATTCCGGTCCTAGGGGCGCTGTTCCGCAGCAAGGATTTCATCCGCAACGAATCCGAACTGGTGGTGATCGTAACGCCCTATCTGGCGCGGCCGGTCGCCCGTCAGCAGCTTGCGCGGCCCGACGACAATTTCAACCCGGCCAGCGATGGCGCGGGATACATACTCGGCAAGGTCAATCGCGTTTACGGCACGATGGAAACCAAATTGCCGCCCGGTCGCTACAACGGCGTCGTCGGTTATATCTATAAGTGAGCGGGGACAGATCATGACCTATTCAGCCAGAGGCTTTTGCAGGATTTCAGCCCGACCAGCGCTCGTCGCCCTGTCGCTCGCCCTTCTTGCGGGCTGTGCGAACCGCCAGCACGTCACGGTGGGCGCCTTGCCGGACGATTACCGCACCAATCACCCGATCACGATTGCGGAGCGGGAGCAGGTTACCGATATCCCGGTCGCACAGGCGGACCAGAAACTAAGCCCCATGCAGCGCGGCATCGTTGAGGGCGCCATCGCCAATTACCGGCGCAACGGTTCCGGCATGCTTTATGTTCTGGTGCCTTCGGGCGCGTCCAATCAGGCCGCGGCCTATCGGCTGAGCACGGAAGTGTCGGCGGCACTGCGGCGCAGCGGCATCAAGGCGAACAATATCGCCATCGAAAACTATCCGGTCGAAAGCCCCGACGCGGCAGCGCCAATCCGCATCAGCTATTATGCGATCACGGCCGGCACGACGCCGTGCGGACGTTGGCCGGACGACCTCGCGAGCACGCCCGAAAACCACCATTACGCCAATTTTGGCTGCGCCTCGCAGAACAATCTGGCCGCGCAGGTGGCCAATCCGGCCGATCTTCTGGGACCGCGCACCATGTCGCCCATCGATTCGGATCGGGCTACGGCACGTCTCAACGGCAATCAGGGCTATGTGAAAATGTCGCCTGCACAGACGCAAAACTGGCGCGAACCTCGCAGCCAGCAGGCCGAGTATTAAGAGGGCGCCATGAGCAACTTCGCGTTGGAACCGGAGGAAGAAGCGCCCGAAACAGGTCGTGCGCCGATCATGCTTGAAAATGTGCGTCCCATCCCGCGCATTTCCATTCAGGCTTTCTGCGTGAACGAAAGCGTCGCCATTCCGATTGAGCGAGCAGGCGGCGACCGGCGCATGGCAAAGACCCATCTGAAGGTGATGATGGGCGGCATTGCCGCTGCAATCGAGTTTTACCAGACCGCCTCCACACCCAATCTGATCATCGTCGAATCAGTCTCCGAACCCAATGTGCTGCTTGAAGAACTGCAGCAGCTGTCAGAAGTCTGCGATCCCGGCTCGAAGGTCATGGTCATAGGCCATTCCAACGAGGTCTGGCTCTATCGCGAATTGCTGCGCCGGGGCGTCTCGGAATATATTGTGGCGCCTGTTTCGCTCGCCGACATTCTGGCCATCGTGTCCTCTATCTTTCTCGATCCCGGTGCGGAACCGCTTGGCCGTTCGGTCGCCTTCATCGGCGCGAAAGGCGGCGTGGGCGCGTCCACCATCGCTCATAACGTCTCCTGGTCGATCTCCAACATGTTCCGGCACGATGTCGTGCTGGCAGACATGGACCTGCCCTTCGGCACGGCAAACATCAATTTCGATCAGGATCCTACACTCGGTATCGCCGATGCGGTCTTCTCGCCGGAACGCATTGATGAGGTTTATCTCGACCGGCTGCTCGTGCAGTATGGCGACCATCTGTCTATCCTCGCCGCTCCTTCGACCCTTGAGCGCACATTCGATTTTGCCGAGGACGCCTTTGCCGAATTGATCGACGTTGCGCAGCGCAATTCTCCGCTGGTTGTGCTGGACGTCGCGCATGGCTGGAATGGATGGACACGGACCACCTTGATGCGCGTCGATGAAGTCGTGATCGTCGCAACGCCCGATCTCGCCAATCTTCGCAACACGAAGAACCTCCTCGACACGCTGGCGCAGTTGCGCCCCAACGATGTGAAGCCGCATCTGGTGCTGAACCAGATGGGCATTCCGAAGCGACCGGAAATCGCGCTCGCCGATTTTGCCGAACCGCTCGGCATTGATCCCATCGCCACCATCGACTTTGACCCGCAACTTTTCGGCAATGCCGCCAATAATGGCCGGATGATCGCGGAGACCAATCCGGAAAGCCCGGTTGCCGAAGCCATCAGCCATATCGCGCATGTCGTGACCGGCAGGGCCGATGTGCAACCGCGCAAGAAGAGCGGCATATCGGGCCTTCTCGGCAAGTTTGCACGCAAGACCAAGTAACGGCAGGAAATCATGTTCGGCAGAAGAGGCAACGATACGGGAAACAGGCCGGAAAGCGGAATGCGACCGGCTGCACCAAAACCTGCCACGCCTGCTGCAACGCCCGCATCGGCCCAGCCAACCGTGCAACTGTCCCGCATACAGGCATCCGTTCCTTCGACGCCGGTAAAATCCCCGGTCCAGGCCGGTACGCAAGGACGTGAAAAGACCGAGAGCTATTACGACACAAAATCGCAGGTCTTCTCCGCGCTGATCGACACGATCGATCTGTCGCAATTGTCCCGCATGGCGCCGGATGCCGCGCGCGAGGAAATCCGCGATATCGTCAATGACATCATCGCCATCAAGAACTTCGTCATGTCGATTGCCGAGCAGGAAGAACTGCTCGACGACATCTGCAATGATGTGCTGGGTTATGGTCCGCTGGAGCCGCTTCTTTCCCGCGATGACATTGCCGATATCATGGTGAACGGTTCGCGCCGCACCTATATCGAAGTGGACGGCCTGCTGCAGGAAACGGGCATTCGTTTCCGCGACAACCAGCAGCTTCTCAACATCTGCCAGCGCATCGTGAGCCAGGTGGGACGCCGCGTCGACGAATCGAGCCCGATCTGCGATGCCCGCTTGCCGGACGGCTCACGCGTCAACGTCATCGCGCCGCCGCTGTCGCTCGACGGCCCGACCCTCACCATCCGCAAGTTCCGCAAGGACAAGCTGACGCTCGACCAACTGGTGCGGTTCGGCGCCATATCGAATGCTGGGGCGGAACTCTTGCAGATCATCAGCCGGGTGCGCTGCAATGTCATTATTTCGGGGGGCACCGGCTCGGGCAAGACCACGCTTCTGAACTGCCTGACACGCTATATCGACGCGCACGAACGCATCATCACCTGCGAAGACTCGGCAGAACTGCAATTGCAGCAGCCGCATGTGGTACGTCTGGAAACCCGCCCGCCCAATCTGGAAGGCGAAGGCGAAGTCACCATGCGCGATCTGGTAAAGAACTGCCTGCGCATGCGTCCCGAACGCATCATTGTCGGCGAAGTGCGCGGGCCTGAAGTGTTCGATCTCCTGCAAGCCATGAATACGGGCCATGACGGTTCGATGGGCACGATCCATGCCAACAGCCCGCGCGAGTGCCTCAACCGCATGGAAGCCATGATCGCCATGGGCGGTTATGTATTGCCGCAAAAGACGGTGCGCGAGATCATCGTCGGTTCGGTCGACATCATCATCCAGGCCGCACGCCTGCGCGACGGCTCGCGCCGCATCACCCATATTACGGAAGTGGTCGGACTGGAAGGCGATGTCATTACCACGCAGGATCTCGTTCTCTACGATATCAAGGGGGAAGACGCTTCCGGCCGCATTCTCGGCAGCCATAGCTCGACCGGCATCGGGCGTCCCGCCTTCTGGGAGCGCGCCCGCTACTATAATGAAGACAGCCGCCTTGCATCCGTGCTCGACAGCATGGAAAGGGCCAGTGCATGACAGGGCCGGCCAGCATTGTGATGTTCGTGGTGCTCGCCGTCATTGCTTGTGCTGCTTTGTTCTTTGCGCTCTTTTACGACAAGCTCGGCAAGAAGGATCATGCAGCGCGGCGCTTTGAGACCGTGCGCAACAGCGGCTCGGAACGGGCGATTACGCGCAGCGAGCGCGACAGAAACGCCGACATCCAGAAGCGCCGCAAACAGCTCCAGGACAATATCAAGGATCTGGAAGCCCGGCAAAAGCAGCGTGAGAAGAACCAGAAATACCCGCCCCTGCGCATCCTGCTGACGCAGGCGGGGCTCAATCTCACCTTGCAGAAATTCTATCTCTATTCCGGCGTGACGGCATTTTTTGCCACTTTCATCGCGCTGCTTTTCGGCGCGCCGCTACTTTTCCTGCCGGGTGTGGCGATTGCCGGTTTCTTCGGCTTGCCGCGCTGGTTCGTGCTGCACAGGCGCAAGCAGCGGCTGAAGAAATTTCTCGAGGAATTTCCCAATGCGCTCGATGTCATCGTGCGCGCGACCCGCGCCGGGCTTCCGCTCAATGACGGCTTGCGGCTCATTGCGAGCGAGGCGGTGGAACCCGTCAAAAGCGAGTTCAAGAAGGTCGTTGAGGCGCAGCAGATCGGGCTTTCCATCCCCGAAGCGGTCGGCAAGATGCCCGATTCCATGCCTTGCCCGGAAACCAACTTCTTCGCCATCGTCATCCAGATACAGGCACAGGCGGGCGGCAATCTTTCCGAGGCGCTCAACAATCTGTCAAAGGTTCTGCGCGACCGGAAAAAGATGAAGGCAAAGGTCAATGCGCTTTCCATGGAAGCCAAGGCTTCGGCTGCGATTATCGGCGCCTTGCCCTTCATCGTCATGGTTCTCGTCTATTTGACGAGCCCGCAATATATGACGCTGCTTTTCACATCTTCGACCGGCCACATGCTGCTGGGCATTGCAGCCGTCCTGATGCTGACCGGCATTTTCATCATGAAGAACATGATCAACTTCGATATGTGAGGCACCGGATATGATCTCTCTCCTCACACAGAAATTGTCCGACCCGCATTTTCTGATCGGCGCCCTGATCACGGTCGCGGTTTTTGCAACCGCGGTGACGATCCTCCTGCCGGTGCTGAGCGGCAGCGCGCTCAAATCGCGCATGAAGTCGGTCGCCATCGAACGCGAAGCCATTCGCTCGCGCGAGCGGGCCCGTCTCGCCGCCGAAAGCGACCGTCGCAGCAGTCTGCGTCATCAGCAGAAGCAGGGCATCCGGGAATTCGTTGAAAAGCTCGATCTCAAACGCGCGCTGGCTGACGAAAAGACGATCGCTTCGCTCAGGCAAGCGGGCTTCCGGGGGCAAAATCCGCTCAACATCTTCCTGTTCCTGCGTTTCGTGCTGCCTTTTGGGGCAATGGCCGTTGCCGCCATCTATATTTTCATGCTCGGCGTGCTTGCCGATCAAACATTCTTCGTTCGTCTTCTCGTCTGCATTTTTGCCGGCTATGCCGGTTTTTATGCGCCCAACCTCTATGTCTCGAACCGGGCAACCAAGCGCAAGCAATCCATCCGGCGGGCATGGCCGGATGCGCTCGACCTGATGCTGATCTGCGTCGAATCGGGCATGTCCACGGAAGCGGCCTTCCGCCGGGTAGCCGATGAAATCGGCATCCAGTCCGTCGAGCTGGCCGAAGAACTCATGCTGACCAATGCCGAGCTTTCCTTCCTGCCGGAGCGCCGTCAGGCCTATGAAAATCTCGCCAATCGCACGGGTCTGGAACCGGTGAAATCGGTCACGCAAGCGCTGATCCAGGCCGAGCGTTACGGCACGCCGGTGGCGCAGGCACTGCGCACGCTTTCTCAGGAAAGCCGTGACCTGCGTCTGCTGGAAGCCGAAAAGAAGGCCGCAGCCCTGCCGCCGAAACTCACCGTGCCGATGATTGTTTTCTTCCTGCCGGTGCTCTTTATCGTCATCCTCGGCCCGGCCTTCATCCAGATCTCGGCGCAAGGCGGATTGTTCGGCGGCAACTGATGAAAGAGGTTCAGCCCTTCGGCTTGTCCTTGAGCATGTTCCAGGAATTCTGCTGGGCCAGCATTGACCGCAGATAATCCGTATTGGCCTTAGCCTGCTGCGGAGAAATCTCCTGTGCGGCAATCGCCTCTGCTTCCTGAAAGCGGCCTTGCAGGCCGACCGACAGGGCCAGATTCTGGCGCACGCGGCTGTCGGCGCCGGGAGCGGCTGCCGCCTGCTTGAAATAGGTTTCCGCCGTCCGCGCATCACCGGCCAGAAGATAGGACATGCCCATATTGGAGATGATTGACGGTTCATTCGGCTGAAGCTGCAGCGCCTTTTGATAAGTCGCGCGGGCTTCTTCCTTCCGGCCCATCTGGTCGAGTATGGCACCCTCGGCGGACACCAGTTTCCAGTCGGGATAGGCCGGGTTTTGCGCGCGGCGAATGGCGTCGAGCGCGCCGTCGAACTGCCCAGCACCAGCAAGCGCCTTGCCATAGGCGGCAAAAACGGCCTGATCCTTCGGATAGACGATGGCAAGCGCCCGCATGACGGCCAGCGCCTGATCGTTGCGGCCAAGGCGCGCCAGCACATTGGCGTAATTGAGCGCCGTCTGGCGGTCCTTCGGATTGCGCTCATATTGCGCGCCGAGCCGCCCGGCCATGGCTGCGAGCTGCGCGTCGTTCATGTGATCGAAAGTGGCAACGGTTGCGGCGCGGCGCACCGATCCGGTCGTGGTCCGGTCTACCGATGTGCAGCCGGAAAGTACCAGTGCTGAAAGAATACAGGCGAAGCCAAGACGTGTTGCGATAGCGTCTTTTCGAACGATGTTCAGCATCCCGCCTCTCCTGCCAAAAGCGTGTCGTCACTCGACATGCTTTAGTCACCCTCAATTCCTGTTCAATCAATAATCTGTTAACCCTAATGATTGGTTAATAAAGCGATTGTGGTTTTGGTTTCCGCACGGCAATAATCGCGCTATCTGTCTGTTTTTATGGACTTCCGACAAAACCCATGCGCTTTTGCCGGACATTACCTACTGGCCAGAAAGAGGCATCATGTCTGTCGAACTTCTTTCCCGAAAATCCGAACAAAGCCGTCCGGTCTGGTTTACGCCGAAAGGCGGGCTGGAAACTTCCGGCCTTCCCGCCGAGGCCGTTGCATGGGCCAAGGCCAATGGCTTTGATGGCGAAGCCGGACGCGTGCTCGCTCTCCCGGGCGCGGACGGATCGGTATCGGGGGCACTTTTTGGAACCGGCGACGCGGAGAAGGGCGGCCAGTCGCAGCTTCTGGCCGGAAAGCTCGCCCGCAGCCTTCCAGAAGGGGACTGGCATTTTGAGGGCGCGGTCGATGACAGAGCGCTCGCAGTGCTGGGTTTCCTGATGGGCGGCTATAATTTCACCCGCTATCGCAAGGCGAATGGCAAGGCGATCCGCCTTGCCTTGCCCGAGGGTCTGGATGAAGCCGAAATCCGCCGCATCGCCACGGCGGTAACTCTGGTGCGCGACCTCATCAACACACCAACCAACGATATGGGGCCGGATGCCCTCGAAAACGCCGCCCGTGAACTGGCGAAGAAATACAAGGCAGACATTGCCATCACACAAGGCGATGCGCTTCTGGAGAAGAATTTTCCCATGATCCATGCCGTCGGTCGTGCTGGCGCTATTGAGCCACGCCTGATTGATCTTGGCTGGGGCAAGTCAGACGATCCGAAAATCACCCTTGTCGGCAAGGGTGTCTGCTTCGACACCGGCGGTCTCGACATCAAACCGGCAAGCGGTATGCTTCTCATGAAGAAGGACATGGGCGGAGCCGCCAATGTGCTGGGCCTCGCCTCCATGATCATGGATGCACAACTACCGGTGCGCTTGCGAGTGCTCATCCCGGCAGTGGAGAATTCGATCGCCGGAAACGCGTTCCGTCCGGGCGACGTACTGCAAAGCCGCAAGGGCCTGACCGTCGAAATTGGCAATACCGATGCGGAAGGCCGTCTGGTTCTTGCCGACGCGCTTGCGCTGGCCGATGAAGAAGAGCCTGCACTCCTGATCGACATGGCGACCCTGACGGGCGCTGCGCGTGTTGCGCTCGGCCCTGATCTGCCGCCATTCTACACGCATGATGACGAGCTTGCCGCTTCGATTGCAAACGGTGCTGATGTGACGGCGGACCCGCTGTGGCGGATGCCGCTCTGGAAGCCCTACGCGCAAAAACTCTCCTCGCGGATCGCCGACATCAACAATGTCACCACGGACGGGTTTGCCGGGTCGGTAACGGCGGCACTCTTCCTCGACAAATTTGTCGAAAAGGCTCGCGCATGGGCGCATTTCGACATTTTCGGCTGGGTGCCGGTGGAAAAACCTGCCTCGCCGGTCGGTGGCGAGGCGCAAGCCATTCGCGCTCTTTACCAGCTTTTGAAGGAACGCTACCCGGCGCGCTGAATCCGCTTGCCTGAAACGCCGAAAGCAGATTGGATAAAACGGTTCCGAAACAATC
>Ga0180222_1001466_pt1 | contig 24208 bp, 24 predicted proteins | sample eDN5th37CKraftOP_FD_151336 | JGI IMG/M metagenome (GOLD analysis project Ga0180222, IMG submission 151336) | Enriched Organic Plus compost microbial communities from Emeryville, California, USA - eDNA 5th pass 37_C Kraft OP (version 2) (version 2) ...
CACCGGCGCGCTCGTTCGCTCGCTGGGCGGCGCCGGCAGCAGAGGCATTCTGCTGGCGGGCCGCTACGCGCAGGGCTGGTTCGATTATCTGCGCGGCGACGATCGCCACATCGTCAATGTCACACTCAATATGGTGTGCGACAACCATCTGAAGTTCAACACGCTGGTGGCGGATCGCAGGATCTGGTCGGTCTGGCCCAACGCCTATCAGGTGGCGCTGATCCGGCGGGCTGCCAAGCGCACGACGGTGGAAAATCCGGTCGTGATGTTTCCGCGCCGGCCTGCTCAGCGGCCGAAATCCCTGTTCGGCCGCGTCCGCAGCCGCATCGCCGACAAGCTCCATGGCGTGGTCGCAAGCGGACAGATCGTCGAGAACGGCCGGCGCCGGCGCGTGCGCCGGAAGCGGGAGGACGATTACAAGGCGACCTACGGTCCGCTCATCAGCCTGATCAGCGAGAAATGCGCGAACGACCACGCGCTCGACCTCTCCCTTGGCCGGCCGATGGCCGAGCATCGCTTCGTGATCGCACTCACCTTCGAAAAGCTGCACGACCATAGGGCGCGTCACCTGCGGGCCATGGTGATGTACGAACCGATGCTGCTGAACCTGCCGGAGGAATGCCCGCGCGTCGATTTCGAGGAGCACAAGACGCGCTATCGCACGCTGCAGGCGATCGCCCGGCTCTACCGGGCCAATCCGGAATGCTTCGGCATCGTCAAGGTATGGCGGCCGGTTGAGGCTGTGGCAGGGCAAGCGGATTTGCTGACCGGGCGCATCGCGGCGGAGTAGAGTTGTTTCGATACGATATGACCCCTCGCCGCACGTCGTGAGGTCCGGCATGAGCGATATCGGCACATTCACCAGCGACGACCTGAAGACCATCCCGACCTTTCGCGCGGCCTATTCGGACCGGACCGCGCTCCTGATGGCGAAGCTCGCCCATCGCGCCTACGAGGTTTTCGACAGCGATGACACCGCCTGGGCAAAGTTCAAGGATGCAATCTGCGCAGACGGCTTTTCCGGTTGCGAGCACCTCATCGATCGCGACATCGGCACCGCCGGCTTTGTTGCCGAAGGCGACGAAATCATCGTCGTGGTGTTTCGCGGAACCGACAACACGCTGGATTGGTGGACCAACTTCAATACCGATTGAGTGGTCCTGCAGGGCGGCACGCGCGTCCATACCGGCTTCTTCCAGGCCTATTGGCCGATCCGCGAGAGGATTTTTGAATTCATCATCGCGGCGCTCCGCAAGAAGAAGCGTCCCGTCTACATCACCGGCCATTCGCTTGGCGGGGCGCTGGCGCTGATGGCGACCGCGGAGCTTGCCAACCACGAAGACTTCGATGTGCGCGAGTGCATTGCGGCCTGCTACACGTTTGGTTGCCCGCGCGCCGGCGACGCTTCGTTCGATCTCTACGTGAAGGCGCCGCTCTATCGCATCACCAACGGCGTGGACATCGTGCCCGCCGTGCCGCCCGCAATATTCGGCTATCGCCATGTCGGCGACACGCGCTATTTCGGCGCGACCGGCACCTCACCGTCACGGCGCTCGCCGAATATTTTTCAGAAGGTCTGGGCACGATCCTTGGCCTGCCCGCGATCGTGCATTCGTTCCGGCTGCAGAACATCGCCGATCACAGCATGAGCGCCTATCTCGGCAAACTCTCCGCCTGGGCCGACAAGAATATCCAGGAAACGCGAGAGAGGCGCGCCGAGACCGCGGACCCGAAGGTGAATGCGGTGCGGTATTGAGTGGCGTCGGACATGGCGGATCGCCCCTGTTGTTTGACGGCGCGGGGACGCCGGTGCCCCTGTTTTCATTTCTCGCGCGAGAAATGAAGCGCCGGGAGGCGCCAGGGGCTTGCGAGGCCCCTTTGGCAGAGCCTTGCGATCGGCCCCGCCGCGCGCCTCGGAAGAACAGCCACGACGCGTTCGCGGCCTTTCTCCGGAGGCGCGCGGGCCCAGTGACGTAGGGCCCAGCGCCTCCCGGCGCTTCATCAAGCGGGTGGGTAGCTAGCAGAAAATAGGAATAAAGTCAAGATGCGGCTTCGCTCTCATCGCTCATGTGAGAAGCCGCCGACGCCGGGCGTTCTCGAAGCAGTGAGGCTGCAAACGGGCCGCCCTTTCATCCTTCGAGACGGCGGCTTCGCCGCCTCCTCAGGATGAGGGCGGAGAAGAGACATCGATTGGCGTGGACCGTCTCCCGCAAGCGAGAGGGAAAGCCTCACACATCCACCTTGAGCGCGGCGATGAACGCCTCCTGCGGGATGTCCACCCTTTGCTACGCGGACTTTAGGTATTGCAACGGCTCCGAACGAAGTGAGGGATTGTTACGCAGATTAAGAACCTGACGATATTCCAACGCCTCCGGAATTTCATGAAATTCAAGCAGCTCGCCACTCAGCTCCCGCAGCAGTTCTTTAACTTCGAGCGGGCTCACGCGGAAGAACTCGCGCCTCTGATTGATGAGATTAACTCGAGCATGCGCCAGCCGCTCGTGGAGCGCCGCCTCGATCCCGACCGCATCGTCCGAGAAGAACAACGCGTGCGTGTCGAAATTGAATGGCACCGATGCATCACTGAGCTCACGGATTCGATCGCGCGGGTCCAGCCTGCGCGTCATCCCGATCTTGACCATGCTCTCGCCAAATGACCCTATATTAGAAATAACATACACGTAACCGGCACGAACGTTGGCGGCGCGGAAATCAACGCTTTCGATGTTATGCTGCACTTCGTCGAGTTGCTCGCGAATGCGAGCCGCGCCAGCGTCGTCGCCTTTTGCCAGTAACACATCGAGAGCATTGGCGTAGTGCTGTCGCTCTTTTTCCAGACGCTGCTTTTCCCGCTCAATCTCCTGCTGAGCTTTTCGCTCCTCACGCAATCGCTCTCGAGCAAGACGCTCTTCTTCTTTGCGTTCGGCCTCCTTCTGCAAGTAGTCGGCAGTCAGCGTCAACTCGTCAATGCGCAGTTGCAGATAGGCCGGCGAGATGCGGAGCTTCAATGCTCTTCCCAGCCGCTCGATTGTCTCAGCAGACTTCTCTAGCCTTCCAATGGCGGAAGCGAGTTTGTACGGTTTCAGATCGCGCACGAGCGCATCGGCTTCCGTGTTGAAGGCTCTCAGCATCAGCCTCGAATAGTCACGGACCATGGCCTCACCCTCAATGGAAGATCCATTGACAGTCCAGCCGTCGTCCGCAAGGACCGCGCCGCCTTCGATTTTAGCCCACGCCTTGATGCTCTGTTGCAATTGTTTCAGAGCATTGGAATACGCGACAACATCACTGAGGCGGTGGTGATATTCATAGATCCCCACTTCTTGCAGCAGCGCAACTTCGTCTGTCTCGACTATTTTTTGCTGAGCGAGCGCGAGCTCTCGTTGCGCCGCTTCGGTAAGCTCTTGAGATCTTTGCTGTACGATCCGGAGGCGTTCCTCCTGCAACTGGATCTGGTGTAGCAGATTTCGATGCTTGAGCTCGATCTCCGTTAAAGAAGCGGCACCCAATTCATTCAGCTGCTCGGTAGCAACCCTTCTCAGGCCTCGCTCTTTTTCCAGCTCATCGCATAGTCGCTCGTTTAGAATTATGATCCTGTCGAGCTGATCCAGGATCACTTCGCGCTCGCTGCGGATCTTTTGCAGTTCTGCGGCCAACGTCCGCGCAAACCGGCGCACCCGAAACCACGGGATGGAAATTTCCATGACGTTTCTCGCGCTTACGGCACAATCACCGTATCCGCACTCAAAGGTTGCATTTCTGTATACGGTGAAACTTGGAATTTCAGTGCCGGTTAAGCGATTTGCTGACCCCCCGCGCGGACGCGCAGAGGCCGCAAAACCTACACATCCACCTTGAGCGCGGCGATGAACGCCTCCTGCGGGATGTCCACCTTCCCGTATTGGCGCATCTTCTTCTTGCCTTCCTTCTGCTTCTCCAGAAGCTTGCGCTTGCGGGTGGCGTCGCCGCCGTAGCATTTCGCGGTCACGTCCTTGCGCAGCGCGCGCACAGTCTCGCGCGCGATCACCTTGCCGCCGATCGCGGCCTGGATCGGCACCTGGAACATGTGCGGCGGGATCAGCTCCTTCAGCTTCTCCACCATCGCGCGGCCGCGGCCCTCCGCGCGCGTCTTGTGCACCAGCATCGCCAGCGCATCGACCGGCTCGCCGTTGACGAGGATCTGCATCTTCACGAGGTCGGACGGGCGATAGTCCGTCAGATGATAGTCGAACGAGGCATAGCCCTTCGACACCGACTTCAACCGGTCGTAGAAATCGAACACCACCTCGTTGAGCGGCAGATCGTATTTCACCATCGCGCGGTTGCCGACATAGGTCAGCTCTTTCTGGTTGCCGCGCCGGTCCTGGCAGAGCTTGAGCACCGAACCGAGATATTCGTCGGGCGTCAGGATCGTGGCCTCGATCCACGGCTCCTCGATCTCCTCGATCTTGACGACGTCCGGCATGTCGACCGGATTGTGGATCTCGATGTGGCTGCCATCGGTCAGCGTCATCTTGTAGATCACGCTCGGCGCGGTCGCGATCAGGTCGAGATTGAATTCGCGCTCCAGCCGCTCCTGGATGATTTCGAGATGCAGGAGCCCGAGGAAGCCGCAGCGGAAGCCGAAGCCGAGCGCGGCGCTCGTCTCCATCTCGAATGAGAAGCTCGCATCGTTGAGGCGCAGCTTGCCCATCGCCGCGCGCAGATCCTCGAATTGCGCGGCATCGACCGGGAACAGTCCGCAGAACACCACCGGGATCGCCGGCTTGAAGCCGGGCAGCGGCTCGGAGACCGGCTTTCGCGCGTCGGTCAGCGTATCGCCGACGCGGGTGTCGGCCACTTCCTTGATCGAGGCGGTGAGGAAGCCGATCTCGCCGGGGCCGAGTTCGCTCACCTCGACCTTCTTCGGGGTGAACACGCCGACCCGGTCGACGTCGTAGACCGCGCCGGTCCCCATCATCTGGATGCGGTCGCCTTCCTTCAGCGTGCCGTCGACAATGCGCACCAGCACGATGACGCCGAGATAGGGGTCGTACCAGGAATCGACCAGCAGTGCCTTGAGCGGCGCGTTGCGGTCGCCCTTCGGCGGCGGCAGGCGATGGACGATCGCCTCCAGCACGTCGGGAATGCCGATGCCGGTCTTGGCGGAGATCGGGATCGCATCCGAGGCGTCGATGCCGATCACGTCCTCGATCTGCTGCTTGACCTTCTCCGGCTCTGCCGCCGGCAGATCGACCTTGTTCAGGACCGGCACGATCTCGTGGTTGTTGTCGATCGCCTGATAGACATTGGCGAGCGTCTGCGCCTCCACGCCCTGCGAGGCGTCGACCACGAGCAGCGAGCCCTCGCAGGCGGCGAGCGAGCGGTTCACCTCGTAGGCGAAGTCGACATGGCCAGGGGTGTCGATCAGGTTGAGGATGTATTCCTTGCCGTCCTTGGCGCGATAGCGCAGCCGTACGGTCTGCGCCTTGATGGTGATGCCGCGCTCGCGCTCGATGTCCATGGAATCGAGCACCTGCTCCTTACCGGCCATCTCCCGCGCGTCCATCGCCCCGGTGAGCTGGATCAGCCGGTCGGCGAGCGTGGACTTGCCGTGGTCGATATGCGCAACAATGGAAAAATTGCGGATATTGTCGATGGTTGCCGCTGTCATGGGCGGCGGGATAGCATTGCCGGAAAAGGCCCACAAGCAACGATAAGCGGCCGGGACCGGCCGACAGGAGGCGATCTGAGGTGGCGACAATACGGCCCGCAACGGAAGCCGATCTACCTGCGATTCTCGCGATCTATAACGACGCCGTCACCAAAACCACGGCGATCTGGAACGAGGCGCCGTCCGATCTGGAGGGCCGCCGCGTCTGGTTTGCCACGCGGCGGGAGGCCGGTTTCCCGGTCCTGGTCGCTGACGAAGGCGGCGTGCAGGGCTACGGCTCTTTCGGGCAGTTCCGCCCCTTCGAGGGCTACCGGCACACCGTCGAGCATTCGGTCTATGTGCTCGACGAGGCGCAGGGCAAGGGTTTCGGCCGGATGCTGCTCCAGGCGCTGATCGAGGAGGCACGCCGGCTCGGCAAGCGGGTGATGATCGGGGCGATCGACGCCTCGAACTATCCGTCGCTGGCGCTCCACGAAACCATGGGCTTCGAGGAAGCCGGCCGTCTGCCCGGCGTCGGCGAGAAATTCGGCAAGCGGCTCGACCTCGTGCTGGTACAGCTCAACCTGTAGCCCCGGCGCTCAGGCCCGCGACTTGCTTGCGCGGCCTTTCTCGTTGAGCGCCACGGCCGCGCGGACGAGCGCCTTCAACGCCGCCTCGTCGATCGTCTCGCCTTCATGAATGTCGATCGCGCGCCGCACATTGCCGTCGAGTCCGGCATTGAACAGGCCGGACGGGTCGAGCAGCGCGGCGCCCCTGGCGAAGGTCAGCTTCACCTTGTCCTTGTAGGTTTCGCCGGTGCAGATGATGCCGGCCTTTTCCCAGACCGGAACGCCGGCCGGGTTGGAGGGCTTCTGCCATTTCACCGTCTCGACAATATCGGAATCGGCCTCACGCATGATCGCGCGGACACGCGCGAGAGTCGCGGCGCGCCAGTCGGCGGAGGATTTTGCACCCGCCGTCTTTTGCGGCTTCCCCGTCTTCTTCGCTGCCTTCATGAGGTGCTCTCCCTGTCCGTGAACTGTGGATCACCGACTTCGACGCAGGCCAGCGAGCGGCCGTCTTCGGTGATCCGGTTCATGCCCACCTCTCACTGGTTTAGGCTGCGCGGGCGGCCCTGACGATCGCCTCACATCTTCTCGCCGGGCAATGCGCTCGCCTGCTTCACCCAATTGACGAACTGCGTCTCGTCGAAACCATCCTCATAGATGTCGAGATAGCGTACGCGTTCCTGCTTCGACGTGCCGGGCGGCAGCGGATCGAGCAGGGCGCCGCGGAAGAACGCGACCTTGATGTATTTCGCGAAGCAATGAAAGCTGAGGAACCAGACACCTTCCTCCATGCCGTAGAACGGGGAATTCCACTTCACCGCTTTCTTCACGCCGGGCACGGCGCGCACGATCAGTGCATCAAGCGTGCGGCCGAGATCGCTTTTCCAGCCCGGCATCGCGGCGATATAGGCCTGCACCGGCGCATCGCCATAGCCCTTCGCGATTTGCGGATTGCCGCCGGACAAAAGCTTCGGCTTTGCGGCCTTGGCGGACGCCGGCTTCTTGCGCGCAGCCGATTTCGCAGTCTTCGCCGAGGTCCTGGATGGTTTCTTCGCCATCGTGTCCTCCGTTCGAAGACAAGCATAACAAAGAAATGGCCGGGCAAAGCCCGGCCATTTCGTATTCCCGATTCACGGAAGAAGAAATCAGTAGCGATAATGGTCCGCCTTGTACGGGCCTTCCTGCTTCACGCCAATATATTCGGCCTGGTCGGGGCGAAGCTTGGTCAGCTTCACGCCGATCTTGTCGAGATGCAGGCGCGCCACCTTCTCGTCGAGGTGCTTCGGCAACGTGTAGACTTTCTTCTCGTACTTGCCCGGATTGGTGAACAGCTCGATCTGCGCCAGCGTCTGGTTGGTGAAGGAGGAGCTCATCACGAAGCTCGGATGACCCATCGCGTTACCGAGATTCACCAGGCGTCCTTCCGACAGCAGGATGATGCGGTGGCCGTCCGGGAAGGTGATCTCGTCCACCTGCGGCTTGATGTTGTTCCACTTCAGGTTCTTCAGGCCCGCGACCTGAATCTCGTTGTCGAAATGGCCGATGTTGCAGACGATCGCGCGATCCTTCATCGCCCGCATATGGTCGATCGTGATGACATCCTTGTTGCCGGTGGCGGTGACGAAGATGTCGGCGATCGGTGCCGCTTCTTCCATCGTCACGACCTGATAGCCTTCCATCGCGGCCTGCAGCGCGCAGATCGGATCGATCTCCGACACCAGCACGCGGCAGCCGGCGTTGCGCAGGGAGGCGGCCGAACCCTTGCCGACGTCGCCGAATCCCGCGACCATCGCGACCTTGCCGGCCATCATGACGTCAGTGCCGCGGCGAATGCCGTCGACCAGCGATTCCTTGCAGCCATAGAGGTTGTCGAATTTCGACTTCGTCACCGAGTCGTTGACGTTGATCGCGGGCCACAGGAGCGTACCGGCCTTCTGCATCTCGTAGAGGCGATGCACGCCGGTCGTGGTCTCTTCCGAGACGCCCTTGACCGACTTTGCGATCTCGCCGAACCAGCCCTTCGGCTTCTCCTTGAGGAGCCTCTTGATCAGAGCGAACAGGATTTCCTCTTCTTCCGAGGTCGGCTTGTCGAGGAAGGCGGTGTCGCCCTTCTCGGCGCGCACGCCGAGATGGATCAACAGGGTGGCGTCGCCGCCGTCGTCGAGGATCATGTTCGGGTAGCCGCCGCCGTGCCAGTCGAACAGCTTGGCGGTGTAGTCCCAGTAATCCTTCAGCGTCTCGCCCTTCACGGCGAAGACCGGGATGCCGGCAGCGGCGATCGCCGCGGCGGCGTGATCCTGGGTCGAATAGATGTTGCAGGACACCCAGCGGATATCGGCGCCGAGCGCCTTCAGCGTCTCGATCAGCACCGCGGTCTGGATGGTCATGTGCAGGGAGCCGGCGATCCGCGCGCCCTTCAGCGGCTGCGACTTGCCGTATTCCTCACGGGTCGCCATCAGGCCCGGCATCTCGGTTTCGGCGAGCGAGATTTCCTTCCGGCCGAAATCGGCGAGGCCGATGTCGGCGACGATGTAATCGGAAAAGCCCGGCTGTTTCGCTGCTGCTGCGGTCATGACGCTCCTTGACGCTGTGTCTTGCCTAGATGTCTGGAAAACGGACGCGACCCGCAGGTCAGGCCGCCGGTTCGGGCGCGGCTATAGCAGGGTCCGCCATGGGACGCAATGTGGATATAAAGATTTCTTTATGTCCTTTCGAAAGCCTTTAAAAGGCCACCCGCCGCGGGCGTCCGGCGGCGCCTTCGCCTTGCGGGCTGAAGGGGGGCTATCCCTGAAGGGTCGCTGACGGCGCCTAGCGCTTGCGGACGGCGCCGGCCGAGGCAAACCATTCGCCCTCGTCAGGGGCGGCTTTCGGCGTGCGCTTCGCCTTCGGCCTTTTCGCCGGCGTTGCGGGCTTCGCGGTCGGCTGGACGTCACCGCGCACCAGCGCCAGGAAATGCTGCCGCCTCCAGGCGGCATCGGCCGACTTCAGATCGGGATGATGCTTGTCGAGCCGGGCGACGATCGTCTTCAGCTCGCCGTCCTTCATGCCGTCCACCAGAAGACCGAAGACCTTCTTGCCGAGCGCCTTGCGAGCTTCACAGAAGTCCGACAGACCAAGCGTCTTGGTCTTCAGATATTTGGTCAGGGCGCCGCGCGCCGACTTCGCCGCCTCCGCGCGCAGCGAGGCGAAAACATCCGGGCTTTTTGCGATCGCACTCCAGGCGTCGAAGCCGTCGAATTCAAGAGCCATGAATGACCTCTCTCACCTCTTTGACGAGGTCCGCCAGCATGATGTCGGTCCCGTCACGCCACTTCTGCGAAAAGGTCGGATGCACGTGAATTGTGCCTAGCGCCTGGGCGATCGCGGCACGCTCGGGAATCTCTGTCGCGAACACGGAAAATCTTGTGTCGTCCTTTGCGGATTCCGAGCGCAGCCGCACTCTCGTTCTTTCGTGATCCCGTGTCGGGCGGCGGCGCGTGATCAGGACATGCGGCAGACGCTTCGGCTGCTTGAGATTGCTCTGACTTGCGATCGGCCCGCTCCAGAGATTGCTGCAGAAGGACTTGAGACCATAGGTCGACAGAAAATCGGGAATGGTCGGCACGATGACGAGATTGGCAAGCCGGATGCTGACTTCGGTCAACACCGAGATGCCCGGCGCGCAATCGAACAGAATGTAGTCGTAGGACTTCCGCGTCCGTTTCAGCTCGTCCTTGATGATCTGGTAAAGCGCCTCGACGATCCGATCGAGCGACATCCCCGACTTGGTCAGGGTGAAGATCATGTTGCGCTCCACCAGACGAAGCTCCGAGCTGGAGGCGAGCAGAGCCAGCGGCAATTGGCGGCCGAGATGGGTGACGTTGCTGATATTGGTGCGGATGCGTTTCTCCAGGGCCGCGTCCTTTTGGCCACGCATGAAGCGGTCTTCGAGGAAAGCGTCGATGGTGTTGCCTTGTTCGATGATGGTCTTGAGAAACTGATCGCCCGCCAGACAGATCGAGGCATTGGCCTGCGGGTCGAGATCGACCACAAGCGTGTCCGCGCCTCTTGCCGCCAGGCTTTCGGCGAGGCCAATCACCGTCGCGGTCTTGCCGACGCCGCCTTTCATATTGGCAACGGCGATGACCTTGCCTTTCATGCGGACGCACCGTTGAGCAACGATCTGATCTGCTTACGCTGGGCGTCCTGCAACCGCTCGTCAAGAAAGACATCGATTTCGGCGGCGGGTGTCGCCTTGCGGGTGGGCTCCAGCAGAATGTCCCAGCTATCGAATTGCCGCGGATCGCGCGCACGAACGAAGCCAAGACCATAATGGTCGCATTGCCGCTGGATGTCGGGGAGCTTCTTGCCGAATTTCGACCCCTCGGGCAGGTGCCAGACCAGATAGCCGAAATTGGTGAAGCGGGTTTGCGCCAGCGTTTCGAACACCGCGAGATCGGTGGCGCCGCCGCTCTCGGTCTTCAGTTCGAAGCTGTGCACGTCGACCTCGACGCCCGGCAGCAACCTGAATTGCTTCACACTGATCAGCGTGAAATCGGGCCGCGCCCATTGCGTGCCGGTCCGGCCGATCTTCGAGGTGTCGCAGGTGATGCATCGGGCGCCGCGCAGCAAGTCGAGGTCTTGCTGAATCGGACCGTCGAGATATTTGCCGAGCCACGGCATCAGGCTCGCCTCGCTCCAGGCGTCTTTCGCCGCAGATCCTCTGGCTATGCTCCGCGGCAAGGCGTGCGGCGTACGGAAAAGGCGCCCGCCGGGGCCCTGCTTCAGGCCGACCTGACCGCGCTCGATGAGCTTGGCGCGGGCAGCACCGTAACGATCCTCCGGGATGTCGCATGACAGCGCCCGCGCCAGCATGACCCGCATCACGCGGTTCAGGACCGGCGTCCCGTCCTCAGGCAGCAGGACAAGAATCTGCTTGGCAATATCTTCAATCGAAACCGGCACGCCGCACGACGGCGCGAACCTTCGCGCCCCTCCCTAATGGGGCGGGATTATGACGGGAACTCCTGAATTTTTCTACTTTTGATTGCAGACCCGCAGGTGCCGGCCGTGGAGCGCGCCGGCTGGAAAGTCAGTCGTCCTCGTCGAAACGGCCGCCGATGAGGCTTTCGATGGCATCCATCACAGCCTCCGCATCATTGCCGCTGGCTTCGACTGTAATCGTGGAGCCGGGGCCGGCACCAAGCATCATCAGCCCCATGATGGAATTGCCGCCGACCGTCTCACCGTTGCGCGTCACCTTCACGTCGGCATCGAAACGCTCGACGGTCTGCACGAACTTGGCTGACGCGCGCGCGTGCAAGCCCTTCTTGTTGCAGATTTCCAGAACGCGAACGATCGCGCCGTTGGCGGTCATTTTCCGGCAAGCACCCGGCTGGCAATGGTCACGTATTTTCGTCCGGCATCCTGCGCGGCCGCAACTGCCTCCGGCAATGGCTGATCGCTTCGGACCTTGGCAAGTTTTACCAGCATCGGCAGATTGATCCCCGCAACCACCTCAACTTTGGGGCGGCTCATGCAGGATATCGCAAGATTCGAGGGCGTCCCACCGAACATGTCGGTCAGGATCGCGACACCATCCCCCGTATCAACGCGCTTGACGGCTTCGATGATGTCCTTGCGACGCTGCTCGACGTCGTCGTCGGGACCAATCGTAATGGCTTCGATCTGCTTCTGCGGACCGACCACGTGCTCCAGCGCCGAGCGGAACTCCACGGCGAGGCGGCCGTGAGTGACGAGAACAAGGCCGATCATCAAGGACTCCGGCGGGCGCTCTTCGCATCGCGGGCGCCGCTCGAAAGGGCGCTCATCTTGACCATCCGAAAACCCATTGCAAGGCCCGCCACAGCGTTTTCGGGGTCATGTTGCATCGCGATAGGTAAGAAAGCCACAGGGTTTTTGCGAGAGGGCTCGCAGAGCCGCGTTCCGGCCGCTTAAGCGCTGTCCCATTGGCACTTTTCGTCGAGCCGCGCCAGAAGCGCGACCCGTGCGTCCACCCCGGGTGCGACCGGAAGCCGCGCCAGCCGGACGCCAAGGAGGTCGGTGGTCAGCGACACGGCTTCAGGGAGCCGGGCCGAATCCGAAGCATCGAGATCGACCACGAGATGAGCGACGGCCACCGGCTCGAACGGCAGGCGCGCGATGCCCTGCCCGCGGATCTCGATCCGCCCGGCAAGCACCTGCGCCGGCCGCATCAGCAGCCGGCCATGCATCGCTTCGAGATGGATACGGTCGTCGCCGATCAGGCGCACCAGTTCCGGCCCGTGAGACTGAAGAAGCGACAGCGCGAGCTTCGACTTGCCGGAGCCGGACGGTCCGCGGATCAGAATGCCCCGGTAACCCCAGAGGATGGCGGTGGCATGTATCGACGGCCCAGCCATGCCCGCCGTCTGTCCGATCACGCCGCCGGCAGTTGCACGACAAAACGTGCGCCCAGGATCAGCGGGTCGGCGCCGTCATGTGTCGGCACGCCGCGACGGTTCTCCGCCCAGATTTTCCCGCCATGCGCCTCGATGATCTGTTTCGAGATCGAAAGACCGAGGCCGGAATTATTGCCGAAGCCCTGGTGCGGGCGATCCGTGTAGAAGCGCTCGAATATCTTCTGCATCGCATCCGGCCGGATGCCGGGACCGTCGTCATCCACGATGATCTCGACCATGTCGCGCACGCGCCGTGCAGTAACCCGTACCGTACCGCCCGGCGTCGAGAAGGACCGCGCGTTGGCGATCAGATTGTCGATCACCTGGCCAATCCGCGAATCGTGGCCTGGCACGACGAAGGCCTGCGGCCCGCCACCTTCGAACGCGAGCGCAACATGGACGCCCTCGTCCTGACGCACTTCGTTGGCGACTGTAACGACCGTTGTAAGCAGCGTATGCAGATTGACCGGCGCGGATTCCTGCCGCTGCAATTCAGCATCAAGCCGGCTCGCGTCGGAAATATCGGAGATCAGCCGATCAAGGCGGCTGACGTCGTGCTGGATCACTGCGAACAGCCGCTCCTTGCTTTCCTGCGTCTTCGCCAGCGGGATGGTTTCCACCGCCGAACGCAGCGACGTGAGCGGGTTTTTCAATTCGTGCGCAACATCGGCGGCAAAGCTCTCGATCGCCTCGATCCGGCTGTAGAGCACATTGGTCATCTCGCGAAGCGCGCCGGACAGATCGCCGATCTCGTCCTTGCGGTGCGTGAAGTCCGGAATCTCCACGCGGGACCGAATCCGCCGGCGCACGCGTTCGGCGGCATCGGCAAGGCGGCGTACCGGCCCGGCTATGGTGCGGGCAAGGAACATCGACAGCACGGTCATGATCACGGCGGCGACCAGGAACACCTTGAAGATTGCCAGCCGTTCCGCCGCGATACTGTCTTCGATGTCGGCGCCTTGTGTCGACAGCAGCAGGACGCCGCGCACGGCACGGAACCGTTGCAGGGGCGTGGCCACCGAGACGATCACTTCGCCGCGCTGATTGATCCGCACGACGGAATTGGTCTTGCCCTCGACCGCCGCTGCGACTTCCGGATAGGCGGTGCCCTCCTCGCCCGGCCCGAGCTCGCGGTACACGGGCAGGTCGCCGCGTGCGAGCCATTTGCGGATGGAGTTGATCTGCTTTTCGAAGAAGCCCGGCTTGACGGTTCCGTCCTGCAGATCGAACCGCAGCACGTCGCCGCGGCCATACAGGCTGCGGCTGTCGAGCAGCAGCACACCCTCGCGATCGTAGATGCGCGCGCGCGTGTTGGTCGGCGAAATTAATCGCCTCAATACCGGGGCGACGCGCTCCGGGCTGATCGGAAATTCGAGGGCGGCTTCGTCGGGCCCGTAGGTCTGGCCAAGCTGCAATTCGAGCAGCCGGTCCGGATCGATGGTGATCGAGTCTGTCTCGACGGCCGCCGAGGCGGCAATCGCGCTGGCGATGATTTCGGCCTGCACCTGCAGACTGCGAATACGCGCCTCGATGAAGAATTGTCGGGACTGCGACAGGTAGAGAATGCCGACGAACAGCGCGAAAAGCCCGGCGACATTCAGGAACACGATCCGCCGGGTGAGGCTCGACGAGCCCTGCCCCACGAAATACTGCCAGTATTCGGAAAGCCTCCGAAATACCCCGCGAGCGGCCGAGCGCGGGGCCGCTTCGCCAGCCGGCCTTTCCTCGGCCGGGCTTTCCTGTGTCAGTTGCTTGGTCCGGTCGAGCACGTCACCTGCGCCCTGGGTTTCGCACCGCCGGGGCCTGGATGCCCGCGGCGGTGGCCCCAATCTAGTGCCCCGCGTCCGATCTTCCTACACCGGCCGCCGCATTTGGGCTGCGGCGCTGGTCGAGCCGGTCCGCGACGGCGCCGAAGTCCGTAGCCGCGATCAGGCTTCCTTGAAGCGGTAGCCGACGCCGTACAGGGTCTCGATCATGTCGAAGTCGTCGTCTACCACCTTGAACTTCTTGCGCAGTCGCTTGATGTGGCTGTCGATGGTGCGATCGTCGACATAGACCTGATCGTCATAGGCCGCATCCATCAGCGCGTTGCGGCTTTTCACGACGCCCGGACGGCTCGCCAGCGCCTGCAGGATCAGGAATTCGGTCACCGTCAGGGTCACCGGCTCCATCTTCCAGGTGCAGGTGTGACGCTCCGGATCCATGCGCAGCATGCCGCGCTCGAGCACCTTCGCCGTATCGACTTCTTTCGGCGCAGTCCCGTCCTTCGGTTGGCCACGGCGCAGCACGGCCTTGACGCGCTCCACCAGCAGCCGCTGGGAGAAGGGTTTGCGGATGAAATCGTCGGCGCCCATTTTCAGGCCGAACAGCTCGTCGATTTCCTCGTCCTTTGAGGTCAGGAAGATCACGGGCATGTCAGTCTTTTGCCGGACGCGGCGGAGCAGCTCCATGCCATCCATGCGCGGCATCTTGATATCGAGGATCGCAAGGTCCGGAGGCGAGGACTTGAAGCCGTCCAGCGCCGAGGCGCCGTCGGTGTAGGTCATGATCCGGTATCCCTCGGCCTCGAGCGCGATGGAGACGGATGTGAGAATGTTGCGGTCGTCGTCGACGAGAGCAATGGTCGGCATGACCCCTCTTTTCTTCAGCTCGGTGTGGAATCCCCGAGTGGCTTGAAGCCCGTAAAGCTGGGCCGAAATGTGACTATTCGGCAACAACTCCATGATTCCGCTGTATTGACGACCATATCCCTCTTTTGTTCCCACCGCCAGCACGGGCCCCGTGCAGGGGAATCCAGACCGACAGGTGACCACCGATGAAGCCGCAATCCGATTTCGATCCCAAGATCGCCGCGAAGAAACTGCTGCGGGAAGCGCGTTCCGGCGCCCTGGCCACGCTGATGGCCGAGTCTGGCGACCCCTATTGCTCGCTGGTCAATGTCGCGACAGCGTTCGACGGATCCCCGCTCCTCCTGATCTCCAAGCTCGCGATTCATACAAAAAACGTGATGGCCGACAGCCGCGTCTCGCTGATGCTGGACGAGCGCAAGGAGGGCGATCCCCTGGAGGGCACGCGGGTCATGCTGATGGGGCGGGCGGCGGTGACCACCGACCCGCATGATCGCCGCCGATACCTGGCGCGCCAGCCGGAAGCTGCGATGTTCGCCGACTTCGCCGATTTCGCTTTCTACCGGATCGAGATTTCGGCGGCCCATCTGGTGGCGGGCTTTGGCCGCATCGTCGACCTCAAGCCGCAGGACATCCTCGTCGACGTCCGTGGCGCTGACGATCTGCTCGCCGCCGAAGACGGGGCGTCACGGCACATGAACGAGGACCATGCCGACGCCTGCCGGCTTTACGCGACCAATCTCTACGGAGCGCCGGACGGCGACTGGCGTTGCGCAGGATTCGACCCGGAGGGCCTGGAACTGCAGAACGGACGCACGGCCTTGCGCGTCGCCTTCCCGCAACGCGTGGCAGGGTCTGGGCCGTTGCGCGCGACCCTCGTCCAGATGGCCCAGCAGGCGCGCGCCGGCTGAACCGTCTGTCACATCGGCGCGACCAAGTTGTGAATCCGGTTTGTCCGCAGGTGCTGCACCCCGCAGCCCCTGCCATGATATGGTTGGGTGTTCCGATTGAGGGTTGAACCGATGATCCGCACGGCGAAATTCATTATCGGCAGCATCGCAATAGCGTTCGCACTGGCGGGCGCCACTCCGTCCTATGCGCAATCGAGCCGCATCGAAGAAGCGCTCACGCCGAAGACAACCAGCAGCAAGACACGGAGCCTGACGCGGTCGTTCGATCCGAAGGCAGCCGCGTCGCAGAACGCCTTGCAGAAAGCACGCACCCGCGCGATTTCGATCGAAGCGGTCACACCGGCGACCAAGGAAGAGCGTGAAGAGATCGCCAAGGTGATCGAAGACAAGCCGAAGATCGATCTTGCGATCTTCTTCGATTACAATTCCGATGTCATCGGGCCGAAGGCGGCCGCGGCAGTCGACGAGCTTGGCGCCGCTCTGAAATCGCCCAAGCTGCAGGGCGCCAATATCGTTCTCAACGGACATACCGACGCCGCCGGCAGCGCCGAATACAATCTCGGCCTGTCACATCGCCGCGCGCAGTCGGTGCGCCGCTATCTGATCGAGCGTCACGGCATCGCTCCCGACAAGCTTGCGGTATTCGGCTTCGGCTTCGAAAAACTGAAGGTGCCGAGCCAGCCGCTGTCCGGCGAGAACCGGCGCGTCGAGGTGGTCAACATCGTCGATTGATCGGAATTTGTGCAGGAGGAGACAAAGGGCGGCCGGTGACGGTTGCCTTTGTCTGCCGCCACCGCCTGCAAGTCCGCAATCCACGCAAGTCACGCACATCCTTAACGCGTCTTATGCCCCAACTTACCGTTATTTGCTGCGGTGCAACGAGCTTCCGCGGCAACCTTTACGGTCTCAAGGGACTTGGCAGCGCGACGGCGCGGCTCTAAGACACCGCGCGGCCCACGCGGCCGCGATTGAGCTATCTCAAGGGCCACACTCACATCGGCGTGTGACAGAAGCTGGCCGCAGCAGCGGTCGGGGCGTTTTGGAGGGCATTCCGTGCAGGAAACGGGCGTACGCAATAAAGCCTATGGTGCAGACAAATTTGGCCTGAAGGATCTACAGGCTGTCCACTGGAATCTGACCGACGCGCCGCTTTACGAGCACGCGATCCGCAACGGTGAAGGCAACATCGTCGCCGGCGGGGCGCTCTGCGCCGAGACCGGCCATCACACCGGCCGCTCACCCAAGGACAAGCATACCGTGGTCGACGACCTCACCCGCGACAGCGTGTGGTGGGACGGCAACCGCAAGCTCTCGAAAGAGCATTTCGAAAATCTGTACCAGGACTTCCTTGCGCATTGCAAAGGCAAGCAGCTTTTCGCGCAGGACCTCTATGGCGGCGCCGACAAGACCTATCGCATCAAGGTCCGCGTCTTCACCGAGCTGGCCTGGCACTCGCTGTTCATCCGCACCCTGCTGATCCGTCCGGAGCAGTCCGAACTCGCGGGCTTCGTGCCGGATATGACCATCATCGACCTGCCGTCGTTCGTTCCGGACGCCAAGCGTCACGGCGGCCGCGAAGGCTCCGACACGATGGTGGCGATCGATTTCACCCGCAAGATCGTGCTGATCTGCGGCTCGTCCTACGCCGGCGAAATGAAGAAGTCGGTGTTCACGACGCTGAACTTCTATCTGCCCGCGCAGGGCGTGATGCCGATGCACTGCTCGGCCAACGTCTCGAATGACGGCAAGGAGAGCGCGCTGTTCTTCGGCCTGTCCGGCACCGGCAAGACCACGCTGTCGGCCGATCCCAACCGTACCCTGATCGGCGACGACGAAACTGGCTGGGGCCCCAACGGCATCTTCAATTTCGAAGGTGGTTGCTATGCCAAGTGCGTCGACCTGACCTATGAGAAAGAGCCGCTGATCTGGGACGCCACCAACCGCTTCGGGGCGGTGCTGGAGAACGTGGTGTTCGATCCGGTCACCCGCGTGCCGGACTACACCGACATTTCCAAGACCGAGAATACCCGCTCGGCCTACCCGCTGGACTCGATCCCGAATGCCTCGCGCACCGGCTGCGCCGGCCATCCGAAGAACGTGATCTTCCTCACCGCCGACGCCTATGGCGTGATGCCGCCGATCGCGAAGCTGACGCCCGCGCAGGCGATGTATCACTTCCTGTCCGGCTACACCGCGAAGGTCGCCGGCACCGAGAAGGGCCTCGTCGGCGTGCAGCCGGAATTCTCAACCTGCTTCGGTGCGCCGTTCCTGCCGCGTCCGCCGGCGGAATACGGCAACCTGTTCCGCAAATACATCACCGAGCACAATGTCGACTGCTGGCTGGTCAATTCCGGCTGGACCGCCGGCAAATACGGCGTCGGCCACCGCATGCCGATCAAGGCGACGCGGGCCCTTGTGACCGCGGCGCTCAACGGCTCGCTGAAGAACGCGACCTTCCGCACCGATCCGTATTTCGGTTTTGCGGTGCCGGTCGAAGTGCCCGGCATCGACACCAATCTGCTCAATCCGGTGTCGACCTGGAAGGACAAGAAGGAATTCGACGAGACCGCGCGCGCGCTGGTGAAGATGTTCCAGGACAACTTCACGAAGTTCGAAAGCAAGGTGGATCCGGATGTGCGCGCCGCCGCGCCGGAGGTACGGCTGGCCGCGGAATAATCCGCACCACCCATTTCAGAAACGACAAAAGCGGCCCATTCCGGGCCGCTTTTTTGTAGGCTTGAGCCATGCAGGTTCTTGTCATCGGGGCGGGCGTCATCGGACTCGCCACAGCCCGCGCGGCCGCGCTCGCAGGTCACGATGTGATCGTGGCCGAGCAGGCGTCCGCGATCGGCACCGGAATCTCCTCGCGCAACAGCGAGGTGATCCACGCCGGTATGTATTATCCGACCGGCTCGGTGCGCGCGCGGATGTGCGTGCGCGGCAATCGCATGCTCTACGCCTTCTGCGAGGCGCGTGGTGTGCCGCATCGGCGCTGCGGCAAATTCATTGTCGCGACAAACGACGCAGAACGCAGTCGCATCGAGGCGATCGCAGAACAGGGGCGTATCAACGGCGTCGAGGGGCTCGAGATCATCGGCGGCAACGCCGCGCGCGATCTGGAGCCGGAATTGTCCTGTATTGCGGCCCTCGTCTCCCCCACAACCGGCATCATCGATGGTCACGGTTACATGCTTGCGCTGCAGGGCGACCTCGAAGCGCATGGCGGCGCAATTGCCTTCGAAACACCGGTCGAACGGCTCGCGCCCGGCCTTCACGGCTGGCGCGTTACGTTCGGCGGACGCGAGCCGGGCCATCTTGATGTGGATGCGGTGGTGAATTGCGCCGGACTGTCGGCACAGGCCGTGGCGCGCAACATCGAGGGCTATCCGGCGACGCGCATTCCCAAACAGGTGCTGGCGAAGGGGAATTACTTCGCTTACGCGGGACGTCCCGCCTTCACGCGCCTGATCTATCCGACGCCGGTCGACGGCGGCCTCGGCGTTCATGTCACGCTCGACCTTGCCGGCCGCATGCGCTTTGGGCCGGATGTCGAGTGGATCGACCGCGAAACCTATGACGTGGATGCGCAGCGCGCCGCGTCCTTCTACGCCCGCATTCGAACCTATTGGCCGGCGTTGCCCGACGGCTCACTGGTGCCGGACTATGCCGGCATTCGCCCGAAGCTCACCGGCCCCGGCGAACCCGCGGCCGATTTCATGATCGAGGGGCCGGCGGAGCACGGCATGGCTGGGCTGATCAACCTCTTCGGCATTGAATCCCCCGGGCTCACCTCGTCGCTGGCGCTGGCCGAACTCGTGGTGTCTCACCTCGACGCCTGACGGGGAACGGGCTCCTGTCGATCCGCCGGCGCCGCGCCGGTGGTTTCCGCAGGTTTGCTCGCCGAAGGAGCCGGCTGAACGTTGGTCTCTGCCAACCGGCCGCGCATCGCCTTGGGCAGCCCCTTCATGTCGAGCGGCACGAAATCGGCCTTGCGTCGCGTGTCTCCGCGGTACGACATGAAACCCTGTTCGGTGGCGAGAATATCGCCGCGCTGCAAGCTGTCGTCGTCGGCAATATTCTGCCGGACCAACCCGATCGGGCTCTTGCCGTTGCAGGTGCAACCGTCGACCAGGCGTTCGCGATATACAAAGGCATTGGGAATGTCGGAATAGCGCTTGCCGTCCGAGGACACCGCATCGTCGATCGAGCTTCCGCTGAAGATTTTCGTCGGGCTGGCAGGGCACATGGCGTTGCACAGGTCAGCATCACCACCGCGATAATTGATGGGAAAGTGCCGCCCGTCGCACAATCTCACGCAATAGGTGACGCCGCCGGAATGTCTGTGCTCGCGACGTTCGGCACGCGGCGTGTAGCGTCGGCCGTCATGGCGAGGGTCGGCGTAGGACCGCGCTGCAGGCGGTGCGCTGCGCCCTCGGCCAAAGAACATGTCGAAGAAGGCATCCGCGCCGGTGCCGGAAGCGAGCAGCACTGTCGCTGCAACAGCAAGATTTGCGCGAAATCGCCGCACGGCCCGACCCTTCGAGACAAGGAAACCGCCTTGTCAACGAAGGGGCACAGACTTCGTTTCCCGAAATCGCGACAAAATTGAAATCAGGGGGCGCAAAATTAGGGCGCTCGACTGGCTTATCGCAACGCCTGCGCCCGCTGGTTCACCGGCGGACGTGCCGGCGCGGCCTGAGGTGCAGGCGGTTGAGGAGCCGCATCCGGCCCAGGCGCGACTCGCGTCTGCGTCAACTGCTCTTTCATCTTCGCGGACAAGCCAGGCATGCTCGCAGCGGGAACGAATTCCGCCTGACGCCCATCGCTCCGAAAGCTCATCAGTCCGCTCTCGGTGGCGACGATGTCACCGTTGCGGAGCGTAGGGTCCTCGACGTCATCGAACGGCACGAGACCAAGCGGCCCCTTGCCGGTGCAGCTGCAGTCTGCCACGAACTTGTCGCGATACAGGAACGCATTGGGCAGATTGCTGTAGCGCTGCCCGTTCGGTGCGACGGCAGTTGCGATGTTGCCGCCGGAAAAGAGCTGTGTCGGCGCGTGCGGGCAAAACGCGCGGCACATTTCGCTGGCGTTCATCTTGCCCCGTCCGCTGACCGGGAAATAGCGCCCGTCGCAAAGCCGCACGCAATATCCGGAGGATGGCCCGCCCTCTCGCATGTCGTGGTTGGGGTCGTATGACTGCAGGCGCGGCGTGAAGGCCCGGCGGATGCCGCCGAACAGTGATTCCAGCAGGTTCTGAGCGGAGGCGGGAGACGAGGCCTCTACCGCGAGGACGGCGGCGAATCCCGCAAGCGCGGCAAACCGCCGCCAGCGCAACAATACGCCAGCTCGAGCCACGACGGCTCCTTTCATCCGCGAGAGCCCAGGCTCCCTCCAACGCTGATCACGGCTTAATTGCGTTAGATCGGGACAGCTGCGGGCGCCCTACGCCACGGGTTCGTAACAAACCGCATTATGAGCCCGTGCGGTAAACGAGCTGATAACCACGGCAACAAAAATTCGCCGTCAGTCCTTCAGGAATTCGGCCGCGCGGTACAGGGAGCGAAACTCTAAGCCGGCATCGCGGAAAGCCTCGGCCGCGCCCTCCTCGCGATCGACCATGGTGAAGACCATGACGATGTCGGCGCCCGAATCGCGAACCGCGTCCACCGCCTTGATCGCGGAGCCGCCCGTGGTGGTGACGTCTTCCACGATCACCACGCGCTTGCCCTGGAGCGATTCGCCGGGAGCAAGTCCTTCGACCGACAGCCGGGCGCCATGCTCCTTCGGCTTCTTGCGCACGAAGAACGCCTGGATCGGCGTACCCTTCATGAAGCTGAGCTGCGCGATCGCGCCCGCGATCGGCACCGCGCCCATCTCCAGCCCGCCGACATAATCGACGCGCTCTCCGGCAAGGGCGTCGAGCGTCAGCTCGGCAAGGAGCGCCGCGCCCTCGGCGTCGAGCATGGTCGGCTTCAGGTTGAAATAGAAGTCGCTCTTGCGGCCCGAAGCGAGCGTGATCTCGCCGCGGCCGAACGATCGCTTGCGGATGATGTCTTGCAGGCGGGCGCGCTTGGTGCCGATGGTCTGAAGGGAAGGTGCCGGTGTCGTGCTCATGAGCGCCTCCCTAACATCAATGCGCCGGTCCCGCTATTTCCTGCAGGCGGGACCGCACATTTTCCCCAAATCAACGCGTTCCCGAATGAACGCGGCCCGTTTGCCGGCGCTCAGGCAGGACGCTTCGGGATCTCGAGCCCGCGTTGCACCGCCGGACGCGCCAGCGCCGCCTCGAGCCAGCGCGGCACCTCCTTCAGCGCATCGTATTCGACCAGTTCGCGGGCGCCGTAGAAGCCGATCAGGTTGCGCACCCAGCCGATGCTCGCAACATCGGCGATGGTGAAGTCCTCGTCCATAATCCATCGCCGACCCTTGAGCCGGCCTTCCAGCACGCCGAGCAGGCGCTTCGACTCGTTGACGTAACGGTCGCGCGGGCGCTTGTCCTCGTAGTCCTTGCCCGCGAATTTGTGGAAGAAGCCGACCTGCCCGAACATCGGGCCGATGCCGCCCATCTGGAAATGCACCCACTGAACGGTGTGCCAGCGCGCGGCCGGATCGGACGGGATCAGCTTACCGGTCTTGTCGGCGAGATAGTGCAGGATCGCACCCGATTCCCAGAGGCCGAGCGGCTGTCCGCCCGGACCATTCGGGTCGATGATCGCAGGGATTTTTCCGTTCGGATTGAGCGAGAGAAATTCCTCGGTCCAGCTCTCGTTCTTTCCGATGTTCACCGCATGCGCTTCATAGGGCAGCCCCATCTCCTCGAGCGCGATCGACACCTTCACCCCGTTCGGCGTCGGAAACGAATAGAGCTGGATCACATCGGGATTCTGCGCGGGCCATTTCTTGGTGATGGGAAAGGCGGAGAGTTTGGACATTGTGCTTTCGCGTGTTTGAAGGGCGGTGCAAGCGGCGGTCTTACCCTCTCCCCTTGAGGGAGAGGGTGGCTTCGCGAAGCGAAGCCGGGTGAGGGGTTCTAACGTCGATTTCGGCCTGCTGCGAGCATTATGGCTTCCAGAACCCCATTCGGATTGCGCAGGACATCATTGTTCCAGAAGCGCAGCACCTGATAACCCGCTGCATGAAACCACTGGTCGCGAAGAACATCGGCCTCACCGCCGTGCTGTCCTCCGTCCACTTCAACAACGACCTTGCTTTCGTGACAGACAAAATCAGCGATGAATGCACCCATCGGGACTTGTCTTCGGAACTTGTGCCCTTCCAGACGTGACGATCTCAGCAACAGCCACAGCTTGCGCTCGGCAAGCGTCGGCTCGCGTCGCATCGTCCGAGCGAAGCGGCGTTGATGATCTGCCACAGCACGATGGTGAGACACGAAGCAACACCCCTCACCCGGCTCTGCGCTTCGCGCTGAGCCACCCTCTCCCTCAAGGGGAGAGCGTAACACCGTTGCGGCCCTCCGCCATAGACTCAATGCGCCTCGTCCCAGTTGTCCGCGGCGCGGGCTTCGACCGAAAGCGGCACGTGAAGCTGCACGGCCGGATGCGGCGCGTCTTCCATCACGCGCTTCACCACCGGAAGCGTGCGCTCGACCTCCTCGTCCGGCACCTCGAACACCAGTTCGTCATGCACCTGCAGCAGCATCTGCGCCGACAGGCCCGCATCGCGCAGCGCATCGTCCATCCGCGTCATGGCTCTTCGGATGATGTCGGCGGCCGAACCCTGCAGCCGCGCATTGATCGCGGCGCGCTCGTTGAACGCGCGCAGCGACGGGTTCGACGCCTTGATGTCCGGATAATGGCATTTACGCCCGAACAGCGTCTCGACATAGCCATGCTCGCGGCAATAATCGCGCGTCTCGTCCATGTAGGCGCGAATGCCGGGAAAGCGCTCGAAGTATTTCTTGATATAGGCGCCCGCCTCTTCGCGGGCGATGCCGAGCTGGTTGGCAAGCCCGAAGGCCGAGATGCCGTAGATGATGCCGAAGTTGATCGCCTTCGCCTTCCGGCGCACGTCGCTCGTCATATCCTTGAGC
>Ga0180222_1001467_pt1 | contig 24201 bp, 25 predicted proteins | sample eDN5th37CKraftOP_FD_151336 | JGI IMG/M metagenome (GOLD analysis project Ga0180222, IMG submission 151336) | Enriched Organic Plus compost microbial communities from Emeryville, California, USA - eDNA 5th pass 37_C Kraft OP (version 2) (version 2) ...
AGTGTCGTGACGAACGATATCCGTCCGCCGATCACGCAGCCGTCGACCACGGGCTCTGGCGGAGCCCCCGAGACCACCGGAGCGTCCGGCAACATGCCCACCCCTGCTCCGCAGAAGCCGGCTGAGTAACTGAATTCGAACGCGACAGGGAGCCGGGTGCATAGCCCGGCTCCTTTTTCATTGTCCGCCCCAAGGAGCGAACTCGATGGCAACGCCGAAAGAGCTTGAAGCGAAATTCTGGAAGGCACTGAAGTCCGACATGACGGTGATGCTCGGCGTCGACGGCGTCGAAGACCGCCACGCCCGGCCGATGACCGCGCAGATCGAAGGCGACCACGGCCCGATCTGGTTCTTCACCGCACGCGACAGCGAGCTCGTAAAAAATCTCCGCAATGGCGCGCATGCGGACGCGACTTTCGCATCCAAAGGCCACGACCTGTTCGCGACCATCCACGGGCACATCGCGCTCGACATGGATCGCGCGGCGATCGAGCGATTGTGGAATCCGTTCGTCGCGGCCTGGTTCAAGGGCGGCAAGGACGATCCCAATCTCGCTCTGCTGCGCTTCGATGCCGAACGCGCCGAAATCTGGCTCGACGAATACAGCCTGATCGCCGGCGTGAAGATGCTGCTCGGCGCCGATCCGAAGAAGGATTACCGCGACAAGGTCGCCGAGGTCAGTTTGCGCTAGAGCGCATTTGGGTTGAGGTGGAATTAGAGCGCATTTGGGTTGAGGTGGAATTGCAACCGCCCATTTCCTGTCATGCCCCGCGGAAGCGGGGCATCCAGGAAACTCTCGAAGCGGTTGTGGTTACTGGATCGCCCGCTTTCGCGGGCGATGACAGCTGGAGAGCGACTGTCTGTGAAAACTGAATGGCTTGGCGCTGTTATTACACAGCGTCAGTCTTTTCTCTCGCCGCAAGTCTGCGCCATCGCCTTCCAGCGCTGCGGCAATCCGGCATTGGAAATCCGCGTCACCTGCGTCGTCGCATCAGCGCCGCCTGCATGCGGGGTGATGCGCAAGGCCATCGCCGGTTGCGCGACCAGAGCCGCGACATCCGGCGTCGGCACCGACAATCGGCGGCGCAGATAGGGCACCGCAGGATCGGCGGGATTTTTGTGCGTCGACAGATCCTTCGCCGCGAACACAAACTTCCGCTCGCCGGCCGTCAAAGTGACTTCAGTGCCCGCGCCATTGTCGCCGCCGATGGCCGGTCGCACGAATACAATGGAGGACGACCCGTCGTCCCTGCATTGCAGTTCGAGCCATCCCATCCGCTTGCCGCCGTCGGCATCGCTCGCTTCCAGCAACACCTTCAGCATCACCTGAGCCGTACCGGGCTTGGCCATCCACGGCGTCTCGGCGACCTCGCTGCGGTCGATTCCGAATTGAACAAGCTCTTCCCGCGTGAGGTAGCGCACCTCGCTGTGCGGCACCTTGTTCATCGTCGCGACGAAACCGGGACCGATGCCCATCTCCCGCGCATAGGCCGCCAGTTGCGTGGCGCCCTGCTCGGCGAATTTTCGGCATTGCGATGCAAGGCGGTCGTTGCCCTTCGGGCCGACCACGCGCCCGCTGCGCAGAAAGCAATAATAGGCGGGCGCATGGATGCCGATCGCGCTGCCCGGCGGAATCCATCTTTCCGCCGCCCCGATCAGCGCAATGCCGCAGGCCGAATTGCAATTGGCGTCGAAGCTCGTCCACTCCGCGAGCAGCGGCTTGCCGGACTTCTTGGCGGTGTCGCAACCGATCCGGTCATCGGGCCTGCTGGTGCAGATATGCGGGCGCGTCAGCGCGATGCCGGCGCGCATGCGGCGCTCGCGCATGATCCGGCCGATCGCTATCGCTTCCTCCTGCAGGCCGCCATTCGAATTGAAGAAGATCGGCATGTTCTTGGCTTTGGTCCGCGCCAGGAAGGCCCGGAAGCGGGCCGCCGACCCCTCGTCGAACTGGCCATCGGCGGCGATCCATTCGCGGCAGCCGGCCCCGCAGGAGTCTTCGGAACCGCGCGCCAGGAAGAAGGTCAGCGGCTGTCTGGCGAGCTTGGATTGCAGCTCCGATTTGCGGCTCGGCGGCGCCGATTGAGATTTCTGCGCGGCGGCTGAAAGGCTGGTGGCGCAGACCAGCAGGACCGCGAGAACAATCCGTTGGACGGCCGTCTGTCCCGCCATGAGCTGCGCCATGAGCTGGTTCCTGCCTTACACAAGCCTGACAGCGGTGGCATAAAGGATAAATTGAAGAGAGATTTTGGCAGGCTCCGCCGCGATCCTGTCACAGCTTCGTGCGAGAGCCTGCGTCATGCCGAGATATTATTTCAACACCCGCATCGACGGGGAACTGATCCGGGATCCAGACGGCGCCGAACTGCGCGATCCGGACCATGCCTGGACCATGGCCCGCGCCATGATCCGCGACATCCTGCATGACGAGGACGCCGAGCCCCGCCTGATGCGGGCCGCCATCGAGGTCACCGACGAGGATGGCGAGATCGTGCTGGAATTTCCCTTCACCGAGGCGCTGATCGAGCCGGGCCAAGGGTCGATCAGGGTCCATTGAGGTTTTCAGTGCTTCACCTCCCCCTGAAAGGGGGAATGACCAAGCAGCGCCGCCCTTCCCCGTCACTGCGAGCGAAGCGACGCAATCCATATCGCGCTTCGTTTCACTGCGCGGGTCCAACACACGATCGATAATTGCTTCGTCCTGCCGGCTCCGCCGTGCAGTCCTTGCAATGACGGTCCGCTGCGCGGCGTGCAGGCGGCCGTTACTGTTTCCAGGCCGCGAAGGCTTCCTGGAAGGCGCGCTCGCCCGGCGTTCCCTTTTCGATGGCGAGGATCGCGCGGCGATTGTTGTTATAGACAATCGGAATATCGAACCAGCCGCGCTCCTTCAGGAGCTGGATATTGCGGGCCTGGTCGGATTCCACGGCCGACAACCCGATCAGGAAGAAATTATTGGTCACCTTCACCGCGAGCCCGGCGAGCGGCGTGCCCCGCGTCTGCTCGGCCTGCTTCATCAACACACCCGGCACGTTGGAAATGCCGCCTGGCGCGAAATCGGCAGGCAGGTTGAACATCACTTCCATCGTGTGACTGGCGGGGAGCGTCTGGTCGGTGTTGCGCCGGATCGAGAATGACATGTTGAGATGCCGTTCCGGGATTTCGACATCGGCGCGGATCGCAAGTTCAGGCGGACGGCCCGGGCCCGGCGACACCGTCTCGGTGCGCCAGATCGCCGATCCGACATACCGCTTGCCTTGCGGGTCGCTCGGCTCCTCCTCGTAGAGCACGACGCGCTGCGCCACGGCCGGGCCGGACTGCGCGTCCTGCGATCCAAGGCGATCGGTGATTTTCGGCCGGCCGGTGGTGGGCTGACCGGATTTGCTGTCCTTCGTCGCCTGCTGCGTCGAACTGCCGCGGAAGGAGGTCAGCATGTCGGTCACAAGCCCGCGCTGCGACCAGGCGACCCAGCCGATGGCAAGAACCAGAACGATCGCGACGGCGGCCTTGACCAGCCCGCCGATGCCGCGACGGCCGCCCTCTTCGGCCTCCTCGTCGTCCTCACCCTCCTCCTGCATGTCGCGGGGCGGACGGCTGCGCGATGGCGGCAATTCGCGGAAGGGATCGGCCGCCGGACCCTCGGCGCGATTGAAGTCCTCCTGCGCAAGGCGAGGCTCCATCAGGCGGTCGAGTTCGTGACCGGCCGCAATCTCGGCAAAGGGATCGCGCGAGGGCCGTGCCGCGCCGGGCGATGGCGGCCCCCCCGGCGTCGCCGGCGGGGTTGCGAAGGGAGGCTTCGGCTTGCCGGCAGGCGGGGTCGGCCCGCGCGGAGGTGCGGGCGGGAATTTCGGTGGCGGACCGGACGGCTTTGCCCCAGCCGGCGGGGCACCTAAGGGAGTCTTTTGCGGCCCAGCCGCCGGTGGCGCCTTGGGTGGAGGCGCGCCGGCCGGCCCCTGCGGACGCGGCGGAGCTGGCCGATTCCCCTGTGCTGCGGGCACGGGGCCTCCATTCGGCGAGCGCGGCGATTGTGGCGGCTGCTGCGGCGTCGGCCCGGCAGCATTGGGGAAACGCGGCGCCGAGGGGGTTGGCGAGGAGCTTGGCGCAGCCGGAGCATCGGCGCGGGTGCGACGCGCGGCTTCGGCTTCGACCTTGCGGATTGCCTCTTCGAGCGCGAGCCGTTCGCGGGTGATCTCCGCTTCCTGCAAGGGCGGGTCGACACCGCGCAGCTGCGCAACCAGGGCCGTCCGTGCCCGCTCATAAAGCGCACGTCGAGCTTCGCCGGTGTTCTTGTCGAGACCGGCAATGGCGCGCTGGATCAGAGGGTAATAATCAGCCATGCGTCCCTGATCGGCCCCGGATCACAAAGCAGCCCCGATGTATCATCGTGTCATGCCTCGAACGGATTCTGCACCAGAATAGTATCCTCGCGCTCGGGCGAGGTGGACAAGAGAGCGATCGGGCACCCGATCAATTCCTCGATCCATCTTACATACTTGATGGCCTGTGCGGGCAAATCCGCCCATGAGCGGGCGCCGGCGGTGGCATCCTGCCACCCTTCGATGGTTTCGTAGACCGGCTCGACACGCGCCTGGGCATGCTCGCTTGCCGGCAGATGATCGATCATCCGGCCATCCAGACGATATCCGACACAGACATTGATGGTTTCGAAGCCGTCCAGAATATCGAGCTTGGTCAAGGCGATGCCGTTGATCCCGCTGGTCCTGACGGTTTGCCGGACCAGCACCGCGTCGAACCAGCCGCAGCGCCGCGGCCGGCCGGTCACGGTCCCGAATTCCCGCCCGCGCTCGCCGATCAGGCGGCCGATTTCGTTGTCCTGCTCGGTCGGGAACGGCCCCTCCCCGACGCGGGTCGTGTAGGCCTTGCAGATGCCGAGCACATAACCGATCGCCCCCGGACCAAGGCCGGCCCCGGTCGCGGCTTGCGCCGCAACGGTATTTGACGAGGTCACGAACGGGTAGGTCCCGTGATCGATATCGAGCAGCGCACCCTGAGCGCCCTCGAACAGGATGCGGCGGCCTTCGCGGCGCTTTGCGTCCAGCAGCGACCACACCGAATCCAGATAAGGCAGGACGCGCGGCGCCACCGCAGCGAGCTCGTCATACACACTGTCCGGTGCAATCTCGGGAAGACCATTGCCGCGGCGCAAGGCATTGTGATGCGCAAGCAGGCGCTCGATCTTGCCGCGCAACGCCGGCAGATCGGCGAGATCCATCATCCGGATCGCGCGGCGGCCGACCTTGTCCTCATAGGCAGGTCCGATGCCGCGCTTGGTCGTGCCGATGCGCGCGCTGCCCGATTCACGGATGGCCTCGAGCTCGCGATGCAGCGACAGGATCAGGGTCGCGTTTTCGGCGATGCGCAGATTGTCCGGCGTCACCGCGACGCCCTGCTCCTTCAGCCGGTCGATCTCGGTGGCGAGCGCATGCGGGTCGACCACCACGCCGTTGCCGATCACCGACAGCTTGTTGGAACGCACCACACCAGATGGCAGCAGAGAAAGCTTGTAGGTCTTGCCGTCGATGACCAGCGTGTGTCCGGCGTTATGTCCGCCCTGAAAGCGGACCACAATATCGGCCTGTTCGGACAGCCAATCGACGATCTTGCCTTTGCCTTCGTCGCCCCATTGCGCTCCGACGACAACTACATTCGCCATCCGTCCAGTTTCCTCCCGCGGGCCGCGGGCCCATGCTTCAACGTGTGCCCGGCCTTGGCGAGGCCCGTCCCGGATACGGCAAGCGCGGCTCTGAGGCAAGACGAAGAGCCCGCGCAAACGTCGGAATCGGGCCGATAAGGGGTTGAAAAAGATGAAATTTTGGGAAGGTTGGCACTGCGCTGGCTGGACCTCTGGCCGCGGGCGAGGTTAACGCGCGGCGCGCATGCGCTGGACCACCTTCCGGTTCCGGCCGGGCTTGTGTAGGGGAAGACTGGCCGCCGTCCGGCGGACCTCATCCATCAAACCGTGGGGCGTTCGATGGCGCGTGTGCTTGGCCGGTTCGGCGGCTGGCTGAATCAGCAGGCCTATCTGCTCGTCTGCCTCACCTATCTGATGTGGTCGCTCAATATCGTACTCGGGCGGCATATCGCCGGCGTCATCCCGCCGGTGACACTGGGCTTCATCCGCTGGGCGATCGGCGCCGTGATCCTGCTTCCCTTCGCCTGGCCTTATCTGAAGCGCGACTGGCCGGCGATCCGATCGCATATCCCGATCCTGTCCCTGCTCGGCGTCACCGGCACCACCGGATACGCGATTCCCTCCTATTGGGGGCTGCAATACACGCTCGCGATCAACGGCCTCCTGATCCAGTGCACCATGCCGATGGTGATCGGGCTGATGTCGTATCTCCTGGTCGGCGACCGGTTGAACCGCTGGCAGGTGGTCGGCATCGTGGTGTCGTTCATCGGCGTCGTCGTGATCCTGACGCGCGGCGACCCGGATGTGCTGCACTCGATATCGTTCAACCGCGGCGACCTGTGGTTCCTCCTGGCGATGCTGATCTTTGCGCTCTACTCGCCGCTGCTGCGCAAGCGCCCGGCGATCCATCCAATTTCGTTTCTCGCGATCACAGCAATCCTCGGGACGCTATGGGTTTTGCCGCTGGTCGCGTGGGAGGTCTCGCATCTCGGCATACCGAGCTTCGATGCGCATCGCATCGCCGTGGTGATGTACATGGCGATCTTCCCGTCGCTGATCGCCTATATCTGCTACAATCGCGGTGTGCAGCTGCTCGGGCCCAACCCCGTCGCCGCGCTCTATCCGCTCATCATCGTGTTCGGCTCAATCCAGGCGATGCTGTTTCTCGGCGAAGTGCCGCAATGGTTCCACTTCGTCGGAACCGTGTTCATCGTCGGCGGCGTCCTGCTTGCGACGCGCATGGCGGCGGGCGCAAAGCCCGCTGCCTGAACCGATTGACGTGCAACGATCGTTGACAGGTTAACTCAGAACCGCAGCGGCTTCGCCGACTGAACCTGCGGCAACGCCCGCACCTGTTCCAGCACCTTGGCCGGCAATTCGCCATCGATCTCGATCAGCGCGACCGCCTGTCCGCCCGGCGCCTCGCGGCCGACATGGAAGGTCGCGATATTGATGCCGGCTTCGCCGAGCGTCGAGGAAAACCGGCCGATGAAACCGGGCTTGTCGAGGTTGGTGATGTAGATCATCGAGGGACCGAACTCGGCGTCCATCCGGATGCCCTTGATGTTGACGATGCGCGGCCGGCCGTCGGCGAACACCGTGCCCGACACCGAGCGGGTCTGGCGCTGCGTCGTCACCGTCACGGTGATCAGGCTCTCATAGTCGCACTCACCCTCGCGGGTGATCTCCTCGATCACCATGCCGCGCTCCTTCGCCACCACCGGCGCGGAGACGACGTTGATGTCTTGCAGCATCGGGCGCAGCAGCCCGGCGAGCGCCGCCGAGGTCAACGCCTTGACCTTCATCTGCGCGACGGCGCCCTCGTAGGTGATCGTCACCTTCTCGATGCCGGTTTCCGTCAATTGTCCCGCGAACGAGCCGAGCTTTTCGGCAAGCTCGATGAACGGACGCAGACGCGGCGCTTCTTCCGCCGTGATCGAGGGGAAGTTGACCGCATTCGAGATCGCGCCACGCAAAAGGTATTCGGACATCTGGTCGGCAACCTGCAGCGCGACATTTTCCTGCGCTTCCGTGGTGGAGGCGCCAAGATGCGGCGTGCAGATCACGTTCGGATGCCCGAACAGCGGATTCTCGTTGGCGGGTTCGGTCGAGAACACGTCGAAGGCCGCACCCGCAACATGCCCGGAATCAAGCGCGGCGCGCAGCGCCACCTCATCGACGAGGCCACCGCGTGCGCAATTGATGATGCGAACGCCCTTCTTCGTCGTGGCGATCGCCTTGGCGTCGATGATGTTCCGCGTCTTCTCGGTCAGCGGCGTGTGCAGCGTGATGAAGTCGGCGCGCTTGAAAAGGTCCTCGAGCTCGACCTTCTCAACGCCGAGATCCATCGCGCGCTCTGGCGACAGGAACGGATCATAAGCGATGACGCGCATGCGCAAGCCGAGCGCGCGGTCGATGACGATCGAACCGATATTGCCGGCGCCGATCACACCGAGCGTCTTGCCGGTGATCTCGACGCCCATGAAGCGGTTCTTCTCCCACTTCCCGGCCTGGGTCGACACGTCGGCCTGCGGGATCTGCCGCGCGAGCGCGAGCATCAGCGTGATGGCGTGTTCGGCAGTCGTGATCGAATTGCCGAAGGGCGTATTCATCACGATGATGCCCTTCGCGGTCGCGGCTGGAATGTCGACATTGTCGACGCCGATGCCGGCGCGGCCGATCACCTTCAGCTTCTTGGCGTTCTGCAGGATTTTCGGCGTCACCTTGGTCGCCGAGCGAATCGCAAGACCATCGTAATTGCCGATGATCTCGGCGAGCTTGTCCTTGTCCTTGCCGAGATTGGGCTGGAAATCGACATCGATGCCGCGATCCTTGAAGATCTGCACGGCGGCGGGAGACAGGGCATCGGAGATGAGGACTTTGGGTGCGGTCATGGCTTTTTCTCAAGAGTAATGGCTGCGCGTGTCCCTCTCCCCTTGGGGGGAGAGGGTGGCGAAACCGAGCGAAGCGAGGTTGAGCCGGGTGAGGGGTAAAGCTGCGAGCGTGGATATGACCCCTCACCCGCCTCACGGCTGCACCGCTCGGCACCTCTCCCCCAAGGGGAGAGGGAAGAAAGAGATCACGCCGCCTTCGGCAGCTTGTCCTTTGCCTTGGCGTAGGCCCAGTCGAGCCACGGCAGCAGCTTCTGCACGTCGGCGGTCTCGACGGTCGCGCCGCACCAGATCCGCAGACCCGGCAGCGCATCGCGGTGGTTGGCGAAGTCGAACGCGACGCCTTCCTTTTCCACCAGCGCGACGATGTCCTTCACGAAGGCCCATTGCGCGTCGGTCGACAGCGCCGTGACCGCCGGATCGACGATCTTCAGACACACCGAAGTGTTGGAGCGCGTCGCAGGATCGACCGCGAGATTGTCGATCCACGGCGTCTTCGCGACCCAGTCGTGGATCGCTTTTGCATTGGCGTCCGCGCGTGCTATCAGGCCCTTCAGCCCGCCGACCGATTTCGCCCAGGCGAGCGTGTCGAGATAATCCTCGACGCACAGCATCGACGGCGTGTTGATGGTCTCGCCGACGAAGATGCCTTCGTTCAGCTTGCCGCCCTTGGTCATGCGGAAGATCTTCGGCAAGGGCCAGGCGGGCTTGTAGGTCTCGAGTCTCTCCACCGCACGCGGCGACAGAATGAGAATGCCGTGCGCGGCCTCACCGCCCAGCGCCTTCTGCCAGGAGAAGGTCACGACATCGAGCTTTGCGAAATCGAGCGGCTGCGCGAACGCGGCCGAAGTTGCATCGCAGATCGCGAGGCCCTTGCGATCGGCCTTGATCCAGTCGGCATTCGGAACGCGCACGCCGGAGGTCGTGCCGTTCCAGGTGAAAACGATGTCGGTGTCGCTGTCGACCTTGGACAGATCGGGGAGTTCGCCATACGGCGCCTTCAGCGTCACGACGTCCTTCAGCTTGAGCTGCTTTTCGACGTCGGTGACCCAGCCTTCACCGAAGGATTCCCAGGCGAGCATAGTGACGGGGCGCGCGCCAAGCAGCGACCACAGCGCCATTTCGACCGCGCCGGTGTCCGACGCAGGCACGATACCGATCTTGTAATCGGCCGGGACTTCAAGAATTTCGCGGGTCAGTTCGATCGCACGCTTCAGCTTCGTCTTGCCCTCTTTCGAGCGGTGCGAGCGGCCGATCAGTGCGTCTTTGAGGGCTTGGAGGCTCCAGCCGGGGCGCTTGGCGCAGGGACCGGAGGAAAAATGCGGGTTTGCCGGCCGCAAGCCGGGTGTCGTCGTCGTCATGGTCTATCCTTCCAGATAGCACGCCCGCTCGTTGGGGAGGGGTGGCCCGCCGCGGCATGTATAGGAATGTCCGGGAATTCGCAAGCCGATTGCGCCTTCGCATTTAGGCGAATTCGGGCTGCGCGCGCGTGATGCCGTAAAGTTGACGGGAGAAACAACAAAGCCCCGGATCGACCGGGGCTTTGTCAGTATCGCGCTACGTCAGGCGAATCGAAATCCGCGGTTCGGAGCGATCCGATCAATCGAGATTGTAGCGCAGCCCGATGCGGAATTCGTTGGCCGTCATGTCTTTCAGCGTCAGCGCGTTGGCGAGATGCGCGTTGAACGTCGTCTCGCCGAGTTCGAGCCGGCGATAGTTCAAATCCACGCTCCAGCGTGGCGCGAAGCACCAGGCCACGCCGGCCATGAACGCCCATGCGAAGTCTGCCTTGCTCTGCCCGTCCGGATTGTTCGGTCCGGGCGGCATGTAATCGTAGATCCAGTAATTCGCGACGCCCGCGCCGACGCCGACATAAGGCGTCACGCCCGACCACGTTCCGAGATCGAGATACACATTGGCGAGGGCCACGAGCGTGCTGACCTTTGCATCATAGGCGCCGTTCGGCGTGGCCGTGGTTGCAAAGCGCGCGCGGCCGGAGAAATCGACCGTGACATCCGCGCGAAACCAGTTCCACTTGTAGCCGCCACCGCCACCACCCGTGACGATGTTGTCGATCGACAGGCCGCTCGGCACCGGAAATGCCGAATAGGCATCGCCGATGCTGGTGTCGGCGCGCCAGCCGATGTCGCCGCGCAGATACCAGCCGGAAGTGTATTCGGTCACGACGCCGGCCGGCTGATATTGCGGATAAACACCGGTCTGAATGTCTGCGGCATGGGCAGCGGGCGTCCCGCAGCACACCGCGGCCATTCCCGCGCAGATCAGGGCAATCGGTAGCGCTTGACGCATCGGCACTTTCCTTCGCTTGCCCTGTTCGGGCGTCAACGTTTCGGAAACCATAGGTGCCGTTGGTTAAGGCTTTGCTAACCATAAATGCTGCCGTGATCGCTCGAACGCGATGAAAATTGACGCTGTTTGAGTGAACTCACTTCTAACGTGTGCGCCAGCCAATAGGTTGGCGGCTGGCGGGCTCGCCCGCCCCGGAGAAGTGATGACACACAGTCCACGGATTGACTGGGTCGACTACGCGAAGGGCATCTCGATCATCCTCGTGGTCATGATGCACGCGACGCTTTCGACGGAAGCCGCGCTTGGCGCGAGCGGCTGGCTGCATCCTGTCGTCGAATTTGCAAAGCCGTTCCGGATTCCGGCCTTCTTCCTGATCGCGGGACTGTTTGCCGCGCGCGGCATGACCAAGCCCTGGCGGACCTTCATCGACAGCAAGGTTCTGCACTTCGCCTATTTCTACGTCCTGTGGCTGACCATCCAGTTCCTGTTCCGCGGGCCGGTCTATGCGGTGGAGGACGGCGCGCTGGAAACGTTGGGGCAATATCTGCTCGCTTTCATCGATCCGTTCGGGACGTTGTGGTTCATCTATCTTCTGCCGGTATTCTTCGTGGTCACGCGGCTGACGCGCGGTCTGCCGCCTGCGCTGGTGCTGATCGCGGCGGCCTTGCTGGAAGCGGCGCCGATCGCAACCGGCTGGACCCTGATCGATGAATTCGCGGGACGCTTCGTCTATTTCTTTGCGGGCTATCTGTTCGGCCGGTGGATCGTCACTCATGCCGAGTGGTTCCGCACCAATCCCGCCACGACTACAGCGATGCTCGCGGGATGGGGGATCATCACTGCCGCATGCGTGAGTGCCGGCGTCGCGACCTGGCCTGGCGTGTCGCTCGCACTCGGATTTATCGGCGCCGCCGCCGTGATCGCAATTTCAGTGCTGATGGCGCGCGCGGGCATGCTCGGCGGCATCCGTTATTGCGGGCAGAATTCGATCGTCATCTATCTGGCCTTCTTCCTGCCGATGATTGCCACCCGCATCGCCCTGACGAAGACCGAATTGATCGTCGATCCCGGCCTTATCGCGGCGCTGGTCACGCTCGTCGCGGTCGTCACGCCGCTCATTCTGCATCGCATCGTGCGCGGCACCGCCTTCGCGTTCCTGTTCGAGCGTCCCGCGCGGTTCCGTCTTCACACCAACAAGAAGCCGACGCTGCAACCGGCGGAGTGACGACACTCCCGAAACACGCTCGCGCAACAACTGACTTGTCGCGACATCCAATTCTCCGAAACGAAAAGAGGCGGGCCAAGGCCCGCCTCTTTCACATCCATTTCGCCGAATTCGCTCGTCAGCCCTTGCGCATCAGCGGGGGCGGCGGGGCATAGGCCGGAGCCGGCGGATTGTAGACCGCAGGCGGCGGCGCATAGGCGGGAGCGGCAACCGGGATGACGGCATCGTTCGGCGACAGATTCCAGCGCAGAGCCAGCTTGAAATCGTGCGAGGTGACGTCGTGGAAGATCATCGGGTTGTTGACGGCATTCAGGCCGTCGAAGCGAACCAGATCGCCCGATTGGAAGTCCCCGAGATTCACGTAGCGATACGCGAATTCCGCGGTGAAGTTCTTGGTGACCTTGTAGGCGATACCTGCGTGCAGCGCCCACGCCATTTCCCATTGCGAATGCTTGTCGGCATAAGCGACGCTGCCGTTCGGCGCATTGACGTCGCGGAAATTGTCGATGGTGTTGCGCGAGGTACCGATGCCGGCGCCGACGAACGGCGTGAAGCACCACCACGTGCCGAGATCCAGGTAGGCGTTGGCCAGGAACAGCCACTCCGACTTGGTTCCGTAATAATCGTTGGCGCCCGGTCCGAAGCCGGCGCCGCCGGGATAGGTGTCGAAGCCGCGGAACGCGGTGCGGCCGCGATATTCACCGGTGACGTCGACGCGGAACCAGTCGTTGAACTGATAACCGCCGCCGAGGCCTGCGAGAATGCCGGTGTCGAAGTCCTTGTTGTGCACGACGACGGTGGAATCGAACAGCGCGTTGTCGATCGACTTCACCTGCTGATTGGTCATGCCGATATCGCCACGCAGATACCAGCCGCTGGTCTGAACGACCACCGGAGCGCTCTTGTACATCGGCGGCGGCAAATCGGCGGCGCCAGCTGGAGCCGCAATGGTCAAGGCCGCAGCGCCTGCCATCAAACTGGATTTGAGAATTTTCATGGTCCGTCCTCACTCGGCGAATGGAGTGTGCGGACCATCGCAGTAATTGTTTAAGCGTCACTTAACCTTGATTTTTAACCGCGATTTTTAACGTTCGCGACGACGAACGGTGAGTTGATACCGCACTCGCGCGCTCTTGTTTACGGGACGTAAAGCTTTCCAAACAGGACATTAAAAAAGCGCGGCCCGCAAAGGCCGCGCTTTTCGATTCGCCGCGATGCAGCGAGATCAATCGTCGTCGAGCTTGCCGATGCGGTGCTGCGAGTAAAGCTCGAGCCCGACCTTCTTGATCAGCTCCAATTGGGTTTCGAGGAAGTCGATGTGATCTTCCTCGTCCTTCATCAGTTCTTCGAACAGGTCGCGCGACACATAGTCCTTCACCGACTGGCAATAGGTCGCCGCCTCCTGGTACAGGCTGCGCGCATCCACCTCGGCCGCGAGATCGCATTCCATCACCTCCTTGACGGTCTGGCCGATGCGCAGCGGATCGAGCACCTGCATGTTCGGAAAACCGTCGAGGAACAGGATGCGCTCGGCGAATTTGTCGGCGTGGTGCATCTCCTCGATCGACTCGGCCCGCCATTTCTTGGCGAGGTCCTTGAGCCCCCAATTGTCGAGAATGCGATAATGCAGCCAGTATTGATTGATCGCAGTCAGTTCGCTGCGCAGCCCCTTGTTCAGATAGTCGATGACCTTGGGGTCGCCCTTCATGGCCGCAAGCTCCTTTATTATTCCCGTGCTGGATCGCGCGATAGTTTGGACTAATTCTAATTTGTCAGAGACGGGCGCGCAAGCGCCCGCGCGCTGTCAAGGCGCGGAACTTCGAACGCAGTAGAGGGAAAACGGTTCAGGCGGCTTCGGCGGAAACCGGCTTTTCGGCCAGATCGCCGGAGACCGGGCAGATTGCACAACCTGTGGTGCAACGTCCGCCGAGGGCCTGGTCCATGATCGTCTTGATGGTGCGGGCGCACCGTCCGCATTGCGGGCTGCAGCCGAGACAGCCGTAAACCTCGCCCGTCGTCCGCGGCCGTTCGACGTGGCAGGCGGTGCGGATGGCGGTATCGGTCAGGACGTTGCAGGAGCAGACGATCATAACGCAGGAGCTGGTTGGCACGTTAGATAGTTTAACTTGCAACAATCGTTAGCGGGCGGCGCCCGCGCCCGCAAAGCGAAAATGCTGATTTTGTATGTAATCTAAACTGCTTCGCGCGCAGCGGGTTGAGCCCGATCAAACCCGCATGGCTGCCTTCTTGCTGCACCGCAAAAGGAGCTGGCGCCCGCCCGGCAGGCCGGGCCGGGCCGGCCCGCGGCGGGATATCAGGCCGCGGCCTGGGTCAGGGCCTCGACGATCTCGTCGACCACCTCTTCGACCAGATACTGGTCGTCGCCCTCGCCCATCACCCGGATCACCGGCTCGGTTCCCGAAGGCCGGATCACGAGGCGGCCATTACCGTTCAGCCGCGCCGTGGCGCCGTCGATGGCGCGCTTCACCGAGGCATCCTCCAGCGGCGTGCCCTTCTTGTAGCGCACGTTCTTCAGGATCTGCGGCAGCGGATCGAAGACGTGACAGACCTCCGACACCGGCCGGCCCTGGCGCTTCACCACGCCGAGCACCTGCAAGGCGGCAACGAGGCCGTCGCCGGTGGTCGCATAGTCCGACAGGATGATGTGCCCGGACTGTTCGCCGCCGAGATTGAATCCCTGCTCGCGCATATGCTCGAGCACATAGCGGTCGCCGACCGGCGTGCGCGCGAGCGTCAGGCCAAGTCCCTGCAGATATCGTTCGAGTCCGAGATTGGACATGATGGTCGCGACCACGCCGGGCTTGGTCAGGCGGCCGTCTTCCTTCCAGCTTCCCGCAATCACCGCCATCAGCTGGTCGCCGTCGATGACGTGGCCCTTCTCGTCGACGATCACCACGCGGTCGGCGTCACCATCGAGGGCGATGCCGACATCGGCGCGGACCTCGCGCACCTTCGCTGCCAGCGCCGCGGGCTCGGTCGAGCCGCAATCCTTGTTGATGTTGAAACCGTCCGGATCGATGCCGATCGCAATGACCTCGGCGCCGAGTTCCCACAACGCCTCGGGCGCCACGCGATAGCCAGCGCCATTGGCGCAGTCCACCACCACACGCAGGCCATCAAGCGACAGGTCGCGCGGCAGCGTGCGCTTGGCGAATTCGATATAGCGGTCCTGCACGCCGTCGATCCGCTTGGCGCGTCCGAGGTCGGTGGATTTCGCGAGTCGCCGCGTGATGTTTTCTTCCATCACGGTCTCGATCTCGGTCTCGACCGCGTCCGAGAGCTTGTAGCCGTCCGGCCCGAACAGCTTGATGCCGTTATCGTCGTAAGGATTGTGCGAGGCGGAGATCATCAACCCGAGATCGGCCCGCATCGAGCGCGTCAGCATGGCGACGGCCGGCGTCGGCATCGGGCCGAACAGCAGAACATCCATGCCGACCGAGGTGAAGCCCGCGACCAGTGCGGTTTCAATCATGTAGCCGGACAGCCGGGTATCCTTACCGATGACAACCCGGTGGCGATGCTCGCCACGCTGGAAGACGAGGCCCGCCGCCTGCCCGACCTTCAGGGCGAGCTCGGGCGTGATGACGCCATTGGCGCGCCCGCGGATGCCATCGGTTCCGAAATAACGACGTGACACTCTGGAACCCCCCAGTCCCCGCTAACCGTCAGGTCCGTTTAAGACCATCCTAGCGGACTCGGCTTCAAAAGTTATGAGCAAAGATTGCAGCCGCCCGGTGGCGGCGATTCACCCCGTTAATACCCTGAAATCACAGGCGTCATCTCAAATTTCGTCCTTGTCCTGCGAGCTGTGTGGAGGCTGGGTCACGTTGACCGGGTCCGAGCCCGGAAAGGTTTCCTCAAGCCCCTCCTCCAGGGCCTTGTCGAGCCGTTCCTTGTGATCCTTGCCGGACTCCTCGCCGTGCTTCCTGCCTTCGGTCATGACTGACGTCCTTTCCCTCACTCCCGGGCAGGAAAGCTGCCGGCTTTGCCGCGCTTTTTCCAGGCCCGGGCGCTATGCTACGAAAAAGCATATGGGATGGACACGCCGATGACGCCAATCACCTGCATCGAAGACTTGCGCCAGCTTGCCGAAAAACGGGTGCCGCGGGCGTTTTTCCAATATGTCGATTCCGGCTCCTATGCCGAGGAGACCTTCCGCGCCAATCGCACCGACATGGAGCGCGTCAAGCTGCGTCAACGCGTCCTCGTCAATGTCGACAAGCGGGATCTGTCCACGACCATCGTCGGCCAGAAGGTTTCGCTGCCGATCGCGCTCGCTCCGATCGGGCTGTGCGGCATGCAGCACGGCAACGGCGAGATCCTGGCCGCGGAAGCCGCCAACGAAGCGGGCATCCCGTTCTGCATGTCGACGATGTCGATCTGCTCGATGGAGCAGGTGGCGGAGGCGACGAAAAAACCGTTCTGGTTTCAGGTCTATGTGATCCGCGACCGCGGCTTCATCGCCGATCTGATCGCGCGCGCAAAGGCCGCGAATTGCTCCGCGCTGGTTCTGACCGTCGACCTTCAGGTGCTCGGCCAGCGCCACCGCGACATCAAGAACGGCATGACCGTGCCGCCGCAGATCAAGCTCTCCAACGTGCTCGACATCATGTCGAAGCCGCGCTGGGTGAAGAGCATCCTCGGCGCCAAGAGCAAGACCTTCGGCAATCTCGAAGGTCACGTGAAGGGTATGGAGGGCGTCAACTCGCTGGCGCAATGGACCAACAGCCAGTTCGATCCGACGCTGAGCTGGCATGACGTCGACTGGATCCGCTCGCTGTGGCCGGGCAAGCTGATCATCAAGGGCATCCTGGACGTCGAGGATGCACGGCTCGCGACCAAATGCGGCGCCGACGCCATCGTGGTGTCGAACCATGGCGGCCGTCAGCTCGACGGCGCACCGTCATCGATCGCCATGCTGCCGAAGATCGCCGATGCGGTCGGCAACGACATCGAGGTGATGTTCGATGGCGGCATCCGCTCCGGACAGGATCTGTTCCGCGCGCTCGCGCTCGGCGCACGAAGCTGCCTGATCGGTCGCGCGTATATCTACGGGCTCGGCGCCCTCGGCAAGGAAGGCGTGAAAACCGCGATCGAGGTGATCCGCAAGGAGCTCGACATCACCATGGCGCTGACCGGCGTCACGAAAATCGCCGACATCAACCGCTCGACGCTCGCGACCGAAACCATCCCCGAAGAAACGCACGTGCTCGAACTGGCCGATACCAGAAAGGGGGCCGGGGGACGTTAGCGGCACCGCCCGTCGACGCGGCCGCGTGCGTTACGCAGCACCGGGCTCGCTTCCGTTATCGTGTCTCAGGCTGGTGAGCGGAAAGGCCCTGCTCCGCGGCTGCGGGCCCTCGGTGAACCATTCGCAAAAGGCGTTGTGCCGATCCACCATTGCAATCGTCATGCGCGGTCCACCCGATTTGAGGCTGACCGTATCGCCCGGCTTGAATTCCGAATCTGCCACGTGCGTTGTTCTCCGAAGCCCGAATCATCTCAGGCGGCGATTATCACAGCGAGCGACGTCTTGCATGGCGCCTCGCGTTGCCCGATGAACATCCGTATAGAAACAGCGTTGATCCGCTTACGATTTCACCGTTTGCCCCGCGTGGCAAAAAATTTTGCGTGACCGGCCGCCATGGATGCTTGTGTATCGACAATTGGCGGCTACTATGCGCGTCCTTCAGTCTGAACGCTGGCGAACAAAGGCGGTATTCCGATGGATAAGTTGTCGCGCCGTAACCTGTTGCGGACTCTCGCCGGTGGAGCGCTCTCCACTGCAGGCATTGTGACACTCGCCCGGACCTCTCTCGCCAACGTACCGGAGACCCCCGCAGGCGCCCCGCTTTCCGATCTCGATGTCCAGGCCCGCGCGGCGGAGCTGGAATCGTCGGAAGTGCTCGGCGAGGCCGGACAGGCTCACGCTCAATTCATCAATCTGCCCGGCGTCGGGGGCTTCGGCAATGGCGGCCGCTTCCGCAACCTGCCGTTCGGCAACGGTGGCTTCCGCAACGGCGGCTTCTTCAACGGTGGCGGCTTCCGCAATGGTGGCTTCCGCAACGGCGGCTTCCGGAATGGCGGCGGCGGTCACGGGTTCCGGAACAGTTTCCGCAACCACTAGCCGATGATTTCTGCCGATCAGGTCGGTCCACTGGAACTGCTTGTTGTCCAGCCGACCCCGTTCTGCAATCTCGACTGCACCTATTGTTATCTTCCCGACCGGCTCGACAAGCGGAAGATCACGTTCGAAACGCTGGAAAAGACCTTCAACTGGGTCTTTTCCTCGGGCCTCGTCACCCAACCCTTCACCCTGCTGTGGCATGCCGGCGAACCGATGGTTTTGCCGGCATCGTTCTATGAGCAGGCGACGGTTCTGCTGGAAAAATGCAACACCAGCGGATTCCCGATCACCCAGTCCTTCCAGACCAACGCCACGCTGGTGAATGACGCGTGGTGCGACTTCATCCGTCGCCGCAACATTCAGCTCGGCGTCAGCGTCGATGGTCCTGCGTTCCTCAACGACCGCCACCGGGTCGTCCGCAACGGCGGCGGCACCCTGGATCGCGTGCTGCGCGGCATGCAGAAGCTGCGCGAGCATGAAATCTTCTTCGATGTGATCACGGTGCTGACGTCGGCGTCGCTCGATTACCCGGACGAATTGTACGACTTCTACATCGAGCACGGCATCACCGACGTCGCCTTCAACGTCGAGGAAATCGAAGGCCCGCACGTCACCTCCTCCCTCGCTGGCGTCGGCATGGAAGCGCGCTTCCGCCGCTTCTATTCGCGCTTCATGGATCTTGCGTTCCAATCCGATCCGCCGCTGCGAGTGCGTGAATTCGAGGCTTCGCGCAATTCCATCGCTCACCGCGAAGAGCTTAGCCAACGGACGCAGGAATGCCGGCCATTCGGCATTCTCAACGTCGATTGCGCGGGGAATTTCTCGACCTATTCGCCGGAATTGCTGGGGCTCAGCAGCCCGCGCCTCGGCAGCTTCGCGCTCGGCAATGTCGCGACCGACACGCTTGAATCCATACTGGCGATGCCGCGTTTCATCGCGCTGGACGACGAAATCCGCCGCGGCGTGGAGGCGTGCAAGGAGAGTTGCCCCTATTATCCGTTCTGCGGCGGCGGACCGCCCGGCAACAAGTATTTCGAGAATGGCGATTTCGCGACGACCGAAACCTTGTCCTGCCGCCTGCACAAGAAGGCGACCTTCGACATTGCGCTCGACAAGTTCGAACGACTGAAGGCGATGATGTGAAGGCGACTTTTGCGATCGCGCCGAATTTCCACTGCAAGGGCTCCTGGTCGGATCGGCTGCTTGTCCAAGGCAGTGACGGCTGGCGTGCCCCGAACGGGGAGGAGCTGGCCGCGCTGACGACACAGCCGCCCGCAGACGACGGCAGCTGCATCTTTCTGTTTTCGGTGCCGATGCATTTGCGCAGCCGCTTCTGGGCCATGCTGAATGAGGAAGCCGCGGAAGGCCAAGGCGATTTCATCAGCTTCTCCGACGACGTCGCCGCTTTCCTGACATTCAAGGATTTCGCGCCGCCCGCAGACGCCGTCTGCGAGCTTCTGGTTCAGGACGCCGCCGGGCAGGTCGCGACCGCGGACATGTGGGGGCTCATCAATTTCGGCGAAGAGCCGGTGCAGCTGGCCTTTGCCGATCTTCAGCTGCGCCTCGATGCCGGCGAAGGCTGCCGCCTGATCGCGAATGCGACCGCGGATGTCGTGCCACCCGCGGGCGAGGAGTTGAATGTGCTCTACGCTATCCGCACCGGCGTTGCTGCGGATGATGCGTCGGCGGGCTAGTCTTTCCGCAAACCAAGCGCCTTGATCAGCGGCCCCATCGAAGCGACCTCGTCGGAGACGAGCTGCGCCATTTCCTCGGGCGTGCTGGTCGCCGCCTGCGCGCCCGATGCGCTGAGCTGCTTGATCACATCGGGGTCGTGCGAGGCCCGCGCGAATTCCGCATGCAGCGTCTTCACGATGGCATCCGGCGTCCCGGCGGGTGCGGCAATGCCGAACCAGTTCGCGACGCGCTCCTTGGCGAGCCCGGCCTCGATCAAGGTCGGTACATCGGGGATTTGCGCGATACGCGCTTCCGCATCGATGATGAGGCCCTTCAGCTTCTTGTCGTCGATCTGGGGCTTCGCGGCGATATAGGACATCAGCCCGAAATCGATCCGCCCGGTGATGAGATCGGCCATCATCGGCGGGCCGCCGCGATAATGCACGTATTGCATCGGCGTGCCGGTCGCGAGTGCGATCTTGGCGCCGAGGAGATGCGCGGGGCTCCCCGCGCCCGGCGTGCCGAACGACAAGCCGCCATCCTTCTTCTTCGCGAGCGCAAGCAATTCCGAAAGCGTATTCGCCGGTGAATCCGCCGGCACCGCAAGAAGCTGCGCAAGACGGAAGGTCAGCGCGACCGGCTTGAAGCCGCGGATCGGATCGAAGGGCGGCGGATTTTGCATCGCCGGAATGGAGGCGAGCTGCGCGCCCACGACCGTCAACAATGTGTAGCCATCCGGCGCCGCATTCTGCACGGCCGTCGCGGCAACGGCGCCGCCGGCACCGGTGCGGTTCTCGACCACGACTTTCCAGCCGGTGTTCTTCGACACCGCATTGGCATAGGCGCGCGTGGCAAGATCGGTGACGCCGCCCGGCGCGACTCCGACGAGGATGGTGATCGGCCGGCTCGGATAGTCCTGGGCGTGCGCAACGCTTGCACAACAAAGCAGCGCCGCCGCAACAAGGCACGCGATCCGCATCGGGGTTTCCTCCTGATTATGATGGGCGTGACCTCAAGCGACGACGCGCCACGCAACCGGCATCTTTTGGAGAGAAGCGAGCGGCGTCAAGCGGCGCACATTGCAGTCAGGCTGCGCACATACGCCCGCGCGTGGGCATCGCGGGCAGCAGCCCACGATTCCTCTCAGAAACCGAACAGCGCGAACAGCGCGGCAAACAGCGCGGCGATCGCCGCGAATATGCCGAAGATCACGGCTGCGATGGCATCGAGTATCATCTCGATAACATCCAGAACCGAGCTCGCCGCGATCACAACCACGCAACAGCCGGACGCGATCAGCAGGGAGGTGACGAAGCCGACCGCCGCCAGCCAAAGCAGCCCAAACAACAAGGCGCTCAGCACGATCGCAGCGGCGATGCGTCGAACGGGACTGCGCCGCGGCGCCGGACGCCGGTGCTGCTCGTGCACGTCCATGGTCCGTATCTCTCTGTCGAGGCGTCTCGTTTCGTCGAACCTGCGACGAAAGCTAGCAAGGTCGCCATCGCCGGTCGAGATTGCGCGCTCGGACGACGCCGGGCGCGCTCCACCGCGCGCTTTCGTCAATCGGCCGCGGCCGCTAAGCTTGAGCGTCATGAAGGCCGGGACGCACAGCCCTTTTCTCACCGTCATCTGTCTCGGCATCGCCCAAATTCTCGCCTGGGGCTCGTCCTTCTATTTTCCCGCGGTGCTAGCCGAACCGATCGTCAAGGACACCGGCTGGCCGCTGCCGGCGGTCGTTGGCGGCGTCTCGCTCGGGCTCCTCGTTGGCGGCGTGATCTCGCCGCGCGTCGGCACGCTGATCGCCCAACACGGGGGACGACCCGTTCTCGCTGCTAGCTCCCTTTTGTTCGCCGCCGGCCTTGCCGGTATCGGGCTTTCGCCCAACCTTCCGGTCTACCTGTTCGCCTGGCTGATTGTCGGTCTCGGCATGGGCTCGGGGCTATACGACGCGGCCTTCGCCGCGCTCGGCCGGATGTATGGACAGGCCGCGCGCGGACCGATCACGCATCTCACCCTGTTCGGCGGCTTTGCGTCGACCGTGTGCTGGCCGCTGAGCGCATTCCTCGTCGAGAGCATCGGCTGGCGCGGCACCTGCTTCGTCTATGCCGCCCTGCATCTGTCACTGGCGCTGCCGCTGCAGCTTTATGCGATGCGTCAACCAGCCAACGCTGAAGAAGAACCCGCAAACGCCAGCGAACGGGCAGCGGCAGCCCCTGTTACCGCTGATCGCCGCGAAACCGCAATCCTGATCCTGCTGGCGCTGATCCTGTCGATCGTCGCCGGGATCGGCTCGATCATCGTCGTGCATCTGCTCATCGTGCTGCAGGCCCGCGGCCTCGACTTCGCCGCCGCCGTTGCGCTTGGCACGCTGTTCGGCCCGGCCCAGGTCGGCGCGCGCATGGTCGAAAGCCTGTTCGGCACCCGCTATCACCCGGCCTGGACGCTGATGGGATCGGTCACGCTGATGGCAATCGGCCTAATCCTGCTCCTCTCCGGCTGGCCGGTGGTCGCGCTCGCGGTGATCCTTTATGCCGGCGGCTACGGCATTTCCTGGATCGCGCGGGGCACGCTGCCGCTCGCGATCTTCGGCGCGATCCGCTACCCGCAACTGATGGGCCGCATCGCCATGCCGAGCCTCGTCGTCCAGGCGGTGGCGCCCGCGATCGGCGCGCTCGCCATCGAACGCCTCGGCATTTCGCCGACGCTCACGATCCTGACCGCCTTCGCCATTCTCAACATCGCGCTGATGTTCGCATTGTCTTTGCGCGTGCGTTCGGCACAATCTGCGCCATGACCCGCCCTTCGCCCGAACGCCGCTCCGCCTATCCCTACCTGCGTGCCATTCCAACGCGCTGGATGGACAACGACGTCTATGGCCACGTCAACAACGTGACCTATTATTCCTACTTTGACACCGTGGTGAACGGCTATCTGATCGAGCAAGGCGCGCTCGACATCGCATCGAGCGCGGTGATCGGTCTCGTCGTCGAGACGCAATGCAATTACTTCAAGCCGCTCGCCTTCCCCGATACGGTGACGGCGGGGTTGCGGGTCGCGCATCGCGGCACATCGAGCGTGCGCTATGAAATCGGCATCTTCCGCGGCGACGACGAGAGTGCCTCCGCGCAGGGCCATTTCGTCCATGTCTATGTCGATCGCGCGAGCGGCAAGCCGGTCGCCCTGCCGCCGCCGTTGCAGCAGGCGCTGGCGCTGCTTGCGCCCCGATAGTCCCGCTCACATCGGCGGCGTCAGGCCGTCCTTGCCGACATTGACCCGCGCCGCACTGAATGTGCCATCCGGCTGTCGGACGGCTGCGACGATGAAGATTTTCGTACCGGGTTTCAGGTCGGCGACGCTGCCCGGCACATAGGTCACGATCGGCGCGTCCTTCGGCACCACGATCTTCTTCTCGCCGTCCTTGTATTTGACCGAGATGGTCTGTCCGTCGACACCGGACACGGTCTCCTGCACCGTCGCGTTGGTCATCATGCTTTGCGGCTGGTTGTCCCAGGGGAAATGCCCTTCGGCGACGCCGCGCAACGCTTCCGGAAACACATGAACATGGATCGCGCGTTGCGTGCCGTCCGGCTGCGGGATCGACGACACGCCGATATAATCGTTCGGCTTGATCTGTTCGATCCTGAACGGGACAATGCCGGAGACGCCGACATTGTCGGCGAGCTTGATCTTCAGGTCGCTGCCATCGAGCGCCTTCACCGTCATCAACGAGCCGTCGAGCGAAACGATCTCGCCGCGGACGCGGACCGGCTTGTCCTGCGCGAAAGCAGGCATCGCGAGGCAGATGGCAATGAGAGCTGTGGCGGAGAAGCGTGTCAGCCCGATGCGTGCGATCATGGCAGCCCCCCCGTTATGCAGCGCGTCGGCGCGCCACTTGGGAAGGGGAACACCTGGGTCGCAGCGCTATTCCGCCTGTCGCTCCCCGTTCAGGAGAAGGGAATCCGCCTAATAAAATCCCGGGGTCGCGCCGCCATCGACCGGGATCGCCGCGCCCTGGATATGGCGCCCCTTGGCGCTGCACAGGAACACCGCCAGCGCCGCGACATCGGCCGCTGTCGCCATCCGGTTGATCCCGTCACGCGCAACCGCCTCGACGCGGATTTCGTCGATGGTCTTGCCGGCCGCGCTGGCCCGCTGGGCGAACAGGTCCTGGATGCGGTCGGTTTCGGTGAGGCCGGGATGGATGATGTTGACCGTCACGTCGTCCTTCATCCCGAGCCGCGACAGCGCCTTGGAAAAATTCGCCATCGCCGCGTTGCAGGATGCGCCGATGGTGAATTCGGCG
>Ga0180222_1001468_pt1 | contig 24200 bp, 22 predicted proteins | sample eDN5th37CKraftOP_FD_151336 | JGI IMG/M metagenome (GOLD analysis project Ga0180222, IMG submission 151336) | Enriched Organic Plus compost microbial communities from Emeryville, California, USA - eDNA 5th pass 37_C Kraft OP (version 2) (version 2) ...
CGCCGCCGCCGGCCCATCGCCGCGAGGCGCGCCATCTTCAGCACATCGAGCGCGGCCACGAGCTTGTCGGCATCGACCTGCTCCGCTTCCTCCAGCTCGCGCACATGGCGCTCCGCGAGCGCCTGCAGCCGCGCGGCGAGCGTCCGCGCCTTGAGCCGGGCGCTCGCGCGTGCGCGCGGCACCGTATCCGTGGCGCGCGGCGCAAACGTGTGGCGCGTCCAGCCCTGATCGCGCGTCCAGCGGCAGATGCTGGCGCGGCCGACGCCCGTGCGCGCCGAAATTTCGCCATAGCTCAGCGGGGTGCCTTCGACGAGGCGGCGCACCTCGCGCACGGTCGCGTCCTTGTGCGGCCGGCGCGATCCGCGCGGGTGGGACGCGACGAAGTCGCCGGGCTTGTCCGGCTCGATCTGAAGCCGCACGACGGCGGGGCCAATGCGGGGTGGGCGCATGCCGAGGAATATAAGCCTAAAATCGTTCCGGCGCAAGGTGCTTCCTGGAGGCGCTACCGGCAATGGCCGGCCTGCAGCTTCAACGAGCCTGATCCACGTCTTGCTGCGAATTCAGCATGGATTGCCGGGGCGAGGCGGCGCGTTCCGCTCAAACGAACTCCGGCTCGAGAGGCACCGCGTCGCTTGCGCCGTTTTCGCGCTTCCGCCAGATTGGCCGAAACCGGGCGCCGGATTGCCGGCCAGCGTCCCGAATCCGAAGTTCGCTTGATTTTGCAGTATCCTCGAGCGCGAACTTCGGATTCGAAGGACTGGCAAAATCTGGCGTTCTAGTGTCGCTGGTTCAGAAATTCGCTTACAGGACTCGCCGCGCCAATGAAGCGAATGTCTGAACCACGACACGAGCGGGAGGAATCGTTCAATGGCCGAAGGAACCGGGCCGCGTCCGCGCGTCGGTCTTTTCGTCACCTGCCTCGTCGACCTGATCCGACCGAAGATCGGCTTCGCCGCCGTGAAGCTTCTGGAGGATGCCGGTTGCACGGTCGAGGTGCCGTCGCAAAGCTGCTGCGGCCAGCCCGCCTATAATTCCGGCGACCGCGCCACCACGCGGCAGATGGCCGAGCGCGTGATCGCCGCCTTCGAGCCCTATGATTATGTGGTGGTGCCGTCCGGCTCCTGCGCCGGCATGATCAAGCTGCATTACGCCGAGCTCTTCGCCGGCGATCCCGGCTGGCAGCGTCGCGCCGACGCGCTTGGCGCCCGCACCTTCGAGCTCGTGAGTTTCCTGGTCGATGTGATGAAGGTCGAGCGCGTGGACGTGATCTACGAAGGGACGGTCACCTATCACGACGCCTGCTCCGGCCTGCGCGAGCTCGGCATCAGGGACCAGCCGCGCAAGCTTCTGGGCTCCGTCGCCGGCCTGACCGTCGCCGAGATGAAGGACGCCGACGTCTGCTGCGGCTTCGGCGGCACCTTCTGCGTGAAGTATCCGGAAATCTCCAACGCCATCGTCGGGAAGAAGGCGGAGAATGTTGTCGCCACCGGCGCGCCCATGCTGCTCGCCGGCGATCTCGGCTGCCTGATGAACATGGCCGGCAAGCTCCAGCGCATGCGCAAGGCCGTCGCCGTGCGTCACGTCGCCGAGATGCTGGCCGGCATGGCGCTTGAGCCGGGGATCGGCGATCCTCCGAAGGCGGGCGGCGCATGAGCGGGACCGCGGGCAGCCACGGAAAAAGTTTTGCGCGCGCCGCGCGTCGCGAAGACGCGGCGGACATCGCCCGCATTTACAACGAAGGCATCGAGGACCGCGTCGCCACCTTCGAGACCGACCTGCGCACGGAGAAGGATGTGCTGCGCTGGTTCGACGAGGAACGCACGATGGTGGTCGTCGAAAGCGACGGCCACGTGCTCGCCTTCGCCAGCGCCTTCACCTACCGCCCGCGCGTCTGCTATTCCGGTGTGCGCGAGTTCTCGGTCTATGTCTCGCGCGAGGCACGCGGCCGCGGTCTTGGGCGCGTCGCGCTGGAGGCATTGACCGACGCCGCCCGCGCCCGCGGCGACTGGAAGCTCTTGTCCCGCGTCTTCCCCGAGAACCAGCCGAGCCTGAAACTCCTGGCCTCGCTCGGCTTCCGCGAAGTGGGCACGTACGTGCGTCACGCGAAGCTCGACGGCCTCTGGCGCGATGTTGTGATCGTGGAGAAACTCATCGACGAAGGGGAGGGGCGCGCATGACCGTGCAGATCGCCTCCCCGAAGTTCAAGAGCAACGCTCGCGCCGCGCTGAAGGACGCCCAGTTGCAGCGCGCGCTCGGCAAGGTGGAGCAGGGCTTCGTCGGCAAGCGCCGCATGGTCGCCGACCGGCTCCCCGAGTTCGAGGCGCTGCGCGACCTCGCGCGCGACATCAAGGATCACACGCTCGCGCATCTCGATCTTTATCTGGAGGCCTGGGAGCGCCGCGCGACCGAGCAGGGCGGGCAGGTGCATTGGGCCGCGACCGCCGAGGACGCGCGCCGCATCATCCTCGATATCTGCAAGCGCCGCGGCGCGAAGACCGTCACCAAAGGCAAGAGCATGATCGCCGAGGAGATCGGCCTCAACGATCATCTCGTCGAGCACGGCGTCACGCCAGTCGAGACCGACCTCGGCGAATACATCATCCAGCTCCGCCACGAGGCGCCCTCGCACATCATCGCCCCCGCGATCCATCTCAACAAGGATCAGATCGAAGCCGACTTCCGCCGCGCGCACGCCGAGCTCCCGCCGGAGCGCAATCTGGAGGAGCCCGCGTCCCTCATGGCGGAAGCGCGCGCCGTGCTGCGCGAGAAATTCCTCGCTGCCGACGTCGGCATCACCGGCGCGAATTTCCTGATTGCCGAGACCGGCTCCTCGGTGATCGTCACCAACGAAGGCAACGGCGACCTCACGCAAACGTTGCCCAAGGTCCATATCGTCCTCGCTTCCATCGAAAAAGTGGTGCCGACGCTCGAGGACGCGACGACGATCCTGCGCGTGCTCGCGCGCTCCGCCACCGGGCAGGAGATGTCGGTCTATACGACCTTCTCCACCGGCCCGCGCCGCGAGGGCGATCCCGACGGCCCTGAAGAATATCATGTCGTGATCCTCGACAACGGCCGCTCCTCTACGCTCGGCGGCAAATTCCGCGAGATGCTCCGCTGCATCCGTTGCGGCGCGTGCATGAATCACTGCCCGGTCTATGCGGCGGTCGGCGGCCACGCCTATGGCTGGGTCTATCCCGGCCCGATGGGCGCCGTGCTCACGCCCTCGCTCATCGGCATCGACAAGGCCGGGCATCTGCCGAATGCCTCGACCTTCTGCGGCCGCTGCGAGGAAGTTTGTCCCGTCCGCATTCCGCTGCCGAAGCTCATGCGCCACTGGCGCGAGCGCGAGTTCGAGCGGCACCTTTCGCCCGCCACCGTGCGCTGGGGCTTGGGCTTCTGGGCGTTCTTCGCGCGCCGTCCGTGGCTCTATCGCCCGGCAACGCGCCTCGCGATGAAGACGCTCGCGCGCTTCGGCGGCCGTCGCGGCCGCATGCACTGGCTGCCGCTTGCGGGTAGCTGGACGCGCCATCGCGATTTCCCGGTGCCCGAGCGCGACACGTTTCAGGCGCAATGGAAAAAGCGTCTCAAGGCCGAAGCAAAGCAGAAGGCAGAGGCCGAAGCCGCCGCGCGCGAGGCCGAGAAAGCCGAAGAGAAAGCCAGGGAGAACGTAACATGAGCCGCGATCTCATCCTTGGCTCCATCCGCCGCTCGCTCGGCGTCACCGGCACCGAAGCGCCACGCCGTACCGTCACCAACGATCGCCTCTCGCGCCATCCGCGCGGCGTCGTGCCCGAGCGCGGCGCGCTGTCGCCACGCAAACGCCTGAACCTCTTCCGCGACATGCTTGCGGAAGCAAACGGCACCCTGCAGGAAGTGGCCTCGCCCGACGATGTGCCCGCCGCGGTCGCCGATTATCTCCGCTCGAAGAACCTGCCGCTGGAAATCCGTCGCGGCGCCGACCCGCGCCTCGAAGCGATCCCGTGGCAGAATGAGAAAGCGCTCGAAGTCTCCGTCGGCCGCTCCGACGGTCGCCAACTCGCCGCCGTCAGCCACGCCTTCAAGGCCGTCGCCGAGACCGGCACGCTCGTGCTCGTCTCCGGCCCCGACAATCCGACCACGCTCAATTTTCTGCCCGAGCACCACATTGTCGTGGTGGACGCGAAGGACGTGGCCGGCGACTACGAGACAGTCTGGGACGCGCTGCGCAAGAAGGTGGGAAAACACTTCCCGCGCACCGTGAACTGGATCACCGGCGCCTCGCGCTCCGCCGACATCGAGCAGGTCCTTCTGCATGGCGCCCACGGTCCCAAGGGCCTGCACGTTCTGGTCGTCGGCAGGCCCTGAACCGGCTGGAAACTCGCGAAAATTTGTCTATCGCATTCCGGGCCGAACCTGTGCCAAACATCACCGCGTAAGTTTCGGGGTCAGGGCGTATGCCAGTTAAGCCGGTCAGAAAACGCGACATCGTCTTCATGTGCGGGTACGAGATTTCCCGCCCGGAGGCGCACCATCGCCGTTTCGCCAAGGAACTTCCGCGCTTCGAGACGACCTGGAACGCAAAAGCGGATCTCTCGCCGCCCGCCGTCGACCAGAAAACCAACGTCGCGCTCTGGAAGCTGCGCACGAAGGGTCAGAACTGGCAGGTCGAAACCGACTACCGCATGTTCTGGTGGGGCGACCTGATCGCGCCCGATTTCGAGTTGTCCGATTCGCGCCGCCTCCTCGTCGGCTGGGCCGCGCTGTTCGACTTCGTGCTCTCCGGCGCGATCATCGAATATTTCCGCACCAACTGGCGCTATGCGCTCTTCTTTCTCTATCCCTACGTGCTGATGGCGCTTGTCGCCTTCGGCGGCTTCTATATCGCCCGCGGGCTGATCGGCGGCATGTTGCCCTTCGCTGATATCATCGCAGCCGCGATCGGCGTCGCCTGCGTCTATGGCCTGCTCAAGCTGCCGCCGAAGCCGTTCTATGTAGGCTATCTCCTGAACGACTGGTATTTCGCGAGCGACCTCGTCCATCACCGCCGCCCCGCGCTCGACGACCGCCTCGACGGTTTCGCCCGCGAGCTTGTCGAGCTCTATCGAAACGCGAGCTCCGACGAGATGGTGATCGTCGGCCACAGTCTCGGCGCCGTGCAGGCGGTCGATGTGGTGGCGCGCGCGAAGCGCATCGATCCCGAGTTCGGCGCACGCGGCGTGCCCGTGCATCTCCTCACCGTCGGCTCCTCGCTCCTGAAGATCGGCCTGCACCCCAAGGCGACCGCGCTGCGCGAAGCCGTGCGCGCCGTCGCCAACGATCCGCACATCGCCTGGTACGAGTTCCAGGCGATCTCCGACATCGTCAATTTCTACAAGTCGAACCCTGTGACCGACATCGGCCTGCCGGAGACCGGCAAGCCCATCGTGCAGATCGTCCGCGTGAAGCACATGCTGAAGCCCGAGACCTACAAGGGCCTGAAGCGCGATTTCTTCCGCGTGCACCGCCAGTTCGTCATGGGCAACGAGCAGCGCTACTTCTACGATTACTTTATGATCTGCTGCGGGCCGCTGCCGCTGCCCCAGCGCATCGCGGACCAGAACGGCGCGGTGAAATCGTTCGCCCCGGACGGCGCCTTCGATCCCGGCGTGATCGACACGGAGAAGACGGCGAAGAGCGTCGCCAGCAAGAAGAGCAAAGTGTCGTGACGCCGACGATCGCGAAGATTTTCTGGCTCTGCTGCGTGATCTCGTGGTGGCTGATTCGCTACCCCTACGAGCGCAAGGTGAAGAAGAACGCCATCACGGCGACGAGGCGCGACACGCAGGAGTTGGTGCTTCTCGGCATCTCGCTCTCCGGCCTCGGCGTCATCCCGATCGTCTATGTGCTGGCGGGCTTCGGCGGCTTCGCCGACCGCCCGTTCGTGCCGGCGCTCGCCTGGGCCGGTCTCGTGCCGGCGCTCGGCTCGCTCTGGTTGTTCTGGCGCACCCACAAGGACCTGGGCCGCAACTGGTCGGTCTCCCTCGAGGTGCGCGACAAGCACGAGCTGGTCACCGACGGCGTCTACCGCTACGTCCGCCATCCCATGTATTCCGCGTTCTTCCTGTGGGCGGTCGCGCAATTCCTGCTGCTGCCCAATTGGGTGGCAGGGCTCTCGGGGATCATCGGCTTTGGGACGCTGTACAGTTTCCGGGTCGGTCGCGAAGAGCAATTGATGCTGGAAGCGTTCGGCGACCAGTATCGGGCCTACATGGAGCGCACGGCGCGCATCGTGCCCTGGCTTCTCTGACGCCGGCTGCGTGCTGCGGGACCCCGCCGAACGAAAGGGAACCCGGGGCGCGATTCCAGTGACAATTTCGCAACATCTTTGATCGAAACTGATCCCTGCGACCGGGTGGACTAGCGGCTCGCGTGCGCCCTGCCGTAAAAGGGACCGCTTGCGTCGCACAAAGCCGCATGGCGCAACAATAAATCACGGTTTCGAATCGGGTCGGGGACATGAAGCGGGTATCGCGGATTTTTGCGACTCTGGCGGTCGCGCTTTTTCTGGCGGCAGGGCTGTCGGCCGCGCAGGCGCAGACGCGGAACATCGGCACGCACGTTTATTTGCTGCGTGGGTTCATGGACATCTTCTCGACCGGCATGGACGATCTCGGCGTGAAGCTCAACCGCCGCGGCATCCGCGCTTCCGTCCACGGTCACGCCGAATATCCGACTCTCGTCAGCGAGATCGTGGATAGCTATCGCCGCGGCATCCGCCAGAACGTCGTGATCATCGGCCACTCGCTGGGCGCCAACGCCGCGTTCCAGATGGCCGAGGAACTCGGCAAGCACAAGATTTCGGTGCCCCTGATCATCGCCTATGATCCGACGACGCCGATGACAGCGAGCGCCAACGTATCCCGCGTCGTGAACTTCTATTCGTCCACGAACGGCTGGGGTGTTGCGGTCGGCCGCGGCGCCGGCTTCCGCGGTTCGCTGAGCAACGTCGATCTGTCGAAGCGTGGCGAGATGGGCCACACCGACATCGACAAGTCGCCGGCGCTGCACGCGCAGTCGATCGGCTACATCCAGGCGATTGGTGGAAGCCGTCGGACTTCGACCGTGTCCGCGACGAAGCAGCAATCGCCCGACAAGGCGAGCGGCGCGAAGCCTGAATCGAAGGACGACTCCAAGCCGGCGACGGAATCGGCGGAAAAGCCCGCCTCCGAGAAATCTGCCGCGGAGAAGACGGAAGTCGCGGCGAAGCCCGCTTCCGATGGCAAGCCCGGCGCGGAAAAGCCCGAGACGGCAGCGAAACCCGCTTCGGAGAAGCCGGCTGCGGAGAAGACGGAAACCGCGGCGAAGCCTGCCTCCGGGAGTCCTGCACCGGAAAAGACCGAAACCGCGGCGACGCCTGACACATCCACCTCGAACAGCAACTAGGCTCCGCCGGCGGTTTTCCGTTTGCGCTTGGCCGCCCGCTTGAAGGCGGGCGGCGGAACGCGTACGCGAGGAGTATGGCTGCGGAATCCTCGCCACAAGACACGCAGGAGCCGGTGCTCCGGTTCCTGGCCGATCCCGCGACGCATGGCTTGGCCGCGGGTAGCGTAAAGCGCGTCGACACCCACGGCGCGATCGTCTTTCTCGCCGGCCCGCGCGTGTACAAGATCAAGCGCGCGGTGAAGTATCCCTATCTTGATTTCTCGACACTCGACAAACGCGAAGCCGCGATCGACGCCGAGATCGAGGCCAACAAGCCGTTCGCCCCCGAGCTCTATCTCGGCAAGGCGGCGATCCGGCGTGCGGCGGACGGAACGTTATCAGTCGATGGCAACGGTGAGGCCGTCGAATGGGCGCTCGTCATGCGCCGTTTCGACGAGAACGCGACGCTCGATCATGTCGCCGGGCGGCAAGGCATTGATGACGCCTTGGCCCGCGCGCTGGGCGAGGCGATCGCCGCCGCGCACCGGCGGGCGCCGCGCTTCGACGCCGCAAGATGGATCGACGCGCTCGGCCGCTTCGTGGAAGACGAAGCCAGCGCGTTTCAGGCGGCGCCCGAGGTTATCAATGCGGAAGACGCTGAACGGCTTGGTGCCGCGTTGCGTACTGCGCTTGCAAAAATTCGCCCGCTCCTGGCTGCGCGCGGCGAGGCCGGCCACATCCGCCGCGGTCACGGCGACCTGCACCTACGCAACGTCGCGTTGATCGACGGCAAGCCTGTCTTGTTCGACGCGCTTGAGTTCGATCCCGTCGTCGCGGCCGGCGACGTGCTCTACGATCTTGCCTTTCTCCTGATGGACCTGATCGGCCGCAAGCTCGACCGCGCGGCGAATATCGTCTTCAACCGCTATCTCGTCGCGGCGGCGGACGACGCGCATCTCGATGCCCTCGCGGCGCTGCCGTTCTTTCTGTCGCTGCGCGCGGCGATCCGCGCCCGCGTCGCGCTCGACAAGCGAAAGCTGGTGGAGGGTGAGGAACGCGCCGCCGCCGACAAAGAAGCGCAGGACTATGCCGCGCTCGCGAGCCGGCTGGTTTCGCCGCCGCCGGCGAAGCTCGTCGCGGTCGGCGGCCTTTCGGGCACCGGCAAGACCACGGTCGCCGCGCGTCTCGCGCCTTCGCTCTGGCCCGCGCCCGGCGCGGTGCATCTGCGCTCGGACATCGAGCGCAAGCGGCTCGCCGGCGTCGGCGAACTGGAGCGGCTGCCGCCGGGCGCCTACACGCCCGAAGCCGCCGCCCGCGTCTATGCGCGGCTGATCGCGCTCGCAAAGCGCGCACTCGCCGCGGGTCATTCGGTGATCGTCGATGCCGTCTATGCGCGCCTCGAGGAGCGCGCCGTGATCGAGGCCGCCGCCACCGAGGCTGGCGTGCCGTTCGAGGGCGTCTGGCTCGAGCTGTCGCTGCAGGAGCGTATCGCCCGCGTTGGCGGCCGCCGCGGCGACGCCTCCGACGCCGATGCAAAGATTGCCCGCGCGCAGGAGGAGTACGCGCTGGGCGAAATCGGCTGGCACCGCGTGGATGCGAGTGGTGCACCCGAGGAAGTGGTGAAGCGGGCGTGTAGCGCGCTCGGCATCTGACGCCTCTCGCGAGGCATTCCGGGGCGCCCGGCGAGGCGCGTTAGCGCTGATTTCGTCGGAGTAGAGTTACCTTGACGTTCCCCGGATGCGGCACAGCGTGGAGCGAAGCGGAACGGTGCGCCGCTGATCCGGGCCCATAATGGCCGGGATTGGGGTGGGTCCCGGGTCTGCAGCGCAGCACTCCGCTACGCGCCGTGCTGCGTCCGGGACACGTAGCGGGATGTAGCGCCGCATCGCCCGCGCGATCTGCTAGAGTGCCCCAAAAGAGGAAACCCCATGGTCGCCATGCCCGCCCTCGACCAGTCCGTGCTCGCGCGCCGCGCCGCGATCGTGGCCGCGCTGCGCCGCATCGTGCCGGGCGAGGGGGTGATCGATTCCGAAATCGGCATGCGGCCCTACGAATCCGACGGGCTCACCGCCTATCGCCAGTTGCCGATGGTCGTCGTGCTGCCGGAGACGACCGCGCAGGTCTCGAAGATCCTTCGCTACTGCCATCAGCACGGCGTCAAGGTCGTGCCGCGCGGCGCCGGCACATCGCTGTCCGGCGGCGCGCTGCCGCTCGGCGACGGCGTGCTGCTCGGCCTCGCCAAGTTCAACCGTATCCTCGAGATTGATTACGACAACCGCGTTGTCGTCGCCCAGCCCGGCGTCACCAACCTCGGCATCTCCAACGCGGTCGCCGAGCGCGGTTTCTACTACGCGCCCGATCCCTCCTCGCAGATCGCCTGCACCATTGGCGGCAACGTCGCGGAGAATTCAGGCGGCGTGCACTGTCTGAAATATGGCATGACCACCAACAACATCCTTGGCGTCGAGATGGTGCTGATCGACGGAGAAGTGATCCGCATCGGCGGCAAGTACCTCGATTCCGGCGGGTATGACCTGCTCGCGCTCGTCTGCGGGTCCGAGGGCCTGCTCGGCGTCGTCACCGAGGTGACGGTCCGCGTCCTGAAGAAGCCCGAGACCGCGCGCGCGGTGCTGGTCGGCTTTCCGTCCTCCGAGGCCGCCGGCGACTGCGTGGCGAAGATCATTGGCGCCGGCATCATCCCCGGCGGCATGGAGATGATGGACAGGCCCGCGATCCACGCCGCCGAAGCCTTCGTGCACGCGAATTATCCGCTCGACGTGGAAGCGCTCCTGATCGTCGAGCTCGATGGCCCCGAGGCCGAAGTCCATCACCTGCTGGACCGCGTCGGCGAGATCGCCAAATCCTGCGGCGCCACCACGCTCCGCGCGTCCACTTCCGAGGAGGAGCGGCTGAAGTTCTGGGCCGGCCGCAAGGCGGCGTTCCCGGCGGTCGGCCGGATCGCACCCGACTACTACTGCATGGACGGCACCATCCCGCGCGCGCGCCTGCCGCAGGTGCTCGCGCGCATCCGCGAATTGTCCGAGTTTTACGGATTGCAGGTCGCCAATGTCTTCCACGCGGGCGACGGCAACCTGCACCCGCTCATTCTCTACGATGCCAATAAAGCCGATGAGTTGGAGCGTGCGGAAAAATTTGGTGCCGACATCCTGCGCTGCTGTGTCGAGTTCGGCGGCGTGCTGACCGGCGAGCATGGCGTCGGCATCGAGAAGCGCGACCTCATGCCGACCATGTTCAACGAGGACGATTTGAATCAGCAGCAGCGCGTGAAATGCGCTTTCGACGCCAAGGGCCTCCTCAACCCCGGCAAGGTCTTCCCGACGCTGCACCGCTGCGCCGAGCTTGGACGGATGCACGTGCATTCCGGCAAAGTCGCATTTCCGGATATCCCGCGGTTCTGATGACCGACATTCTCAAGCCCCGCGATGAGAAAGAGGTCGGCGAGGCGCTCCAGTGGACGCTCGCCGAACGGAGGACGCTTGAGGTCGTTGGTCACGGCTCCAAGCGCGCGATCGGCCGCGCGGCGCAGACCGACCTCACGCTCGATCTTTCCAACCTCGCCGGTGTCGATCTCTACGAGCCCGAAGAACTGATCCTGTCGGCGCGCGCCGGCACGCCGCTGGCCGAGATCGAGCAGCAGTTGGCCGCGCTCAACCAGGAGCTCACCTTTGAGCCCATGGACTGCGGCCCGCTGCTCGGCGGCGAGCCGGGCAGAGGCACGCTCGGAGGCACGCTTGCCGCCAATCTCTCCGGGCCCCGCCGCATCAAGGTGGGAGCCGCGCGTGATTTTTCGTTGGGCGTGCAGGCCATCTCCGGCCGCGGCGAGCCGTTCAAGGCCGGCGGCCGCGTCGTGAAGAACGTGACCGGCTACGACCTCTCCAAGCTCGTCGCCGGTTCATGGGGGACGCTCGCCGTACTCACGCACATCACGATCAAGGTGCTGCCGCGCGCCGAGGCCATGGCGACCGTTCTCGTGCTCGGCCTTGACGACGCCAAAGCCGTGGAAGCCATGAGCGCAGCCATGGGCTCCTCCGCCGAGGTGTCCGGCGCCGCGCACCTTCCGGCAAATGTCGCGGCGAAGGTGCCAGTGGATGACGTCTCGGGCGCGGGCCGCGCCGTCACGGCCCTTCGCCTCGAAGGGATCCCGGTCTCGATCGCCTATCGCAAGCGGAAGCTCGAGGAACTGTTCCGGCCGTTCGGCGCGCTCGGCTCGCTGACCGCCGATCAGTCGCGCGACTTCTGGCGCGCGATCCGCGACGTCGTTCCCTTCGCGGACGGAACCCAGCGCGCGGTGTGGCGCATCTCCGTCGCGCCGACCGAAGGGCCGAAGGTCGCCGCCACGCTCGCGCACGAGACACACGCCGAGATTTTCTACGACTGGGCCGGCGGTCTCCTCTGGGCCGAGATGCCAACGACGATCGCCGAGGAAGCGGCCGTGCGCGCCGCGGTGGCGGGCAGGGGTCATGCGCTCCTCATCCGCGCGGAGCCCGCGGCCCGCGCCGGCGCCCATGTCTTTGAGCCGCTCGATCCCGTCACGGCCGCGCTCTCCCGCCGCATGAAGGAGAGCTTCGATCCCAAAGGCATCCTCAATCCGGGGCGCATGTATGCGGGCATTTGATCTTGAATCGGTTTCTCAGCGATTCAGCGGAGCCCGCGCGGAATCGATCTCTTGGCATCCGCTGCTAAATAGATGAAATCACTCATAAAATGATGTGCCACTAGGCAGCCGCCACCGCGTTGAATCAGAATCTGAAGCGATGCAAACGAATTTCACCCTCGCCCAGCTCGCCGATCCGCAGATCGCGGCCGCCGACCGCATCCTGCGCGCCTGCGTGCACTGCGGCTTCTGCACGGCGACCTGTCCGACCTACGTGCTCCTGGGCGACGAACTCGATAGCCCGCGCGGCCGCATCTACCTCATCAAGGAAATGCTCGAGCAGGATCGCGCCGCCACCGCCGAGGACGTGCTGCATATCGACCGCTGCCTTTCGTGTCTCGCCTGCATGACGACCTGCCCGTCGGGCGTCCACTACATGCACCTCGTCGATCACGCCCGCGCCCACATTGAAGAAACCTATCGCCGCCCGTTCCTCGACCGGTTTCTGCGCGGCTGGTTGGCCAAAGCGATGCCGAACGCGAACGGCTTCCGTTACACGCTGTTCCTTGCCCATCTCGGCAAGCCTTTCACGCGCCTGTTCGATCTTGTCGGCCTGAAGCAGATCGCCGCCATGCTGCGCCTCGCGCCGTGGCTCCTGCCGCCGCAGCCGAAGCTGAAGCAGGGGGAGCGCGCGGTTTTTCCAGCACAAGGCGAGCGAAAAGGCCGCGTCGCGCTGATGTCCGGTTGCGTCGATCCCGTATTGCGGCCTTCGATCCGCGAGGCCGCGATCCGGTTGCTTACCCGTCATGGCATGGAAGTCGTGCTCGCCGAGCGCGAAGCCTGCTGCGGCTCGCTGACCCACCACATGGGCCGCGAGCACGAGGCGCTCGCCCAGGTGAAGAACAACGTCGATGCCTGGAGCCGCGAGATCGAGGGCGAGGGGATCGACGCGATCCTCATCACGGCGTCCGGCTGCGGCACGACGGTCAAGGATTACGGCTACATGCTGCGCACGGACCCGATCTATGCCGAGAAGGCCGCACGCGTTTCCGCGCTCGCCCGCGACATCTCCGAATACCTTGATTGCATCGAGCTCCTGCCGACGGCGCGCGGCGGCGGCTTGCGCGTCGCCTATCATTCCGCCTGCTCCATGCAGCACGGCCAGAAGATCACCCGTGAGCCCAAGGCGCTGCTCGCCCGCGCGGGCTTCGAGGTGCGGGATGTGCCGGAAGGCCACCTCTGCTGCGGCTCGGCCGGCACCTACAACCTGCTTCAGCCGGAGATCGCCACCCGCCTGCGCGACCGCAAAGTGCGGAACATCGAGAGTACGCACCCGCAGGCGATCGCCACCGGCAATATCGGCTGCATGACCCAGATCGGATCGGCGACCTCGATTCCCGTTCTGCACACCGTCGAACTGCTCGACTGGGCTACCGGCGGGCCCAACCTGCCGCAATTGCAGGCAGTGGATTGATCGAATGTCGCGTGGCGAACGCCGCGCTTCCTGATAGAACGCACGGGCTGAAACGACGGGTTTCGTGCGCGTGGGGGAAAGCGCCGGTACCCCGGACGGCGGAAATCGATATGCACCGGGAGATCGAGCATGGCGAAACGAGCCAGGAAGGCGGCGAACAGGAAGGCGGCGAACAGGAAGGCGGCGAACAGGAAGGCGGCGAGGAAGTCCGGCCGTAAAGCCACGAAGAAGGCGGCGAGGAAGACCGTCCGGAAGATCGCGAAGAAGAAAGCGCCGAAACGGAAATCCGCGCCACGCGCAGCGAAGAAAGCGGCCAGGAAGGCCGCAACGAAATCTGCACGGAAATCCGCGCCGAAGGCCGCCAAAAAATCGGCCGCGACCAGGAAATCAGCCGTGAAGAAGCCGGCCGTCGTGATCCCGCAGGGCGTCACGATTCTCGGCGCGCTCGGACCGCGCTATGATGAAATCCTGACGAAAGACGCGCTCGCGTTCGTCGCCGAGTTGCACCGGAATTTCAATCCGAAGCGGCGCGATCTGCTTTCCGCCCGCAACGACATGCAGCATCGCTTCGATGGCGGCGCATTGCCTGACTTCCTGTCAGAGACGCGTTCCGTGCGCGAAGACAGTTGGAAGGTTGCGCCGATCCCAGAGGACCTTCAGGACCGCCGCGTCGAGATCACCGGCCCCGTCGACCGCAAGATGGTGATCAACGCGCTGAATTCCGGCGCCAACGTTTTCATGGCGGACTTCGAGGATGCCTGCTCGCCCTTCTGGTCGAACATCATGGAAGGCCAGATCAACCTGAAGGATCGCTGGGACAACAAGCTCTCGTTCGTCGATCCGGAATCGAAGAAATCCTACAAGCTCGGCACGAAGCCCGCGGTGCTCATCGTGCGCCCGCGCGGCTGGCACCTGAACGAAGAGCACATCCGCGTCGATGGTCGTTCCATCTCCGCTTCGCTCTTCGATTTCGGCCTCTATTTCTTCCACAACGCGAAGAAAGCAATCGCCGCCGGCTCAGGCCCATATTTCTATCTGCCGAAGATGGAAACGCATCGCGAGGCGCGGCTCTGGAACGACGTCTTCGTCTTCGCACAGGAGCAGCTCGGCATTCCGCGCGGCACGATCAAGTGCACCGTGCTGATCGAGACGCTGCCCGCCGCCTTCGAGATGGACGAGATCCTCTACGAGTTGCGGGATCACATCACCGGCTTGAATGCCGGCCGCTGGGACTACATCTTCTCCTTCATCAAGCGGCTCGGGAAGAACAAGCGCTTCCTTACGCCCGACCGGGCCAGCATGACGATGGACAAAGCGTTCCTCGTCGCCTACGCGAAATTGCTGGTGAAGACCTGCCATCGCCGCGGCGCCTTCGCGATGGGCGGCATGGCCGCGCAGATCCCGGCGCGTGGCAACCCCGAGGTCAACGAGGTGGCGTTCGCCAAGGTGCGCCTCGACAAGGAGCGCGAGGCGATGCAGGGGCACGACGGCACCTGGGTCGCGCACCCGGATCTCGTGCCGATCGCGAAGGAAGTCTTCGATCGCATGATGCCGACGCCCAATCAGGTCACGCGGTTGAACAACGACGTGAACGTCACGCGCGACGAGCTCCTGCAGGTGCACGAAGGCAAGCGCACCGAGGCAGGCCTGCGCGAGAACATCCGGGTCGGCATCCAGTACATCGAGGCCTGGCTCGGGGGCCGTGGCGCCGTTCCGCTCTATAATCTCATGGAAGACGCGGCGACCGCGGAAATCTCCCGCGCGCAGATCTGGCAATGGCTCTATCACCGCGCCCGCCTCGACGACGGCCGCGAGGTGACGCCGGAACTGTTCCGCGAGATCCTCGAGGACGAGATGGCGAAAGTGCGGGAGGCCGTCGGGCCGACCACGTATGACGCCGGCCACTTCCAGGATGCGACCGAACTTTTCAGCGAGATGTCGCTGGCGCTCGAATTCGAGGAGTTTCTGACGATCCCTGCCTACCGGTTGATCGTGAAAGCCTGAGCAGGGTTCTCGGAACGCGAGGATTCGTAGGGATTCCTGCTGAAAATCGGGTAAATTCCGGGATAAACGGTCGCAGCGCACGCAGCCTTACAATGGCCGCGTGCGCCCCTTATATATGCGTCATCCCGGAATTCGTTTGAGGTTGGAATGACGAAGTTTGATTATGACGCGCCCGCGGAGTTGTTCACCGGGCGCAGCATCCGCGGTGCGCGTTCCATGCGCTATCATCGCTTCGACAGCGGCGCGGAAGCATTGCGGTTTGCCATCGAGACGCTGCCGCCGGAGCATCTGCTTGCGGCCGTCCTGAAGATCGACGAGATTCGCTATCGCCACGGCGAGATTCGCGCGCTCTATGACGCGCCGGCCTATCCGTTGCCGCGCAAGAAGGCGGCAGCGGGCGAGGCCGCGGTGCCGGCCAAGCAGGCATCCGGCCGTCATGCCGCGAAGACGAACGGGGCCAAGGCAAAGCGCTCCGTGCGCAAACCCCCCGTCAAATCCAAGTCAGCCGCTTAAACTCCCGGTAACGACGTAACGAGAACGCGCGGTCGCTCAGGCCGCGCGTTTTCCGTTCGGAGATTCTCCGTCGTCTTCGTCGGTATCGATCGATCCCGCAAGCCGTGCGGTCGTCTCGAAACGAGACCCGCAAGCGTCGCACTGCCAGGAATGGGCAATACGGCCGAGTCCGAGATAGCTCGACGTCTTCGGTCCGATCAGCATTTCACCGCAACTCGGACACGCGAACCTGTCCGATAACCGGGTGCCGGCCGCGTCCGCAGCGGCTTGAAGCTGCAGCAAGTCCATCGGCGCCTCCTCGAATTCCGATTTTGCACGCACCTCTAGTTTCAATCGACGACAATTTTACGACGCGCAAAACTTCCGCAAGAAAACACCCAATCTTTGTCGAAAAATCATCGAATTGCACGCGCAGTCTTCGACGCATTCATCCAAAAGGGGCGACGGAATCGCGACGGACGGTGACGTCCGCGGCGCGATGCTGCAATGCATCGCGCACCGCGGCCTGCGCCCGCCAGCGGAAGGAGAAGCAACGACAGCATCATGGAAGCTCCGTCGTCCGGTCAATTCGGTTCGCCGCCTTTCCGGCGGTTCTATGAGCCGCACAGCATTCGCATCATGGCGGAAGCGGTCGATCTCGCGTGCCGCCTGCTGCCCGAAGCGGCTCGCCGCAACGAGCGCCTGCGTCAGCGGCTCGCGCTGCACATCATGCGCGATCTCGATGGGGGCGAATATGATGCAATGCGCCTTGCCGCGAGCGCCGTGCTCTGGGTGCGGGTCTGAACCGTTAGCCAGACGAGCCTGCAACAAAAATGGCCGGGACGAGCCCGGCCATTCCTGATTTTCGTCCGTTCTCGTTGGGTTGTCAGAGCACCACAACCTTGGTGCCGACGTTCACCCGCTCGTAAAGCTCGATCACGTCCTCGTTCCGCATCCGGAAACAGCCAGACGAAACCGCCTGACCGATGGTCCAGGGCTCGTTGGAACCGTGGATGCGATAGAGACTGTCGCCGAGATAGAGCGCGCGCGCGCCGAGTGGGTTGTCCGGCCCGCCCGGCATGTGACGAGGCAGATCGGGACGGCGCTTCAGCATTTCCGCCGGCGGTCGCCAGTCCGGCCATTCCTTCTTCGCTGAAATCATCTTTGCGCCCGACCAGCCGAAGCCGTCGCGTCCGACGCCGACGCCGTAGCGTGTCGCCATGCCGCCTTCCTCCACGAGATAGAGAAAGCGCTGTCTGCTGTCGATAATGATCGTGCCCGGCTTCTCTTTCGTCTCGTACCGCACCTGCTGCGGCAGGTAGCGCGGATCGATCGCGCGCGAGCGGGGGCGTGCGGCGACATCGGGCCGGTCCTGCCGCGCCTGGATGACGGGGCCTGAACCATAGGGTGAGCGGCGCTCGTATTCATATTGCGGGCGCATCTCCACCTGCGGGCGCATGTAGTGCGACCGCGGCAACTGTCCGGCATAGGGCGAGCTCGCCCGGCCGGTGAACAGAAATTCGATGAATCCGCCACCGAGACTGGGCTGACGATAGGTCCGCGTGCCCTCGGCAAAGTCGGATGGCTGACGTTCGTAATCGCGCGCGGTTCGACTGTTCGGCGAAGCGTAGCGCGGAGCCGGAATCACCTGCGGGCCTACCTGAGCGACTCGCACTCCCGCCCACGGATCGGCGGTGGACTGTGCGGTGGCTGGCGTTGCGGCGAGAAGGAAGACGGGAAGCAAAGTAAGCTTGCGCATTGGAGTCACTCGTTACCCCCGTCACCCGGCGCGGCCACAATGGCGCCTTGGATAGCCTTAATGCTTCCTCAGCGACCGAACGGTAAATCCGGGACGGACAATTCGAGCTCCGGCCCAAACGTTCAAAACTCGTTGTAATCATGGTTGATGAATCGTTGCGCCGCCGCGCGGGAGGGCGGCGGCCATGCGCCGTCAGCAGCGAGCTGAATGACGGATTCGCCGGGCCAGATATCCGATGGCGGAAAGGGAGACCGCGCCGAGGCAGGCCGCCGCGATCAGGACCGGCCGCGTACCGAAGCGCTCCAGCGCAAATCCGAAAGCGACCGGCGCGACCGACTGCGCCACCAGGACCGGCGCCGCGAGCCGTCCGAGCACGATCGCAAATCCGCTCGGCCCGAACAGCGCGAGCGGCACCGTGCCGCGCACGATCGTGAGCAATCCCTGCGAGACGCCGTAGCCGACCGCGAACGCCGCGGCGACCGTCGCGCCGCCGAATGCGAGCAGCAGGAACGCCGCCGGCATCAGGAGCATCGTGAAGACGGCGACCTCGAGCGGATGCCGCTTGCGCGCGAAGACGAACTCCGCGAGCCGTCCACCGACCTGCGACGGACCGACGAGCGCGCCGATCGCCACGGCCGCGGCCGCAGCGAGGCCGATCCGCTCCAGGAGCCCGACGAGATGGATCGCAAACGCCGACATGAAGAAGGCGTTGATCGAGAACGCGCCCGCGAGCAGCAGGAAGGGCAGGCCCCTTGGAGGCAGGAGCTGCGCTGATGCAGTCGCCACGGGGCCTTCGCCGTCTCCTGCCGCGGCTTCCGCACCGGGCCTCGGCAGCGCGAACGCATGCAGCGGCGCGCAGATCAGCAGATTCATCGCGCCGTAGATGAAGTAGGTCTCGCGCCAGCCGAAGAGTTCGTTGAACGAATAGGTGAGGGGCCAGAACACCGTCGACGCAAACCCGCCGAACAACGTCAGCGCCGTGATCGCCGTCCGCGCGCGCGAATGGAAAATCTCCGCGAGCGTTGCGAACGCGGCGTCGTAGAGTGTCGTCGATTGCGCGATGCCGATCAGCACCCAGACGCCGATCCAGATGGCCGGATCGTGCGCGAGCGGCAGGAGCGCGAGCGCGACGCCCATGAGCACCGATCCCGCCGCCATCACCGTGCGCCCGCCCCGATCGCTGATGAGACGGCCGACGAGCGGCGCACACAGTCCGGCCACACCCATCGCCACGGAGATTCCGGCGACGACCAGCACCGTCGGCCACGCCGTCTCGGCGGCAACATGGGCTTTCAGCACGCTGATCGCATAAAAGCTCGATCCCCACGCGATGATTTGCGTGATGCCGAGGATCGGCACGGCCCGCCAGGGTCCGGTGAGGCGTGCGGCGAGGCTCATGCTGAAAATCGCGGTTTGGCGTTCTGTCGTGGTGGTTGTTTTGTCCATCTTTGACAGAGGGATGGACGGCGGACAACAAGATGCCGCGGCCGGCAGCGCATGACCCCCATGTGCCGCCGCCATATCCGCTCGGCGCCCGGCCCGCTAGATTGCGCCGCATTCGAAAACGCTCATGTTCAACGATCCGCTCTTCTATTTTGTCGGCTATCCAGCAATCTTCCTGATTGCGCTGAGCAAAGGCGCGTTCGGCGGCGGGCTTGCGCTCGTCGGCGTGCCGATGCTCGCGCTGGTCATGTCGCCGGTCGAAGCGGCCATGGTGGTGATGCCCTGCATCACGCTGATGGATCTTTTTGCGATGCGGTCGTTCGGCCCGAAGTCCTGGTCGAAGCCTGATCTCGTCTGGCTGGTGCCGGGGCTGCTCGCCGGCATCGCCGCGGGCTACGCCTTTTTCGAGTTCGTCGATCCGCGTCTCGTGGCCTTCGCCATCGGCGCGGTGACGATCGCCTTTGCAGCGGATTTCTTCCTGCGCCGCCGCCCTTTGACCGCGAAGGGCAATCCGGTCTCCAAGCCCTTGGCGCTGCTCGCCGGATGGGCGTCAGGTTTCACGAGTTTCATCGCCCACGCGGGCGGGCCGCCCGCGAACATGTATCTCCTGCACCGCGGCCTCGAGAAATCCGTCTATGCCGGCACCAATCTCGCGATGTTCATGGTCGGCAATTTCCTGAAGCTCATTCCGTACGGGCTGTTGATCTGGGCGAAGCCCTGGACGTTGCTTGCCTCTCTACTGCTGGCCCCGGCGGTCCCGCTCGGCATCTGGGTTGGGAAATGGCTGCACGACCGGCTGGAGCAGCACCGCCTGTTTTTCTGGTGCTACGTGCTCCTGACGCTTGCTGCCGCGAAGCTCCTCTACGACGCTGCGCGCGCCTACTTCGGTAACTAGCTGAGAATATTGAGTTTTGGCTTTTAGCGACGGCGGCGGGCTCTTGACTCACGGACGCGCACCGCTTATTCCCGGCCGCACTTGGCACTCTACATTTGTGAGTGCCAAAGCACCTCCAGCCGCTCATTCCCATTCGGGAGCGAAGGTCGGGACCAACCCGCCCCCCGCGAAAGGAACCCCATGTCGAAGAGATTTCGTCCCCTGCACGACCGCGTGGTCGTGAAGCGCGTCACCGCCGACCAGAAGACGGCCGGCGGCATCATCATTCCGGATTCCGCCCAGGAGAAGCCGTCCGAAGGCGAAGTTGTCGCCGTCGGCCCCGGCGGCCGCGATGAAGCCGGCAAGCTCATCCCGATCGACGTCAAGGTCGGCGATCGCGTCTTGTTCGGAAAGTGGTCCGGCACCGAAGTGAAGATCGATGGCGAGGACGTCCTTATCATGAAGGAGTCCGACATCATGGGTGTCATTACCAAGAAGTGATCCGCATCCGTCATCCTGAGGCGCGTCCGCGTAGCGGGTGCCTCGAAGGATGACGGCGAGAAATTTTCATGGGTCACCCTTCGAGGCTCGCCGCTGGCGCGGCTCGCTCCTCAGGGTGACGATCAAATGGAGTAAAGCCAGATGGCTGCCAAGGACGTAAGATTTTCCGCCGAAGCGCGGGATAAGATGTTGCGCGGCGTCGACATTCTCGCGAACGCGGTGAAGGTCACGCTCGGCCCCAAGGGCCGCAATGTCGTGCTCGACAAGTCGTTCGGCGCCCCGCGCATCACCAAGGACGGTGTGACGGTTGCGAAGGAAATCGAGCTTGACGACAAGTTCGAGAACATGGGCGCACAGATGGTGCGCGAGGTTGCTTCCAAGACCAACGACAAGGCCGGTGACGGCACCACGACCGCGACGGTGCTCGCGCAGGCGATCGTCAAGGAAGGCGCCAAGGCGGTTGCCGCTGGCATGAACCCGATGGACCTTAAGCGCGGCGTCGATCTCGCCGTCGCCAAGGCGATCGACGCGATCACCAAGAGCGCCAAAGAGGTCAAGTCGTCGAAGGAAGTCGCGCAGGTCGGCACGATCTCCTCGAACGGCGACGAGTCGATCGGCCAGATGATTGCCGGCGCCATGCAGAAGGTTGGCAACGAGGGCGTGATCACGGTCGAGGAGGCGAAGTCGCTCGAGACCGAGCTTGACGTGGTCGAGGGCATGCAGTTCGACCGCGGCTACATCTCGCCTTACTTCATCACCAACGCCGACAAGATGACCGCCGAGCTCGAAGATGCCTATCTCCTGATCTTCGAGAAGAAGCTCTCCGGCCTGCAGGCCATACTGCCGGTGCTTGAAGCGGTCGTGCAGTCCTCGCGTCCGCTCGTCATCATCGCCGAGGATGTGGAAGGCGAAGCGCTCGCCACGCTCGTCGTGAACAAGCTCCGCGGCGGTCTCAAGGTCGCGGCCGTCAAGGCGCCGGGTTTCGGCGATCGCCGCAAAGCCATGCTCGAGGACATTGCGATCCTCACCGGCGGTCAGATGATCTCCGAGGATCTCGGTATCAAGCTCGAGAACGTGACGCTGCAGATGCTCGGCCGCGCCAAGAAAGTGCTCATCGAGAAGGAAAAGACCACGATCGTCGACGGCGCCGGCAAGAAGAAGGACATCGAGGCCCGCGTCGCGCAGATCAAGTCGCAGATCGAGGAAACGACCTCGGACTACGACAAGGAGAAGCTGCAGGAGCGCCTCGCCAAGCTCGCGGGCGGCGTGGCCGTGATCAAGGTCGGCGGCGCCACCGAGATCGAGGTGAAGGAGAAGAAGGACCGCGTTGACGACGCGCTCAACGCGACCCGTGCCGCGGTGGAAGAGGGCATCGTGCCGGGCGGCGGCTGCGCGCTCCTGCGCGCCAGGAAGTCGATCGAGCGTCTGAAGGACGAGAATCCCGACATTCAGGCGGGCATCAACATCCTCCTGCGCGCGCTCGAAGCTCCCATCCGCCAGATCGCGGAGAACGCGGGCGTCGAGGGCTCGATCGTCGTGAACAAGGTGCTGGAGTCGAAGGAGCCGGAATTCGGCTTCGACGCCCAGAACGAGGAGTATGTCGACATGATCAAGTCGGGCATCGTCGACCCGGCCAAGGTCGTGCGCACGGCGCTGCAGGACGCGTCCTCCGTTGCCGGCCTCCTCATCACCACCGAGGCGATGGTCGCCGAGCTGCCGAAGCAGGAAGCAGCCCCGGCGATGCCGGCTGGCGGTGGCATGGGCGGAATGGGTTTCTGACGCGAAGCGTCATCCGGGCGCAGCGCGAAGCGGTGCGCTGCTGACCCGGGATCTCGTTCCACGAGTTCGAGGGCGCGGCTCCGGCCGCGCCCTTTTTCCTTGCTCACCAGCCGATCGCGCGGGGCAGCCATGTGGCGATCTCGGGGAACGCGAATACGAGGATGAGCGCGATCGCCTGCAAGCCGACGAAGGGGACCACGCCGCGATACATGTCGCCGGTCGTCACTTCCGGCGGCGCCACCCCGCGCAGGAAGAACAGCGACCAGCCGAACGGCGGCGTTAGGAACGACGATTGCAGATTGAGGCAGATGAGCGTCGCGAGCCAGATCATGTCCACATTGGCTGCGGCAAACACCGGCAGGAACAGCGGCACGGCAATGTAGGAAATCTCGATCCATTCGATGAAGAAGCCGAGCACAAAGATGATCGCCATCAGGAACCAGATCGACGCGAACGTGCCGCCCGGCAGGGCGCTGAAAGCATCCTGAACGAGCCGCTCGCCCTCCAGCCCGCGGAACGCGAGCGCGAACACCTGCGCGCAGATCAGGATGAACATCACCATCGCCGTGATGCGCGTCGTGGTCTGCACCGTCTCCGTAAGGACCTTCAGGTTCAGCCGCCGCCCAAGCGCCGCCACCACGAGCGAACCCAGCGCGCCCATGGACGCCGCTTCCGAAGGCGCGGCCACGCCGGCGATGATCGAGCCGAGTACGACGATCACGAGTCCGACCGGTGGCGCCGCCACACGGATGATCTTTCCCATGAGCACGCGCCTGGAGATCAGCGCCCGCTCTTCGGGTGGGACCGGCGGTACTGCGTCGGGCCGTAACATGCCCAGAACGAGTACGTATCCGAAGTAGAGACATGCGAGCAGCAGGCCGGGGATCATCGCCGCGGCGAACAGCGTGCCGACCGACTCGTTCATGATGTCGGCGAGCAGAATGAGAATGAGGCTCGGCGGGATGATCTGTCCGAGCGTGCCGGACGCGCAGATCACCCCGCAGGCAAGCCCACGGTCGTAGCCGCGCTTCAGCATGCCGGGGAGCGTGAGGAGCCCGAGCGTCACGACCGTCGCGCCGACGATGCCGGTGGTCGCGCCCATCAGCACGCCGACGCCGATGATGCCGAGCCCGAGCCCGCCGCGGAGCGCGCCGGCGGCATGGCCGATGACGTCCATCAATTCTTCCGCGAGACGCGATTTCTCCAGCATCACGCCCATGAACACGAAAAGCGGGATGGCGAGCAGCGTCTGGTTCGTTACCACGCCGAAGATGCGTCCGGGCAGGAGATTGAACAAAAGCGTCCCGAACCCGATCAGACCGAACACGAAGCCGGAGGTCGCGAGCGTGAGCCCGACCGGAACCCCCGCCATCAGCATGGCGAAGAACGCGACCAGCATCAGGATGGCGAGGACTTCGGTGAAAGGCATCAGACCCGTTCCGATGAGTGGAATCGGTACTCCGCTGATTCCCGCGTAAGCGGGAATCCGGAGCAGCTCGCTCTTGCAGTTGTGGCTCCTGGGTCCCCGCTTTCGCGGGGACGAGCGGAGTGTGTCGAGCGAATCCGCACTAACTGCTCCGGAAGGCGGCGATGCTATGGATCGTCTGCGCGAGCGATTGCAGGAACAGAAGCCCGAAGCCGACCGGAATGAAGGACTTGATGACATAACGGTAGTCGATCCCGCCCGGATTGGCGGTGCCTTCGCCGATCGACCACGACTGCCGCACATAGGCGATCGACAGCCAGATCACGATCGCGCAGAACGCCATCGCGAGCACGCCCGCGGCGACGTCGATCGCGCGCTTCGTGCGCGGGCTGAAGCGGTCGAACAGGATGTCGACGCGCACATGCTCGCCGTGTCGGAGCGCGTAGGACA
>Ga0180222_1001469_pt1 | contig 24190 bp, 28 predicted proteins | sample eDN5th37CKraftOP_FD_151336 | JGI IMG/M metagenome (GOLD analysis project Ga0180222, IMG submission 151336) | Enriched Organic Plus compost microbial communities from Emeryville, California, USA - eDNA 5th pass 37_C Kraft OP (version 2) (version 2) ...
TACGTGCAACCCCACACCAAATCACAAGACTTTTGCACCAAAGCGACCAAAACCTTGCAAATCGGAATACTTGATCTGAGCTAAAACACACGCATCTCCGCGGGGTTCAGCGTTTTTCACGGGCGACTAGCTATCGGACGGTTACAATACATCGTCCAATCAACCAGTGAGGAACTGTCCGGAAATTAAGGGGCAACGACAATAAGTGGTCACATGTTTAGGACAATTTTCGACGGAGTGTGCCGCTGTTCAATGTCCGGGATCCAACGATCCGGTTAGTCGGCTTGTGGAAGTGAGATCGGGTTAAGCGGAGGTTCCCGGCCACCGTCGGTCATGTCAGCAACGCGCCCCATGCCCGGTCATTCGACAGGTAGATTTGATGACCCAATAGTGGACGTCTTTTCGGCTATGCATCAGTATAGTGACGTTCCCTTGGGAGTGCAGCTTCGGCAAAAAACCGCGCGACTTCCTCTCTCGATTCGTCGAAATCCCGATCCGCCGATCTCGGAAGGATAGATAGCGCTCGATCATAATCGTCCATTTCGATAGTCCCGTCATCGCCAGCGGGCTCGACCCGGAGACATGTATCAGGTCCGAGCAACAGCTTGGCCTGAGCCGTTGCATTGTCGGTGGTCAGGAACATCGCCGCTTTGATCGCCCCTCGCCAAGACACTGCGCCGCCTAGCGCCGCTTTCGGCCGCAATTCGAACGGCGGATTGCCGGTGCCAATGCTAAGGATATCGATTTGGTCAGGCGAAATCTCATAGGCGCTCAATACGTCCACCAGCGCCACCATCACCGGGTTGTTTGCCCAAACGCCGCCGTCGATGAAGATTCGGCCAGAGGGTGTGTGTTCGTGCCCTTTCAAATAGGTGGGAGCTGCGGAAGTCGCGCGGGCAACCTCCCAAGCGCGCGTCTTGTAGTCGTTGCGGAAGTCGGAGTGGTGGTCGGTCTTGAACACCGCGATTTCGGTCTTGGGGACCATGAAGGCGGGGATGACGACCCGCGTCGTTGCTTCGCCGAGGAAACGGTCGCCAAACCTTAGTCTCAGCGCCTTTTCCAATTCCTGGTGGTCGAGATGCGGCCGGAACAGCCAGCGGAAGCCTCGCCACCATTTGCCGATCCGGGCCGTGGGCAACGGAGGAAATATTCTGCGCCCGTCGTTCGTGTAGAAATCCAGAATATCCGAGGTGGAATAGCCGAGCGCGAGTCCCAGCGCGATAATGCCGCCGGTGGACGTTCCGGCGATCATGTCGAAATAGGATGCCAGGGGCTTGCCAGCGGTCAGCTCCTGCTCGCATCGGGCAAGGAACTGCGCGCTGTAGATGCCCTTGATCCCTCCGCCGTCGAGGGAAAGTATCTTGAAAACCTTGCCCTTCGGCCAGGGCTGGCGGACCCGGCGAGTCGCCAGGCTTCCGGCACGGCGATCAGTGAACATCAGCCACGGCTGCGCGAATGGACTCAGCTTCAATGGCGTTCATCTGTGCGACCGACTCATATCCGACGCTCGGTCCCAGCCATTCCCCGGTGAGGTGCCACAGCTCGTAGTAGTGCAGCCACTCGCTTGCCCATTTCACTGTCGTCTCCGAGATGAGATCCGCATCGCTCCACTCCCGCCCGTCCGGATCGAACAGACAGAGCCCGGACTTTATAGGGTTGTCCGAATCAAACATCAGGTGAGGAATTTGGTCATAGGTGCCTCCGGGCGGAGGCTCGATTGGCGGATCGGCGATCATCACATAGGGGCGATCAATCTTCCCCGGCCACCACAATATGTTCACGGCGTAGGCTTGTGCGCGTGGCTTGAGCACTCCGCGCCAGACCACCAGGCCGTTTTCGTGACGCCGCCCGTGGAAGTTCGGCCACAGGCGGCGCATGGCATTCAGTTGTGCATGGGTGGATCGTGAGCCATCAGCCACCCGAGGCTTCTCCATTCGACGGCAGGCGACCGGGATGGAAGCGATGCTGCGGAATTGGCTGCACTTCCTGTTTCGCGGCAGCAATCGCCGGTGTGTAGATCGTCCCGGAACCCGGCTTGATGAGCAAATTGCCCCCGCTCGTGTTCCGCCGATCGTAGCGATCCTTGAGAATACGGCGTTCTTCCTGCCCGAACCGTTCACCGAACAGTTCGTCGATCTTCTTCAGGATCGCGCTCTGCGAAGAGCAGTTCATCTCTTCGATGGCATCCGCGAGCAGGTCGAGGTGGTCCGCCAGCACGGTCATGTCGGATTCCGCCTCCGGCCACGCACGCGGCCAACGATCATTGATCTTGTCGGGTGGGTAGCTCGGATTCACTTCACGAGGCACCGTGCGGCGTGCCAGGTGCTCGCGCAGGCTATCGGAGATGAACTTCGACAGGGCATAGAGTTGAAGAGTAAGCCCGCCCTGGATCAGTCCCATGTCGCCGGTCAGCTTGGTGAGCCAGATCGACGGCGGCCGCTTCAGGCGCGAGTGCGTGTAGCGCAAGTTAAGGTAACGCTTCAGGAGCTTTAGCGCGACTGCTTCCTGCGCGTCGATCCGAGATGGGATCATCGGCGGAAGCGGTACTTGCTCGGCATCGGCGAGGATGCGGCGCTCCGCTTCGTCGAGCACAATCAGGCGGGACACGCCCGCCGCGTCGCGCGCGGCTTTAAGCCGCTGCTCAAACAGGCGCTCCCCAATGCCTACCTGAGTCCGAAACCAACCGGTGAATCCCCAGGGATTCGAATTGACACGATAGGCCGGTCCGGTATCCGGCGAATGGAAAATATGGCCGGGCCGCTCACCACCCAGCCGCTGCCGACGATCCATGACGGTGACGTCCATGTGCATGAAGGTGAAGCGGATCTGAACGCAGCGGGTGCAACGAACCACCTCAACGGCGCCGGGGAAGTTCTTCAGCGTCTCGAACAGCTGGTCGAGCGGTTCGCTTTCGGGCCAGTGCGGCGGCACATCAATCTCCACGATAGCGTCGACGTCGAAACGGTCGTCGTTGTCGCCGCTCAGGATCGTGGTGCTGGTAGCGACGGACCCTTGCGCATAGATCAAGCTCTCGCCATCGACGAGATATGGCCGCAACGGGCTCGTCGGACGTTCGACATATTCCTTGAGCCGCCGGTAGCGGCTTTCCGCGATCTCACGATCGTGCGGGCTGAGTTCGATGAGGACGGCCAGATCGAGAAGAATCTCGTCGAGCGTAGAGGTATCGAGTTCGGGGGCGGGAGCAGTCGCCATTGTTCGGTTATCCTTTCGGGGGGAACGGATCGTTGCCGTAGCTGTTGCGTTCACGAATGCGACCGTTGCGACCGTGGATCAGCACTTCGCTGGACTGATTCTGCGCGATGTCACGCGCTTGCTCGTTCGCCTCACGTTGCGTCTGATGGACCAAGGTCACGCGGCTATTGCCCGCGCCCCGAACCGCCCATCCATTCGCGTGGGGAACAACATGCTGGTTCTTTCCTGCCATGATATATGCCTCATCAGTTCGCCGACCAACATTTCGTACGGCTTCGCCGCTAGTTGATCTTCTGAACACGTAGGCTGGTGGAAGCCGGGCCTCGGACATTGCCCAAATATTTTTTTATCGTAACGTCCGAGATCGGCGCCATCGCAGCCTATGGCGTCGAGGGGCCAGGAACAGGGGCAACGATTTGAGTACGGCGGTCCTCACGGCACAGGAGGTACAAGACGCTCTTACCGCGCTAACGGCGGCCGACTTATTGCGCTTAGAACGTGCAGCCGTAATTTATGCGGTCGGGATTGGGGTCGAGGCACGTGATGTCGTCAACGAAGCCATCCGAAGGGCGTTGGATGGCACACGAAAATGCCCGAAGGACTTGCCTCTCTTGAACTTTCTCATTGGCGCGATGCGCAGCATGGCGTGGGCTGCGCGAGAGAGCGAGAAAGAGGAACCCATGATCGAAAGTATGAGTTCCACTTTGGACGATGGCCAGGTTGTCATCGAACCGCGGGCCACCGATCGAAATGCGGAGGAGACGTTGCTGGCACGCGAAGATTCCCAAGCACGATTGAAGGCGCTTGAAGGTTTGTTCCACGACGATGAAGATGCTCAGCTCGTCCTTATGGGCGATCTCGAGGAAATGGATGCCGGGGAGATACGCGCACTCGGCGACTGGGACGAAACGGCCTTCGCTACGATACGGCGCAGGATGCGTCGGCGCATCAATGTCGCCTTTCCGAAAGGCTGGGTCCAATGACACGTAACACGACGCCTGGGCAGAAGCTGTTGCCGTTCGCAGACGCGTTGGTCGAGGACTGGATGACCCTTTCCGATGAAGAGGTGGTCGCAGAGTTTCGTGCCGACCGGTTCGATCCCGAAGTTGTTGCCGCAGAACTGCGCGCCCATATTGAGGGCTTGGTTGCTGAAAGCGGGAAGTCGCGGCTCGCGCGCGCTCGCGCTGGACTGGCGGAGGCGCGAGCAGGTCGCGCTGCCTCGAACGTGTTCCACCTGCCGATCTCGCGCAAGCAGGAGATTCTCGCGCAGTTTGCGGCAAATGACGGCCGCCTGCGGGATCGCATGACCATGGCGGCTCGTAAGGGCGAGGGTGCATCCGAGCGTGAGATTGACGATATACTGCAGGATCTCCGCGACTTGGGTGCAATCGACGATCAAGGCAATCCGCGTTGAGGTCGATGACCGCCGCCGAGAAGCTGTTGCGGGAACTAGGCATTGACGCCGCGAAGGACATTGATGTCGAGGCCATCGCCTGGGACGCGGGTGCAGAGGTCCGGTTTGCGAAGCTCGATAGCTGCGAGGCTCGTATAATCGGCTACGGTGATCGAGCGATCATCACCGTCGATTCCAGCGGGATTTGGCAACGGCGGCGCTTTTCGGTCGCGCATGAGCTGGGTCACTGGAAATATCATCGCGGCCGCTCGTTCGTTTGTCGTTCCGACGATATCGGTAACCAAAGACGCAGCCTCACGGATCCGGAGCGCGTCGCGGATGCTTATGCCGCCGACCTGTTGCTGCCCGGTTTCCTCTTTGCGCCAATGGTGAAGCAGTGCGGCAAGGCGACCTTCGATGCGGTGGATCAGATCAGAGCCGAATTTCAGACCAGTCGGACAGCAACGGCGCTGAGGATGGTGGACTATGGTCCGGAGCCCGCATTGCTCGTTTGTCACGGCCCAAACGGGAGGCGTTGGTTCAAACGCGGCCCCGCTGTTCCTGACCGCTGGTTTCCGCGCAATGAGATTGACGCCGATTCCGACGCTCTTGAGGTTCTTCACGGCACGAAGGAACGGACGACCAGAAGTCTGATTGGCGCCGATGCTTGGTTTGATCGTTGGGAGGCGGAACGGTACGAGGTTTATGAACAGACCGTTCGGATGTCGACGGGTGACGCCCTCACTTTGGTAGTGATTAAATCCGCCGAAATGCTCGAGTAGAGTTCAACGCGAGCCTTGTTCGCACAAGGGCAACTATCTCGAAAAGTTGGTCCAAAAGGCGCCTGTGGGCTCACGACCCAGTCGCCGCCAAGAATTAGCCCGCAAGCGAACGGCAGCTTTCAACGACAACATCAGTCGCCGGGAATGACAGCAATGTCGGCGACTCCAGTCCCGCGAGCCGATCGGCGAAATTTTCCGAGATAGCCGCAAAGCATATCAGCCACAGCTTCGGCATAGGACTTCGATTTCAGCGGGCGCCGGTGGTGTTTCCGAAGGGTCGCGCCGACTTCTGCGCCGTTGCCCGGCGTCATCTCGAAGCGGCCGTGCCGCGCTTAGGTTCAACTTCGCACGACGCGCTTGAAAAAGAGGTAGCAAAATGCTACCTCATAGGCTGGAGGTGACCTATGGCCCAGTCCATCAAACTTGCCGACGACATCATGAAGATCGTCCGCCGCGAGTCCGAGTTACAGAGCCGCTCGATTGCCGGCCAGATCGCGCATTGGGTGCGCATAGGCCGCGCCATCGAAAAATCGGGCAATTTCGATCATGCCCGCATCACCGCCGCGCTCGCTGGCAACATCGAGACAACCGACCTCACTGATGAGGAAAAGGATGTCTGGCTCGACAGCTTTGTCGAGAAGATGGGGCAGCCGGGATCAAACGAAGACGCTTTCTTTGCCCGGCGGCGGCAGCTTGGCCTGGGCGTTGGCCTCGATGCAGCCGGCAATCTCGTGCGTGAGAAGGCCGCGCATAAGGCATGACGCCGACGATGATCGTGCTTGCCGGGCCGAACGGCGCCGGCAAGTCGACCCTCTACCAGACCCGTGTAGCACCGAGCTTCGCAGGACCATTCATCAACGCCGACATCATCCAGCGCGACCAACTGCGCGATCCCTCTCCCTCCGCGTCTTATGAAGCAGCCAGGATCGCGTCTTCGCGCCGGGATGACTATCTTTCTCGAGGTCGGGATTTCGTGACCGAAACCGTCTTCTCGCATCCCTCCAAGCTTGAACTGATCGACGAAGCACGAAACAAAGGTTTCACCGTCATCGTGATGCATGTTGGCGTCGACACGCCAGATCTCTCTGTCGCGCGTGTCGGTACGCGCGTCGAGGAAGGCGGACACATCGTACCCGAGGACAAGATCCGCGCCCGTTACGAGCGTGGCGCGCCATTCATTCGGGCCGCAGTCCTTAAAGCAGATCGCGGCATGGTCTTCGACAATTCGCGTCTCAACGAACCACCGAGCCATTGCCTGACATTCGCGAACGGGCGGCTGGTCTTCGCGTTGCCGCGCCTAACCGACTGGATCAGATCGGTTTATGAAGCAGACTTGGAGATCTGAAACCAAGTGCGAAGGATGGCCGGCAAAGCTACCCAGTGCCAGCCAGGTAATCCGAGCCTACTCTTCATTGAGTGTCGTTTGCACAGCCGATCGCCCACCCTGCGTCCAGATGTCGAACGTCGACTGGCCTTCCTCAGCCATCATCTGGATCATGGAGATTTCACGTTCTGCAAGGGGCCGCTGAAGTTCCGCATAAAGCGTCCGATCATCGAACCCCGCGCGCGCCGCGGCGTTTCGGTCCGTCGCGAACCGGACAGCCGAGATCCGCGACCAGTAAATAGCTGACATGCACATGGGGCATGGTTCAGAGCTTGAATATAGAATGCAGCCATCGAGGAACGGCGCTTCGAGCGTCTTGCAGGCGTTCCGAATTGCGACGATTTCGGCGTGAGCGGTCGGATCGTTGTGAGCATGAACGTGATTGAAGCCTTCCCCGACGATGGCTCCATCTTTCACTATCACCGCCCCAAAGGGCGGCCCCGAGCCTTGCGAGATCGCCTCTTGAGACAGGGCGAGAGCTCTTGCCATCGCATCCTCAGGCAGAACCGGATTGACCATATTCTTCTCCGACCGAGGAATGGCTGCTGTCATTTTGCGCCCGGCCAATAATGTGAGTTCGGCAAGGGGCGAGGGCCAAAGATTGCCTGTCCCACTCGCACGACCGTGGCGCCTTCCTCAACGGCGATTTCAAAATCGCCTGACATGCCCATCGAAAGGCCGTGCCAGTTTTGGGCGGCGTCACCTTCCTGCAGTAGGCGCTGCTGAATAGCCCGCAGACCACGAAAGCACTGGCGGACGTGGATGTCGTCCTCGGAGAAGATAGCCAGCGTCATCAGGCCGCGCACACGAAGAGCGGTGAAGGCAGGCAATGCATTCGCAAAGGCCATCACCTCTTCCGGCGGCAACCCGAACTTACTTTCCTCGCGCGAGGTGTTGACCTGGACGAACACGTCAAGGCCTTGCCCTGCCGCCTGAAGCCGCCGATCGAGCGCTTCGGCAAGACGCAGGCTGTCGAGCGCCTGAAATTCACTGGCGAAGCGGGTGAGGTACTTGACCTTGTTGGTCTGCAAATGACCGATCACGCTCCACCGCACGGGCAGATTGGCCAAGGCTTCCGCCTTGCCGCACGCTTCCTGCACCTTGTTCTCGCCAAAGCAGTCGAGCCCGGCGGCATAGGCTTCGCGCACGCGGTCCGGCGGCAGCGTCTTGGTGACCGGCAAGAGCCGCACGGAAGCGGGATCGCGGCCTGCGCGCAGGCAGGCCGCTTCGATCCGGGCATTAACGCACGCGAGATTAGAGGCGATGTTGCCACTCATCTGTGTGCCCCTATGGTTCCAGCGGGAAGGCGGCGGTGAGATCCCGAACCTGTTGTCGCACCTTACCGATCACCGCGCTGTCCGGCGTGCGACCGTTGCGGGCGGCATCAAGCAGGGTGAGGATCATCTGCCCGATCAGCTTGTATTCGGCCTCCCCGAACCCGCGCGTGGTGCCTGCTGGCGAACCCAGCCGGATGCCAGACGGGGCTGACGGGGGCTGCCGGTCGAACGGGATCGTGTTCTTGTTGATGGTCAGCCCGGCGCTTTCGAGCAGGTCGGCGGCGCTCTGCCCGTCGATGCCGAACGGGCGCAGGTCGACGAGTTGCAAATGGCAGTCCGTGCCGCCGGTGACGAGGCGCAGCCCACCATCGGTCAGCACATCGCCCAGTGTGCCGGCGTTGTCGCGGACCCGTTGCGCATAGTCTTCGAACGCAGCATTTCCGGCTTCGCCGAAGGCGACGGCCTTGGCTGCGATGACCTGCATCAGCGGGCCGCCCTGCGTACCGGGGAACACCGCCTTGTCGATCTTCCTGCCCAGTTCCGGGTCGTTGCTGAGGATCACGCCGCCGCGAGGGCCGCGCAGTGTTTTGTGCGTGGTCGAGGTGACGACATGGGCGTGCGGCACAGGGTTGGGATAGAGCCCGGCAACGATGAGGCCGGCATAATGGGCGACGTCGGCCAGCAGCCAAGCCCCCACGTCATCGGCAATGGCGCGGATCGCGGCAAAGTCGATTCGGCGCGGATAGGCTGATCCGCCCGCGATGATGAGACGAGGGCGGGTTTCGCGCGCGACGCGGGCGAGATCGTCCAGGTCGATCCGCTCGTCGTCTTGCCGGACCTTGTAGCTGGCCGCGTTGAACCAGCGGCCCGAGATCGTCACCTTGGCGCCGTGCGTCAGGTGCCCGCCGCAGGCAAGGTCGAGGCCGAGGATTGTATCGCCCGGCTGCAGGAGCGCGAACGACACGGCGAGGTTAGCGCTCGCCCCGCTATGCGGTTGTACATTGGCCCAGTTGGCCCCGAACAGCTGCTGCAGCCGGTCGATCGCGAGTTGCTCCACCGCGTCGGACGGGCCGCAGCCGCCATAATAGCGACGGCCCGGATAGCCCTCGGCATATTTGTTGGTGAAGATCGAACCTTGCGCTGTCCGCACCGCGCGGCTGGCGAAGTTCTCGCTGGCGATCAGTTCGATGCAATCTTGCTGACGCTGTCGTTCTTCTTCGATGATGGCAAACAGTTCGGGGTCGGCACTGGCGATGTCGTCCGGCACCACTTCGCCGCCCAACCGGGAAGCGATGCCGGACGATGGCGCAAGGAGAAGGGCGGGGGCTTCGGGGGTCATGGCCGCAACTCCTTTAACCATTGGGAGAACATCAGGCGGCCCGCGTCGCGCAGCGGCGCTCCGTAGCGCGCTGCATCTGCACGCAATGCGCTGGGATCGGCGTCTGCTGTCGCAAGTTCGCAGGCATGGCCGATCAGCCATCGTTCGATCCCCTTGGCATCCGCTTCCGGGTGAAATTGGAGGCCGAGGATGTTGGGACCGAGAGCAAACGCCTGATTGGCACAGGCCGGAGTTTCGGCCAGCTTCTCGGCTCCCTTCGGGATGGCGAAGCTGTCGCCATGCCAGTGCAGCACTGGGGCATTGGCGAGATGGGCGAGGGAGCTTCGCCATCCGGACTCTGTCAAAGTGAGCGGCGCGAAGCCGATTTCTTTCTCATCGCCGGGGGCGACGCCCGCGCCGAGCGCCGCCGCCATCAACTGAGCGCCCAGGCATATGCCAAGCGTGGGCCGGTTTGCTGCCAGCCTGTCCTTCAGCAACGCGATTTCGTCGATGAGGAAGGGATAGCTGCCCGTGTCGTACACCCCGATCGGGCCGCCCAGCACGATGACAAGATCGGTTTTTACCGGCTCCAGCTTCCAGAGTTCGTCGACGCCAATATCGTAGTAGTGCAGCTTAAATCCGGCCTCGACAAGTGGTTGTTCGAAGGTGCCAAGATCCTCGAACGGTACATGCCGGATGGCGACAGCGGTTTTGAGCATTGCTGCCCTCCTTGAAAGTCGGGCTGGCCTTAGGCGAAAACCGGCCTATTAGGATGGTCCAGTTCTGTAATATTGCTTAGGCCGGATCGTGCGCAACCTGACCATCGAACTCGATCCTCATTCTACGCGGCCTCCTTATCTCAAGGTTGCCGACGCCGTGATCGCTGCGATTGAGGCAGGGCGATTGAAACCTGGCTCGCGTCTGCCGGGGACCCGGGCACTAGCGAAGGTGCTTGGCTTAAACCGCAATACGGTGGATGCAGGCTATCAAGAGGCTGTGGCGCAAGGGTGGCTGGTGGCGGAGCCTTCGCGAGGCACCTTCGTTGCGCGCAATCTGCCCGACATTGGTGTGGTCTCGCCTGCGGTTGTCGAAGCGAACCCGCAGCTCTACGGGAGCCGGACTGAAGAGAACTTAAAATCACTCTTGTCCTTCAGCGATGGCGCTGCCGATCCCCGACTGCTTCCTACCACGGCGATGGCGCGGGCTTTCCGGCGCGGGTTGATCCGTAAGAAGGCACTGTCCTCGCTTGGCTATGATGATCCGCGTGGGACCACTGCGCTTCGCAAAGCGTTGACGACGCATCTCGCCGCCGAGCGTGGCCTGTCTTTCGCATCGCATGACCTAATGGTGACGCGAGGCAGCCAGATGGCTCTGTTTCTTGCCGCACAAGCCATTGCCGTTCCTGACATGGCGATTGCCGTTGAGAATCCTGGCTACCCGCTCGCCGTCACCGCGTTCAGGGCTGCCGGCGTACGGGTCGTTCCGATCGAGGTGGATGAGGGTGGCATGTCCATAGACGAGCTCGAAGGGACACTGGCGCGTGATCCGTCGATACGGGCCGTTTATGTCACGCCGCACCATCAGTATCCCACCACCGTCACCATGGGCGCCGCACGGCGCCTCCGTCTGGTAGACCTCGCTCGCACCGCACGGCTGACTATCCTCGAAGACGATTATGACCATGACTATCGGTTTGAAGGGGCTCCCGTCCTGCCAATCGCCGCTCGGGCCCCAGGCGAAACCGTCTACATCGGATCGCTGTCCAAGCTGCTCGCTCCTGGAATCCGGCTGGGCTATGTCGTCGCTCCGCCCGATCTGGTGGCGCGCATGGCCGTGATCCGGGAAGCAATCGATCGGCAGGGCGACGGTCCGCTGGAGGAAGCCGTGGCCTTGATGATCGAAGATAGCGAACTCGCCCGTCACGCCCGTAAGGCGCGCCGCATTTATCACGCACGCAGGGATTATCTGGCGGCTAGGCTGCGCAGTGCTCTGCCAGGCGCACTGGCCTTCGACATTCCGCGCGGCGGCCTGGCGTTATGGGCACGGATCGTTGACGGCACCGACCCCGAGCGCTGGAGCAAAGTGGCAAGCGAACTCGGGTTATCTCTGACGCCTGCAGCACAGCATAGCATTGATGGACTTGGACCTGCGGCCTTCCGCCTCGGTTATGCCGGCTTGGATGAGCCGGAAATTGACCAGGCTGTCGAAATGCTCAAGATAGCCCATCTGAGAACCTGACAAATGACCGGTAGCTGGCCGGCCACCCCGCTACCTATCCCCTTCGCTCAATCCGAAAACGTTGGGGGGTCGCACCTGCGGCCTCGCGAAATTTCGTCGCGAAATGACTTTGGCTCGAATAGCCAACGGCAAATGCGATCTGAGTGATCGTCATGTCGGTGCTGAGAAGAAGAATTTTGGCACGCTCGATCCTTCTGGTCAGGACGAACCGATGCGGCGGGACACCCATGGATTGGCGGAAGGTCTCCCCAAAGTGATGCAGGCTAAGTCCGGCTATGCTGGCCAGCATTGCCAAGCTGAGATCGTCCGCAAGATGAGCCTCGATATAGTCGATCACCTGCCGTAATCGCGCCGCCCCCAATCCGCCTTTGATTGGTCGGGGCTGCCATTTTGCGTCGCTGTAATGGCGATAGAGATGGACAGCGACCAAAATGCCCAGATGCTCTGTCACAAGCTTGCTTCCATCGGCAGCCTCGCCAACTTCATCGCGTGAGGCCCGGGCTGCTGCGAGGAGGCGTTCGTCTCGAACTGCGACTAGCGTCTCCAAGCTGGAGCTGTTCCTCCCGAATGTCTCCTCACCGATCCTGTCGATCAATGCGGGCTCCAGCGCCATTCCAAGAATGAACGGTCGTTCGTGCCATCTTTGAAAGAACGGCGTGTTCCCAGGATTGATATGAACATCGCCAAATTCCACGCGGCGCGTTTGTAGACGGTCGCTTCCCGGCGCACACCATTCCATGTCGAAGGGCTCGCCCTTGTGAACGACGACGGATGGCTGCGTGGCGCCCAGCAGAACGCCTTCTGAGGGAGCCAGAAAGCCTCGTACAATATGAAGATCGCTTTGGGATAGACGCCTTTCGACCGACAGGCGCTCGGTGCTTAGCGGATAGGAAAAATCGACCAGTTCAAGAGCGCTTTCGGACTCCCGCTGATGAATTGAAGGATTATCGACGGATTGTCCCGCTCCCATGGCACATACCGTTAGCGGGTCAGAAAAAATTCAACCGGGACGATCAATTCAAATCTGTCACCGGGCTTGTTCGCCGGAGGCGCAGGGAAGGGTTGGGAACGTTTCGGGAGTGACACAGCCTCCCGATCAAGGTCCGGAAATCCAGAGCTCTGCTCGAGCTGAGAGAAAATCACCTTTCCCTGGCGGTTTAACACGAACCGGATCCACGGCACCCCTTGTTGTCGCCGGAATTCAGCCATGCGCGGATAGCGGCGGTGCTTGATCAGCTGGGCAAGAACCTCGCTTTCCCATGTGTCGGGCTTTTGGCCGGGGTGTGAGAGCGGCGGCGGAGTGGAGACAGGTTTCGGGGAAGGGGCAATATCCGCAGGCGCCGGGGTTGCCGACGAAGGCTGATTGTCTTTACGCGCGACGGGCTCGAGAGAAGAGGTCGGCAAGTGTGCCTGTTCTTGATCGGCGGGAGACTGCGGCTCGGCTGCTTTCTTTCCGGTTTCAGTGGGCGGTTCCCTGGGAGGCTCCGGAATAACCTCGTCTGGTATGGATACGGCCTTGAGCTCGACGACCGTAAGAGCCGGTGCCCGTGCCTCGACATGCACGGCCGTGCGGATCGTTATGAAAAATCCGCAAGCGATGATGATATAGGCCAGTCCGGTCAGCGCGGCCCCTTTAACGCGATCTATCGCGTTGGCCCGATACCCCGTATAGCGGTTATCGCCGCCATTTTGTCGGAACATGCCTTTCATGCTGCGCGCGCTCGTCTCGAACGTCGCTTGCGCTGCCAGATCAACAGGCCCGTGATCGACAAGATGACTGTACCGATGCCGGTAAGGGCGATGATGATCCTGCCGGGCAATCCTGCGATCTTGCCTCCATGCAAAGGACGGGGCAAATCGAGGAGCTTATCGGCAAGGGTGCCCGAAAATGCTTCGCTTCGCCCAAGAAATTCGCCAGTATTTCCGTCAATATAAAGGGTCGGCGCTGCTATCCCATTGTCTCGGGATGCACGGAAGCTGATGGAGTAAATCCCCGTATCAGGATCGAGAGAGCCGGAGGTGGCCGTTACCTGTCCTCCAAACTCCGATCGCATCCGCATCTCGGCAATCGGTACGACATCACGGAAGGCGAGCCGGATTGCCGCTGGTCTTGCAAGCCCTGCGTGCTCGCGTTCCTCCATCGGTGAAAGCGTGATGGAAGAAAGGCTGGCAAGCAGCGGACGCACGGTAAAATCACCGACCCTGAGGTAGAAGCCCGTAGCCGCCATCGTCAATAGCAAGGCCCAGAGCCAGAGACCGCCGGCCCTGTGCACATCAACAGTGCGACGGTGACCGCCGGCACGCGATTTCCTTCGCCACGACTTTGTCCAGCCACGCCAGAACGGTCGACGCGCCGGGAAGGTGAGTGCGAGGCCTACGAAGCAGTCGCCCGCCCAGATCGCCGCTAACAGGCCAAGAAACCATCCAGAAAGCCCAGAGGGAAGAAAGAGGCTATAATGGATTTCGTAGACCCACGGCACGAAATGGCGTCGATCCAGCGTGAACGCCCCCCAATGCCGCTTGCCCAGGATCGCGCCCGAACCCGGATCAACATAGACCTGATTATAGCCGAGGGCGCCGTCGTTCGGTGTTCTCGGTTTGACGAAATAAAGCGAGGCTCGTCCCGGTATCGCCGCGAGTTGCGCGAAGGTAACGCGGCCGCGCAAGTCGTCCGCCTGGATTCTGTCTATGACGTCATAGGCCGACACAACAGCGCTTCCTGGACGCGCGAGGCGCAGGTCTGGATTGAGTGCGGTGTCGATTTCATCGGTGAAGGCGATCACAGCCCCGCTGGCTCCTGCCACAATCAGAAAGAAGGCGAGAGCCAGACCCGCATATCGATGCAATCTGACCAGGAACGGCCGCAACATGGGGACGATCACCAGCGGTAACGCAGCGTCGCGAATACCGTGCGGCGAGTGCCGTAATAGCAGGTGTTGATATTCTGGCAGCCTGTTACATAGGTTTTATCCAGCAGGTTGCGTGCGTTGACCGAGATATCAAAACCGTAGAGCTGGCTCGTCAGAGCGCCCAGGTCGACAGCGGCCAACGCATCGACCACTGCGAAATCGGGAACGCGGAAGCTGTTATCCGCAGCACCCCATGTCTTCCCGAAATATCGCACGCCGGCGCCGAGCCTCAGCCCGTTTCTCATAGCGTAATCCGCCCAGAGCGAGGCATTATGAGCTGGCTGATAAACTGGTGTCTTGCCCACGAGCCCGTCATTGGAGCGGGTAGTCTCGGAATCAACATAGGCATAGGCAGCGGTCAGACTGAGACCGTTCACCAACGTCGCCTTGGCCTCGACTTCAAAGCCCTTGGATGTGACTTCTCCGGTCTGAACCTGGGCATTGGGATTGACTGCGATATGGTCCTGATCCGGATCGGCGGTGAGGACATTGCGCTGACGCAAGTGATAGGCGCTCGCCGTCAGCGAAAAATGGTCGTCCGGTGTATATTTAAGGCCAGCTTCGAACTGGCGGCCGGTGGTCGGCTGGAAAGGGTCGCCGAAGAAATCAGTGCCCGCGACGGGTTGGAAGGATTCGGTGTAACTGGCGTAGGGTGAAAGACCATTATCGAACGCGTAGAGCAGACCGGCTCGCCACGTGAAGGCGTTGTTTTTCTGTATGTCGGTTGTCGAATAGAGGCGATCATAGGTTCGCGTCCGCGCCCAATCTTGTCGTCCGCCGATGACGAGACGCAGACCGCCCAGAGAAATCTGGTCCTGCAGATAGAGACCATATTGATGCTGAGTCTGCCGCTGGTCGAGAAAAAGGTCGGGTGTGCCGATCTGCTGACCGTAAACCGGGTTCGTGATGTCAAGTGTCGGCGCGGTGCCGAAACTGTCCTGCCGATCTATCGTCTGGCCCTGATAGTCGAAGCCGGTCAGAATATGATGGGCTATTGCGCCGGTCGAAAAGGTCGTTTCAAACCGATTGTCGCTGGTCCAGGCATCGAGCGTTTCCGCTGCGCGATAGGACATGCGGTTCATCGTTTTCAGATCTGCCTGCAGACGCTGAAATACGATCACGTCATAGTCGCCGTTCACGCGCATGTACCGGCCGAATGAACTGAACTTCAATGCGTCGCTGAACCTGTGGGACAGATTGTATGAGAGACTCATTTGCTCCCGCTCATGGCGGCTGAAGTCAGGGTCGCCGACATCGAAGCTGGTCGAGATTTTGCCGTATGGGCTGGGCAACACCGTGCCGTAGGCGGGGAGCTTGTAATAGGCGCCCGATTCCGGGTCGTGGAGATATTCGCCGCGAAGGAGAATTTCCGTGCGATCATCATTTCGCCAGGCCAGCGCTGGAGCGATGAGCAGACGCCGTTCGCGGAAATGATCGACCTGCACATCGGCGGTCCGGGCGAGAGCGGTCAGGCGGTAGCTGAACCCGCTGTCTTCGCCGAGCGGACCGGTGACATCGATGGCTCCCTGAAATCGATCGCGATTGCCTGCCTGAAGCTGGATCTCGCCCGAGGCGACGGGCTGGGGTCGCCGGGTGATGTAATTTGCGATTCCGCCCGGAGCCGCTTGTCCGTAGAGAACCGAAGCCGGGCCCTTCAGGATTTCGACGCGTTCAAGCGCGAAGGAGTCGATTTGCGGGACCGCCCAGACCCCCTGAAGCAGGCGTGTACCATCGACATATTGATCGACTGCAAAACCGCGCGAGAAGATATAGTCGGCGCGCTGGTCGGCGCCGTTGCGATCAACCTGTACCCCAGCGGTGTAGAGCAGCGCCTGAGGTATTGTTTGTGCGCCCTGGGCATCGATCTGGTCGCGCGTCACAATGGTGATCGACTGCGGGGTTTCATTTACCGGCGTGTCAGTTTTGGTCGCGGTAGCCGTACGAGGGGCGACAAAGCCGGGGACAGGGTCCCACGCCGATGCCCGTCCCGGGGCTGCCATGCCGCTCTCACCGCTAACCCGCACAGGTCCCAATTCTATGGCGCTGCCCTGTGCACGGGGCGCTTCGATCAGTGTGAAGCTGGAGCTATCGAGCATCCGGAACGTCAGACCTGTACCTGTAAGCAGGCGCGACAGCGCTTCGGGCGCAGACATTTTGCCTTTTGCACCATTTGAGCGGATATCCGGGAGGGTGCCGTCATAAACGAGGCTCATGCCCGATATTCGAGTGAACGCGTCGAGGGCAGAGGCCAACGATTGCGGCGCTATGTCATATTGCGCGACGCCTGATTGAGCATGGGCTGCCATCGGAACGAGCATTGTGGCAACCGCAGCGGGCAGGCCCAACGCAGCGCGTAAGGCAATTGTAGAAACGGCATTGAAACAGGTCTTGGATCGCATGATTCCCCCGGTCTTTGGTGGCGAGCACAGCGGCTCTTGCAGGGGAAGACGACGCGGTCAGGCGTTTGTCAGGCAGCTAATGCGAATTATTTTCAGATTTCACGGGTGGAGCGGATGATGGTGAGTAACGGAGTGATTTCTGTCACTTCGACCGGGAGGACGTGAGCCAGGCGTGCGAGTTCGCTCGTCACATCATCTGTATCGACCATCAACGTTACGGAGCGGTGAGCCAGGTCCTTACCGATAAGGATCGTCTTGCCGGCTCTCCACCTGTCGAGTTCCGCAATCACTTCTCCGAGTGGACGGGATAGAAAGACCAATCGGCCCGAACGCCAGGCCAGAGCGGTAGATTGAAGAGTCGCGGGCACGCCGATGCCGCGATCATCATAATGAAGACTCATTCCTTCTTCGAGCGTGCGCGTCTCTCCGGCTGCCGCAACTTTGACCGCGTGCTGCACGGCCGAAACTGTTGCTCCTTGATCCCTGCAGGCCACGCTGAAGATCGTCCCTAATGCAGTGGTGCGACCGCCGGCGGCCTCCACGGTGAAGGGGCGTTTCTGTGGGTCGGTTGCGACCGAGAAGCAGGCTTCGCCGTCGAGCAATCGAACTAGCCTGCGGGATTTATCGAATTCAAACGACACGGCGGTGGCCGTTGACATTTCAATCGTCGATCCGTCCGCCAGGGTGATGTTGCGCCGTTCGCCGTGTCCCGTCCTCGCATCGGCGAACGGATGGGGACCGAAAGCCAATCTGGAACCTGCGAACAGCACACCGCCAGTCACCACCGCTGCGCTTACCCCGCGCAACAGGCCGCGGCGATCCAGCCTTCTTTCCCTCAGACGATCTTCTCTGAGCCCGGGCATTGCGCCGGTTGCGGTCCAGATCGCCTGAAGGCGGGCGAAGGCTGAGGCGTTACGCTCGTCGGCACGACACCACTGGTCGAACGCGTCCAGGGTGTTCTCATCTACCTCTTCGTCATTCAGACGTAGAAACCAGCGCGTCGCTTCTGCATTCTCTGGCGGGAGAGCCTTCAAAGGATCGGTGTTTTCAACCATGATATCCTCTCTCGGGGGGCCTTGTGAGGATAGACGGCAGCAAAGGGCAAATGTCAGGCATCGGGATCATATCGATCTTCAGCGGCGAGTTGCAGGGCTAGGAGCGCGCGCATCATGTAATCGTGGACGGTTTGACGCTTTAACCCCAACCGCCGCCCGATTTCGGCAAAGCCGAGTCCTTCGAGCCGATGCATTCTGAAGACCTGTCGGGGGCGCTCCGGCATTGCGGCCAATATAGCGTCGATCCGCCGGAGCTCTTCCCTGTTAAGCGCAGCAGCTTCCGGATTTTCCCTTTGGTCCGCGATGTGATCCAGCGCGTCGGGGTCGGCGACGAACTCTGCTGCCCTTGCAGCTTTTCGGCGATGATCAATGATCAGGTTGCGGGCAATGCGAAACAGCCACGCTCTGACATTCCGAACCGGACCATCGGTGTAGGCGGAGGCCCTTACCCAGACATCTTGCGCAAGGTCTTCGGCGTCGCCCTTGTGCGCCACTCTTGAAGCGACATGCCGAAGCAACGGTCGCTGAAATTCGCGAGCCCAGCTGTCTATGTCCTTGGGAGGGGTATGACGCATAGGCCGGTCTTAGCGAACAACAAAAAATGATAATAGTTCTTAATAGCAAAAATCATGAACCGGTATGCCTTTCTGCGGTCACCAGTAGCCCAGGGATCTTCTCATCTGCGTTTTCCTCATGCGTGACGGGAAGGCACGACAATAGCCCGAGCCCAGCCCTTTCGGCTGCGATCTTCACATATTCCGAGCCGTGGGCAAAACAGCCAGCATCCGCCAATGATGGATGGTGCGCGAGACCAAATCCGCCTGGGTCGGTCGGGTCGTAGGAATAGAGGCTGCAAACGAACAGCGCATCCTCGGCAAGCACGTTTCGGACTGCCTTGAGTACGGGCAGCAGGTCGCCGAAATGGATGAGCGTCCCGGCGCTCGCAATGGCTTGATAGCGAGCGCCGCTGTGCAGAAGGAACTCCAGCAGATCGCCTTCAAATAACGTGTCGTAGCATCTCTTTGCCGCCGCGCGGGCCAGCAAGGACGGAGACATGTCGATGCCGTCGAGTTGATCCGTCTGGTCTCGCAGCCGCATCCCGAGCAGGCCAGTGCCGCACCCCAGATCCAAGATGCTTGCCGAGGGTTTCGCCATGATCTGTTGCAGCCGATCGCCGACATGGTCGCACGCGAGATAGCCTGGCATGTCGTCCCAGGTGGCAGCCTTCTTGGCGTAGAGACGCTGGATCTGACCGACCGAAGCTCGAGGGGGTAACGGGGCCAGCCCGATACGAGCTAGTCTCATCGCTGCGCCAAACCGATCGGCAGGATCGAGCGACAGATAGATGCTCAGGTGACGGGCCGCGGAAGCTTGATCGCCCGTGTCGATGAGCATTTCTCCGAGCGCGAAACGCGCGTCGACATGTTCGGGAGCAAGGCGGACGATAGTTGCAAATTGATCCAGCGCCTGTTTCGATCGCCCGAGTTCGCCCAGAGTAGTGCCCAGATTGTAGCGGGCGGAAAGATAGTCGGGCCTACGTTCGATCGCTGTCTCAAAGGCTCGAACCGCCGCTTCTCGCTTGCCGAGGTTTCTGAGGGCAATGCCGAGATTATTATGCGTTGCTGTATCTTCCGGTGCGAGCGCAACGACCAAACGAAATTGTGCCGCAGCCCTATCCCAATCGCCTTTCTGCAATAGGGACAGACCGAGAAGCCGGGCCGTTTCCGCCGACAATCCATGCTCGGTATTCTGGTCGAAAGGTTCGCGCTTGGGATTAGCTGTCATCACGCCTGCAGCTTCGCAATCCAGTGGTGCACGAAAGCTGCGCGCTCGTCGGGCGACGCAAGGGGGAGCGGCACGAGAGTGTATCCCAGTTCCCGATAGACATGCGCCATCACGTCATGGGTCGCCACCGCCTCGTCCCAGTCCTGCTTACGCTCGGCGTCGTTGGCGTAGATCTCGGCCCAGGGCGGGGCGATGAAGACATGTCGGTTGTACCGGTTGCTCTCCGCCGCGCGTGTGAGGTCGCCGGGTATGCTCAGCCCGCACAATATGCGGTAGCCGATGATGTCGGGAATGCCTCGGTCGAAGAACAAGACGCCCTCTTTCGTCCGTGCCTCCTCATAGGAGCTGAGGTCATGCGTAAGCATCCGCTCGGCAAAGGCGTCGCGGTCATCCCATGGTAGAGCGGTTCCGCCGGCGGCCACCTCGTCGCGGATCACCGCTCGTCCGGCCTCGGGCATATGCGGCAAGCCTTGTTCGGCCAGCACCGCAAGGAGCGTGCTTTTGCCTGATCCCGGTCCGCCGGTTACGACGAAGAAGCGATCCATCCTGTCCCTCAACTTTCCCGCGCTTGCGCGAAGGTGAGAACCAGCGTGTCCCGCCATGCCGGGGCGCCCGGTATCGCGGACTCGATCGGCGTCGTGCCGTGGCGGACGGTACGGTCATCCAGCAGCAGTGCTTCGCCGGGACGGGTTAGCCGATGTTCGAGGATGCAAGTATCGGAGCCATCCTCGACGCGACTTTCACCGCCGGCGTAATCGCTGCCGCCGACAAGCAGGATCAACACCCAGTCGCGCCCGTCATGATGCATCCCCTCCGGCGTGGGGAGGCCGGGCTGTCCCGACAGCGCTTCGATGCGAAATTGATGCGCTTCGACCGCCCAGGAGTTCGGACCTTGTGGGCTTGTATTCGCGATCAGGGTGGCGGTGCCCAGCACCAGCGCCTGAAACAGCGGCGATCCGGTTTGCTCTTCGGCCATCGGCGCGAACCAGCGCTCGATGCCGCCATTCAAGGGATTGTGATCGCGCTCCTGGTAATGCGCGCGATGCGGCAGGCGCGTGCATTTCCCGCCTGCCACCTCAAAGGCGGCATAGCGTCTGCGGCGATAGGTGCCGCCGTCGGCCATCCATGTGTCGCGCGGCAGATCATCCCAACTCCGCGCAAATGCTATCCATTCCGGGTTGCCGGGATCAACCAGCTTGCCGGGCGGCAAGGGCAGGGCGGGCGGCGTGGCGATGCACTCGCCGGAGGCGGTGGCAAGCTGCCCGGTCATGTCTCGCCGTCCCAGTAGCCGACCGCATCGGCATAGCGCCCGACATGGTCCACCGACCGGCTCGCCTTGTCGCCGCCGGGCGCGGCGCCTGCCATGACCGCGAACTTGCCGCTGTCGGGATAGTCGATCACGTCGGGCTCGTTCATCGTGCTGATGGCGAGATAGCGCAGGTCCGTATCGCCGGTGTTGATGATCTGGTGCGCACTTGCCGCGCCGCTGGCCGGGCACAGCGCGACATCGCCTGCCCGCAGTGCATGCTCGCTATTGGAATAGCGCAGGCAGCCGCTGCCGGAGAGGATCACGAACAGTTCCTCATTCGCATGATGGCCGTGGAACGGCCACGCCCGTTTGCCCGGCGGCACCACGACCAACCTTCCGCCCAGCATGTGCGCACCCAGCGGCGAAGCGAAGGACGCCATACGCGCTTCATAGAGATCGCCGTGCGCTTGTGTTTGCAGGTCGAGGGTGTCGAGATGAAGAACGGGGGGTGTGATAACGGCCATGATTGAACCAATACAATGTTTGATTTGATCGACTCATGATTTGATACAATGATGAGGCCCAAGGAGCAACCAGATGAGCATGAAGACCACGGCCAATTTCTATTTCGATCCCGTCTCGCCCTTCGCCTTCCTGATGTGGAAGCGCCTGCGCGAAGACGATCTCGGATTGGAGATACGTCCGGTCCCGGTGCTTCTGGGGGCGCTGCTCAATCACTGGGGCCTGATCGGCCCGGCGGAAGTGCCGCCCAAGCGGGCGCAGACCTATCGCATGTGCCAATGGCTTGCTGACAGGAACGGTATCGCGCTGCGCTTTCCCGATACGCATCCGTTTCGTTCGGTCGAGGCCCTGCGGCTGCTGGTTGCGCTCGATGCGCGCGTGGACGCTGTCGATGTCCTATTCGAGGCGGTTTTTGGGAAAGGCCGGGATCTGACCGATGGTGCCGAACTGGAGAGGCTGGGCGGCGAACTTGGTCTTTCCGATGTGCAGGACAGGATCGCAAGCGCGGATGTAAAGGACGGGCTCCGAGCCAACACCGAGACGGCGATCGCGCGCGGCGTGTTTGGCGTGCCCAGTCTCGCGATCGGAGAGGAACTGTTCTGGGGCTTCGATACGCTGGATATGGTGCGCGATTATCTGGCCGATCCCAGGTTGTTCCAGACGGCTGAGATGCAACGTCTCGGCACTCTCGAATATGGCGTGCCCCGGAGGGCAGGATCGTGAGCGGGGTCAATGACCCGCTTCTGCTCGAACGCGTTCGCGAGAGCTTCTCGCGTCAGAGCTTCATGGGGCTGATCGGTGCCGAGGTGATCCGCGCCAGCCATGGCAAGGTGGTTCTCGATCTGCCGTTCCGGGCTGATCTTTGCCAGCAGAACGGCTTCCTTCATGGCGGTGTGGTCGGCGCGATTGCCGACGTGGCGGGCGGCTATGCCGCTTACTCGGTCTTCGGCGATGGCGAGGATGTCCTGACGGTTGAATACAAACTCAATCTTATCCGCCCGGCGGCGGGAGAACGCCTGCGCGCCACGGGTGAAGTGCTGCGCGCCGGCCGCGCCCTGACGGTCTGCGATCTCAAGGTCCATGCAATGCGTGAGGGAGAGGAGGTCCTGTGTGCTTCCGGCCAGCAGACACTCATGCGCATGGAAACGGCGCGGCCATGACGCTCCCAATCCTTTTGCTTCCCGGCATAGGCGGTTCGGGACCGGACCATTGGCAAAGCCATTGGGAGCGGACCGATCCCGACATGACCCGCTTCGCACCGTCCGATTGGGACCGACCGGAACTTGCCGACTGGTGCGAGGCGCTGGATCGGGCGGTTGGGACGCTGGATCGCCCGCCCATTCTGGTCGCGCATAGCCTTGCCTGCCTGCTCGTGGCGCATTGGGCCGCCGCGCAAGGAGCTCCGGTAGCTGGCGCGATGTTGGTCGCCGTGCCAGACCCGTGCGGACGGGCGTTTCCGGATGAAGCGCGGTCCTTCGCGCAAGTGCCGGCGCAGCCCCTGCCATTTCCCAGCCTGATCGTCGCCAGCGCGAACGATCCTTACGGAACAGTCGATTACAGCAAACGGCGCGCCGGACAGTGGGGCTCGCGGCTGATCGCGCTGGGTGCGCTCGGCCATATCAACGTGGGCAGCAATCTGGGCGATTGGCCGGAGGGCCGGGATATCCTCACTTCCTTCCGCGCTGAAATCGAAGGGAAGGGAGCATGATCATCTGGACTGCGCTTGCCGGGTTCACGCTGGCTGCCGGACTTCTCGTCGTCACGCCCGGGCTCGACATGGCACTGGTCCTGCGCACGCTCGCCGTCGAGGGGCCGCGTCAGGCTCTTGCGGCGGCGGCAGGCGTGGTCGCGGGTGTTCTCGCCTGGGGCCTGGTGGTGGCGCTAGGGCTTGGCGCGCTGCTCGCGCTGTCAGGCACGCTCTACACGATCCTGCAATATGCAGGCGCCGCCTATTTGCTATGGCTGGGGCTGGGCATGGTTCGTGCGGCTCTCAAGTCGGGTGCGCCCTGCGATGCAGCAAGTCCGGCATTGCCGCCCGCCCCATCGCGACCAGGTAACTGGTTCATGAAGGGCCTGCTCACCAATCTGCTCAATCCCAAGATGGGTGTCTTCTATGTGAGCTTCCTGCCGCAGTTCGTTCCGGCGGGAGCATCGGTACTGGGCTTCAGCCTGTTGCTGGCGGCGCTTCATGCCACGCTCGGCATGGCCTGGTTTGCGCTCCTGATCCTTGGCAGCCGTCCGCTGCGGCACTGGTTTGCGCAAGGGGCCGTGGCGCGCTGGCTCGATGGCCTGACCGGCGGCGTGCTCATCGCGCTGGGCCTGCGCATCGCCTTCCATCCGGCGCAGCGATAGCGCCATTTCCATATCGAGAGAGACATGCAGATAGCCGTTCTGACTTTCGACGGGTTCAACGAACTGGATTCGGTAACCGACCGATTGAGGCCGCCTGCCGAGGATTGATGTGAGTGGGTAAGAGACGTCCATAAGGGCGTCGTTATGGACGTCCTGTACGAGAGCGAGGGACGGACGGTGGAGATTCTGGGCCGGGAACGGCGGCGGCGATGGAGTGAAGCGGAGAAGCTGGAGATTCTGGCGGCGGTGGAGGCGCGCGGCGAGACGCTCGCGCGCGTTGCCCGGCGCTACGATGTGTCGCGGAGCCAGATTTA
>Ga0180222_1001475_pt1 | contig 24117 bp, 20 predicted proteins | sample eDN5th37CKraftOP_FD_151336 | JGI IMG/M metagenome (GOLD analysis project Ga0180222, IMG submission 151336) | Enriched Organic Plus compost microbial communities from Emeryville, California, USA - eDNA 5th pass 37_C Kraft OP (version 2) (version 2) ...
GACAAAAAATGCGTCTTCGCTCGCGCGTTGGCGAACTCCTTGTCGAGGTTCAGGTGGATTCGCGAATCGGGAAAGACATGGTCATCATGGCGGTCGGGACTTGGATCAAACGCGGCGGAGGCGCCAACGTTCTCACGGAGGACATCATAACCAATTTCGGTGAAATGGCTGCATATGGCGAAACACGCGTGGCTCTTGAGCATCTTGAAGATTCGCAACCGACGTCCCATCCGGAGTTGGCGCACACGAGGCCCGGGGAGATTAATCGTGCGAGCTAAAGCTCAGCATCGCCACGTAACTTCGTCACGCAGGAAAGATGAGACACGGCCAAGGCGGCCAGTTCGCGCATACTGAAGAAATAACTTGAGTGCGAACACGCCCTTACCCCTAGCACGAGCTAGGTCAATATCTTCGTCCGTGATCGACGCAAATACTTCGCAACGCCGTTTCGCGCGACTGATAAGAACGTTCAATCGACGCTCGCCACCCTCCGTACCAAGCGGCCCAAAACGCATGCTCAGTGGACTGTTTGCGCCACGAGCGTACCCGACCGAGATCATGATGACATCGCGCTCGTCGCCCTGCACATTTTCGAGATTCTTGACGAAGAATGGCTCACTCGGATGGCGATTGAAAAAGTCTTCCGCCTCCGGATTCAGGCGCCGGAGGCGCTCGACTTCCTCCTGGATGACACGGCGTTGATTGACAGAGAAGGTGGCGACGCCCAGCGAAAGCTGCGGCTGCGTTCTGGCATGCGTCAGAATTGCCTCCGCTACCTTACGAGCCTCAGTGATATTGGCGGTTGTACCGCCCGAATCGAAGATGCCGTCCGGGACATGGTGAAAGCGCAAACCCATTCCCGCTTCTTGGGTATAAGGGGCTTGGTACGATGAACAGCTTACTCTCGTAGAATTGAGTATTCGAGACCGCAATCAGAGATTGATGCCGACTGCGATAGTGCCAACGCAACATGCGCTGCGGAGCACCGCGCGCGGTAAAAAGGCCAAGAATACTTTCGATGTCGGCAACTTGGGCGCCATCCTCATCATCATTTTCGTCGCTTGCGCCGGTCATCTTAGCAAAGAACTTCGTCGGCGGGAGCTGCCTCTCATCGCCTACAACCACGACCTGGCGGCAACGGGCAATGGCGCCAATCGCATCAACGGGCTGGATTTGGCTCGCCTCGTCCATCACCAGCAAATCGAAGGTCATTTGGCCGGGAGTCAGGAATTGAGCGACGGAGAGAGGGCTCATCATCATGACTGGTTTCAACGCTTGGACGGCTGATCCCGCCCGCTCCATCAACTGGCGAATGGGCATGTGCCCTCGCCTGCGCGCCATCTCCGCACGCAGAATACCCACGGGGCCGACACCGCCTCGAGCCGGAATACGGCGATGGTGCGCGCGAACAACCTCTAACGAAGCTGCCGCCATACGGGCTTTGTCGAGATCTGCAAATTCCGAGACCAACCCCGAATGAAGACTACCGTCGAAACGTGCAATATCCGGCTGTTCCTTGACCATCTCACGGAAAACCGTGTCGTAATACGCGATATCGAAACTGGATCGCGCCGCCCCGGTCGGCAAGCGGCCATCGCTCATATGTTCGACAAATTCACCGAGACCGAGTTCGCGTGCGTGGTCCGCTCGGTCTTTATAGTTTACCCATTTCGAGAGTTGCTCCGGCGCAGCGATCCAACCCTCGACTCGCGTCCGAAGAGTGGAAAACGGAACTGTTTCGAGCGGCCTGCCGCCGAATAGGCGCTCCGACGTAACCTCCAATGTGTTGAAGATGTCGGTGAGTTGTCCCAGAAGGGGAGAAATCTCGGCCACAATCTTTTTAGCATCCTTGTCTACCGCGCCGCGATCGCCGATGCGTGCTGCCAAATGACGAAGCTCTGTATTTTTACTGATCCAATCGGCCGCGCGTGCCAGCGCCAGCCAATCCGATCGTTCGCGCTGCCAAACATTTCCAAATGCTTCTTGTCCAAGAGTGTCGATTGCCTCGAGTTCGTGGCCAAGTTTTTGCCATGTCTGAACTGCTTTGAGTAAGCGGAAGCGCTCTGACAACGTTTCTGGCGGATTGACCAGTACCTCCTCGATGACACGGCTGCCATCAACCAGAATTGAGGCACGTTCCAACAACCGATCGATGCTAATGCGATCGTCGGATGCTGCGTCGGCAAAAGCGTCATTTGCGCGTGGTCCAAGACTCGTCCAGAAATCGCTGAGCGCTGGACGAAGCGCAGCAAGTCGCGATCGCAGATTGTCTGCCCATCGAGCGACCTCCGAGCGTTGCGCAAGCTTGCCGGCGATGATGCGCGGCTCGGAACCAAGCCCCCGTAACGTTCGCATCCATGCGACAATTGCTGCAAGCGGCGCGGATGCGGACCGCTCGCCTCGCCAATCGGCACCAAAAGCGGAACGGCCAAAACTGTCACCGGCGCGGACGGTCGCAAGTGCAGCCTGGGCCTTCATCAAAAGATCGAGCAGTTTCAACCTGCGACTGATCGCCATCTCTCAGGATCGATCTGCTCAGCGAGCGTGCTCTGCGCCACTCACCACTGAAATAGCGGAAGAGGCCTGTCTTAGCTGCCAATGCCTGACGGATGCTGGTCACATCTGTGGACCACGCGGCATCGAGAATCTTATCATCAAGTTCAGCGCGCAACCTTTCGAGAGACGCCACTGCTTCTACAAGTTCGCCGGCCTGCTCGACACCATGATCCCATACCGTCGCAGCAAATGCTTCCGGACTGGCATCCGGGGCCGCAGCCACACGCTCACCTATGGTCAGGAGCCGGGCAACACCTACCAAGTCGAGAGCGGGCGTAGTCATGCGTAACTCCGCCTCGAGGCGGGCGACGTCATTCTTGAGTTGAGGTAAAAGTCGCGCAACCACAGCCGCCTTCTCAAACACGTCCGCGGTCGCCTCGCTTGGAAGCCAAGCCAGGTCTGCAAGGAGCCTCTCTACCGGCGCCCTAAAGGCGGCTGAGGTTATGAAGGGCGCTGAGATCCTCAGCGGACTTCTGAAATAGCGATCCGATCCGAACAGCAGCTATAATATCGGTAATTCGCTTATCCCAAGCTGCGGCGGTGAAAGCCGTCGGCTGCAAGGAAGGTGCTTCACCGATAAGAGCCGCCAGACTAGATAACGGCGCGATCTCTTCTATGGATGCGGGCGGCTCCTGCTCGAGCCGTTCCGCTAGACTGAAAACCTGCGCTTCAATATCCGCAATCGATTGGCCTATAGCCTCGATACGAGGCATCAAACGCTCGAGAGTGGTCGGCAACACCATCGACAGCCCAATCCCGCACCAGGGATGGGCGCTCGGCTTACCGATGTCATTTATCCGTTGGATGAGTTCATGGAGAATACCTCGACGCTTCGCTAGATCGTCTGGTGTCCAGGTAGCAGCTTGTGGGATGGTGAAATCAACCGGACTCTGACCTTCGCCGTGCAAACGCGTGAGCTGGCCAATGACCTTAAATGGTGTAAGCCCGGTCGCCCTGAACGACTGGTGCATGCGTTGGGCGTGGCTGTTGAGCCGGTTTCGAGCGGCCAGTAGCTTGTCGGTCAGTGTCGAAGAAAACTCCCCGCGCGGCGACCCAAGCTCCCATGTGCGCCGCAACTCGTCGAGCACGGCTCGCTTATTGGCTTTATTACTGTGAAGTTCGAGGCAAGCGTCGCCGATCCCTGCATGATCGAGGCGACGTTTAACTACCTCCAAGGCTGCCATCTTTTTCAGCCACGAAGAGAACGGACTTACCGTCGGCGATTGCCGATGCGATGATGTTGGCGATCGTTTGTGATTTGCCTGTTCCTGGCGGGCCTTGCACGACGAGGTTGGCGCCGCGACGAACATCGGTGGACTGCTAATGTCTGCGAGCTATCACAGTCGACAATATGCAGCATCTCGGCTGGCAAGATGTGCACGTCGATAGGATCATCCTCCGACAATGCAGACGGTTCCGAGGGAAAGCCATCTGACAGTAACGCTCTGACGATCCTTTGGTCCGTCAACTTCCCAGTCGCAGGCCAAAGCTCCGGATCAAGATCGCGATACATAAGAAACTTAGCGAACGAGAAGAAGCGGAGGACCATATCGTCCGCGTTGACGCTCCAGTCCGGCTTCGTCGAAATCGCTTGCGCTACCTCTTCGAAATAAGAGCCGGGAACGAACTCTTCTTCGATCTCCAGCGGCGGTAGGCGTAGCTTATGCACGCGGTCGAGATATGCTTCGAGCGAAAGATTTCCGGTTAATTCCTCCAGACGTGTATGGAGCTTGAACTTCTCGCCTGCCGTCCCGCGCTCCAACTTCACAGGAACGAGATTAGTGGTGCGTATCGGATATTTTCCTTATTGTTCGGATCGATCCATTTCAGCGTACCAAGGGCTAGAAAGAGAATATTGACACCTTGCTCTTCCTCTAGCGTTCGGGCGTCATGATAAAGATCGAGCAGCCGCTTCTGTAGCCCTGTCGGCGTCATACGCGTCTGAAATTTGGTATCGACATGCCGACGAGCTATGCCACGCTCATCGACGTCCGTATCATCGGCAGGCTGGGCAAGCTGGGCATCTTCTATCTCCTCGGACTCTTCCTCGCCATCTTTACGGTCAGGCCGTCCGGGCAAAAAAGTAAACGCCCTCCCGTCGTTCACAAGAAGACGAAAGACTTCATCCGCCTTCTCATCGACGATCTCAATGATCTTCGCGCTCTTCGAGGAGCGCGGCATATTGAGCAGTCGATTGCGGGCAGACAAATCGAGAAGCTCTTCACGCGCCCGCTCAAGTTTCGACTCAATCGGCAAACTGCTCTGAAAAACTGAGCTTTGCGTGTCTAATGACATTTACTGGTATTCCCCTTAGCAGGGTCCAACCTACGCCCGGGCACAGCCACTCTGCAACTTAAAGAATGCATGAGCGGCCACAAGACAATCGATATATGGTAGTAGTGAGCGACTTAATTGCTGCCCGCTCCCGCTAGAGGGCTGAGCGGCTTCTGCCGGAACGATCGCACACATAATCTCGCTTGAGGCCGAAAAGGGAGCGCCTGCATCGCGGAGCATAGCAAGAATTTCAGCCATAGGCTTTGGTCTGCTAAGTGGCAGCGACGGTCCTTGCAGCTACGGTAGACCAAGAAATATCTCTCCCGGCTTGAACCAGCCATTGGTCAGGGGCTGATTTCTAACACGCTCGCAGTTTTCAGCATAAGCCACCAGGGCAAGGGATCGGTCTGCGAGGCTGCACGTGACGTAAAACAGCCGACGCCTCGAAACTGTCTGATTATCTTCTGCGCCGCCGCTGAAGAGTTTATCGTATTTGAACAGGACACCCCGCGCTTCGTGATCCTCCATGATGACCCTCACGCGCGGAAGTTCGAGGCCCTTTACACCCTGATGGGTGTCGAAACGAGCCTTGCCGCTCACGTACTTGGAGTAAGCTCGCACCTAGGGCGCAGCCAAGAACGCCGCAATCAGGGTGTGCGTTTTGCAGGGGCGACAGTCTTGGCCTCGATCGGCGCGAGAAGCGGGTCGAACGCCCCTGCTCGCATATTGCCGAGTTGAACCGCGCGTAGCCGAGATCGAACTTCGCCTAAATCGCTTCTACGAGGTCATCGAATCCGGCGAGGCCGATCTGAACGACCTGGCGTTGAAGGAGCCGTCGTCGCCCTTCGTCAGGCTGACTCCCCCAATCGCTTTAGTTGCTACGAGGAGGCTGGCTTGAGCGCGGCCTCGAACATACCGCAATATTGTATGCGTTCGTGTTACGATGACGAGATTTTTAATGCGTCGTCATTCAATGGCTTGTGCAGGATATAATGGCGGAGAGGGAGGGATTCGAACCCCCGATAGGCTTGCACCTATGCCGCATTTCGAGTGCGGTGCATTCAACCACTCTGCCACCTCTCCGGGTGTCCAGCGGGCGGAAGGTCCGCCCTGCGCTGGGATGACGGCAAGGCCGGCTCATGCTCCGCCGCGAGGATCTGCGCAACGGTTGGCACGAATCCGACTCCTGCTTTCGCCCGGCGCCCGGTCGGGCCGTGTTCTAGGCGAGGATGGCACGCCAGACAAGGCGCGAATGCATTTTTTCGTGCCGGGGGCTAAACCCATCGCCCCGGCCATCCCCGCCGGGGTCCCGAAATCGCGTTGCGATCAGTCTTTCGGCTTTTTCTTGCTGCCGGATTTGTCCTTACTTGCGGGTTTATCCCGCGGCTTGTCCTTGGATTTTTCCTTGGCGCCCTCCTTGGGCTTGCCGCCCTTGCCGGCGGCGGACTTGCCATTGTCCGATGCTTTCCGGTTGGTGAAGCGGGCGTTGCCGAGCCCGGTGCCGATGGTCAGCACGCCCCACCGCGCCACGTCCTGCATGAACGGCATCTCGCTGAGGCCCTGCGCCACGCCGTCGTTGTGCATCAGGATCGCGGTGTCGTGGTCCCCGATCATCGGGATGGCCTCGACGATGCTGGCCGGCAGGTTGAAGCGGCTGCTTTCCCAGTTGCCCGGCAGGTTCTGTGCTCCCTTTTCGATCGAGCCATCGGCATCGATCACGCCGGGACAGGAAATGCCGATGAACGGCGCCAGCTTCAGCCCCTCGGCGCCGGCCTCGTCGATCAACGTCTTCAGCATCCTGACCAGCCGCTTCACCGCGCCCTCGCGGGTCGGCTCCTCCTCGGCGTGACGCCACAGGTCGGATTTCCAGACCGCCGCCTTGGACAGGTCCCTGGCCTTTTTCCAGCGGGTTTCCACCACCCCGCAGCGGATATTGGAGCCGCCGATGTCTACCGCCAGAATGCTGTCATGGGCCTCGAAGATCCAGGACGGCGCCAGATGCAGGCAGCCGATCAGCCCGGCTTCGTCGGGATGGTGCCGGATCGGAATCAAATCGAGCTTCAGGCCATCGGCCTTCAGGATTTGATCGGCGCGCGCGATGGCCAATTCGCCCACCCGGCTCTGACGAAAGCCGCCGCCGACCACGATGCGCTCGGTGCCCTCCCAGGCCTTGGTCTTGAGAAAGCGGCGCGTCACATGGGCCAATTCCTGGGCGAAATCCTCCAGCGCGCCGTGCACCAGCGCCGCGGCGCCGATATCGTCGCCGACCAGCGCCGCGTCCAGCGTGGTCTTGCCGAGACCGTTGGTGGGCTTCTTTCCGAGCGGATCGTCGCCGTTCTTGCGAAATGGCTTGCGCCACTGGTCCAGCAGGCGCTGGAAAGCCCCCTTGCTGGCCCGGTCCCCGAGGAAACCGTCGTCATCCTTGATCTCGATGTTGTAGCTGTCGATATCGACCGACGGCAGCCGCGCGACGCCGTGTCCGCCGATGCCGGATGTGGAAGGAGTGCCGTCCGCCATGTCGCCTCTTGGATTACCTTGCTTCAAGGGAACAACGGCCGGGGAACCGCTTGGTTTCATCGAAGCCGCCGAACCCGGCGGCAGGCCCCGGAAAGGGCGCCAGCCGCTTCATCCCGGGCAGGTTTTGGCGCGGCCAACCTTGACTCGCAGCGCTCACCGGCTATAAGTCCGGCAGCGGCGCAGGGTCTCCCCGCGCCGCTCGTTTTTGCATGGTCGCCCAATCCTGCGGATCCGGGTGCAGCGGCGAAGACATCCGAACCCATTCGACTGAACAAGAAGCCGGGCCGGACCTTTCCGAGCGCCGGAATCGAACACGAAGGACGAAAACGATGTTCGCAGTCATCAAGACCGGCGGCCGGCAATACCGCGTCGCTCCGGACGATGTACTCGAGATTGGCAAGATCGCCGGCGATGTCGGCACGATCGTGCAGCTGAACGACGTTCTGGTGCTGGGTGGCGACACCCCGGTGCTGGGCGCCCCGACCGTCGCCGGCGCATCGGTCGCCGCCGAGGTGCTGCAGCACAAGCGCGGCCCGAAGGTGATCGCATTCAAGAAGCGCCGCCGCAAGAATTCGAAGCGCAAGCGCGGCTATCGCGACGAATTGACGGTGCTGCGCATCACCGAGATTCTCGCCGACGGCAAGAAGTCCTCGGTTGGCCCGCGGCCGAAGAAGGCCAAGGCGGCGCCCGCAGAGGCCGAGGCCAGCGCCGGCTGACCGCAGATTTGAGAGCGATTTCAATCTGCGTGACAAAAAGTGAGATGATTCCGGCAGGGAATCGACCTAAGGTGTTTTTGAGATTGGAGACGAGCCATGGCTCATAAGAAGGCAGGCGGTTCATCGCGTAACGGCCGCGACTCGCGTGGCAAACGCCTCGGCGTGAAGGCCTTTGGCGGTGAGCACGTGATTCCCGGCAACATCATCGTGCGTCAGCGGGGCACCCAGTGGCATCCCGGACTTAACGTCGGCATGGGCACTGATCATACCCTGTTCGCCAAGATTGAAGGCCGCGTCGAATTCCGCGCCAAAGCCAACGGCCGCACTTTCGTATCGGTTCTTCCGATGACTGAAGCCGCGGCCGAATAATACGGTGGATCACATCGACTCCGCCGGTCCCTGTTGATCCGGCGGAGTCGTTGAAGGGCTCCAGGGGAGACGGGAAACCGGCCTCCCCTTTAGTTTTTGTGCGTTCTTCCAACACCGACGCTCAAGGAGCCCACCATGCTGCAGGAACTGTCGACCCCATCGCCCCGGCAAACAAGTACCGTCGTCCTCGAGACCGAACGGCTCGCCATGCGCAAGCCGACGCTCGCGGACGTAAAAGCAATTGCCGCGCTCGCCAATGATCGCCGCATTGCCGAGAATACCCGTCGCCTGCCGCATCCTTACCGGGCGGCCGATGCCGTTCAATTCATCAAGGAGCTGTCCGCTGCGACCAACGGAACGACGTTCCTGATCGAACAGCATCACGTGCCGATCGGAATGGTCGGGCTCGACTGGCGCCAGCCGGACGCGCCGGAGCTCGGCTATTGGCTCGGCCCCGATTTCTGGGGCCGGGGCTTTGCCACCGAAGCCGTGCGCGCCGTGATCGACTACACCTTCGAGGAATTCGATGTCGACGTGATGGTATCCGCCGCACGGGTGGTCAACCCGGCGTCGCGGAACATTCTCGAGAAATGCGGCTTCCAGTGGTGCGGCGTCGAGCTGCATCGCTTCGAGGCGCTCGGCTCGTCGTCGCCGGTGGACTGCTTCCGTCTCAGCCGCGGCGTGTGGAGCTCGCTGAAGGCCTGGAGCAACGCCACCCGCCGCGCCAGCTGACGCGGCACGAGCGCAGGATTCTTCTCAGCGCTGGCAAATCCTGTCATCCCGGCTCGGTGGTCCGAGCCGGGCGCTTGAGCATGCTCAGGCCGGTGGATTGACCGTCGTGTCACCGCGGCCGAGCGCCTGCTCACGCAGGAAGATGTAGATGCCCGCGAGAACGATGATCCCGGCACCGATCAGCGTGGACACCGACGGCACGTCCTCGAACACGACATAGCCGAACATCACCGCCCAGACGATCATGGTGTATTGATACGGCACCACGACGCTCGCCGGCGCGAGCTTCAGCGAGCGGTTGATGCAGAGCAGCGCGCAGACCGAAATCACGCCCGCAGCGAAGAAAAGGCAGAGGTCCGACGCCGGCGGCGTCATCCAGCCGAACGGCACCAGCATCGCCCCGAAGATCAGCGTGCCGACAAATTGCGACGAGGCCAGCACCACGTCGGACGCCCCGCGCAGCGACCGGGTGACCAGCATCAGCAGCGAGAACGACATGCTGCCGCCCAGCGCGATCAGCGCCGGCCAGCTCAGCGTACTGGCGGACGGCTGCAATGCGATCAGCACCCCTGCGAAGCCGGCCGCGACCGCACTCCAGCGCCGCCAGCCGACCTGCTCGCGCAGCAGCACCGCCGACAGCGCCGTGACGAAGATCGGGCAGGCCAGATAGTAGGTGATGACGTCGGCCAGCGGCAGATAGATCACCGCGGTGAAGAAGGCGGCGACCTCCAGCGTCGACAGCACGACGCGCAGCAGATGCAGGCCCGGCCGTTCCAGCCGTGCAAACTGACGGCGCTCCCGCCAGATCAGCGGCGACAGCAGGATCAGCGAGGCGACCGCCCGCAGCAGCAGGAGCTGACCGACCGGGTAGAGCGCAACGATGTATTTGCCCAGCGCATCGCCGAACGAAAACGCCCATACGCCGGCGAGCATCAGGCCGATTCCGGCCAGCCGGGCGGATCGATCGTTCAAACTGGTGGAAATTTTACTGGACAGGCCCATATTGGCTTCTAAGGAGAGCGTCTCAGCACGATGGCCATGCCGAGCTGTATCAGGTTGCAGCCTGCTTCTCCATCTCCATTCCCGCCGCGGCGATGGCCGCCGCGACAGTCCTGCGGTAGCGACACGCCATGAAGTTCCTCGACGAAGCCAAGGTCTACATTCGCTCCGGTGACGGCGGGAACGGCTGCGTGGCTTTCCGCCGCGAGAAGTTCATCGAATTCGGCGGCCCCAGCGGCGGCAATGGCGGCCGTGGCGGCGACGTCATCGTCGAAGCGGTCGATGGGCTCAACACGCTGATCGACTACCGCTACCAGCAGCACTTCAAGGCCCAGAAGGGCACCAATGGCATGGGCAAGGACCGCCATGGCGCCAACGGCAAGCCGATCTTCCTCAAGGTGCCGGTCGGCACCCAGATCTTCGACGAGGATCGCGAGACGCTGATCCACGACTTCACCAGACTCGGCGAGCGCTTCGTGCTGGCGCGGGGCGGCAATGGCGGCTTCGGCAACGCGCATTTCAAGTCGCCGACCAACCGCGCGCCGCGCCATGCCAATCCCGGCCAGCCCGGCGAGGAGCGGTGGATCTGGCTGCGGCTGAAGCTGATCGCCGATGCAGGGCTGGTCGGCCTGCCGAATGCCGGCAAATCCACCTTCCTGTCCGCCGTCAGCGCCGCGCGACCGAAGATCGCGGACTATCCGTTCACGACGCTGCATCCGCAGCTCGGGGTGGTCAATGTCGATGGCCGCGAATTCGTGCTGGCGGATATTCCCGGCCTGATCGAAGGCGCCCATGAGGGCGCCGGCTTAGGCGACCGGTTTCTCGGCCATATCGAGCGTTGCCGCGTGCTGCTGCATCTGGTCGATGCCACCTGCGAGCACGCCGGAAAGGCCTACAAAACCGTGCGTCATGAGCTCGAAGCTTATGAAGGCGAGCTCGCCGGGAAGATCGAAATCGTCGCGCTCAACAAGATCGACGCCGTCACGCCTGACGACCTGAAGACCCAGCGCGACCGCCTCAAGCGCGCCGCCAGGAAAACGCCGCTGCTGCTCTCCGCCGCGACCGGCGAAGGTGTCACCGAAGCATTGCGGGCAGTGGTCGAAGCGATCGGTGATGCACCGGTCTCGGACAAGGCCAAGGCTGCGGACACGGCCGCCGCCGAGGCCGGGCCCTGGTCGCTGTAAACCTCTGATTGACCCTCGCGATGGCTGCATGGGCGCTGCCGACCTACTCGCCCGGAAGCCGGCCGACGCTGATTTCAATGGCGGCGTAGTAGGCCGCGACGTCGTCGATATCGGCATCGGACAGATTCGGTGCGACCACCGACATCGCCTCGCTCTTGCGCGCACCGGATTTGAAGGCCTGGAGTTGCGCGACAAGGTAGGGCTCCGGCTGGCCGGCCAGATTGGGCGAGTCCGGCGTCTTCGACAGGCCGTCGAGTCCGTGACATCCCTGGCAGGTCATCGCCTTCGTCCGTCCCGCCTTGACATCACCGGCATGCGCGGCCTTCGGACAGACGCTGCCGCTCAATCCCCATACCACGAGACCTGAGACCGCCACCGCGAGCGGGCGGATGCGCCGCCGTCCGCGGCCACGGTCTTGCGGGCGATGCAGGCGACCGGCATCGCGGAGACCAATGCATGTCGACATCGCTTCTGTCCTCTGTCGCGACAAGCCGTTGGTGGGTATTTCGTTGAAGCCTGCAGACAGGCCTCCGCCCTGCGGCGCCTGTCTGCAAGGCGGGCGCTACTTGCCGTCGTACCAGATGCGATACAGCGCCCCGACCAGATCGTCGGACACCAGCAGCGAGCCATCGGGCAGCTGCGCCACATCCACCGGACGGCCAAGATAGTAGCCGTTCTCGTTCCAGCCTTCCGCGAAGGGCTCGGACTTGCCTGCGGCATGCCCATCCTCCTTCAGGAAGGTCACCATCAAGCGCGCGCCGACCGGAACCGTACGATTCCATGAGCCGTGCTGCGTGCTGAAGATGGCGCCCCGGTATTTCTCCGGAAACATCGTTCCGGTGTAGAAGACGAGTCCGAGATCGGCGGCATGCGCCACCTGCTCGACCTCAGGAAACACGACATTGGCCGGCGGCGTGTCGTTCTTGTATTCCGCCGTGCGCACGCGACCGCCGCCATACCAGGGAAACCCGAAGTCCTGTCCGGGCCCGGTGATCCTGTTCATTTCGCCCGGCGGCTGATCGTCACCCATGCCGTCGACCTGGTTGTCGTTGGTCCAGAGCGACTTGTCCTTCGGATTGAAATCCATGCCCACCGGATTGCGCAGCCCGATGGAATAGACCTCGCGATTCTTGCCGTCGCGATCCATGCGGATGATGCCGCCGATGCCTTGCTTGCGGTAGAGTTCGAGCTTTTCCTTGGGCGGGACATTGTAGGGCTGGCCAAGCTGGATATAGAGCTTGTTGTCCGGCCCGACGCGGCAGACGCGCGCGGTGTGGTTGAAACTCTCCTCGGATTTCGGAATCAGTTGCCCTTGCGCCACCACCGGGCTCGCGACGACGTCCGGGCTTTCATAGAAGAACTCGGCCGCGGCATATTCGAGCACGCGGTTCTGCTCGACGATGTAGAGGAAGCCGTCCTTCGAGAAGCAGGCGCCGTTGGGAATCTTCTTGGGCAGGGTCGGGGCGAACTCCTTCACCTCGTCGCCGACACCACCGCGCGCCCGATCGGTGACGACCCAGACCTTCGACTTGCGGGTGCCGACGAACGTGGCCACCCCTTGCGGGCCGACAGCGATGTGGCGCGCGTCCGGCACCAGTGCATAGAGCGAGATATGGAAGCCTGGCGGCAGCTTGACCTTGTCGAGATTGCGCTTGACCTGCTCGGCCTTGGCGCCGCCCTGCGGAACGGTCGGCCAGTCCTCCGCCCGGCCGGTCTCGCGCATGGAGCCGAGCTTCTCGAGTTCATCCGCGGCCTGGGCCGCAAGCGGCCAGGTCATCAATGCCAGCAACGCAACCGAAGCTTTCAGGTGCCTTCTCATGATCGCCTCCCTTTGAACGCCGGGTGTTCCCGATTCTGGTCTGGTCACAGCGATGCCCCCGCATGGTGGGCGCCACGACAGCCGGCAAAGGGTGTCAAAAGGCGGAAAGGCGGACGACGCACGATCTTGCATGGCTCGTTCGCAGGAAATCCGCGGGACGCATAGCTCGCCCCAGGCGTGACTCTTGCCGGCTGTAACGCATCAGCGATCCCGGCAGCCCGCTTTAGGAGCGGCTGTCCCTGCTCCCGCCATTGGACACCAGCAGGACCGATGCCTTCGATTCCCTCAGAATCTCGGCGGCAACGCTGCCGAAGTTGAGCCTGTCACCCTCGAGGCGGTCGACTCCCACCACCACCAGATCAATCCTGTTGTCATGGATTTCGCGCAGGATGGCCGTTTCCGGCGCCGCATGGGCGCGCAATGTCGTAACGACGTCAACGTCATAACGCGCACCCAGCGCGATGGTCTCTTTCAGGATGGCCTCCTCCCGGAACAGCAAGGAGCCGCTCCAGCTGCGGCGCGCTCCCTTGTCCCGTGTCGTCGTGACATAGACCGCCCGCAGGGGATCCATGCTGGTGCGCGCCAGCGCCACTGCCACCTCGGCGCCGCGTCGCGATACGCCGCTGCCGGAGACCGGGACGAGAATCCGCAGCCCTTCGCTGTCCGGCCGCGCCAGATGATTTCCCCGCGCCGACACCACCGCCAGCGGACCATCGAATCCGGCGGTGACGATCTCGATCATGCGGTCAAAGCCGCCGTCGGAGCCGGTCACCCTCTCCATGCCCACCACCAGCAGATCGAAGCCCTTGCGCGCCTCGTGCGCCACGGCATCGGCCGCCTTCTTCTGCCGGGCGCGCGTCGTGACGTCGATCTTGCGGACGCCTTCGCCGTCCTCCTTCTCGGCATTGGCGCTGGCCTTGGCGGCATTCTTCACCGTCGTCTCATGACTCTCATCGTCGGTGCGCCGCCTCTCCTGCACCTTGGCCTGCGGCCCGAGATGCAGCACGGTGATGGGAATGCCGCGGGCGCCGGCGAGCAGCCCGGCGAGGCGCGACGCGAATTTGGCATTGGCGCTTTCATCGACTGCAAGCAGCAGCCGCTCCAGATTGGCGACGAAGCCCTTCTCCTCGAACTCCTCCCGGTCCAGGCGCTCCTTCTCGGCCGGGTCGAGCGGCAGCCGCGACAGCGCCGAGCGCAGCATCGGCGGCATCGCCATGGTGGTGATGATCGCCATGGTCACGATCATGGTGAACAGATTCTGGCTCAGTACCCCTATCGAGAGTCCGATGGTGGCAATGATCACCTCGGTCGAGCCGCGCGCATTCATGCCGCTGGCGAGCGCAAAGGATTCCTTGCGGGTCAATCCGCCAAGGGTGCCGCCGATGAAGGCTCCGCCGAATTTGCCGATGCTCGCGATCAGGACGAGGGCCGCTGTCAGCAATAGCAAGGCGGGCTCCTTCAGCACCGTCAGATCGGCGCTCAATCCGGCCAGGCCGAAAAAGATCGGCATGAAGAAGCCGGCGATCAGTCCGCGCAGTCGTTCATCGATCTGCTTGGTCAGGATCGGCGACTCGCCGACCAGCACGCCCGCCACGAAGGCGCCGAGCACCGAATGAACGCCGATCCAGTGCGTGATCAGCGCCATGCTGCACATCAGCAGCAGGATCACGGTGATGACCGCGGCGGAGCTGACCAGATTGTCGTTGGCCCAGCGGATCAGCCGGTAGACGATGCGGCGGCCGATGGTGAAGCTGATGACCAGGAACGCCAGCGTACCCAGCACGGCCTGCGCCACTGACACCAGGTCGAGCTGGCCGCGCGATGCCAGGCTGAAGATCACCGCGATGATCACCCAGCCGATGGTGTCGTCGATCACCGCCGTCGCCACGATGATCTGGCCGATGTTCCGTCGCATGAAGTTCATCTCGCGGACCACCACCGCGACGATCTTCACCGACGAGATCGACAGCGCGGTGCCGAGGAACAGCGAAGCGACCATGCGCTGGTCAGGATGCGGCAGCAGACTTTCCGGAAGGAGCTGGCCGAGCGCGAAGCCGCAGCCGAACGGCACGACGATGCCCGCGATCGAGATCACGATCGCGGCCCGGCCGACCTTCCGAACCAGACGGAGATCGGTTTCCATTCCCGTCAGCAACAGCAGCAGCAATACGCCGAACTGCGCGATGCCGTTGATCAGGGCCCGCTGCTCGGGATTGGCGGGGAAGAGCGCCGACTGCGCCTCCGGCCATAACGCACCGAAGATCGATGGCCCGAGCACCACGCCGGCCAGCAGTTCGCCCATCACCGACGGCTGGCCAAGCCGCTGCGCGATCTCGCCGAGTCCCCGGCCCACCGCGATCAGCAGGATGATCTGCACGATGAGCACCGTCTCGGATGACCGCGCCGCCTGCTCGGCCGCTCCCGCATGGCCCGCCATCGCGAGACAGGCACCACACGCCAACAGCGAGGCGGCCGCCCAGAAGCGACCACGAGCCGACCAACCCTGCATGCCTGCCATTCTCCCCGGCGCCCAACACAACCCGCAGCGATTCCGGACCGCCGCTTCGAAGCAGTATGCCTTCCCTGCCGCGCAGCGGAAAGCGAGCGATCCCGATGCCGTGAGCAGACGGCGCCATGCTTGCCCTTGACGAAGCTGGCGCAACGGAACATTGAACAGCCCCACGCGCGCCATTGCGGCCGCCTCATCCGATTGCCGTCATGAACCGCCCCGATCTGAAAAATTTTCGCCGCATCGTCGTCAAGGTCGGCTCCTCGCTGCTGATCGATGCGGCCGCGGGCGCGGTGAAGGAGACATGGCTCGAGGCGCTCGCCGCCGATCTTGCATGGCTGCATGGTGACGGCCGCGATGTGATGATCGTCTCCTCCGGCTCGATCGCGCTCGGCCGCAGCCGGCTGAAGCTGCCGCGCGGGCCGCTGAAGCTGGAGGAGAGTCAGGCTGCCGCCGCCGTCGGGCAGATCGCGCTGGCGCGGATCTGGTCGAAGGTGCTGGCCCAGCATCGCATCGATGCCGGCCAGGTCCTGGTGACGCTGCAGGACACCGAGGAGCGCCGGCGTTACCTCAACGCCCGCTCGACCATCGCCAAGCTGCTGGAATGGCGCGCCATTCCCGTCATCAATGAAAACGACACGGTGGCGACCACCGAGATCCGCTATGGTGACAACGATCGCCTCGCGGCCCGGGTGGCGACCATGGCAAGCGCCGACCTGCTGATCCTGCTGTCCGACATCGACGGGCTCTACGATGCCCCGCCGGGCATCAGCCCCGACGCCAAGCTGATCCCGGTCGTCGAGTCGGTATCGTCGGAGATCGAGGCCATGGCCGGGGCCGCCGGGTCCGAACTGTCGCGCGGCGGCATGAAGACCAAGATCGAGGCCGCCCGCATCGCCACCTCCGCCGGCACCCATATGCTGATCGCCTCCGGCAAGATCGCCCATCCGCTGCGGGCCATTGCCGATGGCGGGCGCTGCACCTGGTTCCTGACCCCGGCCAATCCGGTGACGGCGCGCAAGCGCTGGATCGCCGGCTCGCTGGAGCCGAAGGGAACTCTGACCATCGATGCCGGCGCCGTGGCGGCGCTGCGCGGCGGCGCCAGCCTGCTGCCGGCCGGCGTCATTCGCATCGAGGGCCAGTTTTCGCGGGGCGATGCCGTGGTGGTGCGCGGACCTGACAGCCAGGAGATCGCCCGCGGGCTGGTGGCTTATGACGCGCAGGACGCCGACCGGATCAAGGGCCGCTCGACCACCGAGGCGGCCCGGCTGCTCGACATCGACGGTCGGTCGGAAATGATCCACCGCGACGACCTCGTGGTCGGCGGGCCGCCGGGCTGAAGGCTGCACTTCCAACCCCTTCATCCCCGACCCCTTCGCGGACGCGGGCTTTCTATGCTAAAGGCTTCGCTTCCGGGACGGTGGAGCGCCCGGCACGTTCCGTGCCGCCGTGCGACCCCGACAGGACCACTGGACACGACTATGACCGCGCCCTTGAAAGCCATCGATACGCCGTCCGACCTTGCCGCGCTGATGACGCAGCTCGCCCGCGAGGCACGCGCTGCGGCGCGCGTGCTTGGGCTGTCGCCGAGCGCACAGAAGGACCGCGCGCTGGCCGCGATGGAGGCCGCCATTCGCGCCGGCACCACGGAGATCCTGACGGCCAATGCCGAGGATGTTGCCGAGGCGCGCGCCAGCGGCGCGACCTCCGCCTTCGTCGATCGCCTCGCGCTCACCGAGGCCCGGGTCGCTGCGATGGCAGACGGCATCGCCACCGTGCGCGAGATCAAGGATCCGGTCGGGACGGTGACCGAGCGCTGGCAGCGTCCCAATGGCATGGAGATCGAGCGCGTCCGTGTGCCGCTCGGCGTCATCGCGGTGATCTTCGAGAGCCGGCCCAACGTCGCGGCCGACGCCGGCGCGCTGTGCCTGAAGTCCGGCAACGCCGTCATCCTGCGCGGCGGCTCCGACAGCTATCGGTCCTGCCGCGCCATTCATCAATGCCTGGTGCAGGGCCTGCGCGAGGCCGGGCTTCCCGAAGCTGCGATCACGCTGGTGCCGACGCGCGACCGCGCGGCGGTGGGCCTGCTGCTGAGCGGCCTGAACGGCAGCATCGATCTGATCGTGCCCCGCGGCGGCAAGAGCCTGGTCGCCCGCGTCGAGGCCGAGGCCCGTGTGCCGGTCTTCGCACATCTCGACGGCATCAATCACGTCTATGTCGATCGCGCCGCCAAGCTCGACATGGCCAAGTCGATCGTGCTCAACGCCAAGATGCGCCGGCCCGGCGTCTGCGGCGCGGCGGAAACGCTGCTGATCGATCGCGCCGCCGCATCCTCGCATCTGAAGCCGCTGGTGGAGACACTGCTCGAGGCTGGCTGCGAGGTCCGGGGCGACGCCGCCGTACAGGCCGTGGATCCGCGGGTGAAGCCCGCCGTCGACGCTGACTGGGATACCGAATACGAAGATGCAATCATCGCGGCGCGGCTGGTCGACGGCGTCGATGACGCGATCGCGCATATCGCCCGCCATAGCTCGCATCACACCGACTCCATCGTCACGGAGGATACGGCGGCGGCCGAAAAATTCCTCAACGAAGTGGATTCGGCGATCGTGCTGCATAATGCCTCGACGCAGTTCGCCGATGGCGGTGAGTTTGGATTCGGCGCCGAAATCGGCATTGCCACCGGAAAGTTTCACGCCCGCGGCCCGGTGGGCGCCGAGCAGCTCACGAGCTTCAAGTATCGCGTTCACGGCAGCGGGCAGACGCGGCCGTGAACCTTCGAGCGTCGGCGCGCGGAGACTGAGTTGCAGTCGCATTCGGTCTCGCCATCGCAAGCGATCCCGCTCAATGCCGAGGGCATGCGGATCGGCCTGCTCGGCGGCTCATTCAATCCGCCGCATGAGGCGCATCGCGCCATCAGCCTGTTCGCCATGGAGCGGCTGCGGCTGGATCGCGTCTGGTGGCTGGTGTCGCCCGGCAATCCCCTGAAGAACGGCTACGGCTCCTACGACCTGGCGGAACGTGCCGCCGCCGCCCGCAGGGTGGCGCGACATTCCCGCATCGACGTCACCTGTCTCGAAGCTGTCATCGGCACCCGCTACACTGTCGACACCATCAGCTATCTCCGCCGCCGCTGCCCGGCGGTGCGTTTTGTCTGGATCATGGGCGCAGACAATCTCGCGCAGTTCCATCGCTGGGAAAACTGGCAGCGCATCGCGGCCGATGTTCCGATCGCCGTGGTCGACCGCCCGCCGCAGAGCTTTCGCGCGCTTGCTGCGCCCGCCGCGCGGGCGCTCGCCCGCTATCGGGTGGCCGAGCGCAAGGCGCCGCTGCTCGCAGGCATGACGCCGCCGGCCTGGGTCTTCCTCACCGGTCTCAAACTGACCCTCTCGTCCACCGTGCTGCGGAACCCGGACGGGAGCTGGAGGCCCGAGCCGTATCGCCGCAGCACTGGAATGTTGAAACCGCCCGCCCCACATGGATAATATTGGTTGAGCGTCGGGAGTCGGCGCTCGCGCTACAGCGAAAGGAAATGGTCCCTGACCGTATCTGTCCTGTCTTCATCCGCCTCCTCCGAGAAGCGGATATCATCAGCGCCCGCCGCGGTGTTGAAGGCGCCGCCTGATGTCGATCAATCCCTCAAACTCATCCTCGCCCGCCTCGACGACATGAAGGCGGAAGACACCGTCAGCATCGATCTGCGCGGACGGTCTTCCATCTCCGATTACATGGTCGTCACCTCGGGCCGGTCGAACCGGCACGTCGGAGCGGTCGCGGAGAACGTCGTGAAGGCGCTCAAGGAGGCCGGCATCCCTCAGCTTCGCGTTGAGGGCATGAGCGGTTGCGACTGGGTGCTGATCGACTCCGGGGACGTGGTGGTGCACGTGTTCCGACCCGAGGTGCGCGAGTTCTATAATCTCGAGCGCCTCTGGACCGAGGGACCGGCGGCTCGAAAAGCCTGATCGCCCTTACGGGACGATCGGAGGCGCCCTGACCTGACCAGGGTTTTGTCGGCTTGGCCCAACTCTGCTAAGCCGCCGCGATGCAGATTGTCGTCATTGCGGTCGGCCGCATGAAGCAGGGTCCGGAGCGGGAACTCGCGGACCGCTACGCGTCGCGGTTCAACGAAAGCGGCCGCCGGCTCGGATTCCGCGGCCTGGACATCCGCGAACTCCCGGAAAGCCGGGCCCGCGACCCGGCCCGGCGGATCGCCGAGGAAGCGGAAGCGATGCGCAACCTGCTCCCCGACGATGCCGTCCTCATCGCCCTGGACGAGCGCGGCGACAGCATCGACAGTGCCAGCTTCGCCCGCCATCTCGGCGACTGGCGGGACCAGTCGCAGGCTGCGGCGGCCTTTCTAATTGGCGGCGCGGACGGACTTTCGCCCGAATTGCGGCGCAAGGCTAAGCTCCGCATCGCGTTCGGCCGGGCGACTTGGCCGCATCAGCTGGTTCGGGTCCTGCTTCTGGAACAGATTTACCGGGCGGCAACCATTCTGGCCGGCCATCCCTATCATCGCGCCTAGGCGGCACGGCATTTGCCGCTGACCAACGAGGCCGACCAACGAGAATGGCACCACGAGACTTGCACCACGAGACTTGCACCACGAGACTTGCATGACGGTTTGCATGACGATGCGGGGACAGACAGATTACAGTCTGGGATCGAATCACCGCAGCGCCGCGGGGCACCCGGTCCCCTGTCCGAGAAAGCGCCGACACGCCCCATGAAGGTTTCTCCCTGCCGCGCAGCGCAACTGCCCGAAGCGCCCGCATTGCGGCGCTGGGTTGCCGTTGGCCTGCTGGCGGCCGCTGGTGGGCTGCCGGCCGGCATCGCCTTCGCCCAGTCGCCGGCGCCGCCGCAACAGGCTTCGGCCGCCCCGTCCGCCGACGACATCAAGCAGCGCACGCAGGAGCTCGAGGCCGCACGCGCCGAACAGAAGAGCGCCGCCGAGCTGCAGGAGAAGCTGAAGGCCGAGATTGCCGCGATCGGGCAGGACCGCAGCAAGCTCAATCAGGAATTGATCGATGTCGCGGCCAAGGTCCGCGGCATCGAGGACCGCATCGGGGAAACCGAAGCCAGGCTGGCCGATCTCGACGGGCGCGAGAAGGCGATCCGTGATTCGCTCGAGGCCCGCCGCGCGGAAATCACCGAGGTGCTGGCGGCGCTGCAGCGGGCCGGACGGCGGGCTCCGCCCGCCCTGCTGGTGAGCCCGGAAGACGCCCTGCAATCGCTGCGCACCGCCATCATGCTCGGCGCCGTGGTGCCGGAGATGCGGGCGCGCTCGATCAAGCTGGTGGCGGACCTCAACGAGCTGGTGACACTGCGCAAGACCATCGCCACCGAGCGCGACCAGCTTGCCGCGGATCGCGACAACCTCAAGACCGACCAGACCCGGCTGGCCTCGCTGGTGGAAGAACGGCAGAAGCAGCAGAGCGCCGCCGAGCAGAACATGCAGGCGGAGGCCACGCGCGCATTGTCTCTGTCACGTCAGGTTGACGATCTGCAAAGCCTGATCGCCAAGATGGAGCAGGAGCTGCAGAGCGCCGCGCGCGCAGCGGCTGCGGCAAGCCTGAAGGGCGCGCCGATTGCGCCGGGCGGCAAGCCCAACCTGGCGGCATTGAAGGACCCCGGGCGATTGAGCCCCGCCATCGCCTTCGCCTCGGCCAGGGGCCTGCTGTCGTTCCCGGTGAACGGAACCAAGATTCGGGATTTTGGCAGCTCGGATGGCATCGGCGGCAGCGAAAAAGGCATCTCGCTGGCCACCCGGCCGGGCGCGCAGGTCACAACCCCGTGTGATGGATGGGTTGTGTATTCCGGCCCGTTCCGGAGCTACGGACAACTCTTGATCCTCAATGCCGGGGGCGGATATCATGTGTTGATCGCAGGGATGGAGCGCATTTCTGTCAATATCGGCCAGTTTGTTTTGACGGGAGAGCCGATTGCGACCATGGGAAAGACATCCCGGATTGCTTCCATACTCGCTGCCAACGTGAGCCGGCCCGTCCTCTACGTCGAGTTTCGGAAGGACGGCACCCCTATCGATCCAGGCCCATGGTGGGCAAAAAATGAAGGCGAAAAGGTTCGCGGATGATGCGCAAAACCTCTGTAATTCTTCTCAGTGCTGCGGCGGGCGCCGCATTGACGCTGTTCGTGACGCAGCCCCGCACGGTGCTGGTGGGATCGACCGCGCGCGCCGCCACCTCGGATACCTATCGCCAGCTCAATCTGTTCGGTGACGTGTTCGAGCGCGTCCGCTCCGACTATGTCGAGAAGCCCGACGACCGCAAGCTCATCGAATCCGCGATCAGCGGCATGCTGACCGGACTCGATCCGCACTCGAGCTACATGGACGCCAAGAGCTTCAAGGACATGCAGGTGCAAACCCGCGGCGAGTTCGGCGGGCTCGGCATCGAGGTGACCATGGAAGACGGCCTGATCAAGGTGGTCTCGCCGATCGACGACACGCCGGCCTCGCGCGCCGGCATCCTCGCCAACGACATCATCACCACGCTCGACGACGAGGCGGTGCAGGGCCTGACCCTGAACCAGGCCGTCGACAAGATGCGCGGCCCGGTCAACACCAAGATCAAGCTGAAGATCGTCCGCAAGGGTGTCGACAATCCGATCGAGGTGACGCTGACGCGCGACAATATCCGGGTGCGCTCGGTGCGCGCACGCGTCGAGGGCGATGATATCGGCTATATCCGCATCACCACCTTCAACGAGCAGACCACCGAAGGGCTGAAGCGCGAGCTCGCCTCGCTGACCAAGCAGATCGGCGAGGACAAGCTGAAGGGCTTCATCATCGACCTGCGCAACAACCCCGGCGGACTTTTGGAGGAGGCTGTCACCGTCTCCGACGCATTCCTCGAACGCGGCGAGATCGTGTCCACCCGCGGCCGCAATGCCGAGGAGACGCAGCGGCGCGTCGCGCGCGCGGGCGATCTGGCCAAGGGCAAGAAGCTCATCGTCCTGATCAACGGCGGCTCGGCCTCCGCTTCCGAGATCGTCGCCGGCGCCCTGCAGGACCACAAGCGCGCCACGCTGGTGGGAACGCGGTCATTCGGCAAGGGATCGGTGCAGACCATCATTCCGCTCGGCTCCGGCAACGGCGCGCTGCGGCTGACAACGGCGCGCTACTTCACGCCGTCCGGCAAGTCGATCCAGGCCCAGGGCATCACCCCCGACATCGAGGTGACGCAGGACGTGCCCGAAGATCTGAAGGCGCGGACCGATACCAAGGGCGAGGCTTCGCTCCGCGGCCATCTCAAGGGCGATACCGGCAAGGAGCAGACCGGGTCGCAGTCCTATGTGCCGCCGGATGCCAAGGACGACAAGGCGCTGAAGATGGCGGTGGACCTGCTGCACGGCGTCAAGGTCGAGCTGCCGGCGACACCGACCGACAAGGCCGCCATCGACAGGCCGGCCGAGGAGAAGGACAAAGACAAGGGCAAGGCGGCCAACTAGCCGCCCTCCTCCCATGCCACATCCATGCGACACGGGCGGCCGATCTGGCCGCCCGTTGTCTCTTTGGCGGGAGCGGGACCACGGCGAAGCTCCGTGACCGGCAGCGCCGTGATAAGGTCGGCCCGGCTGATTCGCAGAAGGTCGGCAAGGGGGCCACAGCAGTGACGACGGACGATCTGAGCACTCCGCTCGGGCAGGAGACGCCGCCGCCGAAGCGACGACGCCTTCCCGTTTCCGGTCTTCAGGTCGCTGCCGTTCTGCTTGCCGGGTTTCTTTTGACCTTCGCGGGCTTTGCGCTCTTCCATCGCGATCCGCTCGGCGGCGAGCCGGTCGTCAGCCTGACGCTTGAAACAACGCCGCCCGCAGCCAGGACACCGCCTGCAGCGGAGCCGGCCAGGCTGCCGGAAGCGGCGGCCAAGAACGCTGACACGCCCGCGATGCCGGCACCGGGACAGCGAACCATCACCATCATCGATGGCTCCAGCGGCGCGCGGCAGAACGTCGTCATTCCCGGTGACGATGTCGGGGGCGCGGCCGGCAACGCCGGCGATCCGTCAACGCCCGGCATCAACCCGCGCCTGCTCGAGAAATCCCGCCACGGCATGATTCCGGTGGCCGCGGATGGATTGATGCCATTCACGGCCTATGCCACCGCGACCCCGGCCGAGCAGGCCAAGGCCGCGACCATGCCGACCATCGCCATCGTCGTCACCGGCCTCGGCATCGGAGCGGCGCGCACGCTCGATGCCGTCATCGCCCTGCCCCCTGCCGTGACGCTGGCCTTCATTCCCTACGGCGCCGATCTTGCCAGGCAGGCGGCGCGGGCGCGGGCCGCCCGCCACGAAATCCTGCTGCAGGTCCCGATGGAGCCGGTGGATTATCCGGACAACGATCCCGGACCGCAGACCCTGCTGACGACGCTCAGCGCCGAGCAGAATCTCGATCGCCTGTTCTGGCACCTCAGCCGCTTTC
>Ga0180222_1001476_pt1 | contig 24112 bp, 18 predicted proteins | sample eDN5th37CKraftOP_FD_151336 | JGI IMG/M metagenome (GOLD analysis project Ga0180222, IMG submission 151336) | Enriched Organic Plus compost microbial communities from Emeryville, California, USA - eDNA 5th pass 37_C Kraft OP (version 2) (version 2) ...
TCCAGCCGTCGAGCGCGATTTCAGGCCGCGGGAATTCCGGCGCTACGTCACGCGCGGCGTCGAGCGCTCCGGTCAGCCGGCCGACCGTCTCCGCGCGCGCCGCGGCGACGGCAACAGCCAGTTCGGCGGTCTCGCGCTCGACGGCGTCGAGCCAATGCGGATCGGGATTGGGCGTTTCCAGCAAGCGATTGCGCGAACGCAGCGAACGTTCCAGCGCGGAGACGCGTGCGCCATGTTGCGCATCCACCGAAAGTACCAGCCGATCGAGGAAGCGGCGGCGCTCCGAGGCGGCGCCGTTGAACAGGGGATCCATCGCCGGCGTCAGCCAGATCACACGCAGATGATCGGCGAAGGCGGTCACCGAGCCGACCGGCTCGCGGTCGATGCGGCAGCGGCGCGTGGGCGTGGCCACTTCGCCCGCAGGCGCATCGATGCCGGTGCCGAGCGTGACGAGGCCGAGCATGCCTTCGATTTCCGCCGACACCGCCCAGGAGCCGTCGCCTTCCGAAAAGGCAACCTCCTCGAGCGTGGCGCGCCGCAGGCCGCGGCCCGGCGTGAGCAGCGAGATCGCCTCGATCAGATTGGTTTTGCCGGCGCCGTTCGCACCCGTCAGCACCACCGGCCCGGCGCGGTCGAGCGCGATTTGCGCGGCATGATAGCTGCGGAAATTCGTCAGTGTCAGGCGGCGGATGAAGGCGGCGGTCATCTCTACTCTGTCATTCCGGCCGCGCGAGCCATAAGCGCATTCAAGCGTTATGGCGAGCGAGAGCCGGAATCCGGTATCCACTGCCCTTTCGATCGGCGCAGTGCAATACGGCGGGCAAGCTGATTACTGGATTCCGGGTCTTGCGGCTTGGCAGCCGCTCGCCCGGAATGACAGAAACTCACACCCGCATCGGCATCAGAACGTAGAGCGCGCCCTTGGCGTCCTTGTCCTGGATCAGCGTGGGCGAACCGGGGTCGGCGAGTTTGAGCACGGCCACCTCGCCTTCGATCTGGGCGGCGATGTCGAGCAGGTAGCGCGAATTGAAGCCGATATCGAGCGGTTCGGAATCGTATTCGACTTCGAGTTCTTCCGTCGCGCTGCCGGAATCGGGATTGGTCACCGACAGAACGAGCCGCCCGCCCGAGATCGACAGCTTGACGGCGCGGCCGCGTTCGCTCGACACGGTGGAGACGCGGTCGACCGCCGCCTCGAAATCCTTCTTGTCGACGATCAGGCTCTTGTCGTTGTTGAGCGGGATCACCCGGCCGTAGTCGGGGAAGGTGCCGTCGATCAGTTTCGACGTGAGCACCACGTGGTCGAACGTGAAGCGGATTTTGCCGGCCGACAGTTCGACGCCGATCTCGCTTTCGCCGTTCTCGATCAGCCGCTGCACCTCGCCCACGGTCTTGCGCGGCACGATGATCCCCGGCATGCCGGCCGCGCCGGCGGGAAGCGGCAGTTCGACCTGGGCGAGGCGGTGCCCGTCGGTCGCCACCGCGCGCAGCATCGGCGCCTGCCCCGTGCCGGCGGTGTGCAGGTAGATGCCGTTGAGGTAGTAGCGTGTTTCCTCGGTCGAGATAGCGAACTGGGTCTTGTCGATCAGCCGCTTGAGATCCGCGGCCGCCAGCTTGAACGAATGCGTCATCTCGCCGGCGGCGAGATCGGGGAAATCGCTTTCGGGCAGGGTCTGCAGCGTGAAGCGCGAACGCCCGGCGCGGATCGACAGGACGGCGCGATCGCCCGAGCCTTCGATGATGACCTGCGCGCCCTCGGGCAGCTTACGCACGATGTCGAAGAACATGTGCGCCGGCACCGTGGTGGCGCCGCCCGGCCCAACCTCGGCGGCGACGGTGTCGGTGACCTCGAGATCGAGATCGGTCGCCTTCAGGCTGAGATTGCCCTTGTCGGCCCTGACCAGCACGTTGGCCAGAATGGGGATCGTGTTGCGGCGCTCGACCACGCGGTGCACGTGGCCCAGCGACTTCAAGAGTTCGGTACGCTCGACAGTAACCTTCATGGAAGACCCGCTTCGGCGCCAGAAAACGGCCCGGAGACCGGGCGCGGCGTCAAGCCGGTGCTCGCGGAATGCGAGGCCGGGGGTCAAAGGTGGCAAGAGCGGGGCAAATGCGCAAGGGCGGGTTTTTGCTCCCCGCTCATATCCCCAGGCGGTCCACAGGAGCGGGTCCCCTCTCCCCGTGGCCGGGGAGAGGCGAAAAGGGGCACGGCGCGCGGGCCGACTATTCCTGCAACTGCCGCTTCAGCGTCTCGATTTCCTCGGCCAGCGCGATGTCGTTGCCGACCAAGCCCTCGATCTTGCGCACGGCGTGCAGCACGGTCGTGTGGTCGCGGCCGCCGAACCTGCGGCCGATCTCGGGCAGCGAACGCAAGGTGAGCGTCTTGGCGAGATACATCGCGACCTGGCGCGGGCGCACGACATTGGCGGTACGGCGCGACGACAACAGGTCGGAGCGGCTGACATTGTACTGCCGGGCCACGATGCGCTGGATGTCCTCGATCTTGACCCGCTTCGGCTCCTGCGGGCGGATCAGATCGCGCACCTCGCGTTCGGCCATTTCCAGCGTCACCGGGTGGCCGGTGAGCTTGTTGTGCGCCAGCAGGCGGTTGAGCGCGCCTTCCAGATCGCGGCCGTTATGGGTGACGGTCTTGGCGATGTAGGAGAGCACCGGCAGCGGCACGTCGAAGCTCGGATGATGCGCGCGCGCCGCCAGTACCCGGGCCTTGAGGATCTCGAGGCGCAATTCCTCGCCGAGCGCGCCCATTTCCACCACCAGTCCGCCGGCAAGCCGCGAGCGCACGCGCTCGTCGAGGCTTTCCAGGTCCGCCGGCGGACGATCGGAGGCAATCACGACCTGCCGGCCGGCGTCGATCAAGGCGTTGAGCGTATGGCAGAATTCGGCCTGGGTGGTCTTGCCTTGCAGAAACTGCATGTCGTCGATCACGAGCACGCCAATGCCGCGCAGCGCGTCCTTGAAGGCGAGCGTGTTTTGCGCGCGCAGCGACTGGACGAAGCCGTACATGAACTTCTCGGCGGTGAGGTAAAGCACCTTGCGCTCGCCCGCGCTGTTTCCCGCCCAGGTGATCGCCTGCAGCAGGTGCGTCTTGCCGAGGCCGACGCCGGCATGGATGTAGAGCGGATTGAACATCACCGGGTCGTCGCGCTTGGCGATGGCGACCTGTTTGGCGGCGGCATGCGCGAGCGTATTGGAGCGGCCGACGACGAAATTGTCGAAGGTGAGCCGTCCGTCGAGCGGCGAGCCGCCGAGCGCCTCATGGGCGCCGGCCTCGCCGATCATCACCGGCCGGTTGTTGTGCCCGACCGCGGAATGATTGGCGCCCAAGCGGCCATTGCCGTCGTTGCCGGGGCCTATACCGGCCTCCGGCTTGGTTTTGGACGGCACGGCCGAGCGCAGCACGGCCGAGCGGACCGTCAATTCGATGCGCGAGACCTTGGGATCCTGCGCCTGCCAGCAGGCCAGCACGCGTTCGGCATAGTGCGACTGGATCCAGCTCTTGAGAAACCGGGTCGCCACCGACAGGCGCACCGTTCCGTCCTCGATTCCTTCCAGATCCATGCGAGCGAACCAGCTCGAATAAACGTCATCTCCGACTTCGGCACGCAGGCGATCCTTCACCCGTGACCAGCCATCCTGATCCGCGTTCGACATTTTCTTCTTCTCTGTCCAATTGGTTGTTTGAACGGACTCAGTTTCCGCGGCCGGAGCTGACAATACGCAGCCGACGCGCCGCACACGCAACAGAACTCACTCGATGATTTCGGAGACAGCTTGCCCGTGCGGATCCCTGAAAGATCCGCGGCAGTCCGTCGACGCTACGTCGAGAGAGGTTGCGCCTCAGCCGGCGGGCGGCGATGCGGCTCCCAGACTCCCGGTTACCAGGAGCGGGCGGACAGAACATCCGACAGTACAGGTTGCCAGGCTCGACGTAAGGGCGGCGCGTGTGACGGCGATGTAAGAGCGCATATCGAAGTCCACGCTTCCGAAGCGACCCGCGCCAATCGTCGGCACTGTCCCTGCTGCTGTCATGCCATCCCCCTTTGAATGTTCTGCTGGTCTCTCGTCCGATGCTCTGTGCGGTACGTGGTCTTTTTCGCTCTGCTTTTCGTTCTGCGCCGGTGTCGTGTCATCGATCTTGTCGCCGTTTCCACGACAGTCCCGCTTGATCGGTATCGGTATCGGCTTTGTAGGCGACCGAGATGCATTCGGGCAAACAAAAGCCGTTCTCGTACGCCGACGAGCGTGTAGCCACTTTGTTTCTGAACGCGCACGGGAATGTCGTGCGCGAGATCAAAGATACACGAGCGCGGTGGGCGGGCAACGGATTTTGTAAGTGCGCGAGCTTATACAATCGACGATGCCGCAAGACCGTGGCGGTAGTGCCGCACGTCGTTGTTTGCAACACGTTGATGAGTCGCGTGGAATTTCGGCGCGCAAAAAGAATCGAGGTCGCTCCCGTGCGCGTAAAAATTTTTTGCTACACGCGCGCCATTGCCCGACCCTATTCATAATTTCGGGTCCCTCGCCGACATGGCCGATAAGTACTTAGCTTCGCGAAAAAATTTTTGTTCGTTTTGGAGGGTAACCCGCGCGTTAGAAACCCCTGTGGCACAGGCGTTGGGCAGCCGCAAGGCGGATTTGAGTCAAGCAAATTCGATGCAGGCAGACTATTCTTACGCTGCAATGACGATTTCGTGACGTTGCAAACGGCAAAGCCGCCGCTTCGAACCGAAGCGACGGCTTGATCACCGATAAGATATCAAGTTCGACTCAGCGGCCGCGCGCGTGCGGCCAAATTACACTAGGGTCGAGCGCTATTTGCCGAGCTTGGCGACACGGTGCGCGAGCCGCGATACCTTGCGGCTGGCATTGTTCTTATGAACGACGCCGCGCTGCGCTGCACGCATGATCACCGGCTCGGCGGCTTGCAGGGCCGCCGCTGCCGCGGCGCGGTCGCCGGTGGCGATCGCCTCTTCAACCTTACGCACCGAGCTGCGCAACTGCGACCGGCGCGCCTTGTTCACTTCGGTCCGGCGCGCGATCACGCGCGTGGCTTTGCGGGCGGACTTGGTATTGGCCATCTAATCTCTCGTTCGGGCTGGCGCGGCCTTGCGGAAAATCCGCTGCTAGCGCCGGGATTTAAAAGAGGGCGGCGGCGATCGGTCCGCGCCGCCAAGGGTGAGGCTTATAGTGAGGCCCTGCCCCGCCGTCAACGCCCGTTATCAGTACCGGTTGCGGCCCGTTTCAGGCTACCCGCTTGGCGCGCACCGCGTCGTAGCCGGCGACGACCGCCGCGCGGTCGGCCGCCGAGAGCGGCGCCAACGGCGGCTTCATGCGGGAGAGCACCGGATCGCCATGGATATGGGCGAGCAGCGCCTTCACACCCGACACCAGTGGCTTGCCCTCGAACAGCTTGCGGATCGTCACTGCGGCCTCGAGCGCCGCCGTGTCGCCGTCGCGCCAGGCGCGCGCGCACAGGTCGGCATTGAGATTGGCGGTGGCGGAAATGCAGCCGGCGAAGGCGCCGCCGCGGGCTTCCGTCAGCACCGCCTCGGTCGACGGGAATACCGCGAAGTCCTTGGAGATCGCCGCCGCCGACCGCGCATAAGCCATGTCGCCGGAGGAGTCTTTGAGTCCCACGATGCGGGTCGGATGCAAGTCCAGCAGTCGCTCGATGAGCGGGACGTGCCAGGGCAGTCCGGACATGGCCGGATAATGATAAAGATAGAGCGGGATCGGCTTGGAGGCGGTCGCCTTCACCAGCGCGTCGATATAGGCGACCAATCCGTCGTCGGGCACGCCCTTGTAATAGAACGGCGGCAGGACCAGCGCGCCGGCAAAGCCGAGTTCGGCGGCGTGCTGCGTCAGCGCCACCGCGTCGGCGACCGCGGCCGCGCCGGTACCGACCATCAGCCGGTCGAGCGGCAGGCCGTTGGCCTTGTAGGCGTCCATCACCATCTTGCGCTCGTAGCGCGAGAACGAGGTCGCCTCGCCGGTGGTGCCCAGCACGTTCAGCCCGTCGCAGCCATTGTCGAGCAGGAAGCGCGCGAGCTTCATCGCGCGCATGAGATCGGGCGTGCCATTCTCGTCGATCGGGGTGGCGATGGCGGCGATCACGCCGGACAGCGTTGCTTTCGTCATGTCGAATTCCGTGCCGGTTCAATTCGGAGCGGCGCAGCCGCTGAAACCGACGATATAGCCTTTGGCGCCGGCCGGGCAAAATTCTTTAATGGGCTGCGCCGTCGCAGCCCATGCGGGCGAGAACGGGCTAGGATCGTTCAGCCCAAAAGCAAAGTCGGAGCGGCCGGCGGCTGCGCAAATCGGCCATGCCCAGACCCCGAAAACCAAGAGGCCGCGCGGACGGCGCGGCCTCCTCAGGATAGCGGATCGCGTTCTCAAATGCGCTTCGTGTCGAAGCGGGCGCGTTCTAGCAGTTGAGTTTCGCTTTGATGTTGCAAGCGGCCGGATTGCCCTTCGTCGCGTCGAAACAGGCCGAGTTGATCAAGGAGCAGATGTTGTTGGCAGTGAAGGGCGAGGCGCCCTGCTGCATATTGACGTAATAACGATTGGTCGGGTTGTAGCCCCAGCTGGTGACGCCGACCACGGTATTATGGCGACCCTCGCTTCCGGCCCGCGTGCAACCGCCGGAATCGCAGCCGAAGGCCGGAGCCATCCCGAGGTTGACCAGCCACGGACCGCCGCTCGAGCCGCCGGTCAGCAACGATCCGATGATGGTGTTGTTGGACATGGTCGAGCTCACGAAGCCCTGCGAGTCGTTGCGCTCCATCAGGCTGCCCGAGTCGAGCGCGACCGGATAGCCGAGCTGATTGATGAGCGCGAGGTTGGACCCGTTGAACCCGAAGCCGTTCCAGCCGACTCCGAAATATCCGGTGTAGTCGCCGGCGTATTTGTTCGACGAGTTCGGCTTCAGAACGATGATGGCGACGTCGTCGGGGCAGACGACGCCGGTTTGGTAGCAATTGTCGGTTCCATTGAGGTACGCCGTCTTGACCCAGATGCGCGCCGCCGTCCAAGTGCCGTATGGCGCCTGTCCGTTCTGATAGGCGGGAACGAAACGCCAGCCCGAATAGAACTGCTTGGCGCCGTATTTGGCGACGCAATGGGCGGCCGTGACCACGATCCCTTTTTGGATCAGGGAGGCAGAACAAACGTAGCTGCCGCCATTCTCGTTGAAGAACAGCTTGCCGGCGGCCCGGTACGGATAATATTTCGCCGTATAGTCGCCTTTGGCGTTGACGCGAGACGACGTGAACACCTGGTTACTGGTGCCATATTCATACGGCACGATGTCAGTGCCGCTCTGCGGGCTCTGATCGTTTGTCGAATGGGGCGTAAACAGCCGGACCGGGCTGAGTTCGCCGCTGCCATCGGCCCCCGCCGTGCTACCGGGAGACCCGAACACCATGCGCGTGTTGACCGGCTTGAGAATGGCCTCCCGCAGCGACGGCGGTGCGGTGCGCGCCATCGGCAGCGGCCGTGCCTTGGCCTGGGCAAAATTGGGGGCTACGCCAGCATGCGGTTCGTAGCCCGTCAGTCGTCCGCCCGCCGCCGTGAATGTTTGCGCGGATGCCTGGCCGGCGAGCGCGCACATACAGGCAATGGCGAAGGTTGATGCGATCAGTTTCAAGTCAGCCCCCTCAATCAATGACAAGTCAATGCAATCGAGTAGCCTATTCGGACTGTTGAGGTGAGCCCATGAGACCTAATGCCGCCGTTCGGAATCGTCTTGTCGGCGCGAGCCTGGCCGGCGGTGTTCTGTTGTGCGTGCAATTGGCACAGGCGGCTGACCAAGGGGCGCGCCAGCCGGGCGATCCGTCGGCCGGTTCGGGCAATACGACCATCAGCCCACCGCAATCGAATGAACGGGGGTTGACGCCGGAAGAGATGCGCCGGGCGAAACCGATGCCTTTGCCCGCCGCCAAATTCCCGCCGCCCCAGCCCGAACAGCATGGGCCCGTTGCACCGGGGGCGCCCGGCAACATGCCGGGCGTATCGGGTCCTGCGCCGAAATGACTTTAGTTTTGCGCGCGCGGTTCAAGTGATCGAAACGCGACTTGCGTGATGGGTGGCGAGCGCCGAACGGCCGGACGCTCGCCACCATTTGCTCTGCGCTGCTCGCTATGCGTTCTCTCAGCCGCTCACATTATACGCCGCGAGTGCCGCCATATTGACGATCTGGGTGTCCTTGGCGCCCAGCGGCACGATCTGCACCGGCCGGTCGAGGCCGACCAGCAGCGGCCCGATCACGGTGGCGCCGCCCAGTTCCTGCAGCATCTTGGTCGAGATCGAGGCCGAGTGGAATGCCGGCATCACCAGCACATTGGCCGGTCCGGACAGGCGGCAGAACGGATAAGCGGTCATCAATTCGGGATTGAGCGCGACATCGGCGGCCATGTCGCCGTCATACTCGAAGTCGACACGCCGCTGGTCGAGAATGCGCACCGCCTCGATCACGCGCGCCGAGCGCTCGCCGGCCGGATGGCCGAAGCTCGAGAAGGCGAGCATGCCGATGCGCGGCTCATAGCCGAGCCTGCGCGCCACGCCGGCCGCCTCCATGGCGATGTCGGCGAGTTCCTCGGCATCCGGCATTTCGGTCACCGCGGTGTCGGCGACCAGCACCGTGCGTCCGCGCGCCACCACCAGCGATACGCCGATCACGCGATGGCCGGGCTTGGCATCGATCACCCGTCGCACGTCGTCGAGCGCGACCGAGAAATTGCGGGTGACCCCGGTCACCATGGCATCGGCGTCGCCGAGGGCGACCATGCAGGCGGCGAAGTGGTTGCGGTCGGTGTTCACCAGCCGCTGGCAGTCGCGGATCAGATAGCCGCGCCGCTGCAGCCGCTCGTAGAGATAGTTGACGTAGGAAGCGTTACGGGTCGACTTGGCGGCATTCATGATCTCCATGCCTTCGGCCAGCTCGATTCCCGCCTCGCGCGCGGCTTCTTTCACGCGGTCCTCGCGCCCGACCAGCAGGGCGGTGCCCAGGCCCTGGTTCACGAAGCTCGCCGCCGCGCGGATCACCTGCTCTTCCTCGCCTTCGGCGAACACGACCCGCTTGGGGCTCCGGCGCAGCCGCGCGAACACCTGCACCAGCGTGCCGGCGATCGGGTCGCGCCGCGCGCTCAGCTGCTGGCGATAGCCGTCCATGTCGACGATCGGCTTGCGCGCGACGCCGGTGTCCATGGCGGCCTTGGCCACCGCCGGCGGCACATAGGACATCAGCCGCGGATCGAACGGCACCGGGATGATGTAATCGGGTCCGAATTTCGGCCGCGCGCCATAGGCCGCCGCCACTTCGTCCGGCACGTCCTCGCGCGCCAGATCGGCGAGCGCGCGGGCGGCCGCGATCTTCATCTCCATGTTGATGGCCGAAGCGCGCACGTCGAGCGCGCCGCGGAAGATGTAGGGGAAGCCGAGCACGTTGTTGATCTGGTTCGGATAGTCGGACCGGCCGGTGGCCATGATGGCATCGTCGCGGATCGCCGCGACTTCCTCCGGCGTGATCTCGGCGTCCGGATTGGCCATGGCGAAGATGATCGGCTTGTCCGCCATGGACTTGATCATCTCGGGCGTGAAGGCGCCTTTGACCGAGAGGCCAAAGGCGACGTCGGCGCCCTCGAAGGCTTCCGCCAGCGTGCGCTTGGAGGTCTTGACCGCATAGGCCGACTTCCACTGGTTCATGCCGTCCGTGCGGCCCTCATAAATGACGCCCTTGGTGTCGCACAGGATGAGGTTCTCCGGCCGGAAGCCGATCGAGCGCAGCAATTCAAGGCAGGCGATGCCGGCGGCGCCGGCGCCGTTGCAGACGAGCTTGGTATTCGCGATGTCGCGCCCGGTCAGGTCGAGCGCGTTGAGAAGGCCGGCGGCGGCGATGATGGCGGTGCCGTGTTGGTCGTCATGGAAAACCGGAATGTCCATCAGCTCGCGCAGGCGCTGCTCGATCACGAAGCATTCCGGCGCCTTGATGTCTTCCAGATTGATGCCGCCCCAGCCTTTGCCCAGCAGCTTCACGCAATTGATGATCTCGTTCGGGTCCTCGGAATTGACCTCGAGGTCGATGGAGTCGATGTCGGCGAAACGCTTGAACAGCACCGCCTTGCCTTCCATCACCGGCTTGGCCGCCAGCGCGCCGCGGTTGCCGAGGCCGAGGATGGCGGTGCCGTTGGTGATGACGGCGACGAAGTTGCCTTTGGTGGTGTAGTCATAGGCGCGGCTCTCGTCCTCCGCGATCGCGAGGACGGGCACGGCGACGCCCGGCGAGTAGGCCAACGACAGATCGCGCTGGGTCGCCATCGGCTTGGTGGCCACGACCTCCAGCTTGCCGGGACGGCCGACGCTATGAAATTGCAGCGCTTCTTGGTCGGTAAAGGTGGGCCGGGCGGGACGGGAAGGGGACTTGGCGGGCATTTTTACTCCATAAAGGCAACCGGTGCGCCCGGCAGAGGGACGTTAGCGCATGATTCCGAAAGTCGGGAACTGGTTTTCGGAAATAATCATGCGCACGCGAGGCGGAGGGTTTAGCGGAATTACCCACCCGAACTCAAGGCAATACCGCCTTGCGCGCCGCGCAATGGTTGGGGCCTGCGGTTGAACCATGCGCCGGGCCGGGGTAATCGGTGCGCGGCGGGCAAATGCCCGGGCCGCCGGCATATGGCGGGCGCGGGCGAAAAAGACGACCGGGTGGCCATGATCCGTTTTCTGCTGCGTTTTCTGGGCCTTTTGTGCCTGGCGACCGCTTTCATCCTCGTGATCTATGACGGCACCAAGTCGATTGCCGGCAATCGGCTCTATTTGACCAGCCTGCAGACGGCCTGGGAACTGATCAGTGCCGGCAGCCTCGCCAAGCTCAAGCCGCTGATCGCGCCCTATGCCGGCGGCCTGCTGTGGGACCCGGTCATGCTGACGATCCTGGGTGCCCCGGCCTGGAGCGTGATCGGCATCCTCGGCATCGTGTTCGTCCTGCTCGGCCGCCGCAAGAAGCCGCTGATCGGCTACGCGCGGTAGTCCCCGCTCGCGCGCCGGCCGCGCCGCGGCTCGCGCGCGTTCGCGCGCCTCTCTTGAGCTGGCGACAGGAGGCGCGATATTGTTGTCCTGGACAACAATAAGAACCGCAGGGACGAAATGCCGAACTCCCCTCGCATGGCTGAGACGGCCTCCGCCGCGCTCATGCGCCCGGTGAAGCTGGGCGCGCCCGACGCCGTGCTCGAGCGGCGAGCGGACGGCACGATCTATGTCCGTCACCGCCGGCCGCTCGCGGCCTTTCACGGCAGGCTTTCCGAGCCGCTGGAGAAATGGGCCGGCCTCGCGCCCGATCGGGTATTTCTGGCCGAGCGCGCAAGGGACGGCGGGTGGCGGACGCTGACCTATGCGCAGGCGCTCGACCAGGTGAAGCGCATCGCCGCCGCGCTCCTGCGGCGCGGCCTGTCGCCGGAGCGGCCGATCGCCGTGCTGTCCGGCAACGACATGGAACAGGCGCTGCTCGGCCTGGCGGCGATCTATGTCGGCATTCCCTATGCGCCGATCTCGCCGGCCTATTCGCTGATGTCGGGCGATTTCGGCAAGCTGCGCACCATCCTCGACCGGATCACGCCCGGCATGGTCTTCGTCAATGACGGCATGCCCTTCGCGCGCGCGCTCTACGCCACGGTGCCCGACAGCATCGAGCTGGTGGTGACGCGCAATCCGCTGGGCGACCGGCCCAACACGCTGTTCGCCGATCTGCTCGGCCCCGAAGATGCCGCCGGCGTGGCGGCGGCGCATGCCGCGGTCACGCCCGACACCATCGCCAAGTTCCTGTTCACCTCCGGCTCCACCGGCATGCCGAAAGGCGTCATCAACACGCACCGCATGCTGTGCTCGAACCAGGCCATGCTGGCCTCCGGCTTCCCCTTCCTGACCGAGGAGCCGCCGGTGGTGGTGGACTGGCTGCCCTGGAGCCACACCTTCGGCGCCAACCACAACTTCAACATGGTGCTGGTGAACGGCGGCTCGCTCTATATCGACGACGGCAATCCGACGCCGCCGGGCGTGCCCAGAACCGTGCGAAACCTGCGCGAGATCGCGCCCACCATCTATTTCAATGTGCCCAAGGGCTACGAGGCCTTGATCCCGCATTTGCGCGCCGACGAGGCCTTGCGCAAGAACTTCTTCAGCCGGCTCAAAGTGTTGTTCTACGCCGGCGCCGGCTTGAACCAGACCACGCGCGACGATCTGACCGAGCTTGCGGTCGCGACCACCGGCGAACGCATCATCTTCCTGACATCGCTGGGCTCGACCGAGACCGCGCCGGCGGCGCTCGCCTGCACCTGGGACTTCGACCGTACCGGCAATATCGGCCTGCCTTATCCCGGGGTCGAGCTGAAGCTGGTGCCGAACGAGGGCAAGCTGGAAGCGCGGCTGCGCGGGCCGCACATCACGCCGGGCTATTGGCGGCAGGACGATGTCACGCGCGAGGCCTTCGACGAGGAGGGCTTCTACAAGATAGGCGACGCGCTGAAATTCGTCGATCCGGGCGATCCGTCGCAGGGCCTCTTGTTCGACGGCCGCATCGCCGAGGATTTCAAGCTCTCGACCGGCACCTGGGTGAGCGTCGGGCCGTTGCGCGCGCGGTTCGTCGATCATTGCGCGCCCTATGTGCGCGACGCGGTGTTTGCCGGTCCCGACCGGAACGAGATCGGCGCCCTGGTGTTTCCCGATATCGAGGCCTGCCGCCGGCTCGCCGGCCTCGGCGCCGACGCGGCGCCGGCGGCGATCATCGAGCATGCCGCGGTGCGCGCGAAATTCGCCGATCTGCTCGCCCGCCTCGCGGCGGTGAGCCCGGGCTCGTCCACCCGCGTGACGCGGGCGATCCTGATGGCGGAACCGCCGTCGATGGACAAAGGCGAGGCCACCGACAAGGGTTCGATCAACCAGCGCGCGGTGCTGAACAACCGCGCGGCGCTGGCCGACGAGCTTTACGCAGAGCCGCTGTCGCCGGCGGTGATCGCAGTACCCATGAAAGCATAATGGCCGAAGCTGCACACAAGAACAGAGCCGCACCGATCCGGCCGGTAAGGCTCGGGCCGCAGGACGTGACGGTGGAGCGCCGCGCCGATGGCACGCTCGTCCTGCGCTCGCCGCAGCCGCTCGGTCCTTATCCGGACAAGATCACGGAACGGCTGGAATACTGGGCCAAGGTCGCGCCCGAACGCGCCTTCATGGCGCAGCGCGACGCGCAGGGCGGCTGGCGCACGGTCAGCTACCGCCAAGCGCTCGAGCACGCCCGCGCCATCGGTCAGGCGCTGCTCGCGCGCAAGCTCTCGCCCGAGCGGCCGATCGCCATTCTTTCCGGCAACGACATCGAGCACGCCCTCATCGAACTGGGCGCGCTCTATGTCGGCATTCCGCACGCGCCGATCTCGCCGGCCTATTCCCTGGTTTCCGGCGACTTCGCGCGGCTGCGCACGATCTTCGAACTGATCACGCCCGGCCTGGTCTTCGCCGCCGACGGCGCGGTTTTCGCGCGCGCGATTGAGGCCGTGGTCCCCGCCGACACCGAAGTGGTGCTCACGCGCCACCCGCTGCCCGGCCGGCCGACGACGGCGTTCGCCGATCTGCGCCAGACGCCCACCGCCGCGGTCGATGCCGCGCATGCGGCCGTCGGTCCCGACACCATCGCCAAGTTCCTGTTCACCTCGGGTTCGACCGGCGTGCCCAAATGCGTGATCAATACGCAGCGCATGTGGTGCGCGAACCAGGTGATGATCCGCCAGGCGCTCGCCTATTTCGCCGACGAACCGCCCATCGTCGTCGACTGGGCGCCCTGGCATCACACCGCCGGCGGCAATCACGACGTCGGCTTGGTCCTGTTCAACGGCGGCACCTTCTACATCGACGAAGGCAAGCCGGTCCCCGGCGCCATCGAGGAAACGGTGCGCAACCTGCGCGAGGTCGCCTCGACCTGGTATTTCACCGTTCCCAAGGGCTACGAGGCGCTGCTGCCGCATTTGCGCGCCGACGCCGAACTGCGCCGTACCTTTTTCAGCAAAGTGAAGGTGCTGTGGTTCGCCGGCGCGGGCATCGCCCAGCACGTATTCGACGAGATCAACGAATTGGCGGTCGAGACCTGCGGCGAGCAGATCCTGTTCCTGACCGGTTTCGGCTCGACCGAAACGGCGCCCTTCGCGCTGGCGCGTACCTTTGCGCACGCGAACGCCGCCAATATGGGCCTGCCGGCGGCCGGGATGGACCTGAAACTGGTGCCGTTCGAGGGCAAGCTGGAAGCGCGCGTGCGCGGGCCCAACATCACGCCGGGCTACTGGCGGCAGGACGAATTCACCGCGCAGGCCTTCGACGACGAGGGCTTCTACCGTCTCGGCGACACCTTCAAATTCGCCGATCCCGCCGATCCCAAGCAGGGCCTTCTGTTCGACGGCCGCATGGCCGAGGATTTCAAGCTTTCGACCGGCACCTGGGTCAGCGTCGGGCCGCTGCGCGCGCAATTCATCCACCACTTCGCGCCTTACGTCCGCGACGTGGTGCTGGCCGGGCGCGACCGCGACGACATCGCGGCGCTGGTGTTCCCGGACATCGAGGCCTGCCGCGAGCTGATGCCGCAGCGCGCGCCCGACACGCCGCCGGCGCAGATCGTCGAGCATTACGACGTGCAGCAGCATTTCGCCGGCCTGCTCGCCTCGATGGCGCGCGCCAGCACCGGCTCGTCCAACCGGATCGCGCGCATCATTCTGTGCGCGGAGCCGCCGTCGATGGACAAAGGCGAGATGACCGACAAGGGCTCGATCAACCAGCGCGCGGTGCTTTCCAATCGCGCCGCGCTGGTCGACGAATTATATGCGGCGGAGCTGTCGCCGCGCGTCATTGGCATAAAGGTGTGAACCCGTGAGCAACGACAAGCCCGCCGGCATCGGCGCCACATTCGACGACGCCTGGCTCCTCGACGGCGTCCGCACGCCGTTCGCCGACTACAACGGCGCGCTGGCGCTGGTTTCGCCCATCGATCTCGGCATCAAGGCCGCGCGCGAAGCCTTCAAGAAGTCCGGCGCCTCGCCCGCCGATGTCGGCACCGTGATTGCCGGCAACATGGCGCAGGCGAGTTTCGACGCCTACATGCTGCCGCGCCATATCGGTCTCTATTCCGGCGTGCCGGTCGAAACGCCGGCGCATATGGTGCAGCGGGTGTGCGGCACCGGCATCGAGGTGCTGGCGCAGGCGTCCGACGCGGTGTCGCTCAAACGCGCCGAACTCGCGCTCTGCGTCGGGACGGAATCGATGAGCCGCAATCCGGTCGCCGCCTATACGCATCGCGGCGGGTTCCGCATGGGCCAGGTCGAGTTCAAGGACTTCCTTTGGGAAGCGCTGCTCGATCCGGCCGCCGACGTCACCATGGGCGACACGGCGGAGAACCTGGCGCGGCAATACCAGATCACGCGGCCGGAAGTGGACGCTTTCGCCTCCCGTTCTTTCGCGCGCGCGGTGGAGGCGCAGAGCAGCGGCTTCCTGGCCGGCGAGATCGCGGCCGTGACAAGCGAGAAATTCGAAGTCGAGGGTCTGCATGTGCGCGGCATCCGCGTGAAGGACGAGGTGAAGGCCGATACCCATATCCGGCCCTCGCCGGTCGAGCAGCTTGCCAAGATCAGGCCGGCCTTCGGCGGCGTGCAGACCGGGGGCAATTCGTCCGCCATCGTGGACGGCGCGGCCGCCATTCTGGTCGGCTCCAAGGATTACGCCGGCAAGCTCGGCAAGAAACCGCTTGCCCGCATTCTGGCGAGCGCGGCGGTCGGCGTGCCGCCCGACATCATGGGCATCGGCCCGGTCCCGGCGATCAAGGCGGTGCTCGCGCGCGCCGGCCTCGCGCTCGATCGGATCGACCGCTTCGAGATCAACGAAGCCTTCGGCGCGCAGGTAATGGCCTGCGCGCGCGCGCTCGAGCTCGACGAGGACAAGCTCAACGTCAATGGCGGGGCGATTGCGATCGGGCATCCGCTCGGCGCCACCGGCATCCGGCTCACGCTGACGCTGGCGCGCGAATTGCAGCGCAAGGGCCTGCGTTATGGTATCGCCTCCGCCTGTATCGGCGGCGGCCAGGGCATCGCGCTGCTGATCGAGAATACGGAGACACACGCACGGGCGTAACCGTCGGAATGGGCGCGCGCTCGAGAATTGACCGTTCGTCCGCGCCCCCGCTCGCGCGGGAATGAACGGAGTGTGGGGCTAAGGAGGACACCTGTCATGGACATCAAGGGACAAGCGGCCATCGTCACCGGCGGCGCATCGGGCCTGGGCGCGGCCACCGCGCGCGCGCTGGCCGCCGCCGGCGCCAAAGTGGCGGTGTTCGACATCAACGAAAAGGCCGCCGCCGAGGTGGCGATCGACATCAACGGCATCGCGCTGGCCTGCGACGTCGCGGATGCCGCCAGCGGCGAGGCGGCGGTGAAGAAAGCGGCCGCCGACCACGGGCCCGCGCGCATCCTGGTCAATTGCGCCGGCGTGGGACCGGCCAAGCGCATCGTGGGCAAGGACGGGCCGATGCCGCTGGCCGACTACGAGCGCGTGATCCGCATCAACCTGATCGGCACCTTCAACATGATGCGGCTGGCCGCCGCCGGCATGCAGACGCTGCCGCCGCTGCCCGACGGCGATCGCGGCGTCATCGTCTCGACCGCCTCGGTCGCCGCCTTCGAGGGCCAGGTCGGGCAGGCCGCCTATGCCTCGTCGAAGGGCGGGGTCGCCGCCCTGACGCTGCCGGCGGCGCGCGAATTTGCGCAGTTCGGCATCCGCGTGCTGGCGATCGCGCCCGGCATCTTCAGCACGCCGATGCTGAAGGCACTGCCGCAGGAGGCGCAGGATTCGCTCGGCGCCGCGGTGCCGTATCCCAAGCGGCTGGGCAGCCCGAGCGAGTTCGCCGCCCTGGTGCTGCACTGCGTCCACAACGGCTATCTCAACGGCGAGGTGATCCGTCTCGACGGCGCGCTGCGCATGGCGCCGCGCTGACAAATGTCATAAGAGCGTTCGCACGTTCCGCTCCTTCGCGCGCAGGCGGGAATCCAACGTCGGGTTCGCGCTGGCGCGGGGACGAACGGCAGAGGTTGGCCAAGGGAAGACGAGAAAGCCACCGTGACGAGCTTCACCAATACCCGCTCCGTGCGCATCGAATGGGGCGACTGCGACCCCGCCGGCATCATCTTCTATCCGCGCTATTTCGAGATTTTCGACGCATCGACCGCGATGCTGTTCGAGCGCGCGACCGGCTTGACCAAGTATCAGCAGCTCAAGACGTTGAATTTTTCCGGCTACCCGCTGGTGCGCACGCAGGCGCGCTTTCTCAAGCCCACGCGTTTCGGCGACGACGTGACGGTGGAGAGCAGGATCACCTTCGGTCGATCCTCGTTCGAGATCGAGCACAAGCTCAGCCTCGACGGCGTCCTGTGCGCCGAGTGCTCGGAAAAGCGGGTTTGGGCGGTGCGCGACGCGGAAGGCCGGCTCAAATCGGCCCCGGTGCCGGACGCCGTGCGGGCGAAGTTCGGGCAGTGAGATGAGGCGGTCGTCCCGGGCGGGCGATAGCGAGCGATAGCGAGACCCGGGACCCAGGACTCCGCGGTGTATCAAGAGGCTGCGGAGTACCGGGTCCCCGCTTTCGCGGGGACGACAAAAACGCCTACTCGATCTCGGCCGCGATCCTTTTCAGGATTTCCAGGAAGCGCTTGCGGTCGCGCAGGCCGATGACGCGGTCGAGGTTGCGCTCGTGCCGGCGGGCGCAGCGCGTGAGCTGGGTGAGGATCTTCTTGCCGGCGGGCGTCACGGTCAGCCGATAGGTGCGGCGGTCGCTGTTCATGCGCTTGCGCTCCACGAGGCCGCGCCGCACCAGGTCTTCGACCACCGGGGTCAGGCTGGATTTGTCGCGGCCATTGGCGTGCGACAGTTCGGTCTGGCTGATTCCGGGGTTGCGGGCGATCAGCATGAGCGTGGCGAACCGTCCCGGGCTCTCGCCGATTTCCTGCGAGAGGCGCGAGAAGGCCTGAAAGGCGGCCTCCTGCGCCATGCGCAGGTTGAACCCGATCCAGGTCGCCAAGGGCCCGAAATTGATCGGTTTGGCAACGGCTTCGCCGTTGCGTCCGCGACGTTCTGCGCCCGCGCCGCTATTCCCGTTTCGCACCTTGGTCTCCCGCAGGGGTCCGTCCGACGGACCTTCATTTAGTTAGTTTGGCATCAAACTATACTTTACAACCGCCCCGATATTCGGCTCAATATCGCAAAAGTTGGCGACGCAACTAACAACCGCACCGAGGGAGGATGTTCATGAAAGCCCGTTTCTCCGGTTATGTCTACGCCGCCGCGCTCGCCGCCGTCATCGGCGGCGCGACCGCGGCGAACGCGCAGGAAAAGACCTTCAACCTGAAGCTCTCGCACTGGGTGCCGCCGTCCCACCCGCTGCAGAAGGCGCTCGAGGAATGGGGCGCCTCGGTCGAGAAGGACTCCGGCGGCACCATCCACTACAAGGTCTATCCGTCGCAGCAGCTCGGCAAGGCCTTCGATCACTACGACATGGCGCGCGACGGCATCGCCGACCTCACCTACATCAATCCCGGCTATCAGCCCGGCCGGTTCCCGATCATCGCCGCCGGCGAATTGCCGTTCCTGATGTCGAACGCGGTGGGCGGGTCGGAGGCGATCGACGCCTGGTACCGCAAATACGCCGCCAAGGAGATGAAGGACGTCAAATTCTGCCTCGCCTTCGTGCACGATCCCGGCACGTTCCACTCCAAGACCAAGAAGATCATGGTGCCCGCCGACATCAAGGGCATGAAGATCCGTCCGGCGCACGCCACGATGGCCACCTTCGTGACCCAGCTCGGCGGCACCAATGTGCAGGCGAGCGCGCCCGAGGTGCGCGAGATCCTCGACAAGGGCGTGGCCGACGCCGTGACCTTCCCCTGGGGCTCGGTGCCGCTGTTCGGCATCGACAAGGTCACCAAGTATCACATGGAAGTGCCGCTCTACGTGACCACCTTCGCCTTCGTGTTCAACAAGGACAAGTACAATCAGATGTCCGCGAAGCAGAAGAAGGTGATCGACGACCATTGCACCACCGAGTGGGCGCGCAAGGTTGCCGAGCCGTGGGCCAATTTCGAGCATGCCGGCATCGCCAAGCTGAAGGCTGAAGCGGGCCACGAGGTCTACGAGATCAGCCCGGCCCAGGTCGCCGAATGGAAGAAGGCGGCCGAGCCGCTGCACCAGTCCTGGGCGGCCAACGTGAAGAAGGCCGGCGGCAATCCGGATGCGGTCATGAAGGATCTGCAAGCCGAGCTGAAGAAATACAAAGCGGCCTACTAATGGACGGGACGTCGCGGGGGCCTGGCCCCGTCGATCGATTTATCGATCTCATCGAGGTGACGGCGGCGGGATTTCTCGCCGTCGTCACCCTGCTGACTTTCGTGTCGGTGATCCTGCGCTATTTTTTCGCCTGGTCGATTCCCGACAGCTACGATTTCACCCGTCTCCTGCTCGGCATCCTGATCTTCTGGGGCATCGCGGTCGCCGGCTATCGCGGCGACCACATCTCGGTTGACCTTTTGTGGAGCGTGGCGCCGCGCTGGGCCCAGCGCGCCATGGACGTGTTCTCGGCGCTGGTGACGCTGGTCGCGATGATCGCGCTCACCTGGATGTTCGCGGAGAAGGTGATCGGCACGCGCGCCGACAATGTCGGCACCTTCGACCTGCGCCAGCCGGTCTGGATCTATTACCTCGTCGCCTGGGTCGGTCTGGCGTCCTCGGTGCTGCTGCTCGCGCTGCGCACGGCGCGGCTGGTGCTGCGGCCCGAGACGCTGGCGCGGCCGGACGACATGCAAACCATCGAGTGACGCGCATGATCCCGCACGGGGAGCGCCCGTTCCATGCCTTCGCGGTGCCCGCTCCGGCGGGCGGCGCTTGGCCGCGAACGGTCGCGATGCGCGCGAAGCGCGAGAATCCATGAGTACAGACGTCGTCGCCGCCATCGGTTTTGTTTCGCTGTTCGTGCTGATGATCCTGCGCGTGCCGGTCGGCATCGCCATGGGTCTCGTCGGCGTGGTCGGTTTCGGCTATCTCAACGACGATATGGGCCCGGCGCTCAAGATCCTGGCGCAGTCGCCGATCCGCACCGCCACCGACGCCGAATTCGCGGTCATTCCGTTGTTTCTGCTGATGGGCGCCTTCGCCTCGTCGTCCGGCATGAGCCGCGAACTGTTTCGCGCCTCCAACACGTTCCTCGGGCATCTGCGCGGCGGGCTCGGGATCGCCACCATCGCCGCCTGCGGCGGCTTCGCGGCGATCTGCGGCTCGTCGGTCGCCACCGCGGCCACCTTCTCCAAGGTCGCCTATCCGGAGATGCGGCAACACGGCTATCCGCAGAGCTTCGCCACCGGCGTGATCGCGGCCGGCGGCTCGCTCGGCATCATGATCCCGCCCTCGACCGTGTTCGCGGTCTATGGGCTGATCACCGAGCAGGATATCGGCAAGCTGTTCATCGCCGGCGTGGTGCCGGGCATCCTGGCGGTGTGCATGTACATCGTCACCATCAACATCATCGCCTTCCTGCGCCCCGGCTACCTGCCCAAGACCCCGCGCCATTCCTGGAACGAGCGTCTCGCGGCGCTGCGCGACGTCTGGGCGGTCATGCTGCTGTTCCTGTTCATCATCGGGGGCCTCTATGCCGGCATGTTCACGGCCACCGAAGCCGCCGGCATGGGCGCGGCGGGCGCCTTCATCATCGCGATCGCGCGGCGCAAGCTCTCGCGCGCGGATTTCTGGCGCAGCCTGATCGAATCGCTGCGCACCACCGCCTCGGTGTTCACGATCCTGATCGGCGCGCTGATCTTCGGCTATTTCCTCACCATCACGCAGACGCCGCAGAAGGTCACCACCTTCCTCACCGGCCTCGGCCTCGGCTCCTACGGCGTGCTGGTGCTGATCATGCTGATGTATTTGGTGCTGGGCTGCATCATGGACGCCATGGCCATGATCATCCTCACCATTCCGATCGTATTTCCGGTGATCAAGGCGCTCGGCTTCGATCCGATCTGGTTCGGCGTCATCATCGTGATGACGGTGGAACTCGGCCTGATCCATCCGCCCGTCGGGATGAACGTGTTCGTGATCAAGAGCGTGATCAAGGACGTGAAGCTATCGACGGTTTTCTACGGCGTCATGCCTTTCGTGCTTACGGACATTCTGCGGCTCGCCATTCTGATCGCCTTCCCGATCCTGGCGACCTGGCTTCCCTCGCATATGTAACCCGCGCGCGGCGCCTCTTCCGCAAGATTATATGATAGTTGAAGATCAAACTTTCTCCCCATGTCGAAAGGACGAGGCGTGTACACCGCAAGTACGGCATTTCTCGAGGCGCTGAAGGAGGCCGGGGTCTCCTATATTTTCGCCAATCTCGGCAGCGATCATCCGGCGATCGTCGAATCGATCGCCGAGGGCAAGGCGAGCGGGCGCGGCTTTCCCGCGATGCTCACCTGCCCGAACGAGATGGTGGCCTTGAGCGCGGCGCACGGCTACGCGCAAGTGAGCGGGCAGGCGCAGGCGGTGATCGTGCATGTCGAGTGCGGCACCCAGGCGCTCGGCGGCGCCCTGCACAACGCGCTGCGCGCCCGCGTGCCGGTGATGATCTTCGCCGGCGCGACCCCCTATACCCAGGAAGGCGAGCTGAAGGGCTCGCGCAACGAGTGGATCCAGTGGATCCAGGACATCGCCGACCAGCGCGGCATCGTCCGCAACTACGTGAAGTTCGATTACGAATTCCGCACCGGCCGCAACATCAAGCAGCTCGTGCACCGCGCCATGCAGCTCGCCAAGAGCGACCCGATGGGCCCGGTCTATCTCGTCGGCGCGCGCGAGGTGATGGAGGAGGAGGTGTCGCCGGTCGCGATCGATACCGCCGAATGGCCGCAGATCGCGCCTTTGGCCCTGCGCAACGAGGATGCGGCCGGTCTCGCGCAGGCGCTGGCCACCGCAAAACGGCCGCTGGTGGTGACGAGCTATGTCGGGCGCAACCCGGCCGCGGTCGGTGAGCTGACCCGGCTGTGCCGCCGCCTCGGCATGGCCGTGCTGGAGCAGTCGCCGACCACCATGAATTTCCCGCCCGACGACGCGCTCTATATGGGCAACCGCTGGAGCGAGCCGCACCAGGAGCCGGTGCTGGCCGAGGCCGACGTCGTGCTGGTGCTCGACAGCGACGCCCCCTGGGTGCCGTCGGTCAGCAAGCCGGCCGCCGGGGCCGCGGTCTTCCACATCGACGTCGATCCGCTCAAGGACGACATCCCGCTCTGGTACATCAAGGCCCAGCGCGTGTTCCGCGCCGATGCCGCCACGGCGCTCGCGCAGATCAATGCCGCCCTCGATCGCCTGGCGCTCGATGCCGGTGCGGTGCGCGAGCGCGCCGCGCATTACGCCAAGCTGCACGAGAAGCGCGCCGAGGAACTGCGCCGTCGCGAGCAGCCGGGCGGCGTGCTCACGCCGGAATATTTCACGGCCTGCCTGCGCCGGCACGTGGACGACAACACCATCGTGTTGAGCGAGACCATCACCAACTATCCGACCATCGCCAACCATCTGCGGCCGTCGCGTCCGGGCAGCTTCTTCCTGAGCGGCGGCTCGTCGCTCGGCTGGAACGGCGGCGCCGCGATCGGCGCCAAGCTCGCCTGTCCGGACAAGACCGTGATCGCGCTCAGCGGCGACGGCTCCTACATGTTCTCGGTGCCGTCATCGGTGCATTGGATGGCGCGCAAATATCAGACGCCGTTCCTGCAGGTCGTCTACAGCAATGGCGGCTGGCGCTCGCCGAAAATGTCGGTCTTGGCGGTGCACCCGAAAGGCTATGCCAGCCGGGCCAACGAGATCGGCGTCGAATTCGATCCGACGCCCGACCATGCGGCCATCGCCGCCGCGGCCGGCGGTGCCTATGCGCGCAAGATCGAAAAGCCGGAGGAGGTCGAGGCGGCACTGGCCGAGGCGCTGAAGGTCGTGCGCGAGGAGAAGCGCTGCGCGGTGCTGGAGGTGCGCATTCCTCATCTGTGATCCCGCAATGGACTGCCACGGGCGCCGCCGGGCGCCGCCGTCATCAATGAACGCACCAGGGAGGTTGATATGAACGTAGCTCTTCTGATCAACGGCGCCGACGTCAACGCGCGCAACAACGCGACCTTCGTACGCAAGGACCCGGTCACCGGCCAGGTGGCGAGCACGGCCGCGGCCGCCACCGTCGAGGACGTCAACGCCGCCTGCGCCGCCGCCGCCGCCGCTTTCCCGGCTTGGTCGGAGACCGGGCCGAACGAGCGCCGCAAGCTCCTGCTCAAGGCCGCCGACCTGCTGGAGGCCAAGACCCCCGATTTCATCAAGCTGATGATCGAAGAAACCGGCGCCACCGGTCCGTGGTCCGGCTTCAACGTGATGTTCGCCGCCAAGATCCTGCGCGAAGCGGCTTGCATGACCACGATGATCCACGGCGAGGTCGTGCCGTCCGACAAGCCGGGCTGCTTCTCGATGGCAATCCGCCAGCCGGCCGGCGTCTGCGTCGGCATGGCGCCGTGGAACGCGCCGGTCATCCTCGGCGTGCGCGCGGTCGCGATGCCGCTCGCCTGCGGCAATACCGTGGTGATGAAGGCCTCGGAAACCTGCCCCGGCACCCACGCGCTGATCGGCAAGGTGTTGCAGGAAGCGGGGCTGCCCAAGGGCGTGATCAACGTGGTGACGCATTCTCGCGAGGACGCGCCGCAGGTGGTCGAGGCGCTGATCGCGCACCCGGCGGTGCGCCGCGTCAACTTCACCGGCTCGAGCCATGTCGGCCGCATCATCGCGCAAACCGCCGCGAAGTATCTCAAGCCGGTGCTGCTCGAGCTCGGCGGCAAGGCGCCGCTGCTCGTGCTCGACGACGCCAATCTCGACGACGCGGTCGATGCGGCCGCCTTCGGCGCCTTCATGCATCAGGGCCAGATCTGCATGTCGACCGAGCGTATCATCGTCGACCGCAAGATCGCCGATGCCTTCGTCGGCAAGCTGGCGAACAAGGCCAATTCGCTTCCCTATGGCG